>JAABUZ0100010238.1_pt1 | contig 10464 bp, 13 predicted proteins | sample 5562091 | NCBI WGS metagenome assembly JAABUZ01 (sample SAMN12813069, study PRJNA571459) | rock metagenome | isolation source: Antarctica rocks | place: Antarctica: Victoria Land, Linnaeus Terrace sud | collected 2015-12-21 | reverse complement strand
GCTGACGCGGCAGAATTGGCTCGAGGCGACGGTACTGGGCCTCCGTAATCTCCATTTCTGGATCTTATCAGAGGTTTGCCCTATAGTGTTAACAGGCCCTAACTCATTGTTCGCAGCACGGGAGCAACGTGCAGCCTTGGTTCCGTGACGCGCTGCACGTCGTCAACGGTTACGTCGGACGCAAGTTCTTCCAAGAGCAACCCCTCCGGTGTCACCCGAATCACGGCCAGCTCCGTCACGATCATCTGTACCACTTTCTTGCCGGTCAGCGGCAGGGTGCATTTGTGAAGAATCTTGGGCGCACCAGCCTTTGTGGTGTGCTCCATGGCGACAATCAGGCGGCGCGCGCTGGCGACCAGATCCATCGCGCCGCCCATTCCCTTGACCACCAACCCCGGCACCATCCAGTTCGCCAGATTTCCTTCAACATCCACTTCCATCGCGCCTAGAATGCTGAGATCAATATGACCGCCGCGTATCATGGCGAAAGAATCCGCGCTGGAGAAGTAAGCGCTGCCCGGCAGTTCCGTAACGGTCTCTTTGCCGGCGTTGATCAGATCCGCGTCTTCCTCTCCTTTCGCCGGATATGGGCCAACGCCCAGCATTCCGTTTTCGGATTGCAGGACCACTTCAATGCCGGGCGGGACATAGTTCGCCACCAGGGTCGGCATACCGATGCCCAGGTTCACGTAAAAGCCGTTCTGCAGTTCACGGGCCACGCGCTTGATGATGCGTTCGCGCTTAAGATTTCCTGACTGTTCTTCGTTCGATGCGGCGCTCATAGTTTTCACCCTTCACGAGATGCTTGACGTAAATTCCAGGAGTGATCACCTCGGCGGCGCTGATGCCGCCCGGCTCTACTAGTTCCTCAACCTCGGCAATTGTGACCCGACCCGCTGTCGCCATCATCGGATTGAAATTACGAGCCGTTTTCCGGTATACCAAATTGCCGTGCCGGTCGCCCTTCCAGGCTTTGACCAAGGCAAAGTCCGCCGTCAGGGCATGTTCCAGCAGGTAAACGCGGCCGTCGAACTCACGGGTTTCCTTGCCTTCCGCCACGACGGTACCCACGCCGGTCGGCGTATAGAATGCTGGAATACCGGCGCCACCGGCCCGGATGCGCTCGGCTAATGTCCCTTGCGGAATCAGATCTACTTTCAGCTTTCCGCTAATCACCATGGATTCCAGCAGGCGATTCTCGCCCACATAACTGCCGATGTGAGAAGCGATCATTCCGGCTTCCAGCATCAGCCCCATCCCAAACCCGTCAACACCCATGTTGTTGCTGATGGTGCGCAGACCTTTCACGCCTTTACGCACCAAAGCCGCGATCAGGTTTTCAGGAATGCCGCAGAGCCCAAAACCGCCGAGCATGACCGTCGCGCCATCAAAAATACGCGCGACGGCTTCGTCCGAGCTGTTGAGAACTTTATTCAACCGACATCTCCTGGAGTGGCACCTCCGAGATCATACCAGCCTTGATCTTCAGTGAAGTTCGGCGGCTCCCAGAGCCAACGCGACTTTCGATGCCGGTGGCCGTCCTAGTTGTTTTGTGATTTCGCGCCCCACGGCGGCGAGCTTCGGCAAATCAACGCCTGTCTCAATGCCCATTCCGTTCAGCATGTACACCACATCCTCGGTCGCTACATTGCCGGTGGCTCCCGGCGCATAGGGACAGCCGCCCAGCCCGGCAACGCTGCTGTCCACCGTCGTAATGCCGTATTGAAGAGAGATGAGAATGTTGGCGAGCGCCTGGCCCCAGGTGTCATGAAAGTGAACGGCTATCCGCGCAAGGGGGAGGTGCTCGGCAACCGCCTCCAACAGGCGCTGCACTTTGATGGGCGTTCCTCTTCCAACCGTGTCGCCTAATGAAACCTCATAGCAACCCATGGCCGTTAATCGCGCTGAGACTCGCGCCGCGGCTGAGGGTTCAATCTCACCTTCGTAGGGACAAGCCATCACGCAGGAAACGTAACCTCGTACCTTTACATGCGAGGCCAGCGCCGTTTCTGTTACCTCCTCGCAGCGGCGTAAACTTTCATCAACCGTGCAATTCGTGTTCGCTTGTGAGAAGGATTCCGAAGCTGAGGTAAAAACAGCAATCTCGTTTACTCCGGCGGCAATAGCTCCCTCCAGCCCCTTCAAATTAGGAACCAGAACGGGATACGAAACACGGGGGAGGCGATGCACGCTTGCCAGAACAGCAGCCGTATCCGCCATTTGCGGCACCCACTTTGGCGAAACAAAACTGCCGCTTTCAATGGTTGTAAGACCGGCTTCCGCCAGCCCTTCGATCAGCTTTACTTTGACAGGGACAGGAACAAGCGCTTTCTCGTTTTGTAGGCCGTCACGCGGGCCTACTTCAACAATGTTTACTTGTGGGGGGAAAGTCACTCTCCCTCGTGAAGGAGATTCTTCTTGTACTTCGGCTTGGCGCGCTGCGTTTTATCTTCTAAGGCGCGTGCCGCCGGGGGCCTGCCCACGCGGTCCCTGGCAATCGCCTTGACCGATTTCACTTTGCTGTATTTTGCCGGATGTTTCGGCATGCAGTTAGCGCCTAAAGCAGGGTTCCGTCAGTAACACGATCATCGGCGGTTTTGGTTTCCACCGCCGGATCTACTTCACCAACAGTGGCCATGTTGAAAGCGATTTTCGAACGCGACGGAAAGAAGCGCCAGATCTTTTCAGCCGTTACGAACTCTTCGGCTGCAATTTCACGCGCCAGTTGTTCCGTTACGAGGTCTCCAGCCATCCGGGCCGTCACAGCCAAAGCTTCATACATGGCCCGCTCCCCATTTTCCACAGAGAACGCCATCACCAGATTTTGCACGGTACGCTCCTCCGGTATATGCGTCGCTTGCGCCATCTTTGGAGCGGAGTTGAACAACTGAGCTAAAGAACTCTTGGCTACGGAAGGAATACCGCCGAGCTCTTGCAAACGAGCCGTCAGTCTTTCAATTTGGCGATGCGTTTCGGCGGCATGCCCAAAGAAAAGGGCTTGCACTTCGAAATCATCTCCTTCATGCGCCAGCAGCCGCAATTGACCTTCAAAATTAGTCTCTGCGGCTATTGCGTCCTGAAGGTATCGTCGGATTATTTCAACTTCTGCTTCCGCCAAGTGGGGCTCCTGGGCAGATCTTAAGCGGCAATTCTCTGCGACTCATTGGGCCATATGCCAAGCTCGATAAACTCGCTCTCGAATCGGGCTTGCTCCCGGGGATCTTTGGATGGACGGAGTTGCCGGCAGCACTGGCGCAGAGATTCCTCAAGAGGCAACTGCAAAGCTTCGTCACCGAGAACAGTTCGCACGAGCTCACGCGCCGCTTTCCGCCCGGCCTCGGGCGTTTTAGCGAACATCATGGCTTCGTAGCGGTCATTAATAAGCTGGTTCTGTCTGTTCATATGTCCCTTTTGTTAGATGCGTCAAAGGAAATTTTGGTGCGCTGGGTTTAACCGTAAATGTCCTATACGGTGTCAGGCGCGGACATCCGCAAGCTGCGGACTATAAATCTGATCTTGATTAGTGTATTATATTTCAGTCGAATTTACACTATTTCTTGTTAATCTCAGCTTTGCAAGTACCTGCCTTACCAGCTTGTAGTACTTGTCGATTACAGCTCCAGCTTGCCCCTGTAAGCCATATCACCCAGGCGAAACCGCTTTTCCACAGTGAGGGACCCAAAGCGCGTCGAGAATGCAACTTCTTTATCAGAACGTTTGATTTCTACTGACCGTGGAAAGAAAAGATGTACCGTACCGGTTTGAGAGTCAATTTTGGCGTCCTCGCAGGCGATGGGAACTCGGCCTTTTATTAACAGCCTTGAGTGCGCCATCATTCCTTCCAACAGATGCTCGGGATCAGCGGCGTCTGCGGTTACCCCATCACTGCTTGACTTTGTTTCCAGTTGTCCAGTACGGCTGTACTTGCCAGCCGGAATCAGTCCCTCCACGGCGAGGATGTAACTTTTAGGTTCCTGAAGAACCGCTTCCGCGACGGTTGAGGACACCTTTCCCGCCTCCAGAGCCCGTAACTTCCCTACCGCCTGTCTGACCGGCAACGCGCTATCCCAGCGCACGACAACGGACAAAGTGGGAAGCAACCCTCCTCCGGTATTCCGAGCGACTCCGCCATCCCAGCGCCCATCCGATGCGCCTCTAGGGCTGGCCATGCCTGCTTGCGCCGCTCCCGGCAGTTCCTGCACTGATTCAGGCTGTTCGTTCTTTCGCGGGTCCGGGAAGATAGCGCTGGCCGGTTGCGCCCAAGGCGAATTGGAGATCACATGCCGCGCGTCCTCACCCGTCCATTGTTCAGGGCTTTTCTTTTGCCACGGCAGCGACGCGGCCAAGCAGAGCAGTCCCGCCAGTAAGCCGATCAGTAAGGGTTTCAAATGCCTAATTCCTTTTTGCTGGAGGCAAACTGCTCGGCGGCAAACTCCAACTCTTCCGCCGTATGCGCCGCCGACACCTGCACTCGAATGCGAGCCTTTCCTTGCGGCACTACCGGATAAGAGAAGCCAATGACATAGATACCTTTTTTTAGTAGCAGATCCGCCATCTTCGTGGCTAAAGCCGCATCGCCCAGCATCACGGGCACAATCGGATGCTCGCCCGGCAAGATATTGAATCCATGCGCTGTCATCCGCTCGCGAAAGAGCTTCGTATTGGCAAACAGTTGTTCCCGCAGGCTGGTCTTTTGCGTCAGAAGATCCAGCACTTTCAGGGAAGCCGCCACAATGGGCGGTGCAACGGAGTTCGAGAACAGGTAGGGCCGCGACCTTTGCCGCAACAAATCGACGATCTCTTTGCGGCTGCTGGTATAGCCGCCGCTTGCGCCGCCGAGCGCCTTGCCTAGTGTGCCGGTGATAATGTCTACCCGCCCCATGACGCCCAGGTGCTCATGCGTTCCGCGTCCCGTCTTGCCCATAAAGCCGACCGAGTGCGAATCGTCCACCATAACCATGGCGTCGTACTTGTCCGCCAGATCACAAATTTCCGGCAAGCGGGCCACATACCCGTCCATCGAGAAAACGCCGTCGGTGGCAATGAGCCGGTTTCGTGCTCCGCTGGCTTCCTTGAGCTTGGCTTCCAAGTCCGCCATGTCGCCGTTCTTATAACGAAAGCGCGCCGCCTTGCACAGCCGGACGCCGTCAATAATACTGGCATGGTTCAACTCATCCGAGATAACGGCGTCCTCCGCGTCCAGCAAGGTCTCAAAAAGGCCGCCATTGGCGTCGAAGCACGAGCCGTACAGAATGGTGTCTTCCGTGCCGAGGAACTCGCTTAGTCTCGCTTCCAGTTGCTTGTGAATCGATTGCGTGCCGCAGATAAACCGCACGCTCGCCAAGCCGTAGCCCCATTCGTCCAGCGCCCGTTTGGCGGCATCAATAACCGCCGGATGGTTTGCCAGCCCCAGGTAGTTATTGGCGCACAGATTCAGAACGGTTGTTCCGGTGGAGACCTGAATTTCCGCTTGTTGCGGACCCTTGATCAGCCGTTCACGCTTGAACAGTCCGGCTTTCTCGATCTCGCCCACGCGGGCGCTGATCTGCTCTTGAACACTTGTATACATTGCTAAATCCTCCAGGACCCTCAGCAGTCCTTTACGTTAACCGCCAACCCCGCCAGCGCTGTTTCTTTATAGCGCGACTGCATATCGAGGCCGGTCTGATACATGGTCCGGATCACCTGATCCAGAGAGACTTTATGGCCGTTTTCCGACTCCTGCATAGCCATTCGGCAGGCATTAATCGCTTTCACCGTGCCGATCGCATTGCGTTCAATGCAGGGAATCTGCACCTAGCCGCCGATCGGGTCGCAAGTCATGCCGAGATGATGCTCCATGCCAATTTCGGCGGCGTGTTCCACTTCTTCGTTATCCCCGCCCAGCGCTCCCGCCAAGCCCGCCGCCGCCATCGAGCACGCCACGCCTACCTCGCCTTGGCACCCGACCTCCGCGCCGGAGATCGAGGTGTTTTCCTTATATAAGATGCCGATTGCGCTGGCCGTCAGGAAATATTGCTCTAAACCTTCATCGGACGCCTCCGGCACGAACGTCCGGTAATAACGTCCAACCGCGGGAACCAGCCCGGCGGCCCCGTTCGTGGGAGCCGTGACAACCCGGCCGCCTGCGGCGTTTTCCTCGTTCACGGCCATGGCGAATACATTCACCAGATCCATGGCTCGCAGCGGGTCCTGTTCTGACTGCCCTTGCACCTTCTTCCACAACTGCGGCGCTCTGCGTCGGACATTTAACCCGCCGGGAAGGATGCCTTCGGTGTGCAATCCGCGCTCGATGGATTCGTTCATCACCCGCCAGATCCGCGCAATCCGGTCCCGAACTTCACCCGCGCCGCGCAGCGCCGCCTCATTTTCAAACATCAGCCGCGCGATGGTGATCCCCTGAGCTTCGGCGCACTCCAGCAACTCAGCGCCGTTCGAAAACGGGTGCGGCACGGGCAGCGGCTTCGGCTGCCAATCAGTTCCCTCGCCGTCCCGCACAATGAAGCCGCCGCCAATCGAATAATATGTTTCGCTCGCCAGCGTCTCGCCTCCTCCGTCGAACGCGGAAAACTTCATGCCGTTTGGGTGTCCCGGCAGCTTCTGGTCATTGTGAAACAGAAGATCGGTTTCCTCGCGGAACGGAATCGTTTTTTCCTGGAGCAGCGGCATTCGCCGGCGCACGCGGATATCCGTCAAAATGCGCTCCACATCGTCCGGCTCTACCTTTTCCGGAGTTTCACCCGCCAAGCCCAGCAGCACCGCCCGATCGGTTCCGTGACCGATGCCCGTTAAGGCCAGCGATCCATATAACTCCGCCAACACTCGTTCCGTGCGCAGGAACGCACCGGATTCCCGCAAGCCCGCCGTGAACCGGCCCGCCGCCCGCATAGGGCCTACCGTGTGCGAACTGGAGGGGCCGATACCGATTTTAAAAATGTCAAAGATGCTGGTCTTCATACCGCTTCAGTCGGCATCCGTCCAATCCAGAATCACCTTGCCCGACTTTCCCGAGCGCATGGCTTCAAACCCCTTCTCAAACTCGTGATATGGGAAGCGATGGGTGATCACGGGCGTGATATCCAGCCCGGATTGGAGCATCACCGTCATCTGGTACCAGGTTTCATACATTTCCCGGCCATAGATGCCTTTGATGGTCAGCATATTGAAGATCACCTGCCGCCAGTCAATCTCCATGGGAGTGGCCGGAATGCCGAGCAGGGCAATTTTCGCGCCGTGGCTCATGTTGGCTACCATGTCCCGGAAGGCGACCGGATTGCCCGACATCTCCAGGCCAACATCAAAACCTTCCTGCATCCGGAGCTGTTTCTGGACCTCGGCCAGGGAGGTCTCCTGGGGATTTACGGCACGGGTAGCGCCCATTTTCAGCGCCAGATCGAGCCGGAAAGGGTTCAGATCTGTCACGACCACATGTCTTGCGCCCGCATGCCGCACCACGGGAATCGCCATCAGACCAATCGGACCTGCCCCCGTAATCAGCACATCCTCTCCTAGTACGGGAAACGACAAAGCCGTATGAACGGCATTCCCGAACGGATCGAAGATAGCAGCCACTTCCCGATTGATACCGCCATCGTGCCGCCAGATATTACTCATGGGCAAACAAACGTACTTGGCGAACGCGCCAGGCCGATTGACCCCGACGCCCCGTGTGTGCGCGCAGAGATGTCTCCGCCCCGCCAGGCAGTTCCGGCAGCGACCGCAAACTACGTGTCCCTCGCCGCTGACAATCTCGCCGGAGTGGAAGTCGTTTACATTGGACCCGACTTCCACAATCTCGCCCACAAATTCGTGCCCAACTGTCATGGGAACCGGAATAGTGGAGCGCGCCCAGTCATCCCATTGGTAAATATGGAGATCCGTCCCGCAGATCCCGGCATGTGTCACCCGGATGAGGACATCATTAATACCAATAGTTGGTTCTGGAACATCTTCGAGCCAAAGCCCCGGCGCGCTTTCCCGCTTAACCAGCGCCTTCACCGGACTCCTGGCCTTTTTCTTCGCTCTGCATTCTTCTCTAGGTTAGATCCTGTTGCTGCCCATGGGGGTTCCGCCTGATTTCAGTCCCAAATTTCGTGCAACAAACCAGTCCGGCGCCGGACTTCCTTCTTAGGACTTCTACGTGAGCGTTGAAATGAAACCAGTCAGACGCGAAAGGGAAAACCGTGAACGCGGCAGCACGCTTGTCGAGTTCACGCTGACCTTGCTACCGCTCCTCGGACTTCTGATGTTGACGGTGGATCTGGCGTGGGCTATCTTTGCTTCCGCTTGTATCCACGAAGCCGTTCGGGAAGGGGTTCGGTTTGCCATTACCAGTCAAGTTCTAAGCGGCTATTCCGGCCAAGATGCCTCCATAAGGGCGGTCGTCCAAAACTACTCGTTCGGTTTTATCAACGACAGCAACGTTGCCACCGCAGTGGAGATACATTATTACGTGCCTACTACCTTGCAGGAAGTGACCGGGGCAGGTAGCAATAGTGGGGGCAATGTGATCAAAGTTGTTGTCAGTGGTATTTCCATCAATCCTACAGTTCCCATTTGGCGGTCCAGTTCGCCTTTGATCTTGTCCGCTTCTTCCTCCGACATCATGGAACCCTCTCCCAACGGTGTTGCACCTAAACGCTAGTATGTTCACTCGAAAATCTTCTGAACACGGCAGTGCTCTTGTCGAATTTGTGCTCTGCTTTAGCCTTTTTTGGGTTCCGCTCTTTTTCGGCATGCTCGTGATTGGCTTCAACCTTATTCGTGCCATACAAGTGACTCAGGTTTGCCGTGATGCCGCACACATGTATGCCTACGGGACTGATTTTTCCCAACCTGCATACAAAAACCTCTTAGTTAGTTTAGCGACAGGTCTTAATATGAAAACAACTGGCGGCAACGGCGTTATCATCTTTTCCACCATCACATTCGTTGATCAAGCTTCTTGCGATGCAGCCAACCTTACCAGTGGTTGCTCCAATTTAGACAAGGCTGTTTTTGTACGCCGTATTGTAATCGGCGATGCAAATCTCCACACAAGCGCGTTTGGCACGCCTGCCCCAAACATTGTAGATAGCAGTGGAAATATCAACAATATCGACTATCTTAAAAATGCGAGCGTCGTTGCAGAAAATTTTAAGGACGTTATTGGTCTGAAATCTTCCACTCAGTTTGCTTTTGTCGCAGAGATGTGGGTCAACTCTCCTGATTACAACTGGTGGAGCGGTTTTGGGAATTCAGGCGCTAGCGCCCGTGCAATTTTTTGATTCAATTGGTTCTACTGCGAAATCCTCAGAACCTGTGATGCGATTTGTTGAAATATTGCGGCTAATTGTGTCGCCGTGGGTGCATAGTAGTATTTTCCTGCTTGCTTGGAGTTGTCGTAGCTCGATGCTCTTGGATCGTTGGCGAGGCGCTCCATGAAGTCATTGCTAGCCGAAGTTCCAAGGCCAATGGTGTAAACGATTGGCTTATATGTCATATCATTTCGTATTCTGTATGCTGCGTTATCGGCGGTATTAAATGCAATACTGTCGAGGTTTTGCTGGACGTCAGGTCTTAGCTGTCCGCCATAAACGTACTTACTAAGGTCTGATGGAAACAGAATAGTAGAGTTGAATGGATGCGATCCTTTGGGGTTTAGCGTTCCAGCAGTTGGATTGCCATAATAATCCTGCGCAGGAATGTAGGCGATGTCATAACGCATTTGTCTATCATCTTTTTTACCGTTATAGAAACACCCTGCTGGAACTAAGTGGGAGGAGTCTTCCAGGTTGCCTTCAGCGGAGTCAATTGGATAAAGCACATCTTTCAGAACGCCCTTAGTGGGCGATGTCAATATGCCTGAAGGGATGGTCGGGCTTGTACATGGACTGCGACTTACTGGACTCTCTTGACGGTTGTTTATATCATACCGGTAATCGTTATCGTCGGTGGCCTGATTTCGCGTGGGGAGATTTGCATATCGGACAGTATTAGGCTGACCATCCGAAAAGAAAACAACTACATTGAGAGCGCCGGGCCAACCAACCTGCTTAATCTGATCATAAGCTAAGCTCAGACCCCAAGCCGAATTCGTAAAGCCCTCACACACCATTTGACTGAGCTGCTGCTCGATGCCTGTTTTAAAGTTCCGACTTGGCGCAAAGTCTACGTTTGCTGTCGTTTGAAACGTAATAAGGCTGAGCTGATCCCGCCCATCCACAAACATATCCGTGAACAATTTTGCGGCAGCACCCATTGGTTTACAGGAATTCGAGTTGGTCATTGAGCCTGACCGGTCCAGCACGAGTACAATGTTTACATCTCTCCGGGATGCATGCCCGGAAGCTTGTAGAACAGTCAGGGCAATCGCTTGAAGATCAGTGGTGACATGCGGTGAGAGCCTTGAAGAGGTAGCTTTCATCCCAGGCGGCGGTTTTGCGTTTGACGTTGAGGCTTGCCCTTTCGGGGATGGCCTGGATG
>JAABUZ0100010235.1_pt1 | contig 10464 bp, 10 predicted proteins | sample 5562091 | NCBI WGS metagenome assembly JAABUZ01 (sample SAMN12813069, study PRJNA571459) | rock metagenome | isolation source: Antarctica rocks | place: Antarctica: Victoria Land, Linnaeus Terrace sud | collected 2015-12-21 | reverse complement strand
GCAATTGACCTGGTCCAAGCAGAGCTGTCACCCCCAGCAGAACTTTCACTGCTGCTGCTGAAAGACACACCATACCAACAGCCAAAGCTCATTGCCATAGGACGCCATGGACCACCAGCACCTGAGCACAAAATCATATCAAACTACACATGGTGGGACAATGGAGACTTCATCTGTGTCTCAGTCCCCACAAAAGCTTTGCTTTCTGGATCTGCCTCACATCAGGTGCAATGCTGCATCAAAGAGATGCAGATTCAGTGCACAGTTGAGGTAGCGTTTGCTGGGGCTCAGCTTACTCAGCACAGACTGGCAATTCCTCACTTGCATGCGGCAGTCCAGCCTGGGCAGTCGTCATGCTTTTTCAATGGAAAATCACTGCAAACGTCAACAGTCAATACAGCTCAAGCCTCCACCATGCTTCATTGCCATACAGACAGCGGTGCTTTGAAAGACTGCCATTGTCTGGACAAGCCATGCAGTCTAGGCTTGAAATTGCCTAGTCATCAGCCATGCAGCTCTGTAAGCACATACATACAAGCCGGTCAGCATGCAGCGCAAGGAAGTCAGCAAAGCTTGCAAACAGGCACTCCAGCTGCAGAGTCTTCTGGATCAACGGTGTCGGCTCGTCAAAGCAAGGCCCCCTGCCTGCTGCTCATACTTCGCAAAGCAGACCCCAACAAGACATGGTGCACTTTGGCAGGCCAAGCTCCTGTGAAGGAAGTAGTCAAACAAATGCCACCTAGCCCAGAAAGCATGGCAGCCCTGAGACGTGCACTCATACAGCAACGCCAGCAGAAACAAGCAAAAGGCATGTCAGCCCGCTCAGCCTTAGCAGCAACATCATGGCCTGTGAGGCCTTCAGGACAAGTCTGCATGCAACTGCTTCAGGATGTGCAAACAGCCTCATGCCACTCAAGGTCAAGCACAACGAGGCAGAGTGAGTCTGTTCAAATGACACCTGTCACAGCAGCAGATGGCGTGTTGAGAAGCCATGGGGATGAGGCTGTGCTACTGCAGCATCACACCTCAATGTTTGAGGTAGGGTGTCAGGTCTTTTCCACACAACGTGCAAGGCAGCATTGCTCAGTTACCAGTCAGCTGGACTGCATCTATGTCGACAGTATGTGTGCCTCCAATCTTTTCTTTGTGTGGTGAATGTAGTGCAACTTCAGTGTTGCTTGCTGCTGCAACCAATGCGTACAACAGTCTGGTAGTATTCCAGCTGCTCAGATGTGGTTTGGGGCGCTTAGTGCGGTTGTAAACTGTGCATTGTGCCTGAACTAATGCAACAGCATGCACTTTATGTTGTTCTCTCTTCTGCTGGAATGGGAAAGCCAGGGCCCTTGCTAAGTTTGATATGGACAACCTGGTGAAGATCAGTCACCGTGGGCAAAGCATACTGAGTGGTACAAGCCCGTATGCTGCAGGACTTGAAATCAGAAGCAGAGGCACAGGCCAGGCGTGGAGCATATCAAGATGCCATAGTCTCCTACACAACAATGCTGCAAAGGCTGAGTAATTTCTCAAATGCTGAGAAGGCACACATTCACTGCTGCTTGGCAGGCTGCCTGATGCAGACAGGCCAGATGAAATTGGTAAGAGTCGCCAGACATCCCACCTGAGTCCTCTGCAGTGCTACAATGCATTTGACAGGTCCTTGTTGCAGCTGCAGATGGCATGTATGCTGTCTACTCCCGTGCAACATATGACTGTGTGAGTCACAGTCACAGTCATTGACATTGTAGAGTCAATGTCACCAGGCTGTTTTGCACAGAGGCAGTTTGTCACACAGGCTGCAGAGGAGTGCAACGGGGCAGTTGCATGTGCACAAGGCCTGGCAGATGTGAGCTTGCTTGAGCTAGCCTTGAGGCAGCGGGCAATTGTGTATGAGCAGCTGGAGGCATATTTCCTCAGCTTGCAGGATTTCTGCTGCATCCTGCAGCTGCAGCCTGGCAACATAGCAGTAAGTATGAAAGGACTTATGTCAAATTGGCAGGCAGAAAGTGAATAGTCTGGCACATTGTTCAAGGTAGCAAGATCATGGTATGTACATCTTGGTTCCTGTTCGTCTCTCCAATTTGCGCATCTGTGTCAGTAAGCACCAGCCTCAGTAGTCCTGACAACCTGCAGTGATTTGCTGATGCAGCATTGGGTATGCTGCAGGCTCAGCAAGGCAGATGCCGACTAAGAACGCTTGTCAAGAAGCTGCAATCCTAGGTGCTATATGGTGTTTGGGCCAAAGTTTGTCACCGTGCAACTGAAGACTGCAATTTGTTTCAAGTAGATCGAATCCAGAAAACCTTGTTGAATCCTGGGAATGCACTGATCTGCACAGCCTGGTAAAGTGCCTGAGCGTAGCAAGTCAAGGTTGATTGACTGCACCAATTGGTTGCAACCAAGTTGCTCACTCACAATGTGCTGCTTCAATGCATTTCTCTGCCTAAACATGTGTGCAATCTCCTGTGAGATCTGGCATGTGACTCACATCAAACTACATCAGGATTGATGCAATGCTGAAAGCTCTGCCAGAGTACAGAGCTTTATAGCGTTTGCAAAATTAATTGTTTCCCTTTGCAGCGTCTGTGTCTGCAGTCTGGGACATGTACTGTGGCTGATCACAGCCCATCTCATTGAGTGGAGGATTGCAGGCACTAAGACACTTCATTCTGTGACTGTTGTGTGACACAAAATTACATGAGACAACTGTGCATACTACAGTTCACTGGTACAGCCTGTTGTTACATTTGGTACTTACGCCCAATTGCAACAAACCAGTAGATACAGAATCTGTTGTGAAATCATAACAGAGCTGCAAAGCATCAAGTGCACAATGCGATGGGTTCCACGGTGTACGTTGAGCTTAAAGCGCATGGCAAAGCAGCATGATGCGGCAGTGAGGGAGACATTGATGTCCCTGGTGCATGAGCGTCTGATGACGCTGGAAAAGTTCAATTTGTGATGCAGAGCACTTGGACTGTTTCGAGCCGGATGGTATGTTTGGCTTCATGGCACACATTGTGCTCTGAGCCTTGTTTAAGTGAAGCAAAATAAGCTTGAGAGTATGATTAGTGACGACAGGCCAAATGTAGTAGAGTGAGCGAGACAATGTGAATAGTGACTACAGGCCAAACAGCTATAAAGCAGCTTTAAGACACTACTAAACAAGCAGGCAGTGAGGATAAGGAACTGTAGTGAGCCTGCTGTCTCTTGATTTCTTGGCTGCTTTGCAACGTAACAAGCTGCACTGCACACATGTGTTGGGGCTAGGTCCTTGTGCTGTAGGAACGCACAAGTCAGTTTGAAGTCGACTTTGCGTGTTAGGTATAAAGTTTAGTATCCTATAGGCTAGCAATAAAAGCGCCATGACTAACACTATACATCCCACACCTGTGAACGAAACAGAGTTTTTGTTTTCAGGCGATGGCAGCCCTATTGCTGGGTCTGCAATAGCAGACGAAAAGCTTACACTGCACAATAACTACAGCATCAAGGGCACACAATGGCATTGAACATGAATTGACCGGCAGCATTGTGATGCAGAGAATGTACAGGAATTCCCACACAGATGAAGCTGCTGAGACAAAACATGTTCAAAATGTTCATGAGCGCAGGATGTCTGTATTGAAGGTAAGATTGGTGGTGACGAGTTGGCACAATGAGCATGCTCAAGATCAGACATGCAATTGCAGAAACAGCATGCTAGAAGTGAATGAGCTTTGTCTAATTGCTAGCTGCATAGGTTGCTACTCTTCAAACGCAAACGCCTCTTGTGGGCTTCTGCACACTTGTAGGTCACTGTGCAAGCTTGTACTCCCTAGGCCGCAAACCAGCCTGCATGTTCCAGCAACAAAGTAAAAGAAGATGTGGTGGTGCCAGGCATTAGGCAAATGCAGGCTGCTACCAATGTGGGTTTAGCTGCGCTCTACAGCTCAAGCCTGCCCTTGATTGCATGCTGAGATTGAGGACAGCATTGTTGTTGACCAGAGAGCAGCAAGTCGAGCTGCATATAGCATGACATCTGGATGCGCACAGGCAATTGACCTCATCTGTTGAGAGTCCACGCCATGAGCAGGTGTGCGAGACTTGTTGCAGAGCCATGCAACAATGCTTTGCTTGATTTCCACTTGGATGGATGCGACAAATGGTGCTTGCACTGGTGTAATTCTCATACCTGACTAATGCCTGTCTGCTACAACATCAGCACCAGTCTTTGCAGTCAAGCATTCAAGTTTGGCAGCGAAGTACTCCAGTGTTGCATCTTGCCATTCTTCCTATTGGCTGATTCTGATGATGACTTTGCAGGACAGGGCAACCATTTGCTGGATGCACTGGCAGTCAGACCAGCGCCTGACTGGCATTGCGCTGATGCAGATGGCCGCAAAACAACTGGCTGCCTTAGGTCCTGTAATCTCGCTGCAACTGACTCAGTATGAGCTTGTTGGGATGAGGGGGGGTCTGTGCCCATGACAGCCTGGCTCACAACTGTGACTGAACACAGCCTGGGACGTTTCAGGGCTGCAAGCACACAGACAGCTTCCTTGGCTACCTGTCATGCATCTTCTTTTGATGAGTGTAGCTACAGCAATGCACAGATGTGCAAGGAACAAACCAAGGTCCTGACACTCACACGAGCCAGCACTGGCCTGTTGGTAAGCAGCCTTCACTGGCTAGGGGGCACGTCAAAGAGAGCACATGCAGGTGTTGATGGTCTGAACCAAGGTGCAATACCAGGCAGAGCTTGAGGGCCCCCACATGAGGCTGTCTGAGAGGAGGCAGCTGCTGCCTGAAGTACAAGAGGTTCCACTCCTGGAAGGACGCCTGGTGGGGACTGTGCGGCCAGCCACTGCGGCAGAGTTTGGTGGGGGCCAGAAGGCAGCTGAGGGGCCGCCCTACAGGAAGTGGGTAAAGCGTGCTCTGCTGAGAGACCCCCTCTGAAGGGAACTGCCAAGCGGAGGTCAGGCAGGACAGCACTTTCTTCTTGTTGCAGCATGCGCTCGTACTCGCCTCGCATCAAACAAATGCAGTTCCCAGGCTGTACCTGAAACAACAGGTGAAGATCAGAAGCAGGCTAAGATGTGGTACATCGCATTTGCACAGGCATTGAGGCAGCACACCCACCAAAACTTTGAGGTCCCAACTCAGTGTCTGCAGGTAGCACAATCAACTTACAATGCATTTTTTTTTCAGGCCAGGAAGCAGATCACACTGGGCCAACATTGGATAAACTCCTGATTTGGGCAGTGTTTAGTAAAGCAACATGCCAGGGGCAACAACCAACGTCACTGATGCCTTCGCCTCTGACAGGATTAAAGTATACCTGAAAAAGATGTTTGACTGCAACAAGACTTGACAAGCCCGCTCCTGGCACATCCCAGCCTGGGTGATTGTTCTGCCACAGCTGTTCTAAAGCCCGAACAGCCAGAGTGTCCATAAAGGCAGCTTGATCGGTTGTGAGTCTGTCAACCTCTGCCAGCTGTACCACGTCTTCACCAGAAGCAGTCACCATCTGTGCACACGCTGTAACAAAACTTTTGTTGTGAAGGATGTCGAAACGCATACTGCAATCATGTTGCTTCCTTTCGATGCAAGCCTGTTGGCAAATGCTGGGTGAAACAGCAGACAATGTTGATTTGGTAGTAGGGAATTGACACTCCATGGTAGGCCCAGAGCAGCGCAAGTCAGGCAGAGTCAAGATTGGCAGGCAGCTATGCAAGGCATTTACTGCATGACTTGTACCATCAAGTACTCACCAACCAATCCCGTTCTTTCCACCACTGCCTGATCGCACTTGAACAGCAGGTGTGTGATGCCATCTGGATCTCGCCAGCGCCGCAGGCGGCTGTCTTGGTCCAGTGGTGGTGCTTGCTTTAGATGTTCTAGAGTCCCTCTAGGCACCAGGGTCTGTTGCAGCGGCTTGGGGCACTCTGGCCAGTAGGTTTGCAGCCACTGGCAAAGTGCTTGAAGCTCCCCAACTGAATGCCAACCATAAGCTCAGGTTGCTTACAACGTACAAATGATCACACGTGCATGCTATGGTCTGACTGTTCACAAAGATACTGAAGACAATGTTGAGGAACAAGACAGGCCTGATCTCACATTCCAGAGCTTGCAAGGGGAGACGGTGAGCGTTGGGTGGGTAACAAGCAACCAGTGGCGCTAAGTATTGCACACCTTGGCCAGGCAGGTTAGCTTGACCGACACAGGACAAGCCATTTCATGCAGAATTGCTGAGTTGTTGTATATCTTGACATGCCGAGGCATGCTACATGATGTGTCAACAGAGAACAATTTCAGGCGTACACATGTTTGTGCACATAACAATGCTTGCCCATGCAGACCAAAACATTACACTACAAGCCAAAAGCGGCCTAGGTAAGAAGCAGAAGACTGCACAAACCTGTGCTGACAGACTGGGGGAGAAGAAGACCCTCAGGTACTGTCACTGGTCGTCCATTGATGTTGAAGTCGGCAACAGCTCGTGGTATGTCTTGAAGCCTTTTGCTTGCAATCTGTCCTATGTGATTCAGATATCGAGCTGGATCAGCAGCCACAGGGCGGAAGTCAGCCAATTTGATAAGATCTGACCCTTGTGATCGCGGCGTCATCACCTGTAGTCACAAGTACTGCACTTGCAATGACATGTTTGCTGATCACCCAGCCCTTATTCAGCGTTCATGAGCAGCTTGAAGATTCCAGTGGATGCAAACACTGACTTGCCTGGCGTCTGTGCAAGTTGCTCTCAAGAGCCAACTAACAAGTGATCACAGGGTGTGACATCAGCATCAGGATCAAGATCACAGACCTCAAGTCATAGCTCAATGCATAGTACAAGGCTGCATTGCTTACCTCAAAGGCTTCTGAGACCAGACGCCCCAGGATCTTGTCAGTGTGCTTGCAACATGCCCGAGCAAGAATGCTGAATGTGTGACGGGGACCACTCTTGTTGGCATTGCTGGAATCTGCATCACAGCCCATTTACTTATAGAAACACAGACAGCCACACACAATGCAGTGTCACTGTGTTCATTGCCACCAATTGCAAAAATTCAGGAAGGTGTGGATGTATCCTGGGTCAGAAGCATTTGCGTCTGAGAAGGCCGTACATATTGCAAGGAGGTGTGGCATACATTGACCAGCTTCACAAAACCTTAGTGGGAAGCCGAATGATTGTCAAGCAAGACTGGTCTGCACCTCGAATGAAGCAATTCAGGTCTTGAGTGCAGCTGTCTCCTGTGAACTCCATGCGGTAAAGCTCACTTGAAGCAGGCAAGTCTCGTTCCAAGCCACATCTCACCAACAGAGCCTACAGTCAGTCTCGTAATTCAGACGGCGTTGCAGCTTGAAAGCATAGTAGCTGTTGATACAACGACTTGCAATGCAACTGTTCTGACCCTACCCTTGTATCACGGGACTCACGGCACTCTAGACTCGTCCAATCTTCAGCACTCATGGCACCCATGTGATGTGTCATTGTACGCTTTTCAAGTGCACCGCCATCAAGCAGCACCAACTGCATGTTCACACATTACTGCTCAGGGCTTGACTGGATAAGCAGACCTTGTGCCATGCTGCACAAAGTACCCTTCATGATGATGATGCACTCACGCAGCGAAGCTATTTTTGTGTGTGTCCAAAAGGTCTGAAGTTAAGACAGATGCAGTTCCAGACAGACGACGGAGCTAGTCAGTACGTGCCCGTGCTACCGCTTAATGTTGAAGAGGCTCTGGCAAGTGCTACCTGTACATAGACCTCTGCAGAGCTTGCTGCAAAGAACGTTGTACAGTCTTCTTTGTCTATCATAGACTCCTTGAGGCACACCATCAGCTGCACACTAACGCCACAAGGTGTCTTCACCTTTTGCTCTCGCACTAGCTTGCGGGCAACTTTGCGTGCACACCGCCTGTGTTGCAGGTTTTTGCAGATTTGGCAGTTGTGGACATGCTGAGGACACGTCTTGAATCTGCAGGGCACATAACCTGCTCACTTGTGCGCAGACTAAACCAGAAAAGACTAACTGGCTGTGTCAGAGTGCACAGTTGAGTCAGTCAAATCATCGCCTGGCTGCGTTGTATGCTGCGTTGGATATGTGTCAACTCACCGACAGTTTGCATGCACCCAAGCCAGCGCCCACTCTCTTTTGGGTGGCAACGACATTCTGGCAGCACTTCTCCTCAAAGAGCAGCTCAACTACTGCTCTGTCTATGTCCGCTCTTCAACGATATTTGGCACCACCGAAGCGAAAGAAAAATCGTGTTTCCACGCACAAAGCGGTATTTGCAGATCTACGAAGAGCAGACCTATGTCTGGGGTGGGACAATAGCCGACCTTTGCAGAGGGCAGACACACACAGATGTGTTGACAATACAGGCAGAACGTGCTAGGGCACAATCGCGGAATGTCGCAGTTGCTCTGCGAAAATGAGCGACGACATAGTCGTTCCGCGACGCAGCAGACCACTGGGGGGAGGTAAACTAAATCCCTCTTTAACCTTTCGAGTAGATTCATCTTATACATATTTGGAAATCTGTGCTTGTTCTAGGTGCTTGAGATGCATGGCAATGCATTTCATGCCTACAAGTTGAGCCCCATGTTTTGTCATTTGATGTGCACTTACACTGATCCCGTCACTTCATCAGGCTTGCTCGCTAATGCAAGTTTGAGAAGCTGTCTTTGGATTCATACCTAAGAAAATCTGTGCTTGTCCTAGGTGTTGCTGGTGGGCACATAACTATGCATGATCAGTATGGTAGGCTCTGCTGTGAACTCATTCCTGGTTGGCTCTTAGACCTCGTGTGAGGGATGATAAGCTGACCAGGCAACATGACTCAGTGAGGGCAGGACTGAATGGCAAGTAAGGGGGCAAGGTATGATGGTAAGTACGGGCCTTTCTTATGTGGGTACAGTTTGGCCGTGTTGATGTTCATGGCATTGCGCAACAGGTGACTGTACAATGCATCTTTTGAGGGGCTTGCAGAAACTCCTTGAGGTATGGGGATGTTGCCTTGCTGCAACAGCCTTCACTGTAAAACCTAGCTTTCCGTTAAAGTCAGTCCAAGGTGGCCATCCTACGATGGCACTCTTCTGCAATTTTTGGGGTGCAATCTGGATGAAGCTGTGCTTAAATTTGTGCTTGTCTGTAAGCATTGATGATGCTCGTGGAATAAACTGTCTATGCAGGCGGAGTGACACCAAATTGAAAACCTATTCGTGGCCTATCATGCTGCTGTTGAGCTAGCACTTGACACAGATTGACCTCCAGAGTACCAATCGTAGTCTGCCATCTGAGCCCCACTCCCTGCATCATTCACAGCAGGATGTGATATCTCCACATATATCTGTTTGCATCCACAAGAACGTAGCAGCATCTGCAAAGAGACTTGAGAGGATTGAGACATGTCTTTTCCAGAATTGATGGTGCTGCACTGACACACATCATGAGGTAAGAATCGTACATAGCATTTATGGCATCAGGCATGTGCCAGACAAAGGTGCATGTCCTTGACGTCAAGGTTCACAGGATGTGTCATTTGCCCACATAGTGCATGCCGTTTTGTCAGTCATAATACATCACACAAGTGTCAGGTATTCTGTGTGAGGTCCGTCACTTGAAATGTTAGGTTCTGTTGAGCACATCAGCAACAGCAACTTGATGACCTTGCTCAAAGCAGATCCCTAAATACATGCATCAGCTTACCACACTCCAGCGCCAGCTTCTGACAAAGTCCTCTGTGACAGCCTGCTTGATGGACCTACTAGTCCCGCTCAACAGACTCAAGTTGCCACCATTCACAAACAAGTGGCCGTGTATGCCTGCCTCTTGCAAGCCCTTGGAAGGAAACTGTTGCAAAGGCAAACAGCCGTCAACATTTTGCCGGCATCATTGGTTTTGCAGCAGAGAATGAATCTGCACAAGGTTCTGTTTGAAACCAGAGAGCTGTGTCACACATGCTCGTGCACAGTGTAGCAATCAGAGACAACAGAAATGACAAGCCAAGAGCACTCTTGCTTTCCCCAGTGGGTGGGATGCCATGGGAAGTGGAGTTGACCAACATACCTCAAATCTCAATGCTGCTAGCACTGTAGCATACAGATCCCCACCAAGAGCGTCTCTGTTATAAGAGCTTCCCATGCCACTCTGCAGTCGCACCAGTTGCAACCGTTCAGACTGCATTGCCTTGTGATACAAGGGGAAACACTGTGCAGCACTGCATTCAGTACAAACAGCTGACATGATAGAAAAGCGGGCACTGGTGCCTTGCAAGAGCTTGTCTGCATTACATATCTAAGTACCATGCAAACAAGGTAGACTGGACAGCTTACTTGGAATGAACACACTGATGGCACCATATGCGATGATGCAAAGTGAGCAAATAATGCAAACATCAGATTGATTTGGTACCTCATCAGCCAGCCCTTCTTTGTGCAGAAGAGCTGGCTGCCACATCCGTCACCAAGCTGAGTTAG
>JAABUZ0100010232.1_pt1 | contig 10466 bp, 8 predicted proteins | sample 5562091 | NCBI WGS metagenome assembly JAABUZ01 (sample SAMN12813069, study PRJNA571459) | rock metagenome | isolation source: Antarctica rocks | place: Antarctica: Victoria Land, Linnaeus Terrace sud | collected 2015-12-21 | reverse complement strand
CGGAACACTGCAGGTGGGGCTAGTGTTGACGCTTGAGGATAAGTGGCACGTCTACTGGAAGAACGCTGGCGACTCAGGAGAGCCGCCTCGGATTACGTGGACGTTGCCGAAGGGTATTACGGCGGGACCGATGCAGTTCCCGATACCAAACCGGTTGCCCCTGGGACCGCTTATGGACTTCGGGTACGAGGACGCGGTGGCATTTCCCGTAGAGATTTCGGCGGCGAAGGATGTTCGCCCCGGACCCGTCCATTTGGACGCCAGAATCGACTGGCTGGTCTGCCGGGAGGTGTGCATTCCGGGGAAAGCTCATCTTGGACTGGATCTGAACATAGTGCCGAATGCGCCAGCGACTGGGGAACCGGTGGGAGCGCTGGGGGAGGCGCTGAAGTCGTTGCCGCTGCCCCTCCCGGAGAGGATGCACCTGACGGTGAATGGGGGCAAGACCGAGTTCGTCTTTACGCTGCTGACAGGCGACAAGGAGACGGATGGGGAGTTCTACCCGTTCGACCAGGATCAGGTCTCGAATGCGGCCGACCAGATTTCAGAGCCGATCCAGGGCGGTCTGCGGCTGCGGGTGCAGCGAGCGGCAGAGCTGACGAAGCTGCCGAAAGAGATCCACGGGCTGATCAAGCTGAGTGCGGATCAGGCGTATGACATGACAGCACCTGTGGTCCCGGGTGAGGTGGAGCCACTGGCAGGACCTGGTGATACAGGCGCGGCTGCGAGGAAGACGACAGCGATCGGGGCAATCGGGCTAGCTTTTCTGGGCGGGATCATTCTGAATTTGATGCCGTGTGTGTTTCCGGTGCTCTTTCTGAAGGGGCTGGCGCTGGTGCAGAGCTCGGAGGACGAGCGGGGCCGGATGCGGGCTCACGGGCTTGTGTATACCCTTGGCATTCTCGTCTCCTTCTGGGTCATTGTGGGAGTTCTGCTGGCTCTACGCGCGGGCGGAAGCCAGGCTGGGTGGGGCTTCCAGCTGCAGTCGCCGACGTTCCTAGCCGTGCTGGCACTGGGGCTGTTTTTCTTTTCGCTTTCCCTGGCGGGGCAGTTCGACTTGGGTCTGTCATTCATGAGCGCGGGCGACTCGCTGACGCGCAAGCAGGGGTATACGGGAAGCTTCTTTACGGGGGTGTTGGCGACGGTGGTGGCGACGCCGTGCACGGCGCCATTGATGGGGGCGGCGATCGGGTTTGCGCTGGCGCAGCCGACGGGGATTACGTTTGCGGTGTTTACGGCGCTGGGGCTAGGGCTGGCGTTTCCGTACCTGCTGCTGACGCTGCAGCCGGCGTGGACGCGTCTGCTGCCGAGGCCGGGTGCGTGGATGGAGACGCTGAAGCAGCTTACGGCGGTGCCGCTGTTCGCTACGGTGATCTGGCTGACGTGGGTGTATGGGCGGTTGTACTCGGGTGGTGGCGCGGCTACGGGGCAGGGGAGCGATCACATCGCGCGGCTGCTGGCGGGGTTTCTGCTGCTGGCGATCGCGGGATGGGTGTTGGCGAGGTGGCCGGCGCGGGGCGGAGCAGCGATTGGCGCGCTCGTGATCGGAGCGTTTGCGTTTGCGACTCCGCTGTATACGCCCAAGGACACGACGCTGTCGTGGCAGCCATATACGGCCGCGAGTCTGGATGCGGCGCGGGCGGCGGGGCAGCCGGTTTTTATCGACTTTACGGCGGCGTGGTGTCTCTCATGCCAAGTGAATGAGCGGCTGGTGCTGAAGTCGGCTGAGGTCCAACGGGAGTTCAGGGCGCATAAGGTGGTGCTGATACGGGCGGATTGGACGCAGTATGACCCGGCAATCACGCAGCAGCTGGCGTCGGTAGGGCGGAGCGGTGTGCCGACGTATGTGTTGTATTCGGCGGGCTCGGGCGGCAAGGCGGATGTGCTGCCGGAGCTGCTGACGAAAGATACTGTACTGGAGGCGCTGAAGAGGGATTTGAAGTGAGTGCGTTGGATGTGGTGTGCAGCTTTGGTTAGCCGAAGAAGGCACAGCCCAGGGGCTAAAGCCATTTCCCCGGTAAGTGGTGAGACCCAAGGTTGAGCCCTGGGGCTACCTAGAAGCTAGGTTGCCCCAGTATCCTCGGGGGCGCGTTTGGAGTGCTTGATGCGTTCGATTTCCTCCATGCGTTGGGCGAGAAATTTTTCGCGGCCTTCGGTGGTGGGCTGGTAATAGCGGTGGCCGGCGAGGGATGGGGGCAGGCACTCCATGTTGGCGACTCGGCCCTCCGCGTCGTGGGCGTACTGGTAGCCCTTGCTGTAGTCGAGCTCTTTCATGAGACGGGTGGGCGCGTTGCGGAGGTGGAGTGGCACGGGCTCGGCCGCGGTGGCTTCGATGTCGGCGCGAACGGCGTTGTAGGCGGTGTAGACGGCGTTCGACTTGGGAGCGAGGGCGAGGTAGATGACGGCCTGGGCGAGGGCGAGGCCGCCTTCGGGCTGGCCGAGGAAGTGCATGGCGTCGCGGGCGGAGAGGCAGAGATTGAGGGCTTCGGGCGCGGCTAGGCCGATATCTTCGACAGCCATGCGGGCCACACGGCGAGCGACGTACATGGGGTCTTCGCCGGCCTCGAGCATGCGGCCGAGCCAATACAGCGAGGCGTCAGGGTCCGAGCTGCGGACGCTCTTGTGGAGGGCGGAGATGATGTCATAGTGCTGCTCGCCTTTTTTGTCGTAGAGGAGGACCCGGCGCTGGAGAGCTTCGGCTGCTATGGCTTTGGTGATGCGGTGTTCGCCACGGCCGACGGCCAGTTTCGCTGCGATGTCGAGGGCATTGAGGGCGTTGCGGGCGTCGCCGCTGGCGTAGGAGGCGATGGTGGCGAGGGCCTCGTCGTCGGCTTCTACGCCTAAGCTGCCGAGGCCGAGTTCTTTGTCTCTGAGAGCGCGATGGAGCAGGCCAACCACCTGCTCTTCAGTGAGGGCGACGAGGGTGTAGACGCGGCAGCGGGAAAGGAGAGCCGCGTTGATCTCGAAAGAGGGGTTCTCGGTAGTGGCGCCGATGAGGCGGATAGTGCCACGTTCGACGTAAGGGAGGAAGGCGTCCTGTTGGGCCTTGTTGAACCGATGGATCTCGTCGACGAAGAGGATGGTGCGCGAGCCGAAGCCGGAGGCCTTTTCGGCCTCGACCATGACCTGCTTGATCTCCTTGATGCCGGAGAGGACGGCGGAAAACTCGATGAAGCTGGCTTTCGTGACCTGCGCGATGATCTTGGCGAGGGTGGTTTTGCCGACGCCGGGCGGCCCCCAGAAGATCATGGAGGTGGGGTCGTCGGCTTCGATGGCGAGGCGGAGGGGTTTGCCGGGGCCGAGGAGGTGCCCCTGGCCGGTGAACTCGGCGATGGTGCGGGGGCGCATGCGTTCGGCGAGTGGGGCGCGGTGGTCCGAAGCGCGGGGCGGTTCCGCCAATGGGGAGACGTCGAAGAGGCTCATGGGCGAGCACCGACGCGAGCACGCTGGCGGTGAGCTTCGTAGAGGATGATGGAGGCGGCGATGCCGGCATTGAGGCTTTCGACGGGTCCGGCGCAAGGGATGGTGATCTGGGCGTCAGCGAACTCGAGCCACTCGGGAGTGAGACCGGCGCCCTCGTTTCCGATCATCACCGCGGTGCTCCCGGTCAGGTCTACGTCTCCGACCTCGACCGTCTGGTCGGAGCCAACACCTTCGCCAACGGCGGCCAGAAGTTTTATGCCTCGGCTTTGCAGCGCTCGGAGATCTTCAAGCTCGGCTGAGACTACGGGAAGGCGGAAGATGGAGCCGACGCTTGCCCGGAGGGCCTTTCCGTTCCAGGGGCTGACGGTACCTAAGGTGGTGATGACGCCGCTGCCGCCGAAAGCCTCTGCCGACCTGACAATGGTCCCCAGGTTGCCGGGGTCTTGAAGGCCGACGGCCACAAGAATGAGCGGGATGCCCCACAAGAGCTTGTCGATGGTGGAGACGGGGGGGACCATGAGGGCGGCGATCCCTTGCGGGGATCTGGTATCCATGATGCTGTCAAAGACCTCTTCGGAGAGGCGTAGCACTTCGATGGATGCGGGCACGTACCCGGGCAAGGTTCGGTGCTCTGCGAGGAAGATTGTTTTGAGAAGCATGCTGCTCCGCAGGGCCTCTTCGACAAGGTGATTCCCCTCGATGGCAACAAGGCCGCCACTGAGCCGGGCCTGACCTGCGAAGGCGCCGCGCAACTGCTTGACGCGGAGGTTGGACCTGCTTGCGATGACATTTTCTGTAACCGGCATTGCCTCAGATCTTACGCTTTTGAGGACCCGAGACAGGGCGTCGAAGGGGCTTGGCTGGACGGAAAGGCCGAGGTCTGAAGTGTGCTGCATAAGGCTGCAATGCGGTCTGCCCTCCGCACTGTGCTAGGCTGCCGTTTTAGGGAAACTTTTCCGAAGCCGAGGGTGCTGTCAGCGCCTTCAGGAGATACCTAGTTTGCAAGCCGAAACAGTTCGCATTCATCCAGATGAGCCGGAGGCTGCCCAAGTCGATCGCGTGGTGCGATCGCTCAATTCGGGGCACGTCGTCGCGTTTCCGACTGACACGTTTTATGGCCTTGCTGTGGATCCTGTGAATCTGCGGGCAGTGGATCGGATTTACGAGCTGAAGACGCGGGCGCGTCACAAGCCGTTGTCTCTGCTGCTTGCCGAGGTCAGTCAGGCGTATGAGTTGGCGCCGACCATTGATGGAGCCTTCGACCGTCTCGCCGAGAGGTTCTGGCCAGGGCCGCTGACGATTATCGTGAAGGCGGGAGCGAAGCTGCCGTTGCGCGTTACGGCCAATACGGGCAACGTGGCCCTTCGGGTTCCTGAGGCGCCGATCGCACGAGCGATTGTGAGGCAGCTGGGACTTCCGATAACGGCGACCTCCGCAAATCTTGCGGGGCTGGCAGAGTGCACATATGCGAACTGTGTTCGGGAGCAGCTTGGGGACAAAATTCCATTGATCGTCGATGGTGGACCTACCGGAAGGACGCAGGCGACGACGATCGTGGATCTTTCGGGCGGCGGAAGCTCGTGGATGATTCTGCGCGAGGGTGCGATCCCAACCCATGAGATAGCCCTCACCCTGCAACGATAGTCGCAGGACCCGACGCATATTGCCGTGTGTGGTGCCGTAGACTTCTCTCTCATAGCTATGCCTGCTGCTGCCGCTCGCTCCAATCTGCGCCCTCGTCGCCAATGGCACGTCTTCCGGCAATCGCTCGCGCTGGTGTTCATCCTCGCGCTGGGCTGGTCGATTTATGTGTATGAACAGATCGCGGAGGTCGCGGATCACGACGATGCGGTGCCGGCGGATGCGATCGCTGTGTTTGGAGCTGCAGAGTACTCGGGGCGACCCTCACCGGTGTTACACGCGCGGCTGGATCATGCGGTTGATTTGTATCAGAAGCAGATCGCACCTTTTGTGATCACGTTGGGAGGCGGCAGCGACAAGGATTCCGGGAATACGGAGGGAGGCGTTGGCCGTGACTACCTGCTGGCGAAGGGTGTGCCATTTGCCAGCATCCTTGCGGAGACCCGATCGATCGATACCGAGCAGCAGGTGCATCGTCTGGCCGCGATCGCCAGGGAGCATGATTTCAAGCACGTCGTGGTGGTTTCGGACGCGACTCACTTGTTCCGCATTCGCGAGTTGTGTGAGGACGCAGGCCTGGACGTGTATACGTCTCCACGGCCAGCGGTAGGACACATCAGCAACTACGACCTGTTTCTGCGGTACCTGCACGAAATCCTAAGCTACACATCGCTGAAGCTGGATATGCACGGCAGTTGGCTGCATCGCTGGCTTGAGGGTAAGAGCGACGACTGAGCGGCCAGGAGAATGAGGCCACGCAAGATGCTAGGGGGGATCGACGTGAACCGGATGATGATGAGGAAGGTAAGGGAGGCGATGGCGGTGGCCGTCAGATTCACCAAGTCGTTTCCTATCCAGCCTCGCCTCTCGATTGTCGCGCCGAGAAGACTGTCCGCAACGAAGCCGATCAATCCCGCAGCGAACGCAGCAGCCTGAATTTTCGCGGGCAGATGCATGGACCACCCGCCCACGAGAACGATGATCAAGGCAGCCGCAAGACCTGTCCATGAGCCTCGGGCGCTGACGCCTCCATCCGTGCCGCGATGGACACGTCGCCAGGTGGTGAGCATGAAGGTTTGCGTGCCGAAGGCCTGACCGATCTCTGAGGAGACGGTGTCGGCGGTGGCTTCGGCAAGAGCGGCAAGCGCCGCTCCGGCGAGGACGGGTGCCTCGATCGGCAGTTTGAGGCCCGCGAAGGCTGCTGCGTAGGCACCCACCGGGGTGACGATGAGTGCCGCAACACCCAGGTTGGCCAAAACCTGCGCCGCCGTGCGGCCACCGGTCAGTTCCGCGAGACCGCGCTGCTGCTTCCGGCCTTTGCCTGCTCTGGTCGCAACGTAGGTCAGAAGAAACAGAGCCACCAAAGGAAGAAGAGCACTGTGGAGGAGAGGTCTTTCGAGGTCTCTCGTCCACCACGTAACGCAGAAGCAGGTGAGGGCTCCGCAAATGGCGCCTCCGATGGTCGCAGAACGCATCGCAACGGCCACAGATGCAAACAGGAGGCTGATGCCGGCGACCTTGTAGCGGCCCCCCTCTTCGCCCGACGCCAGAACGCCGATGATAATGCAGGCGCAAATTGCAGTCGCTACTACCAAAACGAGTGACCGACTCTGGAGATGGTCGCGTGCCGGAGGGATTGCTTTGGCCAAGCGGGGCTTCAGTACTGGCGCCTCGTCTACATGTTCCGTCATGTCTGCCTCGCGACCTACTGATTTACAATGGAACCTTGAGCATAGCGAAGACCAGAACAACTGTGGGAGCACTTTTGCAGCCAGCAACTGACGTAACTAGAACTCAGCTTCAAGGGCCGTTCGCACGTTTGGGCGGTCGCTCTCTCGCAGCCTATGCTTCGAGCTTTATGCTTACGGCCGGTGCGCTGCTATTCGCACTCGGTTGCGGAGCCAGCTATCGGCCCGTGGTTACCGCGATTAACCCGGTGGGACCGGCTGGCCAGCCGCAGAAGTACGCCGTGGCGATCTCGCAGCCGACACCAAACGGGAATGGACTGCTTACCATTGTCGATTTCTCAGGAGATTCGATTCTGATCAATGCGACGCTTGGGGTCGCACCCTATTACCTTGCGGTAGACAGTACCGGAAGCACCGGGTACACGCTGAATAGCGATGGGACGGTTAACAGCTTCGATATTTCTACCCAGCTACTGTCGAATGCGATCCTGCAGACGACGCTCGTGCCGAGCACACCGCTTCCGAACAGCATCTTTCCGCAGGGTGTGAATGTCTACATCACGGAACCCGGACGCGCTTCTGTGGCTCAACTGCAGAATAGTCCGCCGGCTCTTCGGCAGGAGCTTCCTGTAGGGCCGAACGTGGTTTATATCGCGGGGGTCGCGAACGCGCCCCGCATTTATGCGATTAGCCAGAACGTGAGTGGAAACGGTCAGGTGACGCCCATCGAGACAGCCACGAATACGACCAATACAGCGATCTCGGTGGGCCAGCAGCCCGTCTATGGAGTGATGACTGCGGACGGAAGGAGGGCGTTCATCCTAAATCGTGGCAGCAATAGCGTGAGTGTGATCAACGCGCAAACGAATCAGCTGGATACGCCGACGCTGGTCCCCGCAGGTAACATCCCGGTTGGAACGGCCCCGGTCTGGGCAGATTTTGCACCGACCCGATCGGAACTAGTCGTTGCAAATGCCGGGAGCAACGGAGCAAGGGGATCCGTGAGCCTGATCAATATCCCACTTTGTTCCGCTGTGGCGCTTCCGTCGAACCCGAACTGCGATCCGAAAAACCCGGTGGACGCTGCCGGGTTTGGGCAAGTCCTCGCCAATGTTCCAGTTGGCGTGAACCCGGTCGTGATCTCGGTGCTTCAGGATGGAACGCGGGCGTATGTGGCCAATTTCGGCGATTCCGTTCCTTGCCCGTCCACTATCCCCGCAGCTTCTGCTATCCCGCCGACCAAGGGCTGCGGCACCGTCAGTGTGGTGAATCTCACGACGAACACGGTAACGGCGACGATTCCGGTTGCCGGCCACCCAAGTTTTCTTGTATCCACGACTGGAACACCCACCGGTAAGATCTACGTTACGTCGACCGAGACAAGCTTGATGACCGTGCTTCGAACAGACATCGATACGGTGCAGACGTATATCGATCTCCAGGGCACGGGCGGTCAGGTGAGGGTCACGGCGCAGTAGGAGCGGTGTAACCCAAAGAAGCATCCCTAGGGATGCTTCTTTACTTGGTATGATTTGCTGCAGGTTGATCGAAACTAGACTCCGGCGGCAGCCCCGGACAGAACGATTGGCATGGTGGGTGTTGGGGAACCGCCCTCAGGTTCGACGGTGATCCCGAAAGCCTTCGCCACGAGACCAGACGGAAGCTGCGGAAGCACGACACTGGCATTGCCCCGGACATCAGGATGAAAGGTACCAGCGGGTACGGGAGCTTGGCCGTTCGCTGGGATCAGCCAGAGTTCGTAGACCTTGTATGAGCCGAGCGGTTCAAGATTGCTGGCCACAAACAGCAGAGCTGCCTTATCGGCGACGTAGGTGACCTTGCCTTGCGGCGCGGGAGCTTCCTTGCTTCTGGTCAGGGTGACGTGGGTCGCTGTGGGATCCTTCAGCGTGTCCATGAGTTGCCGCGCTGCCGCAGCATCGGCGGTTAGGCGTTCCAGCTCGGCGTGCTCGCTGACCATGGAGCTGTGCAGGGCTTGACTCTCGTGATATAAGTTGCCCGTCGTCAAAGCCAGACCTGCCGCTACTGCCCAGCCAAGCCAAGGGATGACGCGGCCGAAGCCTTCCTGTCGAGGGAGATCAACGGCTGTCAGGCGGCTGCCTTGGGCAGAGCCGAGACGGGTCTCTTCGTCGGGGGCCGCGCCTACACCTGTGCCGTAAGCTGCAGTGCCCCGTGCGGCCGGATCCTGTGTTCGGTCAATAGAACGTACTTTGTGTTCTCTGCCGATCTCGGTCAACAGGCGCTCGCGGGCGAGGGCCGGAGGGGAGTGCATGTCGACGGTGGTGGCATACATGGCAAGGTCGCCCTGCACTTCGGCGAGTTCACGATGCAGATCCGGGGAAGAGTTCAGGAGATCTTTGACTTGCGCCTCCTCTTCTCTCGAGAGGAGCTGCATTGCATACAAGGCAAGATCATCTTGATCGAATTGTTTGTTGTCGCTCATGCCCTGAATGCCTTTCTCAACGTCAACAGCGCGCTGCGGATTCGTGTCTTTACAGTGCCCAGAGGATCGCCTGTCATCTCGGCGATCTCAGAGTGCGTTAAACCATCGAAGAAGGCCATTTCAAGCGTCTTCCTCTGTTCTGGCGGCAGCCTGAGAATTACGCTGCGTGCCTTGTCCATCATGCTGTCCCGCTCTGCTTCAGCGGCCAGGTTATAGGACGACGGCAGAACCATCTCGTCCACCTGTTCGGTCGGCCGTTTGCGTCTTAGCGCATCGATCGACCGATTTCTCGAAACGACAGCAAGCCAACCACCCAAGCTGCCGCGTGTTGCAATGAATCCATCCGGACTGCGCCAGATCTGCATGAAGATCTCTTGCAGTACGTCCTCGGCGGATGCGGGATCGCGAAGGACGCGAAGGGCAACCGAGTACACGACCTTGGAATACCGGTCGAACAATGACGCCATCGCCTGCTCGTCACCCCTCTGTACCAGCAGAAGTAGCGCGGCATCGTCCTGCATCGACGGCGGGTGTGCGTTTTGTATTCCCGTGTCTCTGTACATGGAAACGTACCTACGTGTAAGGCAGATTGGGCTAATTGGAGCAATTCCTGCCCGTTCGGGTGAACGTTGGTAACGTACGAAACGCACCGTGCCGTTCACCAGAACACACCAACTCTACCCCAAATTGAAGTGTCATGTACCCGCACGAGGAGGGACGATCCTAGCTGTAACCTGTGAAGGGAACTGTCGTGGATCAGGCGGAGGCAGCGCTCTGGAAGGTGGGACATTGACCAAAACTCGTTTGGACAGGGTGGTTGTGGACCAGGGGCATGCTTCCTCAAGGGAGCGTGCCCAGGCGCTGATACTCGCCGGTCGCGTCCTGGTGAACGAGCAGAAGGTGGACAAGCCGGGAACCGCAGTGGATTCACTAGCTGCAATACGCCTGCTCGGATCGGATCTTCGGTATGTCAGCAGGGGAGGCCTGAAGCTGGAGGCGGCGCTGAAGCACTGGCAGATACCCATGGATGGAGTGACTGGTATCGACATCGGCACATCGACGGGCGGTTTCACCGATTGCATGCTTCAATATGGGGCGGCGAGGGTGATTGCGGTCGACACAGGGTATGGGCAGATTGCGGAGAGTCTGCGGCGTGATGCGCGCGTGATCTTGCATGAGCGAACGAACGCACGGCTGCTAGCTCCAGGAGCTCTGGTGAGCGATCTGCAAGCGGGCTTGGGGCTGCCGGCATT
>JAABUZ0100010228.1_pt1 | contig 10474 bp, 8 predicted proteins | sample 5562091 | NCBI WGS metagenome assembly JAABUZ01 (sample SAMN12813069, study PRJNA571459) | rock metagenome | isolation source: Antarctica rocks | place: Antarctica: Victoria Land, Linnaeus Terrace sud | collected 2015-12-21 | reverse complement strand
GACCAAGCCCACTATCGTGACGGTTTCCACGCGGGTGCACGGCGTCCCCGAGAAGGAGCTGTGCTGCGGGCTGACCCTGCTCGACCCGTACGGCGTGAAAGTGCTGTCGACCTACTTCGACGACCTCAACGAGCGGCCAAGCGGCGCTGCGCTTGATGGCGACTTCACCTTTACCTGCACCATCCCAGCGAACATGCTCAACGAAGGCCGGCACCGGCTCGTGCTGGACCTCGGGATCCACAAGATCCGTAAGGCGAGCGATGACCAGGAGCACGCCATCGACTTCGACATCATCAACGTCGACGGTGTCGGCTCGCGCTTCGGGCTCGGTCGAGAGTGGCGCGAGACGCCGCTTCTGCCTTCATTCGAGTGGTCCATCGAGAGGGTGGCGTGACGATCGTGGTTGCAGTACCCGTCCGCGTCAGCGGCTGGCGATGAAGGACACCGTCCTTGGCCTGCTGGAGTCCACGTACCTCAACGTCGACGCGTTGCTGCGGGCGCGTCCGTCGCCGCCCTCACCGCGAAGGCCACTGCCGCCGACAGCGGTGGGCGTGGTCGTGCAGGGACCGGTGGTCGGACGTTACGATGAGCCACCGCACCAGCGTCACACCAAAGCCGTCCTCCAGTCTGTACGCCGGGTGCTCCCGGAGGCCGAGCTGGTCCTCAGCACCTGGGAGGGCGCGGATCTCGCGGGGCTCGACGCCGACACAGTCGTGCTCAGCCCCGATCCCGGCCCTCGCACCTCACGGGAGACCGGGCGTCACGCGCTCGTCAACAACGTGAACCGGCAGGTCGTGTCCACGCGTGCCGGCCTGGAGGCGCTGAACCGGCCGTACGCGCTCAAGCTGCGCAGCGATCTGGAGCTCGTGCACGCCGGGTTCCTCCGCTACGCCGGCGGCTGGCCGACGCGCGACGACCGAGTGCGCGTCTTCCGGGAACGCGTTCTCGTCAGCACGACCTTCACGGCGAACCCCAGGCGCGCGTTCGATGTGTACGGAGAAGGTGACGCCCGGAGGTCAGGGCGCGTGGACCGGTTCCCCTACCATGTGAGTGACTGGGTGCAGTTCGGGCTGCTCGAGGACCTGGTCGAGTTGTGGCGGACGCCCACGTGGGACGTGCAGTTCGAGTGGCTGCTCGGCAACCGGGTCGTGACGTCGGAGCAGTGGGTGTGGATGTCGTTGCTGAACAAGCACGACCAGGGTGCCTCCTTTGAGCGGCGTGATGTGCTCGAGCACAGCGCCCTGTCGATTACCAACAACTTGGTGGTGCTCGAGCCGGAGGACCTCGGCGTGCGGTTGCTGAAGTTCGTGCCGGAGCCTCGACACGCAACGGCCCTGCTGACACACGGCGAGTGGGAACGTATGTACGAACGCTACTGCACAGATCGGCGGCGGGTGCTGCCCGACCCGCAGGGACTCCTCCGTGCACTCGTGAACCGGGTCTGGGTCCGCAACCTCGGACCTCGGCTGCGCCACGATCCCGTGGCGACCCAGGCGCCCGTGCGGCCGGTCATCCCTGGCCAGACGAGCAGCCGCTCGTCCGCGGACAGGAAAGGAGCCGCGCGGTGAGCACGCCGACGCTCGCGATCGTCATCCAGGGACCGCTGTGGGCGTCGACGACTCCAGGAGGTGGCACCAGGGCCGTGCTCGAACACCTGGCCGCCGCGCAGCGGCGCGACGAGTTCCTCATCGCGCTCGCGGTGTGGGAGGACGACGACGAGGAGCTCTTGCGGCCGCTCGAGCGGCTCGTCGACCGTGTCGTACGCGTCCAGCGCCCCGACCGCGCCGGGTCCGGCAACAGGGTGAACCAGGCCGTCGGGGTGACTTCCGGTCTGCTGGCGGCCCAGGCGATGGGCGTGGGCTATGCGGTCAAGTCACGGACGGATGTGGTCCTGGGGGAGGAGTTCCTGGCGCGTGGTCTGGCGGCTGCGGCAGCATCAGACGGCCGCCTGCTGACGACCACCTTGATCACCCGCTGGGAACCGTTCCACCTCAGCGACATCGTGGTGGGAGGCACGACCGACCGGCTGCTTGACCTGTTCGACCCCCGCACCACCTACTACGAGGACGCCTACTCCCCCGAGGTTCAGTTCGCCCGCGCCTATGTGCGAAACCGCCGCCTGCGCTACACCAACCGGCTGGAGGACTGGCTCCGCTTCTTGGCTGATCACGTCGACCTCGTGGACTTCGACGAGATGGGGCTCGTGTGGCTCAAGCGCGGGGGGCCTATCCGCGTACATTGGTACAGCCGCTCGTGGCCCTACCTGGTCGACCGCGACCTCGGGCCCGTACTCGCGCGGCCGGTGAGCGTGCGCGCGCACCGGTGGTTGCGTCGCACCCATGTCCCCCCGCTCGCGGTCGCGACGCTGCTGCGCTGCCTCGACCCGATCGCCGAGCTCGTCCTGCGCGCCCTGCCTTTCGATGTGCATGACCGAGTGGGCAGTCCCTTCCACCGGTACTGGGTCGCCCCGCAGACCCCCGAGCACGCGCGGCCGCTCGAGCCGGTCCGTCGCGAGGCCGGCGGGCGCGGTGTGGACGAGGTGGCGGCGTGATCGGGGGTGAGCGGGTGCTGGTCGTCGACATCGACGGCACGTTGTGCGAGATCAAGGAGCCGGGTCAGTCCTACGCCGAAGTCGAGCCGCTACGGCCCGTCGTCGAGCGGCTGGCCGCCTACCGCAGGGAGGGATTCCGGGTGGCGCTCTACACGTCACGCACCATGCGCAGTCACGACGGCAACATCGGGGAGATCACGGCGAAGACGGTGCCGGTGCTGGTGGACTGGCTGGCGCGTCACGAGATCGAGTACGACGAGCTCCACATCGGCAAGCCCTGGCCCGGGGTCGGGGGGTTCTACGTCGACGACCGCGCAGTGCGCCCGGACGAGTTCGTCAACCTGTCCTACGAGGAGATCCTCCGATTGATCAACGCGGGTGACCAGGAGTGAGCAAGCTCGTGCTCCTGCCTGCCGCCGTGCTCGCGCCCCTGGAGCTGCAGGCCGAGTTCGGCGAGGTCCCGTCCGGCATGGTCCCCCTGGACAGCCGCCCGGTGCTCCTGCACGTCGCGGAGGCCTACCGCGCTCGCGGCTTCGACGTCGTGGTGGCCGTGCACGAGCGCGCGGACGTGGTGGAGGAGTACTTCGCGCACCGCCCCGACCTGCACGTGCGCACCGTCGGGATCGGCAGGACAGGGTCGATCGCAGAGACCGTCCTGCGGGCGCTGCGGAGGGTCCCGCACGACGTCGAGCAGCTCGTCATCAACTTCGCTGACACCCTGCTCGTCGACGATCTGGGCTCGGGCGACGTCATCGCCTACCAGGAGCAGGCCGACACCTATCGGTGGACGACGTTCGAGACCGACGAGCGTGGGAATCTCCGTGCGCTCGGGCAGCGGTTCCGCGACAAGGGGTCTGAGGGCGGGAAGGTCCTCGTCGGCGTCTTCGCGGTGGAGGGCGTCCAGCGCTTCATCGAGGAGCTCGAGACCGCACTCGCCGACGGCAGGAGCCCCGACGAGCCCTTTTACACAGCCCTGCGCCGGCACTACAACGGCCGACCGCCGGCTACCCGGCGCCTCCACGCCGCGCAGCGGTGGTTCGACGTCGGGCACCTCGACACCTACTACACGACGCGGCGCACGTACTTCCTGAACTCCCGGTCGTTCAACTCGGTGCACGTCGACGCCAGCCGGGGCGTCATCCGTAAGAGCAGCGACAACGCGGACAAGTTCGTCGACGAGGTGCGGTGGTACCTGCACCTGCCGCGCGAGCTGCGCCACGTGGCTCCTCGGGTCTTCGACCACGACTTGGTGGCCCGGCCCCCCTGGGTCGAGATGGAGTTCTACGGCTACCCCACCTTGAACGACGCCTACGTGGTCGGGCAGTGGGACGGTGGTCTCTGGAGGTTGGTCCTGGCGGCGGTCGGCGGACTGCTTGACTCCTTCGCCGAGCACCGGGAGGAGCACATCAGCACGGCACGCACGGCCGAAGCACGCCGTCTGATGTACGAGACCAAGACGCTCGAGCGGCTGGCGCCTGTGCTCGACGATCCCGCCTTCGAGGGCTTCCTGGACGGCGTGGTCGTCAACGGCGAGCCGCTGCTGGGCCTGCGCGAGGTGACCGCACGGCTGCCTGAGCTGCTGCAGGCGACCGGGGCGGTGTCCAGCCGCACCTTCACTGTCGTCCACGGTGATCTCTGCTTGTCCAACATCCTCTACGACCGTCGCAACAGCATCGTCCGGGTCGTGGACCCCCGTGGCGCCTTCGGCGTACCCGGTGTCTACGGCGACCAGCTCTACGACCTCGCAAAGCTGGCGCACTCACTGGAGGGTGACTACGACCTGCTCGTCAACGGGCTCTTCGACGGCTCCTGGGGGCCGGACGGTTACCGGCTGCGCCCGCACCTGGAGCAGCGGCACCTCCTGGTGAAGCAACTGTTCGCGCAGTGGCTCCAGGACAGGGTCGGCGGGGACCTGGCGGCCGTCCGCCTCATCCAGGGACTGCTCTTCCTGTCGATGGTGCCGCTCCATGCAGACCGGCCGGACAGCCAGCAGGCCTTCCTCGCACGCGGGCTGCAGCTCGTGACGTCGGTCGCTGTGGGCCTGCCGATCGCGGTGCGACTCTCGTGAGCCCCGTGGCGCCTCCGCTCGTCGTGATCACCATGGCCGGCGTCGGCAGCCGCTTTCGGGCCGCCGGGTACGCGGTACCCAAGTACCGCGTACCCGTGCAGGGCCGCACGTTGTTCGCCTGGAGCCTGCACAGCCTGCGCGACGTGATCGCGCTGGGCGCAGAAGTGGTCTTCGTCGCGCTTGCAGCCGACGACGCGAGCGACTTCATCGCCTCGGAGTGCCGCGAGCTCGGAGTGGCCGCTCACCGAGTGGTCGAGTTGGACGCGCTGACGGACGGCCAGGCCACCTCAGCCATGCGCGCACTGACCGGGGTGGAAGCGTCGCGCCAGCTGCTTGTCTACAACATCGACACGCTCGTCGAGCCACCCGCACTGCACCCGAGCCAGCTGCGCGACCAGGGGTGGATCCCCTGCTTCCGGGGACAGGGCGACGCATGGTCCTTCGTCCGGGCGGACGTCGACGGTCGAGTGCGCGAGGTCCGGGAGAAGCAACGGATCAGCCCGTACGCGACGCTCGGGCTCTACGGGTTCGGCTCCGTCGATCTGTTCCGCAGCGCCTACGAGGAGCACTACGCCGACCCGCGCAACCTCGAGCGCGGCGAGCGCTACATCGCGCCCATGTACAACACCCTCCTCAGTCACGGGGCCAGTGTCTGGATGACCGACGTCGACCCGACGCTGGTGCACCCGCTGGGAACCCCCGTCGAGGTCGACGCCTTCGCCGCAGCGGCCAGGCCGGCGGTGTGAGGATGTCCCGGTGACCGACGCAGGCCGATACACGGCCATGCAGCACGACCACTACGAGAACTCCGACGTGCCCTCCGAGCATGTGGTTGGCCACTACGCGTGGCACGAGGAGTTCCCCTACGAGACGCTGCTGCTCCACGACCACGGGGACCTGCGGTACCCCGTGCTGCCGCCCGAACGGCGTCGCCGCGCGCTCGACTTCGGGTGCGGCCCCGGTCGGATGATCCCCCGGATGGCCAAGTTCTTCGACCAGGTCGACGGCGTCGACATCGCACCCCGGCTGCTCGCCGACGCCCGCGCGGTGGTGCCCGCGAGCACGCAACTGTGGGCGACCAACGGCGACGACCTGGGAGAGGCACCCCAGGAGGCGTACGACCTCGTCTATTGCACGGTGTCGTTCCACCACATCGCCGTCTGGGACGTGCGGATGCAGATCCTCCGGCACATGCAGGCGGCCCTACGGCCGGGCGGTGTCGTGACCCTGCAGCTGGGCTACCGCGACGCGTACCCGTGGGTGCCGGTCCCCCACGCCACCTACTGGACCGACGCTCCGATGGCAGGCACACCTCGGCGCCGGCTGGCTGCACGCGCCCTCGAACGCCTGGGGGTCCAGACGCTGACGTCCGAGGGCGGTCGCACCACCGGCTTCTACCGAGCGGACCCCGCGGAGACTGCCTTGCAGCTCATGCGCAAGGACCACCAGCACGCGTCCTGGCGAGACAACCCCTACGACGCCACCTCCACGAACTCCGGCATGGACGCCACGATCAGTGCCGAGACGCTCCCGCAGGTCGCCGAGGACTTTCGCAGCGTCTTCGGCAACTTCACATGCTGGTTCTACGACGTCTCGCTGGCGTTCGCCGACTTGCGGGGCGCCTCGCACCCATCGGACCACTGGCACACGCACTGGATCTTCCTGCACGCCCGACGGCCGGCCGACTGATGAAGCGGTGCATCATCACACCCACCTTCCGGCCGCACTTCTCCTTCAACCGGGATTTCCTCGCCAGCTTGGACGCACACGCCACCGACCTCGACGAGATCGAGGTGCACTTTGTCGTCTCGACGCCGGAGCTCGACGACGTGCGGGCGATGCTTGCCGAGTTCCCACGCGTGCGCGCCCACAGCCACGCCGTCGAGGACCTCCTGCGGGCGTCGGGCTACGACCTTGACTCCGGCCAGCTCCTGCGCGACGTGGGCAAGTTCGCGTTCCAGTGCCTGAAGAAGCTGTACGCGCTCAAGAACCTTGAGTACGACCAGGCGCTGATCATCGATTCGGAGTCGTTGCTCCTCAAGCCGACACGTGTGGCTGACGCGTTCGACGACTACTTCGCTGACCCGTACGTCTTCTTCTCCAGCCTGGAGCACCGCAACGAGAACTGGTACGGGCTGCTGGGCGACACCGTCAACAGAAACGCAGCTCGCCTCCTCGGTCTGCCCTATCCGCGTATGCACCTGCTCGAATACTATGGCTGGTTCTACGACAAGGCCATCATCGGGGACCTGTTCGCCGCCCTCCCCGCCGATCTGGTCGGCGCTGTGCTCCGGCTGGGGCATGACAAGAGCATCTTCGAGTGCGTGCTCTATTACACCTACCTGTTTCACAACCAGCAGCGCTACGGCTACCGCTTCGAGTCGGTCAACGACCTGCTGAAGGACTACCTCGGCGAGAGCTCCTACGCGGCCTACATGTCAGGCTTCAGCGGCTTTTGGGAGCAGGTCGGCATCTTCGAGTTCGTCTCGAAAGAGGTCAACGAGCGCAACCTGGAGGACCTGCGGCGCCTCTTCAACGACAGGGCCCTGCGCTTCTACCGCTCTGAGCTGGTCAACCACAACGAGCAAGCGCAGGAGGCGCTCATCGAGTCGACACCCATCACGTTCCTGGTCTCATCAGAGAACTACCGACGCATCAAAGAGCGCATTGCCGTTGTCATCTCCGGGCCGCCGCGCGATTATCGGCACGACCTCGCCTACCTGCGCAACTTCCTGACCGGCTCCAACGCAGACGTCTTCATCCACGCCTGGGAGCCCTCGGACAGTGACCTCCTGCTGCGCACGCTCCAGCCGGTGAGGCATGAGTTCGAGCAGCTCAGTGCGCTGGACGCGAGGGACGACCTTCCCGATGTCCACGCCGCGTCGCGGCGAGAGCGGTTGGCACCCAAGGGCAGCGAGGGTGCAGCGCTCGCCGGCAGCTACAGCCTTTGGCGCGCTCACCAGCTGCGGCGCGCGCACGAGCAGCAGACCGCCCCCTACGACGTGGTCGTGTCAATTGGGACAGGTCTGCTGCCACTTGAGGATCTCATCGACATCGTGGACCGCATCCGTCTGACGCAGCAGGGTTACGACGGCGTCCTCTACGTGCCGGCCACCGCGCAGGGCGTGGGGCTCGACGGGCAGATGATGGTCGGCTCAGCCCCCACGATGGACGTGGTCTCAGACCTCTGGCCGAGCCTGCACGCGCGCGTGCGCGACGGCTACTTCCAGGTCGAGCACCTGCTGCTGCGTCACGTCCTCGAGCACGGCCTGCAGCTACGGACCTTCGGTGCGAACTACGTGCCCGTGGAGCTCCTGCAGCCGGCGACCGTCACGAGCATCGCACCGGCGGTCGAGGCCGCGGCTGCCGAGTGGGCAGCCGGGATGGGCCGCCCTGTCGCCTCCGACCTGAGCGACCACTACTTCGAGGCCAAGGCCGAGTCGGTGGCCGCGATCGCTGCACTTGAGCTCGAGACCCCCAAGGGCTTCATCCTGACGACACCGGACGGATGGCACGTCACGCTTGCCGGCGATGGCCGGCTGGCGGTGAGCGACGCCGCTCCCGACCCTGCGGCAGCGGCCGTCTACCTCATCGTCGCCGGGGACTCCGACCGCACGGCTGTCGACATCCGTCCGCGTGCGCGGGTGGTGGCAGACGCCGCACCTGGTGCACCCGTGAACATGGCCCCCGACGCTGAGGGCATCCTCCGTCTCGGAGCCCGCCCACGCCCGGACACCGCCTTCTTCCTCGCCCGACGAGGGGCGGGTGTGACGCTGGAGTGGCGCGCAGGCTTCTGGCGCACACCTCGTTCAGCCCATGCCGCCGAGCGAGTCCAGCGGGCGTTCCTCGTGGCGGCCGCCGGAGGCCTGGTCGTGGGACCGGGCGCGGAGCCCACAGTCTTCGGCCTGCAGCGCATGGATGATCGGATCGACGAGGACCTGCCCATCGGCCTCCGGCTTGCCTTCAGCACGGCGATACCGGTGGAGCAACAGGCGCCCCTCACCCGAGCGGCATGGCGTCTCTACACCGCCGCGCGAGTCATGGAGGAGGGCGGCCTGGAGCGGCTCGTGCGCGACACCCGCGCCTTTGCGAGGAAGGCAGCGCACGGGAGGGAAGGGATGGGTGGACCTGTCGCCCACCTGCTCCACGAGCCGCTCGCGCGGGCGCGCGCGACGCTCGGCAGGCGTCGTGCGCACCCTCGCTGACGATCGGAGTCTGCTCCGGGCGCGGCTGCTGCGGTCTATGGAAGCGCTGGACGACCGCATGCGAGAGCGCCCTCGCCCTCCCACGCGCGTCGTGCCGCCCTCGTCGGCCGAGCTCACCGTGGTGGTCCAGGGCCCGGTCGGGGCGATGACACCCGGTGTGCTGCGTCAGGTCCGGGAGGTTCTGCCTCAGTGCGAGCTCATCCTGAGCACCTGGCGGGGCGCCGACCTCGCTGAGTGCGAGCCAGACACCCTTCTCCTCAATGAAGACCCCGGCCCGACGACCTCCCGCGAGGTCGTGTCGAGCGTGCCCAACAACGTCAACCGCCAGATCGTGTCCACGCGCGCGGGCCTGCTCGCCGGCACTCGCCCGCTTGCGATGAAACTGCGCAGCGATCAGCTCCTGCTGCACGACGGAGCGCTGCGCCTGTTCCGCGGCTGGCCCGCGCGCGGAGAAGCCGTACGAGTGTTCGAGGAGCGCATCGTCGCAACGCTGCCCTACAGCTTCAACCCGAGGCGCACGTACCGCCGCTTCCTCTACATGGTGAGTGACTGGAGCCACCTGGGCCTGCGCACGGACCTGCTCTCGCTGTGGGCCGCTCCGCAGTACGACACCTCCTACGAGTGGCTCCTCGGTCGCCGCGTCGTCACCTCCGAGCAGTGGCTGTGGATGTCCCTGCTGAACGCGCACGGCCAGGGCGCGGCGTTCGACCGCGCCGACGTGCTGGACCACTCGGAGATGTCCATCGCCAACAACGTGGTGCTCGTGGAGGCGGAAGACTTCGGCGTCCGGCTGCTCAAGCAGGGACCGCATCTTGGCCACCGCGTCAACCTCTACACGCACGGCGAGTGGTCCCGTCTCTACGCCAGGCACTGCGTCGGCGTACGCGCCTCCCGGCGCGACCCGCAGGCCTGGTTGCGCACGGTCGCGGACCACGTGGTGGTGCGCGGGGTCGGTGCGCTGGTGCGCGGGCTGCCGGGAGATGTCGACCCGCTCAGTCGGCCGCAACCGCCCCCGACCCTGCCGCGCATGTGAGTATGTAACGGTTCGTCGCCCCGGCGCTGTCCCCCCGCCTCGTCGTCAGGTGCTCCGTGACACTAATAGCAGCAACGCGCGCGCTCCAGGCCCGCGGACGCCCGCCGCGCAGCACCAACAGCCCTCCCCGCCCCGCGCCTCTTGGGCGGGACAGCGGGCTTGCCTACTTCGCCCCCCTGGACGGCATGCGCGGCCTGGCTGTGCTGCTCGTCTTCGGTGGGCACTTCGCCGCGACGTGGTTTCCGGGTGCCCTGTTCGCACTGGACGTGCTCTTCGTGCTGAGCGGCTACTTCGTCACGCGCCTCCTGCTGCTCGAGCGTGAGCGCTACGGCGCGTTGGACCTGCGCGTCTTCTACGTCCGTCGCGCGCTACGTGTGCTACCAGCGCTCTTCGTCGTCGTGGCGGTCCTGACCTGCCTCGCCGTCCTCCTACCGCCGAGGGTGCCCTCCGCCGGCCCGGTGGTCTCCGCGGCGTGGAGTTGCAGCTACATGGCGAACTGGTTCGCGGGAGTGCGCTTCCCCAGCGGTGCCGGCTATTTGGCTCACACGTGGACAATCAGCGTGGAAGAGCAGTTCTACTTCCTCGGGCCTGCCGCGCTGATCCTCTTCTGTCGTCGA
>JAABUZ0100010227.1_pt1 | contig 10474 bp, 7 predicted proteins | sample 5562091 | NCBI WGS metagenome assembly JAABUZ01 (sample SAMN12813069, study PRJNA571459) | rock metagenome | isolation source: Antarctica rocks | place: Antarctica: Victoria Land, Linnaeus Terrace sud | collected 2015-12-21 | reverse complement strand
TCATCTACGGCAGTTCACTGCTAACCGCGTTCCTGGGCGGTGTCCTGGCGCTTTTCGCGCCCTGCTGCATCGTCTCCTTGTTACCGACCTATCTCGCCGCCACTCTGCGCGTCCCGCGCTGGCGCCTCATCGAACTGACCGGCCTCTTCGCGCTGGGCGTGGCGATCATCCTGCTGCCCATCGTGCTGGGCATCGGCGTGCTCGGGCAACTCCTGAACGGGGCACACCGCGAGGTGTTCTTCCTGGGCGGTATCCTGATGCTGGGGCTGGGGGTCTCCGCCCTGGCCGGCAAAGGCTGGTCCCTCCCCATGCCCATGCTCCGGCGGCCCGCTGGGGCGGACGGAGGCGCCGCCGGGACACTGCTGCTGGGCGTCTTCTCGGGCGTAATCAGCTCGTGCTGCGCGCCCGTCCTCGGCGGCGTCCTGGTGCTCTCCGCGACGGCCGCCTCCCTGGGGCACGCGCTCGGGCTCGGCGCGGCCTACGTGCTGGGAATGGTCTTCCCCCTCTTCATCGCCGCGCTGCTGTGGGATCGGCTGCGCCTGGGCGACCACGCGCTGTTCCGGGGACGCACGGTCGCGGTCGCCCTCGGCGGCCACCGGTGGCGCGGGCGCGCGACCGATCTCGGCGCCGGCATGCTCTTCCTGGGCATGGGTAGTTTGATGGTCGGACTGGCCCTGACCGGGCAATCGACCTATACGCCGGGGTTCCTGCTCGCCGTGAGCCGCTGGGGCAGCGACCGTCTGGCCGCGCTGGCGCGGGCCGCCCACGGCATCCCCGATGGGGCCGTGGGCCTCGTCCTACTCGGCCTCCTCCTCGCCGTGATTGCCCTGGGCTGGCCGCGAGGGCGCCGGCCGGCCCTGTTGTCTCGCGACACGGAGATGTCCCCTGTGCTTTCCACCCGTGAGGCGCCCATCGCGCGCGCGGACAGCGGTGTGTCGTCAGGACAGGTCTCGCACACCGCGCCGGTGGACGATCCGGCGCACGTCGCGGTCGCGGGAGGAGAGTGACGTGTCGCGGGTGTGCGCCGCCATGTATGACCTGTGCCTCTGGCCGAGTGAGCGCCTGGGCCTGCGGGCGCTCCGGTGCCGCGCCGTGGCCGACCTGCCAGGCCGCGTGCTGGAACTGGGGGCGGGGACCGGCCTGAACTTTCCGCACTATCGCGCCGCCGCGGAAGTGGTGGCGGTCGAGCCGGACCCGGCCATGCGCCGGCGGGCGACGACACGGGCGCGGGCCGCCTCAGTGCCCATCGCGCTCGTGGATGCCCGTGCGGAAGCCCTTCCTTTCGCCGAAGAGAGCGTTGACGCGGCCGTCATCACGCTGGTGCTCTGCTCGGTCGGTGACGTTGGGCAGGCGCTGGCCGAGCTACGCCGCGTGCTGCGTCCGGGGGCGCCCGTGCACTTGATCGAGCATGTGCGCGCGCCGCAGGCGTCCGTTGCCGCCCTCCAAACGGCGCTGACGCCCTTGCAGCGGCGCGTCGCGGGGAACTGCCATCTGGACCGGCGCACGGTCGATGCCCTGCGCGCGGCCGGTTTCACGATCACGGAGGTGCGGCGGCGTCTGGGTGGCAGCCTGGTCGAGGTGACGGCCCGCACTCCCGACGCGGCTGGCGATAGCCATGACTAACGCGCGTGTCCTCCGCCTGCGCGCGGTCCTGGGTCTGGCCACGCTGGTCCTCCTGGCACCCCCCCGCCGCGCCTCAGCCCACGCGTTCCTCGCGGACAGCTCCCCCGCCGCCGGTCAGCGCCTGGGGGCGAGCCCGCGCACGCTCACCCTCCAGTTCACCGAGGCCGTCGCTCCTCCCGCGAGCGACCGCGTCGCGGTCCGGTCCGCCGACGGGCGGCCGGTCCGCCTCGGGCCGCTCACGCGGTCGGCCGACGGCGCGACGCTGACGGCGGCGTTGCCCACGCTCGCCCACGGCGTCTACGTCGTCACCTGGCAGGAGGTCTCCGCCGACGACGGGCATCCCTCCGCCGGGGAGTTCGCCTTCGCGGTCGGCAGCGACGCTACCCTCCCCGCGTTGAGCGGTAGCAGCAGCGCGCCGACCGCCTGGCCGGAGGCCTTCGCCAGTTGGGTATTCTTGCTGGGCCTCGCCCTGGGCGCCGGAGGGCTGGCCAGTGAGATCATGATCTGGGGACCCCTGGCGCGGGGCCAGACCTGGACCGTGCCACGCGCGCCGGCCAGGGCCGCCCTGCTCGCCGCGGCGGTGGGGGCCGCCGGCGTGTTCATCCTCCTCACGGGGACGCTGGAGGGAGGTGGCGCCCTCGCCGGCCTGGACCCGCGCGCCTGGCGCGCCGCGCTGCAGGTCCAGGCGGGAGTGTTCGCCCTGGTCGCCCTCATCCTCGTGCTCTACGCGCTGGTCGCCCTGTCCCTGGGCCGCGCGCGGATCGCGGCGGTCTCGGCCGCGGTCGCGGCCACGGTGGCCGCCGCCCTGCACAGCCACCCCGCCGCGGCGCACACCTGGTGGGCCACCGTCGCCATCGTGCTCCATGTGGCGCTGGCGCTCCTCTGGGCCGGCCTGCTCGCTCACCTCGTCCTGGTGTTGTGGCGCGACCGCGCGCAGCTCCCGGACGACGTGCTGCGCGCGGCCGTCCACCGTTACGCGCGGCTGGCGCTGGGGACCGTGCTGCTGATCCTGCTGACGGGAGTGGGCGCGGCGCTCGTCGAGTTCCATACCCTGGGCCAGGTCATCGGCACGCTGTACGGGCGCGTCCTGCTCGTGAAGACGGCCCTGGTAGCGCTGGCGCTGCTCCTGGCCCTGGGCTCGCGCCTGCGTGGGCTACGACAGGCGCCGGCGCCCTCCCTCGCCCTCGTGCGCCGTCTCACGCGGGTTGAAGTCCTCACGCTCAGCGCGGTCCTGGGCGCCGCCGCCCTGCTCGGCGGCGTGGCGCCGCCCGCGCGCGTCCCCACGGCGCGCGCGTCGGCGGACGCCACGGCGCTCCTGGGCGCGCCACCGCCGGTTGGCCCCGCCGTGCGTCTCGCCGGCAAAGCGGGTTGGCTGGAGGTGTATCTGACCGCCAGCGCGGGCGCGCTCGTGCTCTCCGTCCGCGCCCCCGACGACACGGACGCCCAGACGGTGCGCCTGTCCCTGGCGGAGACAGGCCCGACCGGGCGCGACGGTGACCTCTTTCCCCGTCCGTGCGGGACGGGGTGCTTCGGCATGCGGACGGCCTGGCAGCGGGGAACCACGACGCTGCGCCTGAAGGTGACGTCGCGACAGTGGTCCGGCGGTGCGCTGACGTTCGCCGTGCCGTGGCCACCCCCGCCGCGCGACCCCGCGTCGTTCGCGCGCGCCCTCGCGGCGATGCGCGCGCGGCGCACCCTGATCGTGCATGAGTCGGTCGCCAGCGGACCCGGCCCCGCCGCGCGGAGCACCGGGCATTTCTCTGGCCCCGCCTTCCTCGCCACCGAGCCCTATGGCGCCCGCGTCGCCGATGTCCGCCGGCTGGCCGACGACGCGGGATCGGTCCAACTCGTGTTCTATCTGCCCGGGTCGCACATCTGGGTCCACCTATGGCTCGATGCGCGCCAGCGCTATCGGCGCGAAGTCGTCGTCGCGCCCGGATACCTGATCGAGCGGACGTTTTCGTACCCGACCGGGTGAGAACGGCGGACGTGTGACGCGCGGATGAGGGCGACGGCGCATCGCCCTCATGCGCCTGCGTGTCATGAGATACAGTGTCGAGAGAAGAGAGAGAAGGAGTCGCACGGATGCGCATCCCGATGCCCTGGCGCCGTCTAGCCACGGCCTGTGCCCTGGTAACCACGCTCCTGCTGCTCTCCAGGGGGATAGCCTCCGCCCACGCGCACCTGGTGCAGGCGGACCCCGCGCCCGACAGTGTCATCGCCGCCGCGCCCCACGTCGCCACCTTCGTGTTCGACGAACCGCTCAATCCGGCCCTGACGCGCGTGCGCGTCACGACGGCCGCGGGCGTCCCGGTCACGACGACGACGGGCGACCTCGCGCCCGGGCATAACGGCAAGCTGTGGCAACTCCCGCTGCCGGCCCTGCGGCCTGGGACGTACAGCGTTATCTGGATCTCCGAGTCAGCGACCGACGGGCATGTCATGAGTTCGTTCTACACGTTCCGCGTCGCGTCGTCCGGCGGGACGACCGGCGTCGGCGCCGTCACGGGGACTGCGGGGGGCGTCTATGGAGGTGGCGGGGGTGGGGGCGGCGGACGACCAGGAGGCGCCGTCGCGGTGGCGCTCGCCACCTGGCTCGGCTTGATGGCGCAGGCGCTCTGGCTGGGGGCAGTGGTGATCGACCTGGCCGTACTCGGACCGGCCCGTTATGCGGGGGAGACGCCCGAGGGACGCCTCGCGTCGGCGGCCACGCGCCCGTTATGGATGGTGATGCGGGTGGCCCTGGTGGTCGTGCTGGTGTCCCTCGGCGCCGAGGTGCTCAGCCTCGCGCTCGCGGGGACGGGCGGCGACTGGAGCCGTGCCGTCGCACCCGCCACCCTGGGCGGCATCCTCTCGGGGCAGAACGGCCGGCTGCTCCAAGCCCGCGTCATCCTGCTCGTGCTGGCGCTCCCGCTTGCCGCGGTCACGCGCGTGCCGGCGACGGCGGCTGGGGCAGCGTCCGCCCCACTCCGTCAGCGGGCGCGCGGGGTGCTGGGCCTCACGGCGGCGGCCCTCCCCGTGCCGCTCTGGGTCCTCACGCGTGGCACGCTGCTCTTCCTCGCCGCGACATACATGCGCCTGGTGGCGATGTCCGGTCATGCCGCCGATGTGACACCCGCCTGGCTCTCCGACGCGATCGACTGGCTGCATCTCATCGGCACGGCCGCGTGGGCCGGTGGCATCGCGGCGCTGGCCTACGCCGTGCTGCCGCGGCGGCGGGCGCTTCCGGCCGACCAGCGCGCCGCCGCCGTGCTCCCCCTCCTTGATCGCTTCTCGCCGGTGGCCTATACCTCCGTAGGCGTGCTGGCCGCGTCGGGGCTCTACAACGCGGTCAATCACCTGGACGCCCCGTCTCTCCTGGCCAGCACCCTCTATGGACAAGTCCTGGTGCTCAAGCTTGGCTTGGTCGGCCTCCTGATCGTGCTCTCCGCCACGCACGTCATGTGCCTGCGTCCGCGTATCGCGCGCGCCCAGGGTTTAGTGCACAGGGGCGCCCATGCGGCGCATGGCGCGCGCGCCGTCGCCGTCGTACATGAGGGCCTGGCCACGCTCGCGGCACGGCTACGTCTGGAGGCCGGCGTCGGAGCCGCGATCCTGCTGGCCACAGCGTTGATGGGTCAGACGCTGCCGGCCCACAGCGCGCCGGCGCGCCCCGCCAGTGCTCTCCCTACGGTCCCCGCCTCGATCACCGGCAGCGCGACGATGGGCGACCTGCGTGGTCAGCTTACGTTGGCCCCACCGGCGGTCGGCGCCACCACCATCACGCTGTCTCTACGGGAAAACGGTGTGCCGCTGACGGGCGGCACGGCTGCGGCCATCATCCATCTGTTCCCCGCGGCGCATCCAGCCCTACGCGCGACGCTAGATCCCGTTGAGCACAACGAACGCTTCACGGTGCGCGGAAGCCTCGCCGCGGCCGGCGCCTGGCGCGCGGACGTGCTGGTGCGCACGCTGACCGTGAACGACTATCGCACGTTGCCCTTCACCTTCACCGTCGGCCCCGGCGCCTCCTTCCTGGCGCCGGGCGTCGACCCAGACGCCCTCACCATGACCGTCACACCCGGTCTCCTCAGCGCGTTTAATACCATCACCGTTGGGGGAGTCCAGGCCAGGGCGGTGCGCTTGCTGTCCCAGTCACTCGATATGAGGATGGGGGCTGTGCCTGTACCCATGACGGACCTCGGTGGAGGACACTGGCGTGCGTCGGGGATCCTGCCGCCCATGCTCGGTCACTGGGCGTTGACGGTCCAGGCACAGCGCGCGCGGGGATGGAGTTCGCTGCGCCGCTTTGTCTATGTTGTGCCCTTTAATGGACCGATGCGTCTACTCATACCTCCGGCCACGCGTGCGCGCGTGACAGCGCAGACGGGGACCAGGGTATGGACCCCTGTGCGCGGCCCGCGTACGGTGATCCATGCGCTGGTGCGCGCGCCGTGGGGCGCGCTCTACGCCGGGACGTCGCAGGGGATCTTCGCCAGCACCGACCGCGGCGCGACGTGGCATCCGGTGGGGTCCGGGTTCGGCGGCGGGGAGGCCTGGGGCATCGCCGCCGTGCGCGGCCCGCAGGGCGACGCGATCCTGGTCGCGGCGAACGACGGCTTCGTCTACCGCTTGCCGCGCGGCGGCGGTCGTTGGACGCGGGCGGTCGCCGCGATCGGGGCGCAGGGCGCCTTCGCCGTGTACGCGCTGCCCCATCCCGGCGCCGCGCTGGCCGGCTCGGACCACGGCATCTTCCGCTCGGTGGACGGCGGGCGCTCCTGGCGGCGCGTGGCGAGCACGGCGGGCGGAGCGGTGGTCGTCTTCGCGCGCGACCCGGCGAACGGGACGCTCTACGCCGGACTAGCCGGCCTTCCGAGGCCACTGCGGATGAGTGTGGACGATGGCGCGAACTGGCGCACCCCGCCGGCGCCGTTGCCGCCGCCGAGCGTGGAGGCGCTGCTGGCCGTCGCCGGTCGGATGTACGCCGGGGTGATGGGGCCACCGGGTGGCCGCGTCGTCTGGGTCGGCGGGGGACGCGGCTTCGTCCCGCGGGCGTCGGGGCTGCCCCGCGCGGCGGACGGCATGGTCCTGGCCGCGATCAACGGCACGCCACCGCACCTGCTCCTGGGCACGATGGGCCTGGGTGTGTATAGGACGACGCCGGAGGGACGATGGGCGCGGCTGGGGCAGGGACCGGGCGACGGTATCGTCACCTCCCTCCTGGTCGTGCCCGGCACGCATCCGATCGTTCTGGCCGGCACCGCTGCGGGGATATACCGCCTCCACTGGCCGTGAGACTGCAACACAGCGGCTATCTTTGGCAACAGACCATCTTTACTCCACCCCAGGTGGGGTGGTATAATGGAGGGAGACGTGTAGAGCAGGAGAGGAGGGGAGCAATGACACCGGAGTATAAGCGCGCGGCCGCGCTGCGTCTGAAGATCGCGGCCGGCCACCTGGAGAGCGTGCGACGCATGGTCGACGACGAGACCTACTGCGTCGATCTGATGAAACAACTGAGCGCCGTGCAGTCCAGTCTGGAGAAGGTGCAGCAGATTTTCCTGCGCAACCACCTCTCGACGTGTGTCTCCGACGCCATCAAGGACGGTATGGGAGAGGAGATCATTGACGAATTGATGGGCGCGCTCAAGTTCAACAAGAGCCTGACCGACGGGCGCCACGGCATCCCGCTCGACGACGGCGAGAGCGCCGTGGCCGCCGGGCCCGACACAACTCCGATCGCACTGCGCTGCCGGGCGGACGCACGGGATGTGGAGGTGGCGCCGTGATGTGGGCGGCAGGACAACACCCCGACGCCACGGATGGCGCGCCGGGGCCGACGGCTACACGGCAACGGGGCAGGACCACGCCGCGCGCCTGCCCGCTCGATCGGCGCGCGCCGGGCATCCCCTCCTGCGACACCGGGCCGGTCGGCCGGCTCCGGTTCGTCGCGGTGGAGTTGCGGGACTTGTGGGCGGGGCGCGGCGGAAAGGACAAACCAGCGTGATACACATCCTGATGTTGATCGTTGACTCGTTGCGCGAGGCCTTCTTCATGTTCTGGGAGACCCTCTGGGCGTTGGTGCTGGGCTTCGGCCTCTCCGGCGCCGTGCAGGCCTTCGTCTCGCGCGACGAGATGCAGCGCGCCCTGGGCGGCCGCGGCCTGGGGAGCCTGGCGCGCGCCACCGCGTTCGGCATGGTCTCGTCGTCGTGCTCCTACGCGGCCAGCGCCATGGCCAAGTCGCTCTTCCAGAAGGGCGCCACCTTCACCGCGGCGATGGTCTTCATGTTCGCCTCCACCAACCTGGTGGTCGAGCTCGGGCTCGTGCTGTGGGTGCTGCTCGGCTGGCAGTTCACGGCGAGCGAGTTCATCGGTGGCCTGATCATGATTGGTCTCTTCGCGCTGCTCTCCCGCGTCGTGTTCACGCCGGCGATCGTCGAAGCGGCGCGCGCCCGCCTCCAGACCGGCGACGGATTGCCCGACCACGCGGGACACACGGCCGCCGAGGAGGGCGACGCCGCGCTGCAGCGCCTGCCCTGGCACGCGCGCCTGCGCTCGGCAGCCGGCTGGGCCGACGCGGCGAGCTACACGATGGCCGACGTGACGATGCTGCGCAAGGAGATGGCCGCCGGGTACATCATCGCCGGCGTCCTGGCCGTGGTCGTCCCGACGGCGCTCTGGAACGCCGTCTTCATCAGCGGACATGGCGGCTGGACCTCGCTGGAGAACGTGATCGTCGGCCCCTTCATCGCCCTGATCGCCTTCGTCTGCTCGGTCGGCAACGTGCCGCTGGCTGCGGCGCTCTGGAAGGGGGGGATCAGTTTCGGCGGCGTCGTCAGCTTCATCTTCGCCGACCTGATCACCTTCCCGCTCATCCTGATCTATCGCAAGTTCTACGGCGGTCGGCTCACCCTGCGCTTGGTCGCCCTGTCCTGGGCGGTCATGTCCACGGCGGGCCTCATCGTCGAGTACCTGTTCAAAGCTGCCCACCTGGTCCCCACACATCGGCCCGCGCAGATCGTGGCCGAGCGCATCGGATGGGACTACACCACCATCCTCAACATCGTCGCCCTAGCCGTCTTCGCGGCGCTCTACTGGCTCAACCGCAATCAGCAACGCTTCGGCGGCGGCACCGGCTACGCCACCGACCCGGTCTGTGGCATGCAGGTGCAGACCGCCAATGCCCCGGCCACGGCGCGCCATGCCGGCCACGCCTACTATTTCTGCTCGGATCGCTGCCACGGACGGTTTGTGCAGAACCCGGATCGCTTCGTCGCGCCAGGGGCGCAGCCGGAGGGGATGTCCGGGGCCACAGCGGAGGGGGAGGTAACCGATCCCGTCTGCGGCATGGCGGTCAAGAGGGAGGATGCGGCGGCCGAGCGATCCTATGCGGGCACAGCCTATTGGTTCTGTTCGACCGACTGCGCCCGGACGTTCGACGGTGATCCCGCGCGCTATGCCATACAGGCACAAGACGCGGTGGACGTCCGACCGTCGGACGGGCTGGACGAGGAGGAGAGCGATCCTGTCCGCGGGATGGCGACGCCTATCGCGGACGTGGCCGCTCACCGGACGCACGACGGCGCGACGTAGTGGGTCTGCTAGTACGTTGTCATAAAGGTTGGGCGGCGTGCCACAAAGGCTGGGCCGGCCTGCCACAAAGGCTGGGCTGACGCGCTGTCGGCCCTCTCAGCAGCTCCTCGCGGCGCGCTGCCGCGCCGCCTCCGTCCCCGCCCTCAGCGCTCGTTGCCGCTCCCGAAATAGGCCGCTGTCGCCGCGCACTCCCTCGTGACCTAATGCACGCCGGCCCATCCTTTGTGGCACAACGCGCGTCTCGCCCCATCCTTTGTGGCACGCCAGCCCAACCTTCGTGGCAAAATGGGGGAAGGCCGCACTCAGGTCCGCCCAACCTTTATGACAACGTACAGCACCTGCCGCTGTTTTCCTTGCCTTGCTCGGTGCACGATAATGGGGCGCAGCGTTCATGGCCGCGTTAGACATGTGCGCTTTGGGTGCGCGCCATGCGAGCTATGCGCGCATTGCTCACGCCCGCATCCTACTGTTGTCAGGGCAATGCGCAGTTCATGCCAACGCCGCTAGGTGTCAGCCGCCCATGCATGTTTATACGCTGAGGTGCATGATCACCCGTTGGTGTGAGTGGTCATCGCATTGTCCCAGCGGCTACCGCCCAGCTCGGGTAGGCGCGACGATGTCGCTCATCCAGCTGTCGCTCGTCCCCTACGCTGGCACGCTGGCGAACGCATGCTGATCCGTTCATGGTGTGCCTTCACAGCAGGTCATGAAATCGTTGCGCCGAAGGACTGCGACGCCCTGAGAAGCCAAGGCAATGCACTCCTTCGGGGCAGGTGTAATGAAACAGAGCAGGTATGACCGGCAGTGAGTGACAGAAGGAGCAGGCCACACGACAGTAACGAGCGGCATCGTCTGAGAGACGAGCGAGCCGCCAGAGGTGACACATGAACGACATCCACGCCCGCGCCCGCGTCTGGACGCTCTGCCTGGCCGCCCTCGTGCTCGCGGCCCTCACCGGCCCCCTCGCCGCCCTTATCACCCCGCTGGCCCATGCCTCATCGACCGCCCTCCTCGTCGTGGCCGCTGTCTTCGCTGTTGCCCTCGCCGGCGCCTACGTGGCCCTCGCCGCCCTGCTCATCGCCGCCGTCCTGCGCGTCGTGCGGCCGCGCCTGGACGGGCATCGCTAGCCTGGATTATTCATGAGCATTTCTATCTAATCAGTTCGGCCACATCTAGCTGCATATTCATCCTTTTGGGCCGCTGAATCGGCTCCAGAACCGATTTTGGCACCCAGAGTGGGCTCTGGGACCTGCGAAAGCCGCCATCAACAGCCAATCCA
>JAABUZ0100010224.1_pt1 | contig 10474 bp, 9 predicted proteins | sample 5562091 | NCBI WGS metagenome assembly JAABUZ01 (sample SAMN12813069, study PRJNA571459) | rock metagenome | isolation source: Antarctica rocks | place: Antarctica: Victoria Land, Linnaeus Terrace sud | collected 2015-12-21 | reverse complement strand
TGCGGACGCACCCCGGCCGAGGGATGCCGCGGCGAGGGACCAGAGCGTGTCCCCGCGACGGACGACAACCGTGTCCGGGTCGCCCGCGGGAGCTACCCGTTCCGCCCTGCGTTCGGGGCCGACCGGCCACAGGGTCGGGTCAGGTCCGATTGCATCGCCGGGTGACGCCGTCGGTCCAAGCGGTTGGTCCCCGCTCGACGGCTGGGCCACCTGCACGGTGTCGCCGGATCGTCCGCTGTCCGGCAGTGGAACGCCCGCGGCCGGCACGGCGGCCGTTGCCGCGACCGTTCCGATCAGTCCGGTGGTTCCGAGCACGGTGACGCTCGTCCGGACCAGGTCACCGCGCCGTCCGGTCTGCGCGGACGGCCCTGCGCCGGCGCGCCCGAAACCGCGCCGACGCCCGACCTCGGGCGAGTGGACCCCGGTCGAACGATTCCCGAGCCAGCAGACCGCGAGCCAGCAGACCGCGAGCGCTGCGCTCAGCACGAGCGGTCCACCGAGCAAGCCGTCGAGGTCGCGCACGGTCAACGAGCTCACGGGTCCTCCTCGGTGGTCACCAGCACAGCCTGGACATGCAAACACAAGCAAGTCAACGCAAATGAGGGTTTCTGCGCGGAATCAGCGTTGTCACGTCTCCAGTGGAACGGCCGGTACCTGTGCGCTGACTGAGCGCATCGGCGCGGGGCCGTGGCTGTGTACGGCTGCTCGTCGGCCGCCGCGCGGGGGAAGACTCGGTCGGATGCGGTGGGAGGAGCTGTTCGCGGACCTGGAAGCGCGCTTCGCGGCCGCGGCCGCCGACGAGCTCAACGCCGAGGTCGCCGACCGAATCCGCAGTGAGGCCGCCCGCGTCGGAGCCGCGGAAAGGCTCGCGGTCGCCGTCGGATCGACGGTCCGGGTCGTTGCGTTGGGGGGTGCGAGCGCCTCCGGCACGGTGCGTCGGTCAGGCCCGGACTGGTTGTTGCTCGCCGAGTCCTATGGGGCGGACGTGCTGGTGCTGCTGTCGGCCGTGGCCGCGGTCACCGGGGTCCCGCGCGGGGTGGCCCGACCGGGCGGCGGCGGAGCCGTTGGCGCCCGGCTCGGACTCGGGTCCGCACTGCGCGCGATCGCGCGGGACCGGCTACCGGTGGTCCTGGACCTGGTGGACGGGACCACCAGCGGCGGGACGGTCGAACGAGTCGGTCGAGACCACCTGGAGCTCACCGACACCGTGACGCGAGGCTCGGCGGCCGGGACGGTGCTGGTCCCGACGGCGGCTGTCGCGATGATCCGTCGCCGGTAGCCCGCGTCTTCGGGCCACGTCGATCAGCGCAGGACAGTTGCTGCGCGCAGTTCGCCTCGCTCAGTCCAGGTCGGCGCGTTCGGGGGACGCTCCGAGCTCGGCATCGTCCAGTTCCGCCCGGCCGAACGGGTGGTCGGCGATGAAGCGTTCGGTCTCGTCGTACATCCGGGCGATGAACGATTCCAGCTCGCTCCGCTCCACGCGCCACTTCCCTCGCCCGCCGAGCTTGACGGCCTTCAGCGACCCGGACCGGACGAGTGCATACACCTGCGTGTCGGTCACGGCGAGTACCTGCGCCACCTCGGACAGCGGCAAGAAGCGGGTGGAATCGTCCTGGTTGAACACCGACACCGGCTCGTCCACCCTTCTCGAGCGGGCGACCGCCCGGCTCCTGACATCCACGACTTCCTTCGCGGCTGACTCCGGGTGCCTCTCACGACCCGCCCTCTCACGACCCGCGCCTGTCACGACTCGTGCGACTGGCCACTCGTGCGACTGGCCAGCCGTGATCATCATCCAGCCAAGTGATCATCGGAGTCAGTGTCCGGTGTGCCGGTCGGACGACCGACCACCACTGGTGCGCTGTGGACAGCGGACACCCCGCCGGGACGCCGGACGGCGCGGGTCCACGCGTCCCTGTGGACAGGCGTCCCGCTCGCCCCCCGGACCGGCACCCTTGTCGGGCCGTCAGCGACCGCCGGCACCGTCAGCCGCGGGAGCGTTCTCGTGTCCAAGTCACCGCCCGTCAGCCCCGGCCCACCCACCGTCTCCAGCCGACGCCGAGCGACCCGGGCCGGCAGGCCGAGCTGGCTCGATGCCCGACTGGCGACCGGCGTGCTGCTCGTCGTCGTCGCGGTGGGCGGTGGCGCGGCGACGATTGCATCGGCTGACCGGAGTACAGAGGTCTGGGGGGTCCGGACCGGCCTGGTCGCCGGGTCACGGATTGGCGCCGGCGACCTGGAGAGCCGGTCGGTGCGCTTCGTGTCCGGCGACCTCGCCGACCGCTACCTGGCTGCCTCGGCAGACCCGCCGGCGGGCTCGGTGGTCCTGCGCGCCGTCGGCGCTGGTGAGCTGCTGCCGCGCGATGCGGTGGCGGCGACGCCCCCGACCGCCCGGGTCGAGCTGCCACTGTCGGTCGCTGCGGGCGACCTCCCGCCGTCGCTACGGGCCGGCGCAGCCGTCGACGTGTGGGCGGCACCCGGCGAGAACCGCTCGGCCGCCGGTCAGGGCACGGACCGTGCCGTCCGGGTCCTGGCCGCGGTACCCCTGCAGTCGCTGGTGACGGGCAGTGGGCTCGGCGCCTCCGGCCGGTCCACGGCGACCGTCCTGTTGGACCGTGAGGGCGTCGACCTGTCGACGGCGCTGGCACAGCTGGCCGGCCGGCGGATCGTGTTGGTGCCGGTCACCGGCCTGCCGGCGACCACTCGTCCCACGCCGCCGAGTCCCGCGGCGCCCGGTCCGTCAGCGGCGCCGAGTCGCGCGGCGCCCGGTCCGTCAGCGCCGACTCAGGACCCCGCGGCGCCGTCGTCGACGCGGCCGACCTCGCCGCAGCTGACGCCCTGATGGCGATCCCGGTCCTCACGGCCGTCAGCGGCGCCGCATGGGAGGCGACGCTGGTCGCAGCTCTGGAAGGCCGCGGCCGGACGATCGAGGTGGTTCGGCGGTGCGTCGATGTCGTCGAGCTGCTGGCCGCAGCCGGCGCCGGATCCGGCCGGGCGGTCCTGCTGTCCGCGGACCTGCGTCGGCTGGACCGCGATGTCGTGACCCGACTGCGTTCGTCGGGGGTCGCCGTCGTCGGAATCGTCGCTCCTGGGGATCCGGTCGCCGCCGAGCGACTCGCTGCATGGGGAGTCACCCGGGTCGTCGCTGCCGACGCCGGGACGGAGGCCATCGTCGAGATGGTCGTCCGTGCTGTCGCGGCAGTCGGCGGGGACGGCTCGGTCGTTCCCGGCCTGGCGTTCAGTGGTGGCGCCCGCCCCGTCGTACGCGGTGGGTCGGCGACGACCGCTGCCCACGAGACATCCGGCGCAGACCGCGACCTCGACGGACCCGACGATCCGGACCGTCCCGACGGCCCCGACGATCCGAACCGTCCCGATGTCCCCGCCGGGCCGCCGGCCGCCGGCGCCCCCCGCGGCGGCCCGGCGGCCGACCTCCCGGCGCGGCAGCCGGCGGGTCGGGTCATCGCCGTCTGGGGACCGACCGGCGCACCCGGCCGGACGACCGTGGCGTCAGCCCTGGCGAGCGAGCTCGCCGCGTCGGGGCTGGAGACGCTGATCATCGACGCCGACGTCTACGGCGGGGTGCTCGCCGCCCACCTGGGGGTGCTCGACGAGAGCCCGGGGCTGGCGGCGGCGACCCGGATGGCCAACGCGGGGACGTTGGACATCGAGGCCCTGCTCGCGCAGACGCTGGTCGTCGCCGACCACCTGTCCGTGCTCACCGGCATCGCGCGGGCCGACCGGTGGCCGGAGATCCGCCCGTCCTCGCTGGAGGTGGTTCTCCAGCAGGCCCGGGAGGTGGCCCGGGTCGTCGTCGTGGACTGTGCGTTCAACCTCGAGGAGGACGAGGAATTGAGCTTCGACACGGTCGCGCCCCGCCGCAACGGTGCGACGCTGACCGTGCTGGCCGCGGCCGACACAGTCCTCGCCGTCGCCGGAGCCGACCCCGTCGGCCTGCAGCGGCTGGTCCGGGGCCTGGACGAGCTGGCGGAGCGGGTCGCCCCAGCCGACCTGCGGGTCGTGGTCAACCGATTGCGGCGCGGCGCGATCGGCCCCGACCCGCAGGGTCAGATCGCCGCGGCGCTCGAGCGGTTCGCCGGCGTGGTCCCGGTCGCGTACCTGCCCGAGGACCGGGCTGCCTGTGACGCCGGACTGCTGCGCGGCCGGACCGTCCCCGAGGCGGCCCCGGACTCACGGCTGCGCAAGGAGATCGCCGCGCTGGCCCGGGACCTCGCCGCCGACGTGCCGGGTGCGCCGCGCCCGCACCCCGTTCGGCGCAGCTGAGCTTTCGTCAGCCGCGGTCGACGACCCGTTCGCCGATCCACTGCAGGGCGAGCAGGTAGCCGGCGACACCCAGCCCGACCAGCACCCCGTCGACGACCGGCGAGAGGACGCTGACGGTCCGGAACGCCTCACGGGCGTGGATGTTGCTCAGGTGCACCTCGATCGCCGGTGCGGTCCGCAGTGCGACCGCGTCCCGGATCGCGTAGGAGGTGTGCGACCACGCGCCGGCGTTGACCACCACCGGGACGGCGCCGTCGGCCGCGTCGTGCAACCAGCCGATGAACTCCCCCTCGCTGTCGGTCTGCCGGACGTCGACCTCCAGCCCGAGCTGACCGCCGGCGGTGCGGCAGGCCTCGACGAGGGCGGCGTAGGTGGTTGTTCCGTACACCTCCGGCTCGCGGGTGCCGAGGCGGGACATGTTGGGACCGTTGAGCACCAGGACGCGCATGGCGGCAAACCTAACGACTGGCGAACCGGGGCCGTAGGAGTCCCATTAGCGTTCGGCCCGTGCGCGTCCTCGTTCCGGCCACCCTGGCGATGCTCGCCCACGCCGTCGCCACCGGTTCGCTGGACGCTGTGGCCGGGGCCGCGTACGCGGTCACCCCGGCAGCGCGGGAGATGCACACCGACGGCGACACCGAGGAGCTGGAGCTGCTGGCCGCCGAGGTCGCCGCGGCGGCATCGCTGCGTCTGCTGGCTGCGGCCCCTCCCACGACCGTCCCGGCGCGCCGGGTCGTGCTGTCCGTCGACGTGCCGGACGAGCAGGTCGCCATCCCCGCGCCCGGCGCAGGCGGCGACGAGCCGGAGCTGGTGCACCTGGTCGGCCCGGTGCCGATGAAGGCGTTGGCCAGCGCGCATGTCGACGCGGCCTCGACGGCGCCGACGGTGGCGGCGGCGCTGCCGGTCGCGGCCGAGCCGGCGCTGGAGCTCGGGGCGCTGCCCGAGGGTCCGGCCTGGTCGGCGCGGGACGACGTCGAGGCGAGTCCGCTGCTCTGGTACGACCGCACCGAGATCGATGCACTCGTGCAGGAGGCACACACCACATGAGCGATGCTCTCGTCCAGGTCCCCGACCCGGTCAACGAACCCGTCCGCGGCTACGCGCCCGGCTCGCCCGAACGCGAGTCGCTGCGAGCCGAACTCGCCCGTCAGGCCGCGGCCGCACCGGTCGAACTGACCGCGACGATCGGCGGTGAGCAGGTACCCGGTGGCGGGGACCCCTTCGATGTGGTGCTTCCCCACGACCACGCGCACGTGCTCGGCCGGTCCCGGGCGGCGACCGGCGCGCAGGCCCTCGCCGCCGCGGATGCGGCGCGGGCGGCCGCACCCGGGTGGCGGGCGCTGTCCTTCGCCGACCGGGCGGCGGTCCTGCTGCGCGCGGCAGCCCTGCTCTCCGGCCCGTGGCGGGACCGGATGAACGCGGCAACGATGCTCGGCCAGTCCAAGAGCGTCCAGCAGGCGGAGATCGACGCGGCCTGCGAGCTCGCCGACTTCTGGCGGTTCAACGCCGCCTATGCCCGCGACATCCTCGCCGAGCAGCCGGTCGCCAACTCCCCGGGCACGTGGAACCGGTTGGACCACCGGCCGCTGGAGGGCTTCGTGTACGCGGTCAGCCCGTTCAACTTCACCGCGATAGCCGGCAACCTGCCCACCGCCCCGGCGCTGATGGGCAACACCGTCGTGTGGAAGCCGTCGCCCACCCAACAGGCGGCCGCGACGGTCACGATGCGGCTGCTGGAGGCGGCGGGCCTGCCGCCCGGCGTGGTCAACATGCTGCCCGGCGACGGTGCCGACGTGTCGAGAGCGCTGCTCCCGCACCCGGATCTGGCCGGCATCCACTTCACCGGCTCCACCCCGACCTTCCAGACGCTGTGGCGCGGGATCGCCGACAACATCGCCGGGTACCGGTCCTACCCGCGGGTGGTGGGCGAGACCGGCGGCAAGGACTTCGTGCTCGCCCATCCCAGTGCCGACCCGGACGTCCTGGTGACGGCGCTGGTGCTCGGCTCGTTCGAGTACTCCGGGCAGAAGTGCTCGGCCAGCTCGCGGGCCTACGTCCCGCGGACGCTGTGGAACCGGATCCGCGACGACCTCGCCGGCGTGACCGCGGCGCTGTCCGTCGGCGACGTCGCCGATTTCGCGACGTTCACCGGCGCCGTCATCGACGCGCGCGCCTTCGCCAAGCTCGATGCCGCGCTCGCCCGGGCGAAGGCCACCCCGACGATCGAGGTCGTCGCCGGCGGGACCACCGACGACAGCGTCGGCTGGTTCGTCAGGCCCACGGTGGTCACCTGCACCGACCCCGACGACGAGGTCTTCACCACCGAGTACTTCGGCCCGTTCCTGGCGGTGTACGTCTACGACGACGGTGACTTCGAGGCGGTCGCCCGCCGGCTGGAGGAGACCAGCCGCTACGGGCTGACCGGGTCGGTGGTCGCCCGTGACCGCGTGGCACTGGCCTGGGCGACGGAGGCGCTGCGGTTCGCGGCCGGCAACTTCTATCTCAACGACAAGTCGACAGGCGCGGTCGTCGGCCAGCAACCGTTCGGTGGAGCGCGCGCGTCGGGCACCAACGACAAGGCCGGGTCCGCGCAGAACCTGCTGCGGTGGACGTCGACCCGCTCGATCAAGGAGAACCTCGCCCCGCCGACGTCGCACGTCTACCCGCACATGCGCTGACGTGCCGCACCGGCACCCGCACCGTCACGTCGTGCTGGCCGTCGGAACGGTGGGGCAGACGGGGACCTGCGTGTTCGTCTACGGACTCGCCTCCCTCGTCCCGCGGCTGCGCTCCGAGTTCGGCCTCACGCTCGCTCAGACCGGTGCTCTGGTGTCGGCACCGGTCTTCGGACTGCTGCTGACGCTGGTCGCCTGGGGGTTCGTCACCGACCGGTTCGGTGAGCGTGCGGTGCTCGCGACCGGACTGGCCGGTTCCGGAGCAATGCTCTGTCTCGCGCCTACGGTCTCGTCGGCGGTGGGGCTCGGTGCCGTGCTCGCGGTCGCCGGCGCATTCGGGGCGTCGGTCAACGCGGCCAGCGGCCGGGTGGTGCTCGGCTACTACCCGGCGGCGGGTCGGGGCACCGCGATGGGTGTCCGACAGTCGGCGCAGCCGCTCGGCGTCGCGCTCGGTGCCGCGGTGTTCCCGTCACTGGCCGGCGCGGTCGGCGTCGGTCGGGCCCTGCTGTTCCCGGCGGCGATCTGCCTGGTCGCCGCCGCGGTGATCGGCCTTGGTATACCGGACCCGCCGCCGGTCGCCGCGGCCGGGACCACGGCCAGCAGCGGGCCCGGCAGTTCCGCCGGGGCCGTGGCCGGCAGCGCCTCGCCGTACCGGGACGGGCTGCTGGCCCGGGTGCACCTGGCGAGCGCGCTGCTCGTCGTCCCGCAGTTCGCGACGGCGGCGTTCGCGGTCGCCTACCTGGTGTCGGCGCGCGGGTGGACCGACGTCGGCGCCGGGCGGCTGATGGCAATCGTCTCCCTGACCGGCGCGGGGGCCCGCATCGTCGCCGGCCGGTGGTCGGACCGGATCGGCAGCCGGCTGCGCCCGATGCGCGCGGTTGCGGTCGCCACCGCGGGTGCCACGGCGGCGCTGACCGTCGGGGCGGCGACCGGCTGGGCGCCGTTGGCCCTCGGCGCACTCGTCGTCGCCACCGTCACCGCCGCGAGCCCGAACGGCCTGGCGTTCACCGCCGTTGCGGAGCGGGCCGGCTCTGCCTGGGCCGGCCGCGCACTCGGCGTGCAGAACACCGGCCAGAATCTGACCGCCGTCCTCGTCCCGCCGCTGCTGGGCGCGCTCGTCGGGGCCACCGCGTTCTCGGCCGCGTTCGCGGTTGCCGCGGTCGCGCCGGTGGCAGCTGCGGCGCTGGTCCCGGTCAGCCGCGAGCGCACCCGGCCGACCTGACGTGTCTGGTGCGGACCTGCCTCCCTCCCCGGGCCGACCGATCGCCCGCGGGTAGGCCCGGGCCCGCACACTGGCCGAGTGGTGGGTGATGCCGTCGTCCGGATCGCGGCCGACTCTGCGGCACAGACGATCGGCGGCCTCGTGGTCGAGGCGGTCGACGACGGTGACGCGGACCCGGCGCTGCGCGGTGTGCGGGGGGTCCGGCTGCGCCTGATGCTGCGCAGGGCCCGCCGGGCGGCCGTCGCCGGTCGGCCCGTGGTGCTGGCGGTGTCGGCGGCCTCACCCGTCGGGGGCGGCACCGCACGCCGGTGGCGGACCGGCGCGCTCCGGATCGACGGCGCGGGGGTCGCTTGGCGGCCGGGTCGGACGCGCCGAACGCCCTGGACGCCAGCGCCGGGACTGACCCGGTTCCACGGCCCGGCGGCGGCGCGACGGGTGGTCGGGCCGCGCGGTTGGCCGGTCGTGTCCCTGTCGGTCCCAGGTGAGCCGCCCCAGCTGGTTTCGGCGCCCCCGCCGGTCTTCCGGGTCCTCGTCCGGCTGATGGAACTGGACGTCAGCGGCGTCGACCTTGGCCCCGGCGACTGGTCCGGACCACCGCGGCACCGTCAGCCGCGTCCGTCCCGCTCCGGTCGGCGCAGGGGTACCGACGATGCCGGGACCGGACCGCAGTCCCGGGACTGATCAGCGCCCGGCGGGACCGGTTCGTCAGCGAAGGCCGGCGAGCCAGTCCCGGCCGACCTGCGCCTCCTTGTCCAGGGCGCCGGTGACGGCGGGTGCGGTGGCGTCTTCGATCTTCCGGCCGAACAGCGGCACCGACGCCTTCACCGTTCCGGTGACGGTGTACGAGGTGCCGGTCGCGGTGGCCCGCAGTGCGGTGGTGCCCTCGAGCTTCACCGGGGCGCCGGAGATGGACACCGCGATCGTCCCGGCCCGGTTGCCCTCGGCGTCGGCCGGTCCCCAGTGCTCGACCTCGTCCAGGTCGATCTGGTCCCCGACGAACTTGCGGATGAAGTCCGGCACCTTCGGGGGGAGCACCCGGTGGGTGGTGATCCTCGTGCCGTCGGCCTCGGGGGACAGGTCGATCGTCGAGTCCAGGGAACCGGTCGCGGTCAGCCGGCGCTCGACGAACGCCGGGTCGGTGAACATCGCGTAGACCGCCGCCGGCGGCGCGTCATAGGTGTACTCCCGGTTCAGGTCCATACCGGCCAGTATCGATGCCCCACCTCCGCCCGCCTGCCCGCCCAACCTGACCGATCGACGCCGCGTCAGCAGGGGACTGCGGGCTGTGATCGGCCGATGGCCGGTGTCAACAAGGTCTGCCCGTAGAGCTACCGATCAAGCGTTCCGGCGTGTCAGTGTCCGCGCTGAGCGGGCGCCGGTCTGCCCGGTCTGCCCGGTCTGCCCGCATCGTCGCCAGCGAGGGAGCGCCCATGTCGATCGACGTCGTCGCGACCCGCTCTCCCCTCGGCGCCCCCGATGCGGAGGCGTACATCGGGGCGGAGGTCCGCGCGATCATCCGGGATCGCGGCCTGGACCCGACGAGGGATCTGGCCATCTCGCGCTCGGTCATCGACGGGGTCGTCGGGGATTACCGGGCGCGGATGCTCACGGCCCGGCTGCCTCCGCTGGGGGACGCCGAGGTGGTGGCCCGGCGGCTGTTCGACACCCTGGCCGGACTAGGGCCGTTGCAGCAGTACCTCGACGACCCGTCGGTGGAGGAGATCTGGGTCAACGAGCCGACCAAGGTCTTCATCGCCCGCGGCGGGCGCAACGAGCTGACCACCACCGTGCTCACCGCGGACCTGGTCCGGGACCTGGTCGAGCGGATGCTGAAGCCGACCGGGCGGCGCATCGACCTGTCACACCCGTTCGTGGACGCGACGCTGCCGGACGGCAGCCGGCTGCACGTGGCGATCCCGGATGCGACCCGGCTGCACTGGGCGTTGAACATCCGCAAGTTCGTCGTCCGCGCGCGCCACGTGGAGGACCTGGTCGAGCTCGGCACGCTGCCGGCGGTGGCCGGCCGGTTCCTGGAGGCCGCGGTCGTCGCCGGGTTGAACATCCTGGTGGCCGGCGCGACGCAGGCGGGCAAGACCACGATGCTCAACTGCCTGAGCGCGTCCATCCCGGTGCGGGAACGGGTCATCACCTGCGAGGAGGTTTTCGAGCTCCAGGTCCCGCTGCCCGACGTGGTCGCCCTGCAGACGCGGCAGCCCAGCCTGGAGGGCACGGGGGAGATCACCCTGCGTGCGCTGGTGAAGGAGGCGCTGCGGATGCGGCCGTCGCGCGTCAT
>JAABUZ0100010220.1_pt1 | contig 10477 bp, 12 predicted proteins | sample 5562091 | NCBI WGS metagenome assembly JAABUZ01 (sample SAMN12813069, study PRJNA571459) | rock metagenome | isolation source: Antarctica rocks | place: Antarctica: Victoria Land, Linnaeus Terrace sud | collected 2015-12-21 | reverse complement strand
TTCCATCTGCCGTAACATCCTTCCTCCCAGTCACTACGACTGGGTTGTACTACGGCAGCGGTCGGTGTACCAGTTTTATCCCGGCTTTCGCGCCCCCCGCGTCCATTTCTAAACCGGATTTTACAGCCTCCACAGCGGGCGCCAGGCCGGGCAGATACTCCAGCCGTGGGGTACGGCCACGGCCGCGATAGGCGTCGACGAGCGCGGTGACGTCGGCGGGCGACGGGACGGCCCCGTCGTCGGGAACGGCGTAGTTGAGGTACGGGTTCGCGCTATGACGGGAGAAAGTGGCGAGGAACGGGCCAATCCGCTCCGTGTCGCGCACGCGGCTCGCCGCGCTGCGAATATACGACCCGATGTGAGCATCCATGCTGAGTAGGATCTTTCTTGCACCAGACGACAACAGGACTATGGCGATCCGACCGTCGTGTCCGCATGGGCCTACCCCTTTTCCAGGCTGTCTATGATGCCTTGTTGCAAGCATACGACGCGCCCAGGGCGGCTGTCAACAACGGGAAGACTGATCGGCTGCTCCCGCGCATGGCATGGCGCGGGTCCCGTTGTGTATCCTTGAGATGCGAGACCAAACATACGAGAGGATCGAGGATCTATGTTCAAACAGAACGAGGAGCGCGAGGGCGCGCTCTTGCGGCGGCTCAAAGAGGCCGGGCGCACGGAGCGGCCCGGCAACCTGGGGTTCGCCACGGGCCTGGAAACCGGCCCCAAGAAGCGCGCCATGGTCGTGGTGGCGCAGGTCGCCGACGGGCCGGATCTGGCGACCAGGGCGCGGGAACTGATCGAGGCCGGCGTCGAGGGCATCGAGATCGTGGTCGGCGGCCGGACCGACACCGGCGCGCTGACGGAGGCCGTCCGGGCGATGGGCACGCCGTGCGGCCTCTTGCTGACCGGAGCCAGCAAGGGCGACCTGTCCGCGCTGGCCGCGATCGAGGGCCTGGATTGGCTGCACCTGGGCGCCGACGCCCCCGCCGCGCTGCTCGCCGGTCCGGGACCCACGCGCCTCGTCGGCATCTCCCCGGACAGCCCGTCGGGCCGCCTGCCCGGCGTCAACGGCCTCAAGGCCGACGTGGTCGTGGCCGAGGGCGCGGGCAGCGGTCGTAACGGTAGTAGTAGTGGCAATAGCCCGTTCACCATCGACACGCTGCTGGCGGTGCGTACCATCCAGGGCGCGACGCGCGGCCCCATCCTGGTCGGCGACGGCCTCGGCCTGAGCCCCGACGACATCACCGTGCTGCACGACCACGGCGTCGAAGGTGTCCTCGTCGCCGACGGCCCCGATGCCGTCCATGCCTTTATCACGGCGGTGGACAAACTGTAGCCCCATCCCCACCCTCTCTCGCAGGGTCCGGCTGGGCCAGGACCGGCCGTCACTCGATGTATGTGGCAAATACATCGAGCGGCGGCAAGGTGGGGGCGGCCGTCATGGCGGCCAGCACCCGATCATGAGCCTGTGCGGAGAAGGCTGTCAGCGTCCCGCAGAGGTCGAAGATGACTGCTCCATGGGCCATGGCGCGAAACCTCGCGCGCCCAGCCGGCCGATCGCTCACGCGGCCGGTTGGCGCTGAGCCGTGCGATCAAGAGGGGGTCGTTTAACGAAACGGATATTCAAGTACGCTAAGCGCGCACAGGCCGCATGGGTCTTGCAGGACAGCCAGTTGCCGCCCGCAGCACCCGTGCCCGCCCACGATGGGTAAGCTGGCTCGCGTTGCGACGCGGCGTGTCGGGGGACAACCGGTAGCGGCCCGGTCAACCGCTGTACCATGGAAGGATGACACGGCTGCGCACGTCGGATCTGGCCAACGCCCTGGGCGTCCATCCCAATACCGTGCGTCGTTATGCGGATCGTGGCTTCCTGCCGCCCGTTGAGCGCAGCCCGTCCGGCTACCGCCGCTTCACGCCGCGCCACCTCGATTGCCTGCGCGTGGCCCACCAGGTCTGCTACAACCAGTGTCCCAGCGTCCCTATCCGTCGCATGGGTCTGCGCATCATTCGGGCCACCGTCGGCGGCGACCTGACGGGCGCGCTGGAGTTGGCCCACGGGTACCGAGCGTTCGTGCAGGCGGAGCGGGCGCAGGCTGAGGCCGCCGCCGACGTGCTGGAGCGCTGGGCCGTCGGGGCGTCCGCAGAAGTTATCGTCCCGCCGCTCCAGATCGGACACGTCGCCCGCCTCCTGGACGTAACGATCGACGTCTTGCGCACCTGGGACCGCAACGGGTTGATCGACGTGCCGCGCGACCCGTCCAACGGCTATCGGCGCTATGGGATGCGCGAGATCCGTCGCCTGCGCGTGATCCGCCTGCTGTCCCGCGCCGGCTATAGCCTGTCAGCCATCCTGCGCATGCTCCTCCAGCTCGACCGGGGCGAGACGGCCGACCTGCGCCGTGCGCTCGACACGCCCCGCCCCGACGAAGACATCGTTACGGCCCGCGACCGCTGGCTCTCCACCCTCGCCGACCAGGAGCGGCGGGCCCAGACGACCATCGCCCTGCTCGACGAGATCATCCGCACAGGGGCGGCCGGGGACCGCTGAGCGTCCGTGCTGGCCCCAGCAGGCGTCGATCTCTGCACGGGTGGGTCCCTCGCAGCGCGCTCATCCCGCTCCGTCGGTCAAGCGGACTCCCAACCCTCCCTATGCACACCAGGGTTGTAGAATGCAAATAGAGGGCGGCGCCTGTGCCATCCCCGGTCTATCTCGTGTGGTTTAAGTGGAGGACTTATGGACCAAGAGGCCATCATCCGGTACATCACGGAGACGTTCGAGGGTGTCGACGTTTTGCAACCGACCGACGGCCCTGGGGCTGGCGACACCTTCATCTTCTATGACCCCCAGCGCAACCTTGACCCGACGCGCCGTATGCCCTTCGCCACCATCGTCACCAAAGACTACGGCGACTTTGACAACGCCTCACAGTTGGATCGCCCGGACGTGTTCCGGCTTAACATCGGCGTCAGCCGGGACACGTTTCGCGCGCTCTTCGGCACCGCACCCGGCGAGCAGAGCGCGACCGACGACTATGCCGCCTTGGACCGGGTGATGCCCCATCCGGTGTACGCGCCGCAGTCGTTTGTGTGCGTGCTCAATCCCAGTGCGGACACCTTTGAGGCCGTCAAGCCCTTGCTGGCTGACGCCTACGCCCGCGTCGCCACCCGACGCGCCCGCCGCCAGGCCACGCCTGACTGAGCGGCGCGGTGTCCGCGGGGACCATGTCAATGCGGGCAATCCGCACCATGGATGATATCGGCGCCTCTCATGAAAGGGGCAGACGGCCGTCTGCCCCTTTCATGAGGCGTCTCGGCCCCGTCGTCGGCGCATACCGATGCACGACAGGCTCAAACAGGATTTCGCTCCCGCCAGCCCATCACCCGCCCGCCGTGCGTGCCCCTTGCCGCGGCCTAGAGGCACCACGCGCGGCATCGTGTCAGGCTGGGGTATACCCTAGTTGGACGTCAGGTCTCTGCCTGTCAGGGCGTCACAATAGGGCCAGATTCTCCATTTGTTGACACGCAGGGGTCAGGAGCATAGAGCCTATCGTGACAGGTGGACGGCCTCGACCTCGGTCGTGCGCTTAGCGTACAATATTCTCCGTTTCGCCAAACGACCCCAAGAGGCAGCATAGCGTGCGCTAGCCCTCCTCCCCCGGTTCCCCCTATCCCCGGCCGACGGGTTCCCCCTCGGCCAGCAGCGCGCGCAACTGCTGCTCTTTCTCGACGCGGGCACGGATAGCGATCGGGGCCACCAACTGCTGGCGCAGCGCGGCGGCGTCCCGCTGGGGGGCGAAGAAGTCGCGGAAGAGCGCTCGCACCGTGAGTGCCTCGCCCGCATAGGGTTCGTAGCGCACCGCGTCCCCCGCCCGCACCGTGCCCTCGCTGAGGACGCGGCAATAGACACCGGGGCGTTCGGCCGCGCGAAATCGTTTGAGAAAGGCTGAATCGTCCATCCGGCGGGCCAGCGTCACACACGGTATGCGCGGGGCCGTGACTTCCAGGACGACACGCCCGATGAGCAAGCGATCGCCGATGGACAGATCGGCGCTCTCCAGGTCGGCGACGGTCACGTTCTCCCCGAAGGTACCGGGGGCCAGGTCGCGGCCCAGCTCCCGGGACCACCAGCGGTAATCCGGCACGCCGTACACGTAGACGGCCTGATCGACACCGCCATGATTCTCCGTGTCGCAAATGGCGTCGCCTTGCAGACCCAGGGCCGTCACCAGGACGGGCGTGTCCATGGGGCGTTTGAAGATGCCGCTCTTGCCGGAGGCCTTCGCGTGGGACAGGGCCTGCTCCCGGCCCACATTGACGCTGACGAGGTGCATGGGCGTGGACTCCTGTGTGGATATGGGTGACGCTCGCGCTTCCTCCGCAGTATACGCTGTCGGCACACGTCCCCCTACATCATTGTCGTCGGAGCACTGGGCTCACCGGATCGCGAGGAATTCGCCCGTCTACACCGCGGCGTGCTCGTGGGCGTGGTAGGAGCTGCGCACCAGGGGGCCGGACTCGACGTGCTTGAAGCCAAGCGCCAGGCCCTCGCGCTTGAGGTCGGCGAACTCGTCGGGGTGGTAGTAGCGCACCACGTCGAGGTGCTGGGGCGTCGGGCGCAGGTACTGGCCGATGGTCAGGATGTCCACGTCGGAGCCGCGCAGGTCCCGCAGCGTCTGCGCGATCTCCTCGCGCGTCTCGCCCAGGCCCACCATGATGCCGGACTTGGTGCGCAGCGCCGGCGCGATGTCCCTGGCCGCGCGCAACACCTCCAGCGAGCGCCGATATTTGGCGCGGCGGCGCACCAGCTTGGTGAGGCGCTCGACCGTCTCGATGTTGTGGTTGAACACGGTGGGCCCCGCGCGCAGCACCGTCTCCAGCGACGAGCGCACGCCCTCGAAGTCGGGCGTCAGGATCTCGACGGTGCAGTCCGGCACGTACTGGCGGATCTTGCGGATGGTGGCGGCGAAGACCGCGGCGCCGCCGTCGGGCTGGTCGTCGCGGTTGACCGAGGTGACCACCACGTGCTTGAGGCCCATCTGGGCCACGGCGCGGCCCACGCGGTCGGGCTCCAGCAGGTCCAGGGTCTCGGGGCGGCCGGTCCGGACGGCGCAGAAGCCGCAGGCGCGGGTGCAGGTGTCGCCCAGGATCATGAAGGTAGCCGTGCGGTGGCCCCAGCACTCCGCGATGTTGGGGCAGCGCGCCTCCTCGCACACCGTGTTGAGCGAGAGATCGCGCATGATAGTCTTGAGTTCGGTATAGTTGCGGCCGCCCGGTACGCGCACCTTCAGCCACTCGGGCCGCTTGGGGGCCTGCGCCCCCGCCTGCGCTTGGTCGATCATGATGCCTCCTATGAGTGGCCAGTGCAGCTTGGCTCACATAACGTGGTGGTCGCGGAGCCTGCGACTAAAGTCGCATGGCAGTGGTGGTCGCGGAGCCTGCGACTAAAGTCGCATAGCAGGGGACGGACACTAAAGTGTCACCTCAGATATTGTCAAGAGACGTCGGCCAATGTCTATTAATGGTTAAGTGACTGGTGGCTAGAAACCTCATAGTACAGCTTGGCTGACATAACGTGGCCTCTGTCTAGCCTCCGCCGACACTTCAGTGTCCGTCGTTTGCCATGCGACTTCAGTCGCAGGCCGCTGCTGCCAAGCTGTACTAGTCACTAGTCACTAGCCACTAGCCACTCTACGTTGATGCGATCAATATACTGCGCCACGCGCTGGTTGAAGCGGCCCGCGGTGAGGCCGTCGACGATGCGGTGGTCGAACGAGAGCGACAGGGTCATGATCGAGCGCACGGCGATGGCGTCGTCCTCGATCACCACCGGCCGCTTGACGATGGCGTTCATGGCCAGAATGGCAGCCTGCGGCTGGTTGATGACCGGCGTGGTCACGATCGCGCCGAAGACCCCCGTGTTGTTGAGCGTGAAGGTGCCGCCCTGCATGTCCTGCAAGGTCAGCCGGCCAGCGCGAGCCCGCGCCGTCAGGTCGACCACCGCGCGCGCCAGGCCCACCGTGTTGCGCTCGTCGGCGTCGTGGATCACCGGGACGAGCAGTCCATCGTCCAGGCCCACCGCGATGCCCACGTTGATGCGGCGCTTCAGGATGATGCGGTCCTCGCCCCACGAGGCGTTAAGGATCGGGAAGTCCTTGAGCGCGGCGACCACCGCGCCCATCACCAGCGGCAGGTACGTGACGTCGACGCCGTGGCGCGCCTTGACCAGCTCTTTGTTGCGCTCGCGCCAGCGCACCAGACGCGTCATGTCGACCTCGATCGTGGTGGTGGCGTGCGGCGCGGTCGTCTTGCTGCGCACCATGTGCTCGGCGATAGCCTTGCGCATCGGCGTCAGCGGCAGGTATTCCTCGTCTGCCCCGGCGGATGCCGCCACGGCGGGCGTCGGTCGAGGGGGTTGCGACGCGGAGGCAGGTGGGGGCGGCGGGGACGCGGTGGGGACGGCCGGCCCGGATGGACCCAGTTCGACCGCGGGCGGCAACGTGGGTACGGACACGAGCGTGGCCGCGGGCGGTACGGCTCGATCGGCGTCCATCGCGGGCGCCGACTCCGACACGGCCGGCGACAGGGCCGGCTCGACCGGCGGATGCACGGCCACGCTGGCGTCGGTGCTCCTGGCCGTGGCGTCCATGGCCGGGACCACCAACCCTCTGGACGCTGCCGGCGCTGTCCTGGCCTCTCCAGGCTGGCGCGCCGCGATGTAGGAGAGCACGTCGTCCTTGGTCACACGCCCGGACAGCCCCGTGCCGCCGACAGCGGCTAGGTCGATGTCGTGTTCCTGCGCCAGTCGCTTGACCACCGGCGAGTAGCGGCGTCGCTCCTCGGGACCATCGCTTGCCCCGTTGGCCCGCGCGGCGTCGGTCGTCCGCGTCCCGTCGCGCGTGGCATCGGGCGCCGCGCCCTCGTGGGCAGGTTCCCTATCGGCGAACGCAAGGCCTGGCGTGGACATGGCGGGGGCACCGGCCGCGGCGGGGACGGCGCTCAACTCCTCGATCTGGCAGATTTCGCCGCCCACGGGGACCGTCGCCCCTTCCTCCGCCACGATGCGGGCGAGGGCGCCTCTGAACGGCGAGGGCATCTCGGCATTGACCTTGTCGGTGATGATCTCCGCGATCGGTTCGTCGCGGTCGACCGGGTCGCCTACTTTCTTGAGCCAGCGGGCAATCACGCCCTCGGTCACGGACTCGCCAAGCTGGGGCATCGTTACACTTGTCGGCATTGACAATTTTCCCTTACCCATAAGTGGCCGGCGCTGAGTGGTTGATGGTTGATGGCGAGCGGCTCGTCTCCGGCCACTCCATACCTCCACATAGTATACGCATCCGCGGCCTTCCGCCCACTCCCGGCCTCCCGGCCCCGTCTATCCCGACGGACGCCGTGGTAGTGTATGATGTGTGGACCCGCGTCACCGGCCACGTATGTGCGACCGCGCGTCGACAAGGGGTCAAGAAAGAGGAGGAGCATGGCCACGCCGCCGGCGCCACAGTTACCGCAGACAGAAACCAACCGCCTGGAGGCGTTTAGTGACGGCGTCTTCGCCGTCGCCATCACGCTCCTGGTGCTGAATCTCGCCGTGCCATCGTCGCGGGACATCCAGCCGGGAACATTGGCCGCGGCGTTGGGCAAGCAGTGGCCGGTCTACCTCGCCTACGCGCTCAGCTTCCTGACCATCCTGATCATGTGGCTCAACCACCATACGCTGTTCCAGCTTATCCGGCGCGCCGACGACATCTTCTTGCTGCTCAACGGCCTGCTCCTGATGGTCATCACAGCCATCCCCTTCGCCACCAACCTGCTGGCGACCTACCTGCTGCAGCCGGAGGATAAGAAAGTCGCCCTGGCGGTTTATAGCGGCGCGTCCCTGGTGATGGCCACGATCTACAACCGCATGTGGGCCTATGCCTCGCGGCATGGGCGGTTGCTCGATCCCAAGGCCGACCAACGGTTGGTGCGCGGCATCACCCGGCAATACAGGGTGGGGCCATTTCTCTACCTCATCGCCTTTGGCGCGGATGTCCTGAGCGCCGAGGTCAGCCTCGCGCTCTGCATCGCCCTGGCCATTTTCTTTGCCCTCCCGAGCGCCGTGACCCGCGCCATCTCCGGGTAACGGCAGGGCGCGGCCTGCTCGTCCGGTGAGACCAGTTCGTCCGAGGAGTGGCGATAGTGCAGGGAGTGATCGAGGAATAGCTCACCTGACCTTAGCCGCTTCCTGAGCAAATCGGCATTGATTCCAGCAGTGGTCATAGTCGAGTGGTACTCTTAAAATGGATGGGAATGGTCTTGCCCGGGGGCCTATCTGGGGTCGTCAGCGGGCGGATTGGAGGCGCCATGACATGTAATCTCTTCGCGCTCTGCTTCGATGCGAACGACCCGCTCCGTCTTGCGCGCTTCTGGGGCGGCGTCCTGGGCTGGGAGATGACCGACGACCGTCGCGACGACGGCGTCGCTCTGCTGCCGAGCGACGACACAGGGTTCCGGATGCGATGTCGTGCGAGCCAGGATAAGAAGGCCAGCCAGAACCGGATGCACTTCGATCTGACGAGCACGTCTCTGGAGGACCAGCAGCAGACGGTGGCGAAGTCACTTGCCCTCGGCGCTCGGCACATCGACATCGGTCAACGCCCGGACGAGGGCCACGTGGTGCTTGCCGACCCCGAAGGCAACGAGTTCTGCGTGATCGAGCCGGGCAACAGTTTCCTCGCCGACTGCGGATTCATCGGAGCGCTGGCGTGTGACGGTTCGCGGGAGATCGGGTACTTCTGGAGCGCGGCGCTGGGCTGGCCGTTGGTCTGGGACCAGGACCAGGAGACCGCGATCCGATCGCCCCGCGGCGGGCCAAAGATCACGTGGGGCGGCCCACCATTGATGCCGAAGGCGGGGAAGAACCGGCTGCACTTCGACCTCGCTCCACCAATCCATGGTGATCAGCAAGCGGAGGTCGCCCGGCTGATCTCCCTGGGCGCGACGCGCATCGACATCGGCCAGGGTGACGTGGACTGGGTGGTCCTGGCCGATCCCGATAACAACGAGTTCTGTGTGTTGACTCCCGGTAGCGAGTAGTGCGCTTGACACCGAAGGTGCGGCACACAGCCGCCTTCGACATACCGTCATCGAGCGCGGCGAGGATGGCGGCCAGCTTCTCGCCGGAGATCGCTGCGACCGGCCGCCGCGCCGACCACGCCGCTGGGCGGCAGCGAGACCAGCCATGACCCGTTGCGACCCTCGGGTGAGCGTATGGCCCTGCACGGGGCGCATCTCCAGATCTTCCTCACCCACGACGCCCCCGCCCGCCGCACACCGCTCCCAGCGCGACACCGCCGCGCTTCACGCCGTGTCAGGGACGATCGTTCCTGCCGCGGGCGTGATCTCGCGCGACTCGCTGCCATATCGCTGCGCGCACGCGCTCGCCAGGCTGCGCGGCCATGAGCTGCACGCGTTCCCCGGCGGCCACTCAGGCGACGTCAACCGAGCCCACGCGTGCGGCGAGAAACGGCGCCTCGTCCTTGCCGCCGGGTCATCGCCCGTCACAGCCACGCTCGTGCCATGACCACAAAGGGTCGCGCGTGTGTCGGTTCGGTGGCTTGACGGTGGGTCAGCCAGTCCCGCAGGGCGCCGCGACCGAGGTCGAGGTCGAGGTCGAGGCGTGCGGGTTCAACATCGGGCCGCGTCAACTGGACAGAAGACCGCCGCTGAGGCGGCGCGGGCGTTGGCGTTGCGCCACCGCAGAGGGGCGTGCAGATCCTTTCTACTTTCAGTATATCGCGCACCGGGGGGCTTGCGGCAAGCCCCGGGTCGTGCCGCATACTGGCGGGCAGAGGCCAGAACCGACGGACATGAGAGTCACGACATGCGTGTGTTGTTGTCGACATATACGTATAGGTCGCGTGGGGACATCGACCCGATGGGGGGACGCGCGGTGCAGGTGCGGGCGCCCCGCGCGGCCGCGTTGGTCGACGCGCAGGTCGACGCGGACGCGGCGGCAGCCGAGATGAGGTGAGGCGCTGGTGGCGGAAGGAGTGTGGCTATGACCGACCATGCGGTCGTGATCGCCGGAGGTGGTCCAACCGGGCTGATGGTGGCGGGCGAGTTGGCGTTGGCGGGGGTCGAGGTTGCCATTGTCGAGCGGCGCGCCAGCCAGGACCTCGTCGGCTCGCGCGCCGGCGGTCTGCACTCACGCACCATCGAGGTGCTTGATCAGCGTGGCATCGCGGAACGATTCCTCTCCGCGGGACACGTCCACCCGGCTGTGGAGTTCTCCGGGAACGTCTTGGACATCAGCGACTTCCCCACCCGCCACAACTACGTGCTTGCGCTGTGGCAGAGCCACGTCGAGCCCATCCTGGCTGACTGGGTCGGTGAGCGCGGGGTTCCGATCCTTCGTGGTCGCGCGGTTGTGGGCGTCGCTCAAGACGACACCGGCGTCGATGTCGAGCTATCCGAGGGCCAGTCGCTCCGCGCGGAG
>JAABUZ0100010218.1_pt1 | contig 10479 bp, 11 predicted proteins | sample 5562091 | NCBI WGS metagenome assembly JAABUZ01 (sample SAMN12813069, study PRJNA571459) | rock metagenome | isolation source: Antarctica rocks | place: Antarctica: Victoria Land, Linnaeus Terrace sud | collected 2015-12-21 | reverse complement strand
AAGAACAGCTAACCATTGTGGAGGCCACGAGTTGCGTACCCCCACAGAACACTATGGTCACGTTGGAATAATTTCTTTATGGATTACACAACAGTTGAAGAACCGGGTCTGCCAAACCTGACACAACTGCTCTAACATCACCCGGCCTGGTCCTTAGATCAAGAGGCCGGGCTGTTTCAATATTACGATGAACAAGCAGACGTGCTATATGTGCGATAGGCCCGCGACCTCTAAGGAACACGTTCCCCCGCGTTGTCTTTTTCCTGAGCAAAAAGATATTGAAGTGGACTTGCGTAAAGGTCTGGTTACAGTGCCATCCTGTGACACGCACAATACAGGTAAGTCAGAGGATGACGAGTTTCTGTTAGTCAGTCTGGCAGGCATGGTCGGGAACAACTCCATTGGATACCACCATAAGTTCACCAAAGTCAATCGTGCTATCAAACGGGATGCGGCCCAATTTTTAGGTGCGATGAATATCAAGCGCATTGACTGGCTTGAAGTCGCGCCGAACAAGTTCATTGATGTCATTTGGGGAACGCCGGACTATGACCGGCTATTTAACTGCTTCGATCACATCGTCAGGGGGCTTCATTTTCACTTGTTTGGATGCCGTTTCGTCGGTCAGACGAAAACGCTTTTGGGTTATACCCATGACCCTTTGCATAATCCCACCGAGTTCAAGCGTTTCATTAAGGCAAAAGTGCAGGCTGAGTTAGTGGGTAAGGCCCGGTTAGGCAGCAACGCGGAGGTATTTACTTATCAGTTCACCGACCCGGATCAGTTCGGTCTGTATCTTGCACATCTTCAATTTTATGGTGGCCTCGACATCTATGTGTCACTGATACCGGAGAAGGACGCTTTACCAACAAACTTTGCCATGGAATTGATCGCTATGGGCATTCCTACCATTGTCTCCTTCAACGGCGAACAATACGAGTTCAACAAAGAAGAAAACTAGGCTTAGGTTTTTCATGTAAGCTTGTCGGCTATCTGTCAGCATTGAAACGGTGGTTTCATCAAGGGACGGTACAGCCCCGCAGACCACTGTTTGCAAGAGGAAGAAAGTAACAGCTATTTCGGAGCGAGTTCTCCGAACCAATAAGCCGCTGTTACTCCGCCATCCATAAGGAAGTCACTGCCGGTAATAAACGCGCCGTCGGCACCCATGAGGAGTGCCCCCAACAGTCCCTACCTCATCCGGGGTGCCGTCCCGCCCTGCCGCAGACATTTCGATCATGTGCCACTAGCCCTCTCCACGCGGCCCCGTCAGTTCATCGTTTGCCAGCGGGGTGATAATAATTCCTGGACTGATCGTATTGACCCGCGCCCCCCGCTTTCCCCAGCGGACAGCTTCGGCCATCACCCGCGGCGGTTCGCGCCGCCGGTGGGACCGAGGCGTTCTTGTGACTTCGGCGAGGCAAGAGATAGAACTGGTTATGAGACGTTCGGTTAAGTTTGGCGAACCATCACCGTTCTTTTCGAGCGATTGACGGGTCGTTAGGGATGAAGACTACTTTATCTGGCCTTTTCAAAATCCCGAGTATAATGCTTTGACAAATCTTCCCTCGAGAACATTCTCAGAATGAGACCCTTGCATGACACTGCCAATTTCGGATTTAGAGCATTTCTATGACACCGCATACGGAGCCGCGTATCTGGGTGATTCCCTTGATCTGCTGAAGAAGGTCAAGACGGCCTCGGTGGACCTCATCTGCACCTCGCCGCCGTTCGCGTTACTGCGCCAGAAGAAGTACGGCAACGTCTCTTCCCATGAATACGTCGAGTGGTTCATGCAGTTCGCCCGCGAGTACAAGCGGGTACTCAAGCCACAGGGATCGTTAGTGATCGACATCGGCGGAACCTGGATCAAGAACTATCCAGTCCGCAGCCTCTACCACTACGAACTTGTCCTACAACTGTGCCGCCCGGAGAATGAGGGCGGCTGCGGTTTGTTTCTGGCCCAGGAACTCTACTGGTACAATCCGGCCAAACTGCCCACGCCCGCCGAGTGGGTGACGATCCGCCGGGAGCGCGTGAAGGATGCGGTCAACACGGTCTGGTGGCTGAGCAAGATTGAACATCCCAAAGCCAATAACCGGCGTGTGCTCAAGCCCTACTCAGACTCGCAGAAGGTGCTGATGAAGAACGGCTACAAGGCGAAGCTGCGGCCATCCGAGCACCAGATCAGCACAAAATTTGGGGCAGACAATGGGGGCGCTATTCCGCCGAACATTTTCTCTGATGCCGAAACCGAGGGCGAGATAGGAATGCCGGTGAACGTCATCAGCGCCTCCAACACCGCTAGCAACGACGTGTACCAGCAGCAATGCCGCCTGCACGATGTTAAGCCTCACCCCGCCCGGTTCCCGGCTGCCTTGCCGGAGTTCGTCATTGGTCTCTGCACCGAACCTGGCGACGTGGTGCTCGACCCATTTTGCGGCTCGAATATGACCGGGTGGGTGGCTGAAGATATGGGCAGGCGCTGGTTATCCTTCGAGATTCAGGAGGACTACCTGATCGGCTCCAAGTTTCGGTTCTTCCCCATCCCGAAGCCGAATGAGGTTTTAGCCCCAAACGAAACAAGCCGCCACCATGACGCCGAAGTGCCGGTGCAGCAAAACCTTTTCGTGAGTACAGGCGAGTTTGCCAAGAATGGAAATACATGACCACACCCGAGGCGCCGCGCCGCCGCTTCACCTATGGCGATCAGTTTGAGGAAAGTAAGACTCCCCTAGCAGACGTTCTTGATCTGTGCGCTGCTCATAATGGCGACCGGGTAGCGTTGCAGGAGGCACTTCGGCAAGCCTACTTTCCCGGCCATGGGAGCGCCGATAACAGCACCAAGATGGCGATGAACTGCGTACTGTCGCTGAACGCCTATCGGCTGATTGCGCTGGATGGAACCGGCAAGCGCTACGAACTCACGCCGCTGGCCGAAGAGCTTCGCGCTTTGCTCCCGGACCGGAACGCTCTATTCCGGCGGCTTGCCACCCATATTCTAACGGAACTTGACGGGCTGACCCTTCTGCGCCTGATCGAGCACATCCGCGCTCGTGGCGAACAGGTCACCCTGGAATATATCGGCGAGGAATTAAACGACCTCGGTTTGAAAGTCCCGCCCAACAGCACGTACGTCAGCACAATGCGGGCGTGGCTTGCCCAAGCAGGCGTCTTCCGCCCCAGCGGCTATGAAATCAACTGGGACGTCGTCTATGATCTCCTTCACCTGGACGCCGAAGCGATTGACCGCCTGTACGACCTGACCCCGGAGCAGAAGTTTTTCCTGCTCTCGATGGCAAGCCTGGCGATCGTGGACTTCATGCCGTCCGACAAGGTGGCGGATCACACCCGCAGCGTCTACAGCGTGCGGGTGACCAGCAAGAATCTGGTCAAGGATGTCATCGAGCCACTCGAAGCGCGCGGCCTGATTGAGAGCCAAAAGACCACGACGGGACGGGGGGCCAAACCTCACGACGTGCGGCTGACGGTCACGGGACAGAATGACCTGCTGGCACCGTTGCTTGCGAGCATTTCGCGGATCACCGAATACACCACCGCCGATCTCAACCGGACGTTCGAGAACGTGGTGTCGGAATTGGACCATGCCGACAAATATGTGCGCGGGATCGCCCTGGAACTCTTCGCCATCTGGATTATTCGTCTGCTCGGCCTGCGCTTCTCGAAGTGGCGACTGCGAAGCTATCAAGCGACCGGCGGCAGCGAAGTGGACGTCATGGCTGCCTCCGACAAAATCGTGTACTCGCGCTGGCAGATCCAGTGTAAGAACGTGAAAGGAAGCGTTCCAGTCGACGTAGTACAGAAGGAGGTCGGCGCAACGTTCCTCACCCATGCCGACGTCATTATGGTCGTAACGACAGGCACCTTCAGCAGCGATGCCGTTAACTATGCCAATCTAGTGACAGATACCAGCCGCTATTATATCATCCTCCTGGACGGAAACGACATTGACCGAATCATTGCTGATCGGGCCCGCATTGTCGAGATCCTTAACGTCAAAGCCAGGCGCGTCTTCGCCAAGAAAGAACTGGGCATCAGCGATTTGGGCGACGAGTACGAGGGGGCTGAAGAAGAAACACAGGCACAAGAGGAAATTGTCGCTGATGCGGCCTTGGAGGTGATGTCAGCGTCCCCAGAACAGCCCGCTCTGGCACTGGACACGCCCCCCCTCGACGCTACACTATAATAGCGATACCTACCGTCTAGCATGGATCGAGGGAGTTATCGGCTATTTCGGCGGCGCGCAGGTTGGCTCCAAAATTGAGGAAAACCAGCTTAGAATGCACTCCCAGAAAGGACGAATGATGTCACGCGAGGAAATCACGCTACGTTTTCTGCTCAAGCGCTTGAAGCAGTCGAACGGGGCTTATGGGTATGACCTCTGGCTACCCAATCTCACCAGTCAAAATACCCTGCTGTGGCAGTGTGCCGTGGAAATTCTGGAGTCAGAGCCTCCTCCACCCTACTCACGGCCGAGTTCCGGCATGGGGATCTCCATGAGTTCCGACGATGAAGCCCAGGAAGTCAAAGTTGCCGGAGAGATCTACCCACTAGCGGCAGACACCCTTTGGCTCTTGTGCCTCCGTGGTATTCTGAGGCCTGGCGTGAGGCGGCATGACGGACAAGTACTGGACAAAGGGGAAGGCTATTCGCTCACGGTCAGAGGACGCGAGTGGGTGAAAAGCTACTCTGACGATGACATTCAGGAATTGCTCGCTGCATTGTAAACTGCGGGGAAGTAGCAAAACAGTATGAAGACCACATCAAGCCGCGCCGCAGGGACACCTGTACGCCGTTCAAAAAAGCCTTCAACGGGAGCGACAAAGCCGAAGCCCGCAAACGCTGCTCTTGCCAAACCCGTGACCAAGCGCAAACCACTCGCCAGCTTCAAATACGAAGTGTGCACTTCCTTCGCTGGTGAAGATCGAGCCTTTGTTGAAAGAGTGGTGAGCAGCCTCAAACGCCGGAAGATCAAGTGCTTCTACGACTTCGACGAGCAGGCGACCTTGCTTGGCAAGGATCTGTTCACCTACCTGGATAAGGTGTACCGAGAGGATGCCCGTTTCTGCATCATGTTCATCTCGAAACACTATCCGGTGAAGCAATGGACCAACCACGAGCGCAAAAGCATCCAGGCCAGGGTGTTTGAGAGCGAGGATGATTATCTGATACCGGTACGGCTTGACGATACCGAAGTGCCAGGCGTCCGGCCGACGCTGGGGTACGTTGATGGGCGCCGACACGACCCGTCACAGATCGCGGCACTGATTCAAACAAAGGTGCGGGGCAAAACGATACCGAAAAAGCCCAAGAAAAAGCCTGAGAAAGCTGCTGTCGGCAGGAGGGTCAACTGGACGCACATGACTAGCCTGCGCAAGCTGAAAAAAGCCCTGAACGATCCTGTCGCTATCGCCCTGCTCGATTTGACAGCTAAGAGAGCAGGCCAGATAGTATCATTCGCCGACGTACTCAAGCACGCTGGCGTCGTGGAACCCAGACAGGGCATGATCGGTCTTGGCTTGCTGACAAAGACGATCAAGCGCGAGTTCAACCTTCCCGACGAAAAGATGTCGTTGCCCTTTGAACGTCATGCTGGGACCGAGGGAGAAACCCAAACCAGCTATCGGATGCCGCTCGAAGTAGCCCAATCATGGTTGAAGCTGTCTGTATGAATGCCGAGCATCGTATTTATCCACTCCCGCAGTTTCACAATTTCACCCTCACAAAATTACATAATGGTTGTGTCCTCGTCCTGTTGTTAGTGAAGATCCGGCTTGCTGCATGGCCCCTATTACGAACAACATAACGCCCAAAAGGTTGATTGAAGTTCGCAAAGAGTTTGAGAAACCATATCCAATCAAGAAGGAATATGGCACGTCAACGTATAATTGCATCCCTATGCAATTTTGCCAGTGCAAAATGCTGTCATTACGTACTGCCATGACAGAGGGGATGTAGCTTTGTTCATAGTCGTGACCGGAAAAAAAGGCGGCATTTCGAAAACAACGACCGCCGTGCATCTCGCAACGTATTTCCAACAAATCAGTCCCACCCTGCTGATCGACGGCGACCCGAACCGCAGCGCGTCTACTTGGTCAAAGCGTGGCTCGATGCCGTTCGAGGTAGTCGACGAGCGCGAAGGTGCGTACCGCTCACGGGATTATGCACACGTCGTGGTGGACACCGAAGCTCGGCCCGGTGACGCGGATATGGAGGCGCTGGCGCGCGGCTGCGATCTGCTAGTGCTTCCCACCGTCCCCGCTTCTCTGGATACCGACGTGTTGATCCTGACGTTGGCCGCTATCAGAAACCTAGCCCCGGACAAGTACCGCGTCCTGCTGACTAGGGTGCCGCCGCCGCCGGAACCGGAAGGACCGCTGCTCAGAGCCGAACTTGTAAAGCGCGGCATCCCAGTGTTCGCGGCAGAGATCCCCCGCCTCAAGGCATTTGAGAAAGCCGCCGCTGCCGGCACTCCGGTGTGCGACGTTGAGGACCCACGTGCAGCCCGCGCGTGGCTGGCGTATGAGTCGGTAGGAAAGGAAATAAGCAATGGCCGAATCTAAGTTTGGAGCCATCTTCGACGCGCCTCCGCAAGGTGAGGTGCAGGGTGGGGCGCGAACTGAAACGCTAGGCCGGAACGTCGGGCGCCCGCCGGGCAAGCGCAGCGACCCGGACTACAAGCAGTATTCCGTCCTGCTGAAGCGGCAGACGCACCGGAAGGTGAGCGGCCTCCTGCGTGACCGCGAGGTAGAGCAGGACGTATCGGAGCTTGTTGAGCAACTCTTAGAACAATGGCTTGCTGAGCAGATGTAATTGCAAAATTTCTTCATTACGTAGTTTTGCCAGTATGAAATGGCACTAGCGGAATTATGCGACCATCAAAGCAGCAGCAAATCCTGGAGATCGTCGAACGCCCCCATGAGCCTGAGCGAGGCTTCCTGGCGCGGGAGTTCGTCGTTTGCACCCTGCCGCACCGAGACCCGAAGAAACCTACTTGGGTGAAAAGCAACGGTGACTTCTCGCTGGTGCTCTCTTCCGGCGTGGACAAGCGGGGCGAGTTCATCGGCTTGCCGTCCGGCTCCATACCCAAACTTCTGCTGTTCTGGTTCGTCACTTCTGCCATCAAGACGCAAAGCCGGCACATCCAGCTTGGAGACAGCCTTAACGGCTTCCTACGGGAAGTCGGACTCGATCCTAAGACGGGCGGCGGGAAGCGCGGAGACGCCAGGCGCATGAAGGACGAGCTGACAAAGCTCGTTTCCTGCCGTATCAGCTTTATCTACGAGGAGGGCAACCAGATCCGAGGCTCGCGTACCAGCCGGGATATGCTGTTGGCCGACAACATGGTGACATGGTGGGATTTCGCCAACCCCGAAGAGCGCAGCATCCTTGAGTGTCACATCACCCTGTCTGAAGCGTTCTACGAGGCGGCGACGCGCAATCCCGTCCCGTTCGACTTCCGCGCACTCGTCGCATTGAAGCACAGCCCGCTCGCCATCGACCTTTACACATGGTCAACTTGGCGCGTGTTCGCGATGGTGCAGCACGGCGAAAAGCAAGCCAGCGTGAAGATTTGGGGGGAAGGAAGCCTGGCCGATCAGTTCGGCAGCCAGTACGGTACCTCTTTCCATTTCAAGGAAGCGCTGGGCGAAGCGCTGGCGGCCGTCAAGGCGGTGTGGCCGCAATGCGACTGCGAGCTGTCCGCGACCCGGCTGACGCTGAAAGCTGCTCCCGTTCCGATCGCCACCACAGACAAACGGCAGAAAAAGCGCGCGTTCTCGGAATTGAAACTCGCTGAGGTGTCGATGGAGAGCCGCATCTGGTTCATGAAAGAATTCCCGAAGCATAACGCCCGCACTGTGGTCAAGGCGTTCAAGGCTTTTATGTCAAAGAACTCGATCACGCCTCATGATGTGGACGCGCTGTTCAAGGATTACGCGGCGAAGTGGGTTCAGGGTGCGGAATAGGTATACCACCGCCGTTGCCGCCCGGATTCGTATCCAAGATATGCACGGTGAAACGCCGATACGTGGCACGGTGAAACGCCGATGAACCTACGGTGAAACGCCGAGGTTGACACGGTGAATTGCCGATGCCTAGAGATAACTCCTGTATTGATCTCCTCTGGTGGTCTCAAATAGTAGGAATCATGTGCTTATAACCATAGACTGGAAACCGCTAGGCGAATGGCTCAGGATTTCTTGATTCTTTTTTAGGAACCAGCCATAGAAACAAGCAAAACTAATCGCCAAGTCTGTTGTTATATATTTGTTTGTTGTCGTTTCGGCTTTTCCCGGACGGCGCGCGCCTTGGGTTTTCCACTTTTCCACAGCCCTGCATCTATGCTCCCACCGGTTTCTTTCTCCCACATGTCCCCCAGCCGGAAGTAGAGGCGGCCCAGGCTGCGCCTGCGCTCCTCCGGCGTGGCTAACGGATTGCCGCCCGCATCCTCTACCACGATGAAACCTGCTGCCGTCAGTGACGCCACCGCCCCGGATACGGCGTCGCTGCCCCGCCCCGTGCGGCGGCGCAACTGACTGTGCGAAAGCCAGTCGCGCCGCTTGTGCTTTCCATCGCCTGCTATGCGGTTTGCCCGCCATCCCCAAGTCGCTCGAAGGATTACAAGAAGCACCCTAAGCTCCGTATCTTTGAGTGTTGGCATCACCTCGTCCACCAGCCGCAAGGGAACCGGATGCCAGAGTACCGCCTTATCCATTCCGTCTCCCCGCTTCCGCTGCGAGCCTACGCCGGGCGATCTCCACGTAAGCCGGCGAAGCGTCCATCCCCACGTACCGCCTTCCTTGACGCGCTGCCATCACACACGTCGTCCCGCTCCCCATCAGCGGATCCAGCACCAGGTCGCCAGGCTCAGAAAAGCACGCGATCAGGTCCCCCGCCAGCCGGTCGGGCATCGTCGCCGGGTGCCCCAGCTTGAGCCGGTTGCGCTCGGCACTGCTGGTGGCATACGGCCAGACGGTGCCCCGGCACTGAAGCGGCTGCACGGCAGGCGGGGGCGCTCCCCAGGGTGTCCCTCGGCGCGGAAAGGGCCTGTAGGAGACGCGCTCCCCCGCGTGCTTGGTGGGAACGTACAAGGCCTCCTTGTGGAAGGCGCGGGGCCGGTCTCCCTTTAGCAGCAGCAGGATGAACTCGTGATCTACGCGGAAGCGGGTGCGCCACCAGGGGCCAGGGGTGCCGTGGCGGTGGTAGAGGCAGCACTCGAACAGGCGCCAGCCCAGGGCGTCGCACCAGGAGACGGCCAGGCGGAAGGAGGTGAGGGACTTGGCGAATTGACTCGTAGAGTCTCCAATCACGACGGCGCACAGTCCGCCTTCGCGGGTGACGCGCAGAAGCTGCTGCCCCAGGGCGGTGAGGTCAAGGGGCATGGGCGTGTCGTAATGGCGCAAGTGGTCGTAGGGCGGGCTGGTGATGGTCAGGTCTATGCTGTTGTCGGGCAGGCGGGCGAGCAAGGGCAGGCAGTCCCCAACATGCAGATCACCTTTGTGCAGCCCTTCGGAGGCCCGCAGAGGCGTCGCGCGGGCATTCATGAGGTGAGGGGCGTTTCTGCTGCTTCAGCCTCCTCCTGCCCGTTCTCTCCGTGTTCGGTTTCTACATGCCCAGCCTCTCCGTGTCCGCTCTGGCGGCGCAGGGCCAGCGGCGCATCGTAGCTGCCCTCAATGGCGGCTGCCAGGAACCGGGCCGGGTTTTTGGCGTTGCGGCTTGGCAGCCAGCTGATTTGACGTTCCACCTCTCCCAGGTCAAAGCGGGCCAGGATATCTAAGGCTTGATCCTTGGGCATCCCGAAGTCCGTCATGGCCTTGAACGCCCGCTTCTTGCCCTCGGCTACGGCGGGATCGTCCCCCGCAAAGGCGGGTGGACCCCAACCCATCATCGTAGCGATTTGCCCTTCCACTTCCTCCCTGGTTTTGGCGTACCGGGTGCGGCTCTGCGCGATGACCGCTTCCTTCCCCGCCACCGGCGGCGGCACTGCCTTTGACTGCGTAGATGGCTCAGGCGCTTCTTCGCGCCCGACCACCTGGCGTCCGGGGGCGTAGGCGTGCAGGCCGTCGGGCCGGGGCAGGCGGATCAGTAGGGGCTGCCCCTCCCACTCGCGTCCCGCCAGCCGCTCTAGGCGGGCACGGGCCTTGCCTTGCGACACGCGCATGGCTTCGGCCAGCTCCAAGAGGGTGGGGCGGCACCAGCCGTTGGGTGCTACAAAGGTTAATGTCAGGACCAGCGTGTGCAGGTCTTCCGGGGGCAGCATCGCCCAGAGGCCCGACGTGCGCAAGGCGGGCGTGAGGATCAGGCGGGCCGAAGGTCGGAACGAGCCGTCGAGGGTGCGGTCTTCCTGGCGGTGCTCGACGATGAAGGGAAAGGCGCGCGGGGCGGGCGTGTCTGTCATAGGCTTTACTGTCATAGGCTTTATGAGTGGGCTTGTAGATTATTAGTGGGCTTGTAGAT
>JAABUZ0100010212.1_pt1 | contig 10484 bp, 7 predicted proteins | sample 5562091 | NCBI WGS metagenome assembly JAABUZ01 (sample SAMN12813069, study PRJNA571459) | rock metagenome | isolation source: Antarctica rocks | place: Antarctica: Victoria Land, Linnaeus Terrace sud | collected 2015-12-21 | reverse complement strand
CGAGCGGTCTTTGTTTACTCCATCGAGACTGGCAAAGCAAGCATGGTCACCGATGGGCTCAGCGACGCGGAGCACGCTGTCTTTGACAAGAGCGGAAGGTATGTTTTCTTCACGGCTAGCACAAATCGGGCGGCAGGCAGCTTTATGCTGGATATGACCAGCGACACGAGCCGGGTGACGCGAAGCGTCTATGTAGCGGTGCTGCGCAGGGATCTGCCCTCGCCCCTGGCTCCGAAGACTGACGAGGAGACGGTTGCGGCGGCCTTGAAGCCCGAGGGGGCGCACGCAGCGGCGCCAGGCGAGCCAAAGAAAGCCGAAGTATCTCCCGTCCAGATCGATTTCGATCACATCGGTCAACGCATTCTGGCGCTTCCGATTCCGGCGGCGAACTACACGGATCTGCAGGCAGGCAAGGCAGGAGAGATCTTTCTGCTCGAGGAGATGGCTTCGCATGAGACGTTCACGCTGGTGAAGTTCAGCCTCGCAAGCCGGCAGACGACCACGCTGCTCGCGGGCGTCCAGGCGGCGAAGATCTCGTTCAACGGGGAGAAGTTTCTCTATCAGCAGGGCAAGAAGTGGGGCATCGCCCCAACCGCAGCGGCGACCAAGGCCGGCGAGGGCCTGTTGAACATGGACGCGATGCAGGTGTGGCGCGTGCCGCGCGCGGAGTGGAAGCAGATGTATGACGAAGCCTGGCGGCTGGAACGCGACTATTTCTATGCTTCGAATTATGCGGGGCTGAATCTGGACGCTGCCGAGAAGGCTTACAGCCGGTATCTTCCCGGGATCGCAAGCCGCGAAGATCTGAACTATCTTTTTCGCGAGATGATTGGGAAGCTGTCGACCGGTCATACTTTTGTCGGCGGAGGCGATGTTCCGAGCACACCGACGACGAGCGTGGGTTTGCTTGGCGCCGACTACAGTGTCGAGAATGGCCGTTACCGCTTTCACGCGATCTATAGCGGGGAGAACTGGAACCCGGAGCTCAAGGCGCCCTTGACGGAGCCGGGCATTGCCGTGAAAGAAGGCGATTACCTGCTCGCAGTGAATGGTCGCGAACTGCACGGAAGCGATAACGTCTACAGCTTTTTTCTGAACACAGCCGGCGAGCAGGTCGTGTTGAAGGTTGCATCGGATGCGAACGGCTCCGGCGCCCACGAGGTGACCGTGGTGCCGATTGCAAGCGAGACTGCGCTGCGCGGACGAAACTGGATCGACAGCAACCTGCGCAAGGTGGACGAGTTGAGCGGAGGACGCATTGCCTATGTGTATCTGCCGAACACGGGACAGGGGGGTTACACGTCGTTCAATCGCTACTTCTTTGCGCAGGTTGGAAAGCAAGGAGTGATCGTCGACGACCGCTACAACAGCGGAGGCCAGGCTGCGGACTACATCATCGACTATCTGCAGCGGAAGCTCTGGAACTACTGGTACACGCCGAACGGGGAGGTCTCGACCGAGCCAGGAGAGGCGATCTTCGGGCCGAAGGCCATGTTGATCAACCAGTATGCAGGCTCGGGAGGCGATCTGATTCCGTGGTTCTTCCGTAACAGTGCACTGGGAACGCTGGTGGGAGAGAGGACCTGGGGCGGTGAGGTGGGAATGACCGGATATCCGCCGTTGATCGACGGTGGCCTGGTCACTGCGCCGAGCCTCGCGTTCTTCAGTAAGGAAGGCAAGTGGGCGATCGAGAACGAGGGCGTGGCGCCCGATATCGAGGTGCCAATCAATCCGGCGGTGTGGCGCCAAGGCCACGATCAGCAGCTTGAACGGGCAGTGCAGGTTGTTCTCGACGAGCTGAAGGCTCATCCTCTGCCGACCCCCACTGTGCCGCCCTTCCCGGACTACACCAAGGCTCACCAGGTTGAGACCAAATGAAACAATATGGTCCAGAGGCGGAACTATTGAAACAAACGTTTCGTAAAGGGGTGTAGAGGCCGAGATGCAGTGCGCAGCGATGAAACAAACCGAGCTCCACGCAATTGAGACCGGAAAGAAGGTTCTATGAAACTTGACCGCCGAGCCATGCTCATCTCTTCTACGCTTCTGCTTGCGTCATTGAATCTGCCGGCGAGCGGTCAGCGACCCTCAAAGCTTCCCGCCATCCCGCCGGCTGTTCAGACGGGGAACGCCTCATCGATCTCGGCGCCGCCTGCGTCCGCACCTGCGCCGATGACCGCCGAGGATGTGAGCGCGTTTCTTGACGGCGTTGTTCCGCTGCAGTTGAAGAGGGAAAACATCGCTGGGGCGGTGGTGATCGTGGTCAAGGACGGCAAGGTCCTGTACAGCAAGGGGTATGGCTACTCCGATATTAAGTCCAGAACGCCCATGAGCGCTGACGCGAATCTGGTCCGTGTGGGTTCGGTGTCGAAGCTCTTTACCTGGACGGCGGTGATGCAGCTTGTCGAGCAGAAGAAGATTGACCTGGACAAGGACGTGAACACGTATCTCGACTTCAAGATTCCGGCGACGTATCCAAAGCCGATCACAATGCGCAACCTGATGACGCACACGGCTGGATTCGAGGAGGTGATTCAGGATCTGATCAGCAGCGACCCGACGCATATCATGCCGCTCGACGTGTATCTCAAGACACACCTGCCGGAGAGGGTCTTCGCGCCGGGCACCACACCGGCCTACTCCAACTACGGAGCCAGCCTCGCCGGGTATATCGTGCAGCGGGTCTCGGGGATGCCGTTTAACGACTACATCGAGACGAACATCTTTAAGCCACTCGCGATGCAGCAGACCACCTTTCGCCAGCCCCTGCCGGAGAGCTTGAAGCCGATGATGTCGCACGGATATCAGTTAGCTTCGGAACAGCCAAAGCCGTTTGAGATCGTGATTCCCGCTCCCGCAGGCTCTGTCAGCGCGACCGCGGAGAATATGTCGCACCTGATGCTGGCGCACCTCGATGGCGGCCAGTACAACGGACAGCGCATCCTTAGCGAGGATACGGCGAACCTGATGCACTCGCGCCAGTATGCTCCCAATCCCGCGGTCAATGGGATGTGTCTCGGCTTCTACGAAGAGAAGCGCAATGGACAACGCATCATCGGCCACGCGGGGGACACCAACTACTTCCACAGCGATCTGCACCTGATGCTGGACGCCGGCGTTGGCTTCTTCGTCTCGTATAACAGCGCAGGCAGCGGAGAGATCAGCCCGCGCACAGCTCTGTGGGATCAGTTTCTCGACCGCTACTTCCCTTACACCATCCCTGCGGCTCACCCTCCGGCGAACACGGTGGCCGATGCGAAGCTCGTTGCCGGCCAATACGGGGCGAGCCGCGGATCCTTCACCACGGTCCTGAGCTTCATCGGATTTGCCTCCCAATTGACCGTGAGTGCGACGCCCGAGGGAGACATCCTCACCGACGATTTCAAGACACTTTCCGGGCAGCGCAAACGTTGGCAGGAGATCGCGCCGCTGGTCTATCGCGAGGTCGGTGAGCAGGACCTGATTGCATTCAACCGCAATCCTGACGGAAGACTTCGCGCGTCAATCGATTTTCCGTTCGAAGTTTTCGACCGGGTGTCGTTCGTCAACGGGAAGTCGTTCAACCTCTTCCTGGTTTCCTTTACCACGATCATCGGTCTGCTTGCCTTCCTCGCGTGGCCTGTCGCAGCCTGGACCCGGAGGCACTATCGCCGTCCTCTGGTGCTTACCGCACGGCAACGAATGGCCTACATTGTGGTGCACGTGGTCGGTCTACTCGATCTGATATCGTTTGCCGGGTGGCTGACGGTCTTGATGGCCATAGAAAAGAATGCCGGCTTCGCAGGTCCAAGCATCGATCCGTACCTGCGGCTGCTGCAGGTGCTTGGCTGGCTGGGCACGCTGGGCACGCTTGCGGTGATCTACGCTGTGTATCTGCTCAGAGCGGCGGAGAATCGATGGTGGCTGGCGAGACTTGGCTATGGGGCGGTTGTCCTGGCCTGCGTCTCGTTCTCCTGGCTGGCCTATCACTGGCATTTGCTTCATTGGAATTTACGATTTTAGAGGTGTGGCAATGATGATGTTCAGAAGACGATCCTTGCCGCTGCGAATCAGCCGGTACGCCCTGGCGGGCGCCGCGTTCGCGATCGTAGCGCCGCTCAGCGCCCAATCGTTCACCATGGAGCAGGCCATGAGCTCCCCCTTCCCGCAGGAGCTTACCTCGGCCAGCAAGGGATCCTCGATCGCGTGGGTGGTCAACCTGAAGGGAGCAGAAAATGTGTGGACCGCTGCGGGCCCCGCATTCACGCCGCTCCAGGTGACTCACTACGAGGGAGACAATGGGCAGCCCATCGCCTCTTTGCAACTCACGCCGGATGGCCGCACGGCGGTGTATGCGCGCGGGACGGAGATCGACGCCGAGGGGCGTTCGGCCAATGCTACAGCCGAGCCGAAGCAGCCGCAGCAGCAGGTCTGGGCGGCTGATGTCCGCGGCGGCGCACCGCGGCTGCTCGGTGACATGGGATGCGCGTTTGAAGGCTGCGAAGACATCAAGATTTCGCCGGACGGCAAATGGGCGGTCTGGGCGGCGAAGCACGAGCTTTGGATCGCGCCGGTCTCCGGTGAGGCGAAGGCCAAACATCTCACCGATCTGCGGGGAGATGTCTCGATGCCCGAGTGGTCGCCTGACAGCAAGCGCCTGGTGATGGACCTCAACCGGAAGGACCATAGCTTTGTGGTGATCGCAGACCTGACGGGGGATGCGGTTCAGTCCTATCACTACATCGCGCCCAGTGTTGACCGCGACCTCTATCCTCATTGGTCGCCCGATGGCGCCCATGTCGCTTTTATTCGAGTTCGTGGCTTTGAAGACAAACGGCCACTGATCCCCGAGCGCCAGCAGCCCTGGAGCCTCTGGATCGGAGACACGAAGACCGCTACGGCGGCAAGCATCTGGCATAGCGGCGATCGGCCGAGAGACTCTCTTCCACACTTTGCAGAGCAGTCCCTGCATTTCGCAGATAACAATCGGGTGGTCTTCGACTCCGAACAGGACGGCTGGAACCACCTTTACTCCATCGCAGCCACGGGGGGAACCCCGGTTCTGCTTACGCCGGGGAATTTCGACGTGGAGGACGTGTCTCTCAGCGCGGATCGCAGGCAGGTCCTTTTCTCCTCGAATCAGGCGGACTCCGACCCGCAGGACGTCGATCGCCGCCATCTTTGGCACGTAAGTGTCTCGGGCGGCGAGCCGCAGAAGGCGCTTACCCATGGCGAGACGATCGAGTGGACACCCGTGGAGACCGGAGATGGTAAGTCGATTCTGTGCCTAGGGTCCACTGCTACGTCGCCGGCGCTCGTCTATCAGGTTGCGGATGGAAAAAGAGAGCTGGTGACGAAGAACGCATTGCCGAAGGACTACCCCAGCGCACAGTATGTTGTCCCCAGGCAGGTTATCTTCAAGAGTGAAGATGGCCTTACGATTCACGGTCAGCTCTTTGTGCCGAAGGGGCAGTCGAAGCCCGGGCCGGGGCTGATCTACATGCACGGCGGGCCGCCGCGTCAGATGCTGCTTGGCTTCAACTATATGGATTATTACCATGACGCCTACGCAGCAAACCAGTATCTGGCGAGCCTCGGTTTCACTGTGCTTTCAGTCAACTACAGGCTGGGCATCATGTATGGACATGATTTCCGCACACCCCCCGACAGCGCCTGGCGCGGAGCCTCGGAGTACAAGGATATTCTTGCCGGCGCCAGGTATCTGCAAAGTCTGCCGATGGTCGATCCGCATCGCATTGGATTGTGGGGCGGCTCCTATGGAGGGTTCCTCACCGCGCTCGGACTTGCGCGCAACTCCGATATTTTCAAAGCGGGCGTCGACTATCACGGGGTGCATGACTGGGAGGTCTTCCTGCCGGAGTGGGAAGAGGGCGCGACCTCGGCGCCGGACTATAAGGCGGCGCAGAAGCTTGCGTGGGAGTCCTCGCCCGACTCCGCGGTCACCCAGTGGAGGTCTCCCGTCCTGCTAATTCAAGGAGACGATGATCGGAATGTCCCCTTCAGCCAGACTGTTGATCTGGCGCAGCGGCTTCGGGACAACCATGTGCCGTTTGAGCAGATCGTCTTTCCCGATGAGATCCACGATTTTCTGCTTTGGAAGGATTTCGTTCGTTCTTATCAGGCGACCGCGCAGTTTTTAGAGAGACATCTGGACCAGGAGAATAGAGCCGATTCCAATGCAGCAAAATAGCACTGCACCCGGAGCTACGATCAGCCCCCTCTTGCGCAAGCACATCAGCTTCGCCTCAAGAGCGACACCAGCAGGACAAGCGCACTCGAGCTTTAAATTCTAAGCACATGACCTCTCTCCTCCAGCGACGACCGGCGACACGGCAAAGCATCTTGCTTGTGCTTGGTCGTGCACGCTCAACTGCTTTCATCACCTCCATTCTCTTGATCATCGTCGCCATTCCTGGCGGCCCATAGATCTCAGCTAACTCCTGAAATCTCAAGCCGCCATAGCGAGAGCTCTGGCGGCTTCTTACTTTGCCGGCAGAGGGAAGAAGACTACGCAGGGTGTCATCACCGGTCCCGCAAGATCCGCCTTCGCCAACGCTGCCTTCGGCCAGAACACGGCGATCCGCCGTGACAAGTTCTACGGCCCCAGCTTCGTCAATACCGATGTCGTCTTCCAGAAGACCCAGACCGTCCTTGAACGATTCAAGGTCGTCCTGCGTGCCGAGAGCTACAACGTTCTCAACCACCCGAACTTCACCGCGCCGGCCTCCGACACCATCAGCTCCTCGGTCTTCGGTATCTCCACCAGCCAAGTTGGCCAGAACGACGGCACCACCGGAGCACGTCAGATCCAGGGTGCCGTGAAGCTGGTCTTTTAGCAGCACCGTAACAACTCGTGAGAAGAAGAAAGGCCGTACCAGTTGAACCTTTGGAGGCAGTGAACGGAGGAGGAGAGGATCCGTGTTGTGGTTCTCTCCTTCATCGTCCAGGCACTTTCTTCCGGGCGGGATAAAGCATGCGCGGAATGCTACGTAATAGTCTTCGGTGTCACCTTCAGCTACGCCCGAATCGACTCGACCCGGGTCATTGCGGAGTCCAATGCCTTCCCTATGCTCTGCGCGACATCTTCCTCCACGATGCACCCATGACGAAGCTCGCCGAAGTTCTCCGTCTCGACGCTCTCTATCCCCATCCTGAACGCCTTGTGCCCTTCATAGGCAATCACGACACCATCCGTTTTCTCGACGCTCCCACCGCAACTTCACAGAAGCTTCAACTCGCTTTCACGCTTCTCGCCACGTTGCGCGGCATGCCGCAGATCTACTCCGGAGACGAAATCGCCATGCGCGGCGGCGAAGACCCGGATAATCGGCGGGATTTCCTGGAGCTTTTCCTCTGAGCCGGGGAACTCCTCGGTCAAGGCTTTTCCGAAAATCTGCATTCAAGAGGAGCAGCAGACTTTTGCCACTGTCAAGGCGCTTCTCATCTTTCGCCGCTCCAATCCTGCACTGCTGACCGGAGACCAGCAAATCCTGCATACTGACCGCGACTCCATCGTTTATGTCCGCAGCAATCACATTTCGGGTGCAATGCAGCGAGTCCTTATCGCTGTCAACAAAAGCGCTCAATCAAAAGTTTATTCGCTCGACATCACAGGAACGGACTTACAGGATGCCCACAGCGCAAGCGCCCGTGTTGGCGGTTCAGATAGCGTCCTCCTCAACGGTCCCATACTTACCCTGCACCTCGCTCCAGAATCGGCACTGATTGCCACGGTAGAGTAGGTCAAACCTCTTGATCTTGCATGCCGCATCGGCAAATCGATGGAGAAAGGTCGAGTAGACCTGACTTCGTGATCCAGGGTCATTACGACAAACCTGGCAGCAAAATTTTGTAACCCCATACCCCTAAACTATGACTAACTTTGGTCTCCATTGGACTTCAAAAAGTTTAGTGCCGTCTGCTCATGGCCGCGCGGATGCTGCTCGCGCCACAGTTCCAGCAGCAGCGGCACCATCAGGGCGCGGCCCACCCGGGTCTGGTGTACCTTGCCATGGCACCAAGGCCGAAAGGGAGCTAGCCAAGATCAGGACCACGGGCTGCGTCTCTAATTTCGCTGTGGCTCGGAACGACCAGAGCCTTGGCGAGGAGTACATCAAGCTCGCTCAGGCGCTCATCCTCTGCTCTCTCCCCCATAGCGCGACCAAGGAGACGAAGATTACCCGGAGAGCTCGCCTAGGGGACGGGTCGACCTTGGCCGTAACATTCTCTGCAACAGCGGACGGTATCGGGATGCCATTTGGTGCCGATCGAAAGCTGCTGTTCTGGCTTTTGGAACCGAGCCATACGCAACGACAACCCGTTCATTCCGTGGTCGAGTGCCAGGGAGTACCAAAGAGAGGTCGGTATCGAGAAGGGCGGACGTCCAAACAAGCAGCTCAGAGAGCATTTCGCACGGATTACCGGACTCGTCATCAGCATCAGACGTAGGTGACGGGCAGTCCCGCCGCACGGAGGTGTGCCGCATGACGACCAGGGAGCCGGAGATTCTTTCTCCGCGTTTGAAGCGGGGGGGCAAGGCGTTTGGCGACGAGAACCTGGACATGCTCAGCCATCTGCTGGACGACTTTATCCGGATTCCGGGAACTTCGATCCGGTTTGGGCTGGACGGCGTGGTGGCGCTGGTGCCGGGGGTGGGGGATGTGCTGCAGGGGCTGGCGTCGAGCATTATCATTCTGGCGGCATGGGCGCGCGGCGTGCCCAAGGTGACGCTGGGGCGGATGGTGGCGAACGTTGGCATCGAGGTGCTCGTGGGCCTCGTTCCGATCGCCGGGGACATGTTCGACATTGCGTGGAAGGCGAATCGACGCAACTATGCTCTGCTGACGGGGAGTCTCGAGGAGCCCGAGCGGAACGCGCGGCGGAGCTGGATCTTCTTTGCGGGATTATGCGTGGTGTTGCTGGTGCTGATGGTTCTGCCGCTGCTCGTGTTCAGCTGGCTGACGGCGCACTTTCTGCATGGGATGCTAGGGGCGGATGTCCACTGGCATCTGTGAGGGTTGGGCGGCTGGGGTAAGATTGTGGGGAGTCGGGGCGTAGCGCAGCCTGGTAGCGCATCTGCTTTGGGAGCAGAGGGCCGGGGGTTCGAATCCCTCCGCCCCGACCATTCCCTTCTATTAGATTTCCATGACCAATGTTCTTACGCTGCGTTTGGACGCGCGATCTCAGGCGCACTTTGAGGCGTTGCGCCAGCGGTATTTTCCGCCGGAGCGGAACCGGATTGCGGCGCACCTAACGCTGTTTCATACGCTGCCGGATATTCGCGAAGTTGATGAAGTGCTGGAGCGGGAGGCGGGAGATTTGCCGGCGTTTCCGGTGGCGGTGACGGGGTTGCGATCGCTGGGTAAGGGTGTGGCGTACAAGCTGGCGTCGGGCGTTTTGGGCGGGCTGCATGCGCGGCTGGCGGCGGAGTTTGCGGAGCACCTTACGGCGCAGGACCGGCAGCGATTCGAGCCGCACATCGTGGTTCAGAACAAGGTGACGCCGGCCTCGGCACGGGAGCTGCTGATGCGGTTGGAGGTGATGTTTATGCCGATGGAGGTCGAGGGTGTGGGGCTGGATCTGTGGCACTATCTGGGCGGTCCGTGGGAGCTGGCGCGGACGTTTCCATTTCCAATGCGAGGCTAGATCCATTTGCCTGAAGGGTCTGTGGCTTTGGACCCCACCCTTTCCGGCGATGAGACTGCCGGAGAGGATGGGGCACCCGGCCGTGGCGCGGGGCAGGTGATGGATTGTGAGGCTTGGCCTAGCTCAGGTTCATGAGAACGCTATTCGGGGGTTTTGTATTCGCCGGCAATTCGGCGGGCGGCGGAGCGTGCGTCGCGGATGAGGTCGGGCAGGCCGACGCCGCGGTAGGCGTTGCCGAGGAGCGTGAGGCCGGGGTGGGCGGCGATGCGGGTGCTGAGCTCGGACATGCGGGTGAGGTGGCCGACGGCGTACTGGGGGAGACTCTGGGGCCAGCGGCGGACGATCGTGACATTTGGTTTGGGCAGAGTGCCGAGGATGTGCGTCAGATTGCGTTGCGCGAGGGTGGCGAGTTCCTCATCCGAGCGCGGGAGGAGAGCTTCGGCGGGGTGGCCGCCAAAGAAGGCGCGGAGCAGGCGACCGTGTGGAGGGACGCGATGGTCGAACTTCTGGTCGACGAAGGTGCAGGCGAGCAGCTGGTCTTCGGACGAGGGTGGGACGAGGAAGCCGAAGCCTTGCGGGAGTGCGAGGCCGCGTGCGTCGAGGTATCCGAAGGCGACCACGATGGCGGAACTCGATTCGAGATCAAGCAGATGGACTGCTGCCGGATCGAGGGGTCTCAGGAGAGCTTGCGTGATCTTCGGGGGGACCGCGAGGAAGAGCTCGTCGAAGATTTCGGAGGCACGGCCAGTGTCGAGGTGCACCTGCCAGCCCTTGCCTGATCTGGAGATCGCCCGGACGGATTGGTTGAAGTGAAGCCAGGAGCGCGGTATACCGGCGAC
>JAABUZ0100010210.1_pt1 | contig 10487 bp, 12 predicted proteins | sample 5562091 | NCBI WGS metagenome assembly JAABUZ01 (sample SAMN12813069, study PRJNA571459) | rock metagenome | isolation source: Antarctica rocks | place: Antarctica: Victoria Land, Linnaeus Terrace sud | collected 2015-12-21 | reverse complement strand
CTTCGCCTCTCCCTCTGCTCTCCCCTATCCTCTCCCCACCAGCATAACGCGTCCAGGCCACCGCTGTCCCACGCAAAAGCGCCGATCGCGCCGACGTCGCGGGGATGCGCGCCGGATGATCGCCAATCGGGGGGATGGCTGTGGGAACGCACGTTTCCGGGGATGCGGCCCCGTGCGGGGCGGGCCTTTTCTTTCTCCCCGCGGAGGGCGTGTGTCGGTCCTGGTTGGCTGGCGGGCGCGTCGAGGTGTAGCATGAAAACAACAGCGACAGCATAGACACCGCAGCGTTGTACCAAAGGCAGACACGATGAGCACCGCCATCATCCTGGTTGTGAGCGATGACCCGCTCCTGCTCGCCTGCACGGAGACCACTCTGGAGGACGCTGGCTACCACGTCCTCAGCAGCCACCCAGCCGAGGCGCTGGGGATCGCGCATGAGCTGCAACCGGCCGCCATCGTGCTTGACAGCCGCGAACCGGATGATGGGGAGGCGCTCTGGGCACGGCTGCACGCCCTCCCAGCGACGGCCGCTATCCCGGTGCTCCTGCTGATCGCGCGCACGCCCCAGGGTCCGGCGGTATCCGTCGCCCCACGCGCGGCCGCGCAGCCGCCGGCCGTCGACAGTGCGCAGTTGGTGACGGCCGTGGCGCGCTGTGTGCAGGCCCAGGGAACCGGCGGATAAGGAGCCGCGCGGCTCCCCCTGGACTGTGCCCCCCTTTTCTATACTCCCCCAGGTGGAGAAAGAAAGCGTCAGCCGGGCTCCCCTGTCACGCCGTTGTATGGAGTGTGTACACGGCGCCGCGGCCGAGCCCGCGCCGATCGAGAAGCCCGCGCGTGACCAACTCCTCCAACGCGTCCTGCACCACCGCCCCGTCGAGGCCCAGCCCGATGGCGCGGGCCACCTGATCGGCGGTCGCGCCGTGCGGCTCCTCCGCCGTGAGCGCGGCCAGGATCTCCGTCGTCGTGGTCGGCGCGTCGGTCACTGACGGCGGGTCCGTGTGCTCGGCCAAGGGAACGCCCGCCTTTCGCCTATCCTGTCGGGAGACACGGCCGTCTCTGCGGTCACACTACACCCCCTATCCGCTCCTGTCCACAGCCCCAGCGTCAGGACGAGGCCCTTTTCTCCCCCAGGGGCGTGTGGCAGTCCCGTGCGGAGATAGCTATGCGGCAGGGTGGCGGGGAGCCGACACAGCCTCCCCGGCGGGCGCGAGAAAGAGGGCGCCTGCTGCTTATGGAACGGGGCAGGGCGGCCGGTCCGTATAGGCTGCGCGGAATCGCTCCTTGGCGCGATACAGCGTCATCTTGGCCGCCCCCGTCGAGAGGCCGATCGCCTGGGCGATCTCCTCCAGGGTGAGCCCGTCGCGGGCGCGCAGCAACAGACAGGCGCGCTGGGGCGGGGTCAATGTGGCGAGCGCCCGCCCCACCGCCTCCTGCTCAGCGCACTGCAACGGCAGATCGGACGTGGGGTCCGGCCACCGCTCCTCGTCGCCGGGGGCGAAGGGCAGCCACCTCAGGCGACGGCGATGGCGCAGCGCGTCGAGGGCCGTGTTCGTGGCGATGCGGTAGAGCCAGGCGGGCAACGCTGGGTCCGGCAGGTACCGCATGGCCTTGTACGCCTTGAGAAAAGTGTCCTGGGTCAGATCCTGCGCCTGCTCGACATCACCGACCATGCCCAGGAGATAGCGATAGATCGGGTCATGATAGCGGATGAATATATCGTGGAAAGATCGCTGTAACCCTTCCACGCACACATGCCCTCCCGTCTGAGCGTGCTCACAATGATATCCGGGCACGGGAGGGTGCAGCAGGCGCGGATCAGTATCAGGTGACCAACTCACGCCTGCCCCCGCTCCAAGAGCCAACACTCATGCGCTCGCCGCTCTCGCTGCTCCACGACAATGATGCCGCGCTGGACGACGCGCGTAATCGCGCCGACGCGCGGCTGGGCGCCACACTTGACCATCATCATGCTGACGTAAGGCCCCACGAGGGGCATCACTGTACGGTCTTGCATCGTTGGATGACGCATCCAGTCTGTCTTCCTAATCGGCCGTCGTATGAATTGTGTGGCGTCGTGTCGCAATCATGGTGAGAACGGGGCAAGGGGACGACCGGCCACCTGGTCGCGGCCGGGGGTACGGTGGACGCGACGAGCGCGACCGCGGCTAGGGCTTAACCATGGCCTACGACACATGATGCGCATGCGCCTCGCAGCGACTTGGTCAGCGTGATCCTATACACTTCGACACGCCCTCCGTCGATCCCCCTCAGGGCCGACCCTTTGCTCTGGTGGCTGTTGAGCCACCAGATGAGATTTCGCGGGAACGTGGGCTCCTGCCAGCGCCCGGCCACAACGGGGAGCCCTTTCGCCTGGGGATTGTAACTGTCCGCGGGATCGACAAGCCACGCCACACGTCCGCCTGGGTAGATGTCCAAAGCGCGGATCTGCACGGTGCGCCCGACCCATGACGCGGGCGTGGACAGGAGGCCGGCCCTGACTTGGGCGACTGAATAGACCGGGGCCGCGGTCACGAGCATGGCAGCGATGCTCGCAGCGGCGATGCTTGCGACGATTAGCGCGATTGTTCTCCACACCATGGGACGAGTCCCCCTCTTTATCTTTACTTCTCTCACCTGACGGCCCCTTTATATCCTAGCGTATGTCTCGCGCGGGCGTGAGGTGCCGCGACGCGGCAGGAGAGGCATGAGGCATAGGGAAGGGGCAGGAGGCGCGCACTTGCCCGACTTCGCACCCCTGTACGGCCGTGTGGTGGCCCCCTCGCGCCTGTAGCCAGCGATCCGACACAGCGACCGAGGAGAGGGCGGCCACATCCGCGTGGAAATCTCCCGTCACGTCGGCGCTCGCGCCCGCCGATCTAATCTATACGGCATGTTCCCCGATACAACGGCCATGGCTGCGACGCACAGCCATGGCCGTTGTATCGGGGAACACCGGGGGTCTATCCCGATGGGATCGGCGATAGCGTGCCGGTTAGTTGATGTGCAACGTCTGCAGATTGCCGGTCGTGCCGTCGCACACATGCCCGGAGGCATTGAACAGGTTCCCGTAGTTCTGGTTCGACCCATAGGGCCAGCCGGTGCCGCCACAGGTGAGCGTACCGGAACCATTGCTGCCGTACGTGCTGAACGCCTGGGAGTTCGACACGTAGCTGCTGCTATACGGATACTGGACCCCGCCGAGGCTAATAGTTGCGGGCGAGGTCGAGCTGTATTTGGTGTACTTGATGCAGTCGCCGGACTCGTTGGGGTTCACCCACAGCCGGATTCCACCGCTCCCAGTGCACGTATCCGCGCACCAATTCTGGCCCGTGTTGCAGCTAATGTCGGGGGTGACCGTCGCTGTCTTGGCACGCGTCCAGGTGATCGGACTGTTTGGCGTTGAGGCGTCGACCAGGCCCTCCCAGTGCGTCGCGAAGCCAAGTTGGGCATCGGTCGCGTGGCCACCGGATGGGCTGAACGTATCGTGGTACTGGACAGCGTGGCCGCCCACCTCAGTCTGCAAAGGCTGTTGGGCCGCATGAACGGATACCTGTCCCCTGAACGCATACAGCGGCAGCACTGCAAGAACAAGGGCGGCGAGAGCGAGGTTGATTTTCATCGATCCTCCTACCTACTGTGCATCTCTGCGTATTATCCTGTTGTCTCAATCAACGTTGGCCTGGTGTTACCGAAGCTACGAAACTACAGCCGTCCGATCCCTCCGCGGGCGGGGCTGCGACCGAATGTGATAGCCGGCGCGCCTATGGTCTCTTGAGACATGGCGTCCCGATGTCCCACAACTCAGCCCTACCTCTCATGCGGATTAGCGTGTGGGTCGCATGACGGACATCCGATCCTTACCGTTGAGTGGTGGTTACCTCCTCCCTCTCCCTTGAGCCCGATGAGCGAGGCATCGTCACTCGTGGCGCCTCGTTGGTATCCACTCTACGACCTGCCGCGCGCCCTGGGTATCCCTAAAAAACGGGAAGGCCGCCTCCCGGTTTTTGGGGATGCCCGCGATCAGTACAAGCGTGTATCCTACATCTGCGGTGCCACCCGGCGCATCGATTTACGAGAGGACGGCCCGAGATGGGTCGAAAGGGGAAGCCCCGATGACAACAGCTATATGCGGCGAACTGGTCCTGGAGCCGAGGCTCAACGTCACCGCCATGGCGGAGATCGTGCAGGAGCTCGTCGGCGGTGGGGTCGCCCGCTCACAGGATGGGCGATGGGTGCAGGAGCGCGCCCAGGCCGCGGGCCTGGGCCAACATGAGCGTGCTGCCTTGGAGGCGCTGCGCACGCGCCTGCACGCGCGTGGCGCTGCACTGCTGGATGCGGCGGTCAGCAGCGTCATTGCATGGTAATGCCTACGGCGTCACGGCCTCTCGCTGAGGTCCCCATCCGCGCGGCCACCATCGACCGTGCGCGGGAGATCCTCGCCGCCGCGCCGCTGACGCCGGCCTATCGTGCCGCGGTCACTGCGGCGCTGGCCCTGCCCGGCAACATCCTCTCCGCGACACCGGATGCGCGGTGGGCGCGTCTCGTCTGGACGTGCTGCGCCGCGGCCGGGGGGCGGGAGGCGGACGCCGTGTCGGTGACTGCGGCGGTCGAACTCTTCATGGTGGCGCTCGACGTGCTCGACGACGAAGAGGACGGCGACGACTCGGCCCTGCGCGCCGTGATGGGCGCGGCGTGCGCCCTGAACGTGTCGACGGGCCTGCTCTTCATGGCCCAGCACAGTCTGCTTGACGCGGCCGGTCCTACGGCCGCTGGCATCCTCTTACACGCCGGCCAGGCGGCGTGCGCGGGCCAACATGCCGATCTTGTCGGGATGGCGGATCACGGCGCCACGCTGGACGAGTCCCTGGCCGTGACCGCCGGCAAATCGGCGTCCCTCGTGGCGGCGATGTGCCGGCTGGGGGCCGTGTGTGCAGGGGCAGACGCCTCGGCCCAAGAACTCTACGCCCGGTTCGGCCGCTACCTCGGGATGATCCTGCAACTGACCAACGACCTGGCCGCTATCCAGCCGGGGAGCAGGGGCAAGACAGACATCGCGCGGCGGCGGCCCACGCTGCCCCTGACGTACGCCGCGCTGCGCTCCCCCTCCGCGCAGGGGACGGCTTGTGACAACGAGACGCACGCCCTGCTCTGGTCCGGTGGACCGGCCTATCTGACATGGACCGTGGCGGAGACCTATCGCGGCCAGGCGTCGGCGTTGCTGCCACAGTTGGCCACCGAGGCGGCGCACCGTGCGGCGCTCGCGCGGTTGCTCGGGGCGCACTAAGGCCTGCTATCCTGCGAGGGAACAGGAAAGGACATCGGAGAGAGATGCAGGGGCTTACCCTACCACGTCTACGCGTGCGCTGGCTTGTTGCGTCGCGGGCCAGATCCAGCTGGACCCAAGAACGCCGCGGCGCTCTCATCTTGCTCGTCAGCGCGGCGTATGGGCTGGTGCTGGCGCTCAATATCGTGACGCTGCTGACGCCGCCGCGCCTGTCCCTCCAGGTCGCCGTGCCCGCGACCGGGGCCGCGCGTGTCACCTGGGTGCTGCCTGGGAGCGCCCTGTGGGATGGGGGGGTGCGGGCGGGCGCTCGTGTGCTAGCCCTCGATGGCCGGCCACCCCTGCCGGGGGATACAGGGAGTTGGGCAGGGCGCAGCGTGCGCGTGCGGACGACAGATGGCCGTGTGCGCGCGGTCACCGCCCGCTCCCTCCAACAGGGCCACGATACCTGGCCCCTGCTGCTCAGTAGCCCCTGGTTCCTCTTGCTGGGCACGCTCGTCGTGTTGCGGGCGTCGCGCCCGAGCGTGGGCTACGCCACCTACGCGCTCGGTGCCAGCGCCGCCTGGGCGCTCGCCCTGGCGCCAGCGGCCGACAGTGTGGCCTCGGTGGCCGTTGTGGCCGAGTTCGCCCTGGTGCTCCTCTTTGCCACCTGCTTCGTGGCGTTCTTCCTGACCTTCCCGACGCCGCGCGGCACCGTCCGGCGGTACGCGTTGCTCCTCGCCGGCCCGCTGGCCGCCAGCGGGCTCGACCTGGCGGCGCTGGTCTGGCCGGCGCTCTACGACCTGGCCGCGCGCCTCCGCCTGGTCATCCTGCTCGTCTACCTACTCCTGGGTGCCGCCCTCGTGGTCTACGCCTATCGGACAGTCGCTGAGCGGGACGACGAGGCAGAGGCGCGCCGTGGGTTGACGATCATCACCGCCAGCACGGTCGTGAGCATCCTGCCGTTTGCCGTCCTCTACCTGGCACCGACGCTGCTCCATCGGCCCCCGTTCCTGGCACCCGAGCACGCGATCCTCGCCCTCCCGCTCTTCGCGCTCGGCGTCGCCTACGCCATCCTGCGCCACAACGCCCTGGATGTCCCGCTGCTGCAACGCTGGCTCGTCCACGGCCTCCTGTGGGGCGGCCTGTTCGCGCTGTGCCTGGCCGTCGTCGCGGCTTGGCGTGCGGCGCCCCTGGCGGCGCTCCCCGACCCCAGCCGGACTGTGGCCCTGGCCGTCCTCGTCCTGCTGGTGGTGGGCGCCGCCGTCGGCCTGCACGGGCGCGCCTGGCGCCTGCTGGATCGTCTCATCTTCAAGGACAGCTATGACTATCGGGCCTCGCTCCAAGATTTGAGCCGGAGCCTCTCGCTGGCCAGCGACCTGGACACGCTCGGCGTGGCCGTCCCCGCTACGCTGCGGCGGCTCATGAACCTCGACGGCGCCGTGCTCCTGATCGGGGCGGGGGACGATATGAGTGTGTGCGGCGCTGCCGGCACAATCCAGCCCGCCCTGCTTGTGGCCCTGGCTGAGACCGCCGATGACGTGCGCGACCTGCCCCGGCCTCGGGTCGTGGCCCTGGCCGATACCTCGGTCTTGGTCGTGCCCCTGCGCACACACGACGCGGTGGTGGGACACCTCTGCCTGGAGCGCAAAGCCTCTGGCGAGCCCTTCCGCTCGGTGGATCACGCCCTGCTCACCACGCTCTCCGGTCACCTCGCCGCCATCGTGCGCAACGTCCAACTCGTCGGCGATCTGCGTGCCCAGGTCGACACGCTGGAAGCCCAGCGGGCGGCGCTCGATGTCCTCAACGAGCGCCTGCAGCATGTGCAGGAGGAGGAGCGGGCACGCCTGGCGTCCGATCTGCACGACGAACCCTTGCAAACGGCCATCGACCTGCAGCGCCAAATCGCGGTGGACGGGCGCCATCGCGCGGCCACGGCGCAGCATCTCGTCGTCAGCCAGACGTTGGTGACTCAGTTGCGCGCCTTTTGCACCGCGATGCGGCCGCCCGCGCTCGACGATCTGGGCCTGCACGCCGCCCTCGACCAACTCACCCGCAGTCTCGGCGCGCGGGCCGGCGTGCCCATCCTGCTCGACGCCGACCCGGAAGTGGCCGAGTTGGACCTGCCCCCGTTGGTGGAGTTGACCCTGTATCGCGCGACGCAGGAGGCCCTAAACAATTGCCTGCGGCACGCGCGACCACGGACGGTGCAGGTCTGCCTACGACGATACCCGCGAGGGGTGGAACTCCGCGTGGCCGACGACGGCGTGGGCTTCGCCGTCCCCGATCGCCTGGTGGGTCTGGTCATGGACGGCCACCTGGGGCTGGCCGGCCTGCACGAGCGCGTGCAGCACGCGGGCGGGCACCTGCGCGTCACGTCCACGCCAGGCGCGGGGACCATGGTCCACGTCACGTTGCCCTTACAAGAGGCGGCGCCCGTATGATCCGGGTGCTGTTGGTGGACGACCACATGCCGCTGCGGGCCGGCACGCGTGCGCTCCTGGCCGAAGCCCCGGACATCGCGATCGTCGCCGAGACCGACCGGGGGCAGGAGGCGCTGGACCTCGCGGCGCGGGAGCGCCCTGACGTCGTGCTGCTGGATATCAAGCTGCCCGACATGAGCGGCGTGGATGTCGCGCGGGCGCTGCGCCAGGATCTGCCCGCGATCAAGGTGCTCATCCTGACGGCGTACAACTACGAGACCTACGTGCGGACGCTCTTCGCCATCGACGTGCAGGGCTACCTGCTCAAGAGTGACCCGGGCCTGGAGTTGATCGCAGCGGTGCGGGCGATCATGCGCGGCGAGCAGGCGCTCAGCGCGGAGATCACGGCCCAACTCAAAGGCGCGACCATGCGCTCCGGTGTCGCCGCCACCAAAACGCTCTCGGAGCGCGAGCGCGAGGTCTTGACGTTGGTATGGCGCGGGAAACGCAACAAGGAGATCGCCGCGCAGCTCAAGATCAAAACATCGACGGTGGAAACGTACATCAGCAATGTCATGGCCAAGCTGGACGTGCAGTCGCGCGCCGATGCGCTACGCCTGGCCGTCGAACGCGGCATTATCGTGCTGGGCGATGGATAAAGCGAGTATCTCAGCACGCGGTCGCGCCTTCGGGCGCCGAACTGGCCCGCTGACTGCACGAGACTTCGTGGGCTGCGAGGACAGAGCTCACGTCATGCCGCCCGTGCCCAGCGCGCCACCGTCGCATAGAGCGCGGCAAGGTCGAAGGGTTTAGGCAAGTGGTCGTTCACCGGCAGGAGTGGCCCGGTGGCGCGCAAGCGACCCTGCGCCGATATCACGATAATCGGAATAGGGGCGGTGGCGGGATTGTCGCGCGGGCGGCGGCTGACCTCGATGCCGTCCATGCCGGGCATGTTGATGTCCAGCAGAATGACAGCGGGTTGCAGGGTACGGGCGAGCGATAAGGCATCGGCGCCGACCGCGGCACGCACCTGGTAGCCCTCATCCTCCAGGGCCGTCTCCAAGAAATCGACGATGGCCGCGTCATCGTCCACGACAAGCACACACCGTTGCGTCGTCATTGGCCCAGGTTCCCCCTTCCCCACCCGTCACGGGTCCTCTCTCGTTTCCCATTATACGTTGATGCACACGCGCCTGGATCAGTGTAGCAACGGTGCATGAGCGATGGCGTCTGCCCCGCTACGTCTACGGTATCCGAGGCCAACGACGGGGAGAGGCGCGACGAGGAGCCGTCGCACCACACACCCCTCGTTTTGTCACACGTGCGGGGGCCTGGCGGGCGCCCCGCCCTGCGAGCTGAGGGGCGTCGCGCCCCGCCGTGTCCCTGTCGCGCGCCCGCTTGACCTCGCCCGTACCGTGTGCCCCGTCGCTGCGCGCGGGGCCGTCGTGTGTGGGGGCTGGGACCACGGGTGGTCCCACATCGTCGTGGTCCCAGGACGACGGGTGGTCCCCACCCCAAGATAAAGGGTGGGACCAGCGTGGTCCCACGGGGCCGATTTCACGCGTAAAACGAGGGACTAGCGTGGGACCACGGTTCTGGTCCTAGTCCCCCGGTTGGTCCCATGGAAACGGCTTGAGTGGTCCCACAGAAACGGCCTCGTGGTCCCACAGAATCGGCTCTATGGGGCCACGACGGCGCGCCCTGTCGCCCCACAATGAGGACCGCCCCATCGCTCCTCTAACGGGCTAACGGTGGCCGTCCAGACGGGGCCGCACGACACGCAGGACGGCGACGGCGAGCAGGGTGGCGAGGGCCACATACGCGCCGACGAGGGCGGCGGCGAGGGCGGCGGCCACGACGTGGAGGGCGAGCGATGAGTCATGGGCGAGCGGGGCGAGGACGGCGGCGATGGGGCCGGTGAGGGCGCAGAGGATGAGGGCGGCGAGGCAGAGCGTCCAGACATGGGCGCGGGCGTGGGTGTCGTTCATGTGTCGCCTCCGGCAGTCTGACTCCTGTACATATCCTTTGGCATGCGCACCCTCACGGCTCATGACTTGCGCCCGACGCCAGCGAGGATGCCTGCGCGGACGGGCTGGTCCGCGAGCGGGTCGTGCGTGGCATCCGGTCGCCACAGGGGCGTCGGGACGATGCCCGGCTCCACGACAGCCAGGCCCTCGAACAGCGCCTCGATCTGCGCGCGCGAGCGCGCGATTGTCGGGTTGCTGGAACGACGGTAGATCGCCTCGAAGCGCGCGATCGTGTCGGCCGGCAGCCCGTCGAGCGTCCCGTGCGAGAGGACAATATAGCTCCCCGGCGCCAGGGCCTCCTGGAAGGCGCCGACCGCGCGGCGCGCCTCGTCGTCGTCGCGGACGAAATGCAGCACCGCCACCAGCAGCAGCCCGATCGGTCGGCGGAGGTCGAGCAGACGGCGCGTCGTGGGGTGGCCCAGGATCGCCGCCGGGTCGCGCAGGTCGGCCTCGATCACGGCGACGCCGCGCGCGCCCGCCCCCTCCTCCGCCAGCAGTTCCCGGCTGTAGCGAACGGCGACGGGATCATTGTCCACATAGACGATGCGTGCACGCGGATTAACCTGCCGCGCGACCTCGTGGACGTTGCCGACGGTGGGCAGGCCGGAGCCGATGTCGAGGAATTGGGTGATGCCCTGACCGGCCAGGTAGGCGATGGCGCGGCGCAGGAAGGCGCGGTTGGCGCGCGCGGCCAGGGCGGCGTCGGGATAGTTGTCGAGGACGTGCTCGGCGGCGGCGCGATCGGTCGTGAAGTTCTGCGCGCCGCCGAGGAGGTAG
>JAABUZ0100010209.1_pt1 | contig 10487 bp, 17 predicted proteins | sample 5562091 | NCBI WGS metagenome assembly JAABUZ01 (sample SAMN12813069, study PRJNA571459) | rock metagenome | isolation source: Antarctica rocks | place: Antarctica: Victoria Land, Linnaeus Terrace sud | collected 2015-12-21 | reverse complement strand
TGGCCGCGTGGCTGGCGTCTCGAGTTCGGCATGAAGGCTTGCCGGGGCACCGCAAGCCGCAGGGCGCGCAGTTACACCGGAACCACCCGCGCTTTCTGTGCGCTGATGCTGACACGGGGCGGAAGCCTCCTGTCGGCACGCACCGCTCCCTACCAGCACTGCCAATAGTACTAGGTGCCAGGCAGGACAGGAGCTAGGCACCGCATAGGCAGCCCAGCCTTGCGCATGGGCGGACGCGCGGCAAGGCGGGGCGCGGCGCCGGCGGCGCGCCTGGCAGCAGGAAGGTGACCAGGCGCGCGCCCCAGCCGCGCGCCGCCACCAGCTCGGCCAGCGCGGCATTCCCCACCGCCGGCGTCGCCCACCCGATCGCGGCCACCGCAGGCGGCCGTGCGCCGGCGGCGGCGTGCGGCAGGTCCAGGGCAGGGTCAGGATAGGGTCCTTCACAGGGTTGATCGGAGGCGGGGCCGTGCAGCAGGTCCAGCGCGCAGAGCTGCGCGACGGCGCCGCCGAGCGAGTGTCCTGCGGCGCCGCGCGGGAGGGCGCTCGCCGAGCAGCGACTGGGAAGCAGCATTTTAGGGAGTCGCGCGCTCTGTGGCCTAGGGGAAGGCAGGGCCTCTGCTCGCGCATGGTGCTGGAGCCATGTCACTCGCAGTCTGATGTTCTGCGCGGCACAGGTCTGACGAGGGAAGCGGACAGCTTGTAAGGAAGGCTGAGGCGCCAGCGTCGTGAGCATAGCAGAGTCAGTGCACTCGCTGCAGCAAATTTTCACAGCTCCTGATGTTGAGCAGGGACGGAGGCCTGCAGCGCGCCGGCCCACATGTTTGCAGGCTGTGTGAGGAGGGGTAGCGAGCATCCGCAGAGCGGCATCCGCACCGCAAAAGACCAGGCGCCGGCCATGCCGCTCGGCTTCTCGCAGGAGCGCGCGCGTGTCCACGGCGCGCGCGCGCGCCAGGAAGCCGCGGTGCGCTGCAGGGGCGTCCTGCGCGCAAATCAGATCAGGGTCGGCGCAAGGGGTGCAGGAGGCGCGAGGATGAGTGGAGGTTGACGTCGCTGCACTGTGCCCAGCGCCGGGTCGCCCCTGGCTGATGTGTGGGAGGAAGCAAGGTTTTTTATTAGGCAAGACACACCAATGATTAAGGGAGACAGTCACATACACTCCATGTTGCAGCCTCATGCGAGCTGTGTGCAGGAGGGCTGGGCGTGACCTGGGCGCTGCTCGCTTCGTCCGACGGCCAGAGCGGCACTTGCCTGGCGTCGGCGTTGGTGAGCACATCGCGCCGCTGCTTGGTGCCCATGAAGGCGACGTACAGCGCATCCTCCCCCTCGGCCACCAGCAGCCTGCCCGCCAATGCTCTGATGGAGGAACTGATGACTAAGTATCTGTCTTAAGCACATGGAGGGTATTCACCATGCAAGCGCGCTGGGCACGCGTGAGCGAGCGAGCAAGTGCAATACTCTGTTAAGGCACTGCAGGGACACAAGGCGACGAGGGAGCCTGAATGTATTGACACCATGACGCAAGGCGGGACTGAGCTGTTGCGCATCGCACACAGGAGGCTTCATGCATGCCAGGTGTCGGCCGGGCGCACCGCTGGCCTAGGCGCGAGCCCTCCCAGCGCGTGCGCAGCGACGGGAGGCTCAGCCGCCCAGGGAAGTCGCGGAGGAGCAGCGGGACGGCGCGGCTCCCCTCCTCGAGCCCGCCCGCGTCCAGCTGCTTGTACACGGCCTCAGACAGGACTAGCGAGACCACAGCATCCTGGGGCCGCCGACAGGTGTAAGAACGGTGCAAGAACGCTGCAAATTCCCGGACTCCTACTGAGGGTCCAGGACAATCCTGTACTCTCGGTTGTTCTCTGTAGCCTTCCAGGCGCTGTACAAAGCAAGTTGGATCCACCATACCTACCGTGCCTGCAACTAGGCATGAATAGCTCAAAAGTGGCGGGTAATGTGCCCCGCTTGAAACGCCGCGGCAAGTGTATATATCAAGATGTGCAGCATCACACGCTTAGACGGCACGCGGGACTGTGTGAAAGAGCGGGGTGGGAAGCTTGCCTGCACATCTGAAAAGCTGCGCGCAGCCAGCGCCTGGACCACTTGAAGCTGCTCACGCTCGTGCAGGAGCGCTGCAGCACGCGCTGGTGCGCCTGCTGCCGCAAGCTGCGTCACGCGCCGTGCAACCGTCGGCGGTGACGGTGCCATCCCAAGGGTTGCAAGGGTTGAAAGCGCCTCCAAGCTCGCAGCTCAGCAGCGTCACTTGCCCAGTCTACAGGCTGCACCTGCACAGCGCCAGCAAGGTCACTTGCGCAGCCAGCAGTGTGTGCTCCAGCACGCGTCATACCAGGCCAGAGGACCTCACCTGCGACTGTGCGAGCGTAGTAGCACACAAGACTCTCTGCGGACTAGCCATTGCGCAAGCAGCTATGACCGGTAGCTCGCGAACACGCAGCACGCGGACATATTGGTGAGGATAGGCAAGCGAGTTTCTGTCAGGCAGATGCACAGTAAGGTCGACTGCCAAGCTGCATAAAGCGCTGTGAAGCGATGAACAAATCTGGCCTTGGTCGCACGTGCGAGTGCGTGCAGGGGCACGTGCAGGGTTCGTGTAGTGCCGGGGTTAATTCCAATCAGTGGCGCTGATGATGAAGTACCTTTGTTTTAAGAGGACTTACAGGTTTAAGAGAACTTGCTTACAGAACAACCTGTTCGTTTCTGCCATCATCTGTGAGCAGGGCAGATTATATACTTGTTGCCTACAGCGCTCCAAGTGCTCAGCTGTCCAGCGCTTGTGGACATGTCGTCGCAGCTGCTGAGCCAGTCAGTCCGCGCGAGTGTGCAGAGGCCCCGCACCGTGCGCACACAGGCCCGGATGGCCTCCGCTGGCGGGCTGTTTGGCGGGCTGCTGCGGCGGAAAAAGCCGAAGCCGAAGCAGCGCGAGGAGCTCAAGACCGAGGTAGGAGCGCTGGTTGATTGCTGCTGCGTTTGCGTGGTGTGAGTATGCGACAAGGCGACACAGTGGCGGACAGCAAGGAGCAAGCAAGGTCCCTCAAACATACGCACTGAAGTCTTGGCAATGCTTTGCAGCTCCGCGAGCGGCTGGCAGGGCTCCAGCGGGGGCTGACTGCGTCGCCAGAAGACAAGGAGGAGGTGCTTACAGTCTCTTGCTGAGCCCTCTGTATTGCGAGTGTGGATGCTCTGTGTGCAGAGGGTGGCGTGCTTCCAGTGCAAGCTTGCTTAACCAGCAGCAGTGTTGGGCGTTGCCCTGGTGTGGTGACTGCCTGCAGGCAGGCGGGCAGTGCTGCAGGCACCAAACCAGCACTTGTTGCTATTTAAAAAGTGGTGCTGTATCTGCATTCCATTCATTAGCTGCACAGTTGTGTCCACTTCTTGCAGTAGATAGCAGGCCCAGCTCGGTTGCTCTGAGACTGTATGCTGTATGCTGTATGGTGTATAGACAGCGGAGCAGCGGAGCGTACTGTACATTCAAGGCAGCAAGCTCCTTGTATGCAGCAATGCCGTGCCGCTGTGGGCAGCACAGAGAACGCGCCAGCGCGGCGCGGCCCCGGCAGGTCGAGCGGCTGGCGTCCGAGGTGGAGGCCGTCAACCCCAACAAGGCCAGCCTGAGCAGCCCGCTCGTCAACGGCAAGTGGCGCCTGCTGTACACCACCAGCTCCAGCATCCTGGGCACCAGCCGGCCGCCCTTCTTGCGGCCGGGCGGCGACATTTACCAGACCATCGGTGCGCCGCGCTTGCACGGCCTCCCGTGCTTTTCACAGCGGCAGAAGCCGTGAGCAAGCGCCTGCATTTATTGCTGAGCAAGCGCCTGTGTTTCTTGCTTCACACCTTTGTGGGACTGGGGCAGTGGGCTGGCGCACGCGCTGGGCTGTGTGCGTTCGCAGAATCGTTGCAGGTTGTGTACCGCTGCAGCCGACTGTGCTACGTCCATGCAGGGCACCTTGCTGACAGTAGGGGCGCGCCCTGCGCTTGCAGATGCGGAGAACCTGAAGGCGTGCAACCAGGAGACCTGGCCGTTCTTTACCCAGGCGCGTGGCGGCTGCTGCGAATGCTGCAGTCCCCAGGGTTACAGGTGGCATGCTGGCAGGACTGGACACAGTGCTTGATGTAACACGCATGCAAGCTAGCTTGATGCTCTGCGCCCGAAGGCAAACGTGGGTGGACTTGTGAAGGCAACATGCTGCGTGTGTGCAAGCCGAAGGGTTACCAGTTGCAGCTGTCCTTGCTGTGTAGAAAGCGTGAGGGCTGGAAAGCGCAAGGGCATGCAGCGCGGAGGGCTGCAGAGGGGCTCACGCGCGAGAGCCTTGGCGGCGCAGGTCAAGGCCGACCTGACGCCCGAGACGCCCTCGCGGGTAGGAGTGCAGTTCAAGCAGGTGCCCACTGCGCTCCTTGTTCCTCGTTGTGTTGCTACTGACAATTTGATTTTCTCATTGTGTTGCTATTTCATTAGCCTTGGCCTTTGCTTTGCTCCGGGCGCCTGGCGGCCCAGGCGCATGCGTGGCCCTGTATCTGCATGTTTGCGAGGGGCGAGGGGCCAGGTTGCTTGCAGCGTGTGTCGGAGCATCAAGGACAGAACAAGTGTGTGTGGCTGGTGTGTTGCGAGCGGGGCCTTCACGCAAGGGGCGGCGGCTTGCGGCAGTTCAAGCTGCTGGGGCTGGTGGCAATCAACGCGCCGGAAAATGCGCGGGGCAAGCTGGACATCACGTACGTGGACAAGGACCTGCGCATCAGCCGGGGAGACAAGGGTGCGGTTCGCGACGCAGCGTTCCATGGCCCTATGTCAGCGCTTGCAGCATGCCGGCGCGCGGCGCGCAGCATGTCCTGTGCGTGACGGCAGCCTGCGCATCAGTATGGGGGGCCATGAGTGCCAGCTTTTGTCACAATTTTTTCTCAAGCGCACATGCAGCACAGTCCTGCACACACGTAGAAGATGACTTGGTGTTGGGCTCTTGCCCCTTTATGAATGCCGCCATGCCTTGCTCCACGCTGTCAATGCATGCAGAGCTCCTGCTCTCTGCCTCAAGCTTGGCAATGGCACCCAGCAGCCACAGCCGCCCTGTGCGGCATCGACATGCACAACGCATGAAGTGTGCACTGACACGGGTCACTTGCGGTGCAGGGAACCTGTTCATCTTGGAGATGGTAGACCCCGAGGCAAAGCCATGAGCCTTGTCTTGGGGGGTTGTGTGTGAGCGTGCGTGAGCGTGATATGTACGAGTTGCTGTCATGGGTGTGGTGATGTGGTGTGGTCTGGCTGTTTTGTTGACGTCTACCTAGGTCTGGAGGTAAGTGCTGTGCAGGCGCATGCAGAGGGAGCCGCCTGCCTGGGGAAATAGCTGCAGTGAAGCGATCAAGCACACTGCTAAGGCATGCCTGGACAGTCCTCAGTAGCAGGCCACAGCTACTGTTACAGAGGGTCTGTAAAAAGCGCCTTGATCAGGGGCGAGCAGCTGGTAGTGGTGCAATCGCTTAGCCGGCTGTCACGCTCCAGCACTTGCTACCGCTTCACCTGGCTCTGATGGCTGTCAGCAAAGCGCGTGGAGTCAGCCAGCTGAAAGCCTCCCTTCAGGTTCTTCATGGCCTCCCAGTACATATCTACACTCTCCCGGCAGTTGGCCATATGGTTGACGCCCTCGCGGATGTAACACAACCGCATCTTGTCGCGCAGGATCTGCGCAGCGCGCCAGCCAGTGGCTTTATCCAGGTAGAGAACCTGAGAAACCAGCTAGACTCACAGCACAGTGTGAAAGAGCAGTGACACCAGCCCCCTCTTGGAGGTGTGAGCTGCGGAAAGCAGCTGGAGCGCAGGGGCACAAGAGCATTGTCAGGTGCAAAAGGGTGTGGTGCAGGGCGCACAGCACGGTGAGCATGCCAGCAACCTTCACTGTGCAGTGGCAGTGGCAGTGGCAGGGGCAGGGGCGCATGCGCAGCAGCAGGGCTGCACCTTGGCTTTTTCCTGCTTCACAAACTTTTGCCTGACCATAAGCTCGCGGTGCTCCAGCAGCGCGACGGGGTCAGCATACGGGTCATCTGGGTTCCAGTCCGGGTGGTCCTCGGTCGGGAACTGCGGGGGCTTCCACCCCATGGCCGCGCCCTTGCTCCAATGCGCTGCTGAGCGAAACAGGCGCCAAGTATGGACAAGAGCTGCGCCTCAGGAAAACAGTAATGTTGTGTTGCCGAAACTGGGCAGGGGCTTACTCAATGCTAGGGCACGACAAGGTGTGCACACGTGGCTTTTGAGTGCAAGTGCAAGTGGAGCAAGAGGCTCTGGCTACGGCAGTAGGACGCTGACCAGCCAAGACGAGCTTAAAGGGAAATGGACAGCTTGGAATACCTAATGGCCAGTCAACGGCTTCCTACGGAGAACTTTCCTCTGACATGGTTCACTTGTGGGCACGAGGGGTTGCTTGTGTGCGTAAAAGCACTGCATCACTTATACAGTAGTGTCAGAAGGACCATGTCACAAACACTATGAAAATCCTGCTCTCTTACATATGCCGGAAGCAACAAAATCAACGCCCTTGTCCCACAGCTCACACAGGCTCGCCCCTCTGCTAGAAGAAGCGAGCTGTCAAGTAGTCGTTATCAAAGTGGTGCATGCGGATGTACCCATCCTCGCCGCCCGTGGCAAAGCTCCGGCCGTCCGGGCTGAACGCGCACGCGTTGATGGGCCCAAAGTGTCCGCGCACGCTGCCAAACTCTTCCATGAAGATCTGCGGTGCGCCCCGCACCAGTCGCTTACTATCTCTGCTTGCTTCTGTCACCAACCAGGCCGTGCATGGGCCACTGCAGTCCAAAATGTCTGCATGTTGTACTTCCAGAGCGCAGCATGGTGAGCGCGTCTTCATCGCACCCCCCAGCATCTCCGCGTGCAGCTGCTTTGGCAAAGCACACGCCGAGGAAGGATATGCACGGTCCATGGGCAGCACCGCAGCAAGTGTCAGCGCACTCACCTCCGTCCACGGCGCATCCTACCAAAACTGTGCACTCTGACGTGGCAAGCGGGGGAGCGCAAGCGCGCGACAGGCTCGGGCCAGGCAGCCTGCGGCCGCCGGGCGCGCCTTGTGGAAGAAGCGCGACTCGAACTTGCCGGCGCGCGACGATGTGGTCGTCACCTGCGACGCCTCCTGCCCGCCGCCGATGAGCACCTGCCGCCGAGGCGCCACGCCCGCCTCAGGTCCGGGCGTCGCCGCCGCGCCGCGGAGCGTCCGCTGCCGGCGCCTGGTGGCCGCCTACGCACCCCAGCGGCACGCCCCCGAGGAGGCAACCACCCGCCCCGCGCTCATGCAGGACTTGCCCTTGCTATAGGCGCCCAACACTTACCGATGCCACTCATCCCCGAAAAGGACGCAACCTTGCACCTTAGCACTGAACGCGCGTTTTGTGCAACCAGCACAAACAGTCAACATCACACATGCAGCATCCATGCACACACGAGATTGCCACGCGCGGTGAAAGCGCAAACTAGCGCCGCTGCCGCTGCTTTTTTTGTGAGATGTGGCTCTGACTCGCACGGCCCCCGCTAGATCAGCTGAGCAGTGCGCGGGTGTGCGCGCACATGGTCAAAGATCGGCGACAGCGCCGCCGAGTTTGCTGGCCGGTCGGTGGGGTACGTCTTCAGCACCTGCGGCAGCAGGGCATGGTCGCGCACCCGGGAGTACAGCCAACGAGTGCAGACCCCTGAGCACTATATCCAGGCGCCTGCATTAAAGGTGCAGCCTGCAGTCACTCTTCACAGCACAGTCATCTCACTCCATGTGAGGACAACGACCAGCAGGCACTGCAGCAGACGCGCCGACGCGCAGGCGCGGTGACCGCAGGCCTGGCGGGCGCTGGGGGCGACAGCCTGGACAGCGCGCCATGCGCCTGGCGCCGCGGCGCACCTCCAGCGTCTGCGCGTCGACCAGCTTGGCCAGGTTGTCGAAGGAGGCCGTGACGAAGTGCGTGCCATCGACCGAGAGCTGCATGTCCGCGATGCTGCCAGCGTGCATCTTGTTCTCCTCCTTTACCTTGCCCGTCTGCGCGCGCCCCCCATGCCCACGCCCCGTCAGCCGCACCCGACCCTCCCCAAGCCCTGGCTCACAACTTATTCTCCTCCTTCACCTTGCCCGTGCGTGCGCCCCGTGATCATCCGGCCCTATCAGCCGTGCCCACTTCTTTCCAGCACCTAGCTGACGAGCCCCTGCGATGGCTGCGTCAAAGCGTCGCAAGTACGCAGAGCGCAGGCTCAGTGTGCTTGCAGGCACAGGACTGCATATGCATTGACAACTGGCCCACAAATTGCAGCACCGCTTTCTCAGGAGCTTGACACTGTACATAGGCCGCGGCATCGCAAAAACATCACCTCGCATCACTGTCCCAAAGCCAATCTGAGGTAGCCCCACACAATTGCCGGCAAAGCAACACACCTCAACATCCCACCGCCGCACGCAGCCGTCCTCGCCCGCACTGAGCAGCGTCGCGTTGTTGTCGGTGAACGCCACCCGGTTGGTGCGCTTCTCGAAGCCTGTCAGCACCTGCGAAACATGGAGGTAGAGCGTCACAGCGCCACTGAGCCTCGCACCGGCAGCGTGCCTGCCTGCAGCGGCTGTCTGTAGGGCGCTCGACGTCCCCACATCCACGAAGTAGACAGTGCAGGTGGAGCCAGCCACTGACTCAGCACGGCAGTTTTGCCTGGCGCTTGTGCACGCGTGTCCCCAGCCGCCCGCAGCGCCCTGCAACAACACCGGCAGCACCATGCAACAACATTATGTCTTTGGCCTGACACGCGCAACCAGCCGCACACGGTCTCATCACCCTGACGCCCTCTCCGTACACCCAAGCACTGCCACACTTTTACCCGTGCCCACTTTTTGCCCTATTTGTCGTATTGGCTGTCCAAATCTAGTGACGCGGCGGCATGCACCGTGGACAACATAACGTGCATGCGGCCTCTTGTGCACAGACTGCAGGTCGATCATCACCGTGCTTTCTTTCGATCATCACCTTAATTTCTTGCAGACCTCCTTTGCTGCCTTACAAAGAAGGCGCACCTGCACAGCGTCGGCGCTCTGCTCCGCCGCCTCGTCAGCGATCCGCACGATGTGGATCGCAGGCGTGGTGGTCATGAACGGGTCGGTGCTGATGGCTGCTATTGCATCGCCCAGGCCGAAGGCGACCCCCTTGCAGGGCGCCTTGTGCTTGAACGTGAACAGGCACTGCCCCGTCTCCACGTCCCACAGCTTGGCGGACGAGTCCGCCGAGCCCGTCAGCAAGCGCGTCGAGTCCACTGCGCCGCGCACAGCGCGACCTCGCTGGCCGCACGTGGTCGCGCCAGCAGCCGCCAGTGCAGCGCCCGCCCCAGGCGCGGCGGCCGCGCAAGGCGCCTTGTGAGTGATTGCAGACAGGTCTGCACTCCGTCTCCATCAAGCACAAAACAAGCACGTGCATGTGCAAGCAAGGCTGCAAGCAGCTAGTGGTGTGGCAGCCAGCACACGCGCTGCCTGCTGATGTGCAACAGTCTTGAGGCAAAGACGCTGTAGTGTGTGGCGCACAGCTAACGTCGCAGGTTGCCACTGCGCCATTGTGCCCGACATATGAGCCCACGCGTGTTCCGTCGTCCGCATACCACAGGTTGATATTGAGGTCCTGGCGGCGGGCAGGAGCACGCGTCAGGTTGTGACGCAGTGAGCTGCCAGGCACTTTGCTTGCAAGCAAGGGGCAGCAGCCGGCACAGCGCTTGCAGTAGCGACCTGCTGCAGACCAGCCAGGCGCCGCACCTTTGCACAACTGAACAGCAGGTCTCCCTCGCGATTGTACCTGCGTGGCACACTCGAGTGTGAACGCAAGCACGCAAGCACTCGTTCTATATTACACTCTCCCTGGCGTCAATGCACAATCACGGGTGTGGCAGCTACGTAGTGGCTGCACACTTGAGCTGCGTGAGCGGCCGTTCGTGACCCTTCAGCAGGTAGGGGCGCATGCTGCGCGCGGTGCCAGCATGCACACTCTCAGCAGCACTCCTCCGTGTCTGAACGGCAGAGTCCACAGCGTTCACTCTCCAGGCCGCTGAAGGCCCGGCACCTCCGGCCGGCACACAAGGGCTTGCCAGGGTCGAGCCTTGTTAGGCACTCGGTACAAAAGATTTGCTCCAAAGTCGAGAGGTGCCAGGTGTCTCTAGCTGCCGGGCAAACCTGCGTTTCTGGACAGGCGCTGAGTGCGTACAGAAACTGGAGACGTTTCACAAGTGCAAACCAAAGCTCGCGCCTCTCCTCGCCAGATACTGATGCATACCTGAGTGCCACCTTGCCGGGCGTCGAGCCGCGCTCTGCATTGGCGTGCATATATTTTTGCTCAAACAGCACAAAGACAAGGGCGAGGGACGGCAAGCGCACGGTGCGGCATGCAGCCATCATGATGCAGCGTCACTGCGTGCCTGGGGACGGTTTGGGCGTCATGTCAAGAGTGTGCTGGCATGACCAAAGTGCGTTTGCCAC
>JAABUZ0100010208.1_pt1 | contig 10487 bp, 4 predicted proteins | sample 5562091 | NCBI WGS metagenome assembly JAABUZ01 (sample SAMN12813069, study PRJNA571459) | rock metagenome | isolation source: Antarctica rocks | place: Antarctica: Victoria Land, Linnaeus Terrace sud | collected 2015-12-21 | reverse complement strand
CGCCACCTTCTACGAGCGTGAGCCGAATTGAGTCCAAAGGGTGTTGCGGATCATTCCGGAGGAGCTGTTCGATGGTACCGATCTCGCTCGCCAGAGCGAATCCGCGGACCGCGTGATCCTCGAACCGGATGACGACTTTGTAAGTGCTGGGAAAGAGCAGCGAGGCTCGTTGGGCGGGTGCCGGCGCCGAGGAAGTTATGCGTGACCCTGAGGGGAAAGATCGTACTGTTTGATCTTGTACAGCAGTGCCTTGTAGCTGATTTTGAGGTCGTTTGCCGCCGCCTTCCGATTCCATCCCACATCCTCCAGTACCTGTTGAATCGCAATGGCTTCCGCTTCGCCCTTCAGGCTGCGAACCATTTGTTTCAGGCCACCGCTGCCGTTGGGCGTCTCGGAGCCCCCAGAGCCGCGATCGGCAACTTCATGGATTGCGAGCTCATCTAATATCGCTTTCTCTTCCCCTAAGACGAGATATCGATTGATTACGTTTTCAAGCTCTCGGATGTTTCCGGGCCACTGGTACTCCGTAAGAGCTTCCATCAGGGGAGTTGAGAAAAGCAGGGGTTCTCGACCGTAGCGCTTAGCTGCCTTGCGCATGAAGTAATCGGCCAGGATGGGAACCTCTTCCTTGCGCTGCCGAAGCGCAGGGATGGACAAGGTGAACCCATTGAGCCGGTAGTAGAGATCCTCGCGAAAGGTCTTGTTCGCCATTGCCTCCTTCATGTTGATGTTGGTCGCGGCGATTACGCGAACATCCACCTTCATCGGAGCTCGACTGCCAAGTCGCATGAAGGTACCGTCCTGGAGTACCTGGAGCAGCTTAGCTTGCAGAATGGCAGGCATCTCGCCGATCTCGTCGAGGAAGATCGTGCCGCCCGTGCAGATTTCGAACTTGCCAGGTTTAGTCTTGATGGCCCCGGTGAAGGCACCCTGCTCGTAGCCGAAAAGTTCGCTCTCGAGAAGATCGGCGGGAACAGCGGCGCAGTTGACTTTGAGAAAGGTGTGCTGGGCACGGGAGGACATTTTGTGCGTGTAGAGCGCAAGGATCTCCTTACCGGTACCGCTCTCGCCAAGAATGAGAACGGGGATGTCAGCACGGGCTACCAGCGATGCTTGCTGCTCGAGCTCACGCATCCGCTTCGACGATCGCACAAAGGAATGGTTCTCAGTGAGTGGAACTTCTTTGGGAACGTCGGGAGCTGGTTTGGTCTGCGCGAGGGCAAGATGCTCTTCGATTGCCGCTTCAACATCGGAGCCGATGAATGGCTTGAGAATGATGCCTTTCACGCCGAGCCGAATCACGATCTCTATATCTTTGAGCTCGGCCGTAAAGGATAGGACAACGATCGGAACGCGAGGCTTGGTGGAACGGATATGCGACAGGAGAGGAGCGGCGTCGCGGCCAGGATGAAGCGCGAGCAAGAGCAGATCTGGCTGTTCGCCTTCCTGAAGGCGATCGATGAGGTGCTGCTCCTCCGAGAACAGATTCAGCGCGTACTGATCAGAGAGTGTGGATCGCAAGTAGTCAAGTACCGCGAGGTCCGGTTCGAGGATGCTAACATTCGGCTTTGATTTCGTGGATCTCAAAATGGGGACCGGGTAGGACAACGATGCTGACATCAAAACACCTCTTCGTTGCGGGCCTGGATTCGCTGCCCAGGTGTGCTCTCCGAAACGGGTTGTGGCCGGACCCGGTAGACCATCGGGTCAGCAGCGGGTGCAGATTTAATCATAGGCCGGAAACGCTTGTGGCTCCTGGACTCTCGCAAAGTCTAACTGTTCGGACGTCAGTTTGACACGTAATTGTTCGCTTTGGGGCTAACTAAAGATGAAAAGATTTACCACTTTCTGAGCAGAAAATTGGGCTATGGTAGGGCGATGTGAAGCTTCTGGATCCCCAGCGTTCTTGAGTCTTGGTTGGTTTAGCTGGTTCGTTCTCCATGCATAAGTAAGTGTATGTTGTTGTAGATACCTTCGTCGATCCCTCGGAGGTGTAAGTCTTGCAGGTTCGGGCTGGAGCTCCGAAACGAATCATTAGACGTCCTCTTCGAGTGGCGACTGACGTGCATTGTGAAGTATGTTGCAGTGTTTCCCGTGTTCTACTGCTGTACTCTGACAGGAAAAAACCTTGGTTCCTCATTCTGATCCCTCCGCCTCTCTGAATCTTCCGCCCCTGGACACCATGTTCGGGAAGACACCGGCCATGCAGGCCGTCCGCAATCGCCTGGAGCGAGTTGCCGAAACAGACGTTCCTGTTCTGTTGCAAGGTGAAAGCGGAACCGGTAAGGAGATCTGCGTGCGGTTGCTGCATGCATACTCTCTTCGTGCACGCGGGCAACTCGTCAAAGTGAGTTGCCCGGCTATTCCACACTCGCTGCTTGAGACTGAACTCTTCGGCTATGAGAAGGGAGCGTTCACGGGAGCGATGACGACTAAAATGGGACGCGTCGAGCAAGCACACCAGGGAACTCTGTTTCTGGATGAAGTGGGCAGCCTCGATCTCGGGGTACAGTCCAAGCTGCTTCAAGTTCTGCAGGATGGAACGTTCACTCGAGTCGGCGGCCATGATGCAAGATCCATCAACACGCGGCTTGTGTCCGTTTCGAATACGGACCTCCGCAATCAGGTAGAAGAGGGTAGCTTCCGCTTGGATTTTTTGTTCCGTATCAACGCCGTTACGATCAATCTGCCTCCACTTCGGCAGCGTATCGCAGATCTCCCCGTTTTGATCGACTACTTCATTGAGCACTATGCGCGGATGTTTCATCACACTCCTGAGCTCCTCTCGAAGAGTGCTGTGAGATTGATGCAGAACTATCATTGGCCCGGCAACATACGTCAGCTGGAAAACCTAATCAGAAGCTACGTCCTGATTGGTAGCGAAGAAGCGCTGGTGGCGGAGTTGCTGCCAGAGGAGCATAGAGGTGGTATAACCACCGAAATTGACTTGAGCGAGCCGGTTTCTTTGAAGAGAATCACAAAGAAGGCGACTCAGGATTTGGAACGCCAGATTATTTTGAAAGTGCTGCAGGCGAATAGTTGGAATCGTCAAAAGACTGCAAAATGGTTGCAAATCAGCTACCGATCTCTGCTGTATAAGTTGAGCGAAGTTGGCATGCCAGAGGTTCCTCCAAGGCCGCTACGGATACCCCAGATCGTAAAGAAGGATTCCGATGCGTCGCTGCAACCGGTGCTCTCACGCACACGTGTTTTCTGATTCAGAAGAATTCAAGCGGTGAAGGCTGAAGCGCGGCTGATCAACCGCCGCGCTTTGCCGGTTAGTGACATGTAGAGCGGCTGGTTGTCAGCTTGGAGCCACCTACAAGGTTGATAACGGCGGCAGTCTGAGCTGCTGTATCAGTGGCCCCAATGTTGGTTGAAGTGGTACGCGGGACGGCATAACCAAGAGTGGGGAGATAGGTGAAGCGAGTTGGCATTTGGCAAATTTCAGAGGGCAGGTTCGCGGTTTCGGGAGTTGGGTTGACCAAAATCCAAGAGGTTTTGTCAAAGGGAATGGAAGAGGTCGTTTGGACGTTGCTGCCGGTAAACCCAGTTATGTGGAGGGATAAGTTGCTTGCGTTCTGGTAGACAGCTGAGTTTTCAGTTGCGTTCCAGCCATCTCCAGTACCACCCTGTAGGGTGTTTGTTCCCCAGCCTGCCGGGAGAAGGTTACCGCCACCAATACCGATGAAGGCATCGAGGTCGTTCCATTGGAAGACTGGCTGGGTTGTGCTGTCCATCCATAAGATGTTGTCGAACGCTTGTACCATTGGGAACTCGGTTTGGGGGAGGAAGGACCCATTGGCACCGCTGGTGTCGAACAAGGTCAGGAGCTGGCCGGAGCAACTGGCGCAAAGGGTCTCGTAAAAATCATTGTTGTACCAGTAGAGATTGCCTTTACGGGCCGCCTCCGCTCCGCTTTCGTCGTAGGCGAAGTGGATCGGAGCCAGAGATGTACTGTTGAGGTAAATGTTGCCGTAAGCGAATTGCGAGTTCCAGGCCTCCTGCCACGCCGCAATCTGGTCCATGGAGTAGGTGGAGTTTGTGGCCGCCTTGCTAGCCTGGAAGAAGTCGCCGAAGGACATGAACTGTGCAGCGCTCTGGACATCGACGAGATCCATGTCGCGGGCGGGACCATCGCCGAAGTAGTTATAGCGAATGACATCCTGAATACCGCGAGATTTGAGATTGGCTCCCCCGGTTCCGGAAGTTATTTGGTCGATGCGGTTGAACTGGACAACCTGTCCCCAGCCCTGGAGGTACATCTGATGATTGTCCGAGGAACCTGAGGTTCCACTGCCGTGGATGTAGTTGCCCTCCCAGAGGTGGTTGAGACTCGAACCACCCCAGGTTGTTCCGTTCCAGAGGCTGGCTGCTCCGTTCGCACAGCTGTCCATGTCAACGCCGATCAGACTAATGTTGTGTCCGTCGCCAACGCGGATACATGCGGCCGAGCCTAGCCAGGTAGCTGAGCCTCCAGCCGGGGTGGTATAGGGGACGCCAGCCTTTGCGTTGCGAAGATGCAGACCTTCCACGATGATATTTTGAGCGCCGGTGTAGGAGGGCCAGGCCGAGCCGGAGGTGCCTCCACCCACAGTGATAAGGCCAGTGCCTGCGGCGGATGCAGTAGTGTCCGAGCGACTAGTCGCATTTGAAGCGTCAACAACGGGTAGGTTGCCAGCGGCATCGGGTACGCCGCAGACCCGTATGGGCTGATCGGCTGCTGCGTGCTGCGAGAGCTGAATGTACTCGTGATAGGTGGTGGGGTTTGAGCCTGTAGTGTCTTCATTGTGCAGGCGAATGGTCGATCCATCAAGCAGGTTGGTGAGCGGGACGTCCACAAGGCGGTGAAAGGTCTGAGAGGGGCCGACCTCGTAGGTCTTCCCGAGCAGGGCAGGGTCCACCGAGCAATCAACCGGTTCAGTCAGGTTGGGCGTCACGCGGTAGGGCATGGTATGCCCGGTTACGTACAGGATGGAGCTTGCGGTCTGCCCCTGATCTGCCACGCTAGTTGCATGGAGTATGTAGCGGCCGGGTACAGTGGCAAAGAATACGGTGTCCCGTGAGGTTGAATCCGCGAGCTTTCCATCTCCGCCACTAGGCTGGGACGTGATAGCCCACTGGACCTCGTCGTTGACGCTTCCGACGACAAGACTCTGGATGTCGGCGCTCTGGTTGGCATAGAGGGTTCGGTAAGCGGGAATGGTGGAAACCTGTACGGCGGGATTGCAGACGTTGAAGGTGACATCTGCTTTCTTGGAGCCGTCATCGACGGAAGTCGCCTCGATGGTGAACTGCGCCGAAGAGAATACGGCATTACCGAGCTTGGAGACGAGGCAACTTCCACCAGTGTTCCCGGCGGTGATGTCGATCCATGAGCCTGCATTTGACGAGATCTGAGCCGAACCCGATTTGACCGCCCAGGATACCTGGTTGGTGCTGCCGTTCGTAACGGTAGCAAAGATCCTGCGCGTCGAGCCCGGAATGACGTTGAAGCCGGATTGTGGCTGAGCGATGGAGAGGCCCACCACAGCCGCGGGTGCAACGGTGATGCTGATAGGGGCCGCGGAGCCTAAGTTGAAGTTGGTATCTCCTGCGTAGGTCGCGGTGATGGAGTAGGTGCCGGCGGCTAGTGAAGAGGTTGAGGCTGTCGCTATGCCGCTTGCATCGAGTGCGGACGAGATCGTAGTTCCGTTGCTGGAGAAGCTGATGCTGCCCGAGGGAACAAGCCCGTTGGCGGTACCGGCGGTGGCGGTGAAGGTGACTGCTTGGCCAGCTAACGATTTCTGGGGAGATGCGTTAAGAGTGATGGACGGTTGTTGCTTCTTTGTGGATATAGCGTTGACAGTGATGCTGAGGGTGTTCGATGTGGATGGGCCATACACGCTATCACCGCTGTACGAGGCTGTAGCTGTGTAGGTGCCTGCTGCGAGAGAGGATATGGAGAAGGTGCCGACACCGGTGCTGTTCAGTTTTGTCGTTGTTGCTGTGTTATTGAGGGAAAGGGTTACGAGACCAAAGGGAGTAGCGGTGCCATTGTTGGCGACAGTGGCAGAAAGAGTAACAGCCTGGCCGACTGTGGTAGATGTCGGGGTTGCCGATAACGTCAATGTAGATGTGGGCTGCTGTTTAGCAGGTGCGGTCACCGTTAGAGTGACCGAGTTAGAAGTGACAGGAGCGAAGTTGGAATCGCCGACGTACGCGGCTGTGACGCTGTATGAGCCAGCGGTGAGGGACGAGCTTGTGAAGCTCGCTAGTCCGGCGGAGTTCAGCGTGCCCGACCCGAGGGAGGCGCCGCCGGCGAGAAAGGTAACTGTTCCGCTTGGCATGGCAGAGCCGGCCGACGAGGTTGTGGCGGAGATGGTGACGCTTGCACCCGCAGCTAACGAATTGGGGGTAACGTTCAAAGTCAGGTTGGTTGCTTGCTGGGTAGAGGCCGGAGCGACACCGCCGATATCCACGACGCCTATGGACGGTCTTGCCGATCGGAGGTTCCCGGCGATGTCTGTGAGCAGGCCAGCGATTTGTGTGCCTGCGCCAAGAAGTGGGCTCGTTGAAGAGGGAACGTAGCTGAATGAATCGAGTGCAGCTTCACTGGTGATAGGGGAGCGGGGCTCGCCGACAAATTTGGGGTCAACGGTATTGCAGGTCTCGCCGACTCCCAAAGAGGATGGGCAGTAGCGAATGCCGTAATACAGGTTGTGATCGCGGACAGACCATCCATTGAGTGGAGGCATAGCTGCGGCACCGCTGCTTTCATAGAAGGCACCCGGAGCCTGGCCGCCGTCATAGTTGCTGGTGACGTAGCCCATCACAACGTTGTTCTGGAAGATAGCAGATGCATTTGTACACGTGTCCCACCCATTTGAGCATCCGAAGTCAAACACCGTGGCGCCGTACCCGGCGAGGGTATTGTTCTGCAACGTATAGGAACCTTGATTACTGAACTGCATTGGCATCCAATCGCCCGCAGCGCGGCAAAGGGCCACACCACCCATTAACGGACTGGGAGGTTCATCCCCTATCGGCTGTCCGATACGGGCGCAGTTTACCATCGCGAAGTTATTGCGGAAGATTACTGTGTCCGCTGGGCCGATCTTGTAGGCTTGACCGTCATTGCCGTAGCTTTGGGAGTTGGTGATGCTGAGACTCTGCATCCCCGAATGAAGTAGATCAAGTCCATCCTGATAGTTGTACCGCCAGATGTCATGATCGAAGCTCCATGCCCCTGTCGTGCTACCAGTCCCGAAGCCATCAGCGTATCCGCCAAGGTTTTGGTCACGGCACTCAATGTATGGGTAGCTGTGGACAACCGGGTACTCTTCAACGCACCCCGTAAACTCTGTTATTGAGTTGTTCAGCGTGAAGCCACCCGCGACCGAGATGCTGCCGGATTGCCAGGTGTTGTCGTCCAGATTGATTCCGGCATCCGGGGCTCCGCGGATGTGTAGGTAATCTCCTACTACACCAACGCCAGTAGCTCCACTGATGCCGTCTCCCCCGAGGCCATGGATGAACAGGTCGCTGTAGTTTACATAGCTCGTGAGGGCGGACTGTATGATTCCGCTGTAGCCGAAATTGGCGTTGCTACCATGGCAGACGTTGGTGAAATTGGTGCTGGTCGAGCACGCTGCCTGATCGGTGATCTCGAAGCAGGCCACATCGACGAACTGCGAGTCCTTTACGTTGAATGCGGTGCCGCCATCATATGACACATTCAATAGAGTCTTGGCCGAATCGGAGTGGCAACTGCCGTAGTTCTCGCCGAGAATCTGCGTATGCTTTGCTGCAGTACCGGAAGGAATCGGGGGCATGTAGCAGAGAGGGTTACCGGCACAGTTGACGGGCACGAAAGCTGTTCCTGCCGGGGTTTGGTAAGGGCTAGCCTGGTCGAGGTTCATGTTATATGGGCTGGATTTCTGCCGGACAATGATGGTGTCACCGCCAGTGATGTACCAGCGCAGGTCGTGGGGGTTCACGCCGTCGGCCCACAGATTACGGACGTTGTTGACCGCGCAGGGCTGATTCACGCCGGAGCCAAGGTAGTCGGCGTCATGCTTTCCATCGCACTGTCCTGCTGGTGTCTGAGAGGAGTTGACAAAGATCGATCCGCCCTTCGGCCTGACATACCACGTGGATGTGCCGGTACCCCCGGGTACCACAGTGATGGTTATGTTATTGCCGGGCGAGACCCAATTGGGTCCCGTGCTGCTGCCGTAGACGCCGTTTCCTGATCTTCCGCAGGCGATGGTGACGGTACCTGGAGCGACTGCCGTGACAAGCCCGTGCCGATCGACTACTGCCTTACCTACGTCCGAGCTCGACCAAGTGCAACTCGGCGAAAAGGGAACACCGGTGTGGCTGCCGATCCCATTGTCATTTATAACAACGCCGGTCCCAACAGCGATCTGCCCGCCTACCGCGACTGTGAGTGTCTGTAGCGCGTAGGTCTCTTGATCCTTGAAGTTGTTCGGGTCAGGCGTCGTGTACTCGTAGAAGGTGTCACCGACATGCTGACCTATAACCGTTGCACGATCGGCGGCTCCTCCGGCCGAAACGACTACATTGGCGAAGGAGCACTCAAGATTGCAGCCACTTCCAGGATCAGAGATCCACGTCGCGACACCGGAGCCGCTCACCGTCATCTTCGACGGTGCTCCTGCGGTCCAGGTAGCTCCCCCAGCCTTGGCGCATGCATCCGTCGACCCGTCTGCGTAATGGCATGTAACCGAAAACTGAAGGTTCGATCCGTTCTGGAGAACCGCACCTTGGGGGGAGATAGAGACCGAAGTTGCCGCGCTAGATGCAAACGCAACGGCGGAAGTCAAGTAGAGGAAGAGGATTGCAAGACGCTTCAAGTGTATTCTCCGTACGCCCAAAACCGGGCAGGCATCATTTTCTGTGAGCAGTGATCGAGGCGCCACGAGTTCCATGGCAACGGCACCAGCATGACAGTTGTCACAGGGGGGCTGAATGCCTCGTTCGGCTTACTGGTGAGACTTATGTGTTATCGGCAGGTCTTTGACGCAAACGCTCGTTGGGCAAGCGAAATGGTGCACGATCATCAGGAACGGTCACGAGCACCGAACGGCCCAGGTAGGTCGTTCAGAAGCAGATACACGACAGGCCGGTTCGGCGGGCTCCGGGACAATAAAGCAATCGGACTCGAGGAGCGCATTCTGACCAATGCTCAATACAGACATGCCGGATTTGATCGCTGCTTAACCGCAGCATGTTGGCAAGCCTGGTCTCAGAACGGCGCTATTCCTGTGAAGCGGGGACCGTGTTGGTCACCACCCACCATTCATACTATCCGCAGGCGATGTTCCCGACAACCTCCAAAGGTGAGTTCGCGCCGGATGATCCAAGTCCGTGCTCATGACGCTACAATTGAACAAGCGTTACTTCCCCTCCGAGGCAATTCTGTGCAGGATCTTTTCGGTGACGTAGCTCGCGAGGTCTCGTCGGAAGGCGCCTCGACCTTTAAGTACTCCATTTGCACGCTTGTCACTCGGGCCACGGAGTATGCAGGGTTACTTCAGAATTTTCAGGAACGAGGATTTGCGGCAACCGACTGTGAGTTCCTGTTCATCGACAACACGGGAGAGAATCAGTTCGATGCGTTTGGGGCATATAACCACTTCCTCCGGATAGCACGAGGCGAGTATGTCATTCTGTGCCATCAAGACATCGATCTCATCGATGACGGTCGGAACGAGCTTGACGATCACCTGCGGGAACTTACCCGCCTTGACCCGCAGTGGGGGGTTTGCGGAAATGTAGGAGTGAGGGAGGACGGCAGGTTTGTACACCGGATCACAGATCCCTATGGGCTGAACAGGAGCAAAGGAGGTCCGTTTCCTGTCAAAGTCGTGAGTCTTGATGAGCAGTTCATGGTTGTGCGGCACGACCGTAATCTGGCTTTATCGCATGATCTACACGGTTTTCACTGGTACGCTGCCGATCTTTGTATGGTCGCCAGTATGCTCGGTTCTAGCGTGTATGTGATCGACTTCCACCTTTACCACAAGAGCACCGGCAATATTGACGCGGTGTTTCATGCGTGCCGCAAGGCTTTTACCCGGAAATACGGCTATTTTTTCCGACCTCGTTGGCATGAAGTTGTTTCGGGGTGGTCTGCATACCTAAGCCCCTCTCGGACAGGGCGTCTATATGCAAGGGCAAAAAGAATTCTTGCGAATCGAATCTTGCCTAGTCGCTAGAGGTCTTGAATCGTTGGACGATTGCCATGTAGATCATGTGAGCAAGTACCGCGTATCTCTTCGGCTCATAGAAGGGGCCGCGGAGTATCGATTCGGCCATCATTGTGGCACATCTTGGGTCGCCTGCCTTACTTAAAAGGTAAGCCGCGCATGCCTGATGTTCGCTGGTTTGCTGATTCTGCTTGAGCCATCGGGTCGGGTAAGGGATGTGTGGCAGAACGAGCCGCCGGTATACTTCTTCTTTCGCTTTCAACATGGGGACGG
>JAABUZ0100010206.1_pt1 | contig 10488 bp, 9 predicted proteins | sample 5562091 | NCBI WGS metagenome assembly JAABUZ01 (sample SAMN12813069, study PRJNA571459) | rock metagenome | isolation source: Antarctica rocks | place: Antarctica: Victoria Land, Linnaeus Terrace sud | collected 2015-12-21 | reverse complement strand
CAGCGTGCTGCCGGCTGGTGGCGGCACTGGCGACTTCGATCGAGCGGCTGAGGACTGCGGCCAGCACGACGTCGTTGTCGAGGCCGGTCTGGGTGAACTGCACCAGCCCGGCTATCGGAAGTTTCCTGACCCCGGCGACCGTGATGTCGATTGCGCCGCGCATGTTCTTGTCGAACTCACGGGCGGCTGGGGACGCCTGGGCGCTCTGCAGCGCCGCCCGCACGGCCGGTGCGGCCTGGCCCTCGATCTGCTTGACCAGCGTCGTGTACCCACCCCAGTCCGCCAGCCACCGCCGCAGGGCGTCGGGACGCCGCGCGGGGGCTGTGGCGTACGCAGCCTGGTACTCCGATACCTGGCGCCCGGCCACCTCGACCAGGACGGCGACCTGCTGGACGTCACGCACCGCGGCCACTCCGTCCGGCGGCAACCCGGCGATGACGGCCTTGGCGATGGCGTCGTTCTGCGCTGTCGCCAAGGAGTTGCTGAGGGAGGCGTAGCCGAAGTACGCGACGCCGAACCGGTCCAGGTGGGTGCCGATGGTGTCGGTGGTGTCGCGCAGGGAGCGCACGCTGGAGCGCGCTCGGGGGACCGCCAGACCGGCGGTCGCCGGGAGCAGGTCCAGCGCCACGTCGGTGGCGTGGCGTGCCGCTGCAACATCGCCCAGCGAGCCGGCGAGGACGCCAGTCAGCGCGGACGGCGACAGGCCGACGGCGGGTCCGAGGCCCGGCTCGCGCTGCAGCGCACGGGCGAAGCCGGGGACGATCTCCCGTCCCAAGGCGCTGCGGGCGGCGCTCAACCCGCGCACCAGACGAACTGCCTGTTCGGCATGGCCAGCGGCCCGCGCCTGACCCAGGCCCTCGCTGAAGTCGGCTGTGGCGAGCACGCCCACGCCGAGCAACGGCACAGCGAGCAGGGTCAGCAGGCGCAACCGCAGGGGAGTGCCGCTCACGTGCCGGGTGGCTCGGCGTCGAGGCCTCACAGAGGTCCCTGCGGCGGGACCAGAGGCGCAGGTACGGCAGGCGCAGGGACGGCAGGGCGCGCGGCAAGCCGGTACCCAGGCCCGCGCGCGATCGCATGCGGGTGCATCGACGCGCGCACAGGCGTGCTGTAGCCGCTCGGGCGCCCGCTCGTCGCGGCGCCGGCTGCTGGCGGCGACGGTCCTGGCACCATGCGGGGATGGATGACGGTGCTCTGGTCGGTCGGGTGCTCGCGGTGAGCCGGGATGGCGGCCACCGGTTCAGCAAGCCTGAACAGGAGCAGATCACACTTGTCGCCGGCCTCGGGGTCGAGGGCGACGCGCATGCCGGCGCGACGGTCCAGCACCGCTTCGCGGCGGCCGCGTCGCCGCGTGCTCCCAACCTGCGCCAGGTGCACCTCATCCACAGCGAGCTGCACGCTGAGCTGGCCGACCGCGGCTTCGACGTCGGCTCCGGCCAGATGGGCGAGAACGTCACCACAGCCGGCCTCGACCTGCTCGGACTGCCCAGCGGCACCCGCCTGCACCTCGGGCCGAACGCCGCCGTCGAGGTGACGGGCCTGCGCAACCCCTGCTACCAGCTGAACTCGCTCGCGCCGGGGCTGATGAAGGCCGTGCTCCACCGCGCGGACGACGGGACGGTGGTTCGGAAGGCGGGGATCATGAGCGTGGTCCTGACGGGCGGCGAGTGTCGTCCCGGTGACCGCATCGACGTGGAGCTCCCTCCGCCACCCCACGAGGCGCTGGGCGTCGTGTGAGCATCGCCTGAGCATCCGAACCGCTGCCAGGTCGGTGGCCACGCCGCGGACGTCACACTCTCGTGCCGTTTGCCCGGGCCGATCCATTGGCAGCAGAAGGAGGTGAGCCCCTGTCCGCGTGCTACGGCCGCGCAGTGATCGGCTCACGACTGGTCCGCCCGCCCGGTCTGCAGACCGACGAGACCCGCTCCGCCAGCCGGCTGGAGCTCTTCTTCGACCTCGCCTTCGTCCTCGTCGTCGCTGAGCTGGCCGGCGCGTTGAGCAAGGATCTGTCGGGCCACGGTGCCCTGAAGTTTGCTGCGCTCTACACGGTCGCGTGGTGGTCCTGGGCCTCGTCCACGCTGTATGCGAACCGGTTCGACACCGACGATGTCGTGTTCCGCATCCTCAAGCTCACCGGCATGCTCGCGGTGCTCGGGATGGCGGCGTCGGCATCCGACGCGACCGGCAAGCGGGTCGTGCAGTTCGTCGCGTGCTACGTCCTGCTGCGGCTCCTGCTGTTCGTCATGTACGCCCGTGCCTGGCGGTCGGTGCCCGAGGCCCGGCCGACCATCCGCCTCTACCTGCTAGGAGCGGGCGTCGGGGGTGCGCTGTGGTCGGCCTCGCTGCTCACCGACGGCTGGCTGCGGTACGCGCTGTGGACGGTCGGCCTCGTGGTCGAGGTGCTGGTTCCTATTACTGCCACGTTCGCCCCGGGTTCGGTGCCGCTGCACCTGGAGCACCTGCCCGAACGGCTGGGGCTGTTCGTGATCCTGGTGCTCGGTGAGTCCGTCGCCTCCGTGGCGCATGGCGTGCACGACGTGTCGTGGACCGCGGACTCCGTGGTGGTCGCCATCGTGTGCTTCGCCCTGACCGCCGGCCTGTGGTGGAGCACGTTCGACTTCGCAGGAGCGGCGGCGAAGCGGCTGTTGCTCGGGGCGTCCGATGACGGACGTCGGATCGCCGAGGATGCCTTCTTCTACGGGCACCTGCCGATCACCCTTGGCCTGGTGGCGACCGCGGTAGGCATCGAGCACCTGATTCTCGAGAGCTCAGCGGCTCAGGCTGCCTTCTGGACCCGGCTCATGCTCTGCGGCGGCGTAGCGACCTACCTGGCGTCGGTCGGCCTGACCAACAGTGCGCTGTCCGGACGCTGGCGCACGGGCTGGTGGTGGCTCGCTCCCGCCGGGCTGCTGGCGCTCGTCGACGCGGTCGTAACCATCCCGTCCGTCGCGGTGGTCTCGCTGCTGGCAGCCATCGTCGTCGCAGTGGTGGCCTTCGGCATCGTGCAGGAGGGACGCGGGCGCATCGAGCTCGAGCAGCTGTAGTGCAGGCTGGGGCGCAGCTGGGCCGGTCGGCCTATCCTCCCCACGTGAGCCGGTCAGGTGTCGGCGTGGACCGCATGGACGGGGCCCCCGGCGGTGCCTGCAACGAGTGCAGGCAGGCGCTTCCCGCGCCCGCGCTGCGTCCGTTCGTCGCCTGGTACGGCTGTACCGGCAGCAGGGGCTGCGGCCCGGCCGGCATCGTGGGCTGCCGTCCCCGTACCTCACCCTGATCGCCACGTTCGACGAGCCGCTGGTCGTCACGGCGCATCCCGACCCGGGCCAGCCGGCGAGCCGGCACGACACCCTGCCGGGCGGGCTGCACACCTCGCTCGCGCTAATCGAGCACGACGGGCGCCAGGCGGGCGTGCAGGTGAGCCTGCACCCCCTCGGCGCTCGGGCACTGCTCGGGCTGCCGGCCGGCGAGCTGGCCGGACTCGCGTCGACGCCGACCTGGCAGCCGCGTACGGCTACTACGACCAGGCGCACCTCGCCCGCGAGTTCCGCAGCCTCGCCGGGTGCCCGCCCAGCCGGTGGCTGGCGGAAGAGGTTACAAACGTCCAAGCCCCCGCCGTGCCGCTCGGGGCATTCTGACCGCATGACGAACTCACCCGCACCACAGGTCTGGCCCACGCTGCGCGCCCGTGACGCCCGCGCACTCATTCGCTTTCTCGTCGACGCGCTCGGCTTCGAGGAGACCGTCGTCTACGGCGAGGGGGAGCGGGTCGACCACGCGCAGCTCTCCTGGCCGCCCGGGGGCGGGGTGATGCTTGGCTCGGTGCGCGAAGAGGAGGGAGACGACGACTGGCCGCTCGCGCCCGGCACCTTCGGTGCCTACGTGGTGACCGACGAGCCCGACGCGCTGCTGCAGCGGGCTAGGGCCGCCGGGGCCGAGGTGACGATGGAGATCCACGAGACCGACTACGGCTCCCGCGACTTCGCCATCCGCGACCCGGAGGGCAACCGCTGGTCGTTCGGGACCTACCGCGGTGAGCCGCGCAAGGGCTGACAGCTCGGCTCCGCTACCGGGCAGGGTCGAGCCCCGCGCTCCGTACCCTTGCGTTGGACGACTCGGGGGGCAAAGTGACAGCAGGCGCGGTCGATGCGGTACCGGCGGCTGCCGGCACCGGTCTGCCGGGGGGCCGCGGGCCGCTGTCGGAAGCTCTGCTGGCGGTCCTGCGCGGAACCGCCGAGAGCCGGTCATTGACCGGTACGCCAGCCGTATCGGCCAGTGACCCCTACGGTGACGACGTCCAGCTCGCGTTGTATCTCTGCTACGAGCTGCACTACCGCCCGCTCGACGGGGTCGACACCGACCTGGAGTGGGACCCGGAGCTGCTGGGTTTCCGGCGGCTGCTCGAAGGCGCGTTCCTCGCCGCGCTGCGGGCCGACGTGTCGGCTGCGGCGGAGGCGGGCGGTGGCCAGGACGACGTCAAGGATGTCGACGCTGCCATCGGGCCGTTGCTGCTCGAGCCGACCACGGGCACCGGACCGTCGTGGTTCCTGCAGGCGGCCGGCGAGCCCTGGCACCTCGCCGAGTATGTCGCGCACCGCTCGATCTACCACCTCAAGGAGGCCGACCCGCAGTCGTGGGTGATCCCGCGGCTCGACGGGCAGGCAAAGGCGTCGATGGTCGCAGTGCAGCACGACGAGTACGGCGCCGGCCGCGGCGAGCGGATGCATGCCCGGCTGTTCGCGGAGATGATGCTCGAGCTGGGGCTCGACGCGACGTACGGCGCCTACCTCGACGCGGCGCCGGCGACGACGCTCGCGCCCGTCAACCTGATGTCGATGCTGGGGCTGCACCGGTCGCTACGTGGCGCGGCCGTCGGGCAGTTCGCGATGGTGGAAGTGACCTCGTCCCCCGGCTCGCGGCGGATGTCCGCAGCATGTGCCTGGCTGGGTGCGCGGTCGGCCGGCACGCGCTTCTACGACGAGCACGTCGAGGCCGATGCGGTCCATGAGCAGGTGATCCGTCATGAGCTGCTGGGCGACCTGCTGGGCCGCGAGCCGGAGTTGGCCGCCGACGTGGTGTTCGGCATCCGGTCGGGCCTGCTGCTCGACGACCGGCTGGGCGAGCACATGATGACGGCGTGGTCGGCGGGCAGGAGCTCGCTGCGGCAGCCGCTGCGCTAGACCTCGCCCGTTGCCCTCATCCGCTGGCGATGACTCGTGTCGCAGAACGGCTGCCGGCGGCTGCGCCGGCAGGTGCACAGCGCCACCACAGGACGCTCCGACGTGACGAGTCGGCCATCGGGCATCAGCACCTCGACCGGCCCCTCGACGAGCATCGGGCCGCCTGGCACCGGGGTGATGCGGCGCGGCCCTGCTGCCCCGCGCACTGCGCTCATCACCCCATCGTGCCCGAGGAGCCGCACGTACGAGCAGGCCGCTGCCCGGTGATGACAGCATGAGGAGCGTGGACGAGACCCGCCGGCAGCCATCGACCGACGCGCACACCGTGCGTGACCCGGCCCAGCTGCGCGGCCTCTACGGGACGGTGCCCAGGCGCGCGGCCGGCAAGGTGCATCCGTGCATCGACCGGCACGACCGGGCGTTCATCGCCCGCTCGCCCTTCCTCGTCCTTGCGACCGCGGCGAACGGCGGGCTGCTCGACGTCTCGCCCCGCGGCGACCTCCCGGGGTTCGTGCACGTCCTCGACGACGAGCACCTGGTGCTCCCCGACCGGCCCGGCAACAACCGCATCGACTCGCTGCTCAACGTGCTCAGCGACCCGCGCGTCTCGCTGATCTTCCTGGTGCCGGGGCTGGGCCACACTCTGCGCGTCAACGGCTCCGCGGTCGTCAGCACCGACCCCGACCTGCGGGCTCTCGGCGAGGTCAAAGGACGGCTGCCCGTCGTGGCGCTGCTCGTCCGCGTGGCCGAGGTGCTCTACCAGTGCCCGCGGGCGCTCGTGCGCAGCGGGCTGTGGGACCCGAGCCGCCACGTCGACCGCGACGCCCTGCCCTCACTCGACGAGGTGCTGGCCGACCAGGTGGCCGGTCTGTCGCTGCAGGAGAGTGTCGCGCTCGGCGCAACGAACGACCCGCTCTGGTAGCACCGTGGTCGTCAGCGGGCGGTAGTCGTCAGCGGGCCGTGGTCGCCCCGGCGAGCCATTCGCCGAAGGTCTGCGTGCCCAGCTGGGCCTTCGTGCCGGGCAACAACCCGCCAAGACGCATCTGACGTGCTGCGGCGCCCGGCTGGCGCAGCGGGATGATTCGCCGCTGCTCGCCGCGAGCCTGCAGCAGCCGACGGACCAGGTCGACCAACTGGTGTACCTCCGGACCGCCGAGGTCGGGAGCGCGTCCGACGGACTCGCCGGTGGCCAGCCGCACCAGGGCAACGGCAACCTCACGGGCTGCGACGGGCTGCACGAGCATTTGCGGGACGGGTACGAACCGGCCGGGGGTACGAGCCAGAAGCTGAGCAGCGAACTCATGGAACTGGGTGGCCCGCAGGACGGACGCGGGCAGCGATCCGGCGAGCACCACGGCCTCCTGGCGGCGCTTGCCCGCGTAGTAGCCGGTGTCGACGCGGTCGATGCCGACGATCGACAGCGCGACGTGGTGCCGCACCCCGGCGCGCTCCCCGGCTGCCAGCAGATTCCTGCTACTGGTGGTGAAGAACTCTTCCGATGTCCGGCGCCGCAGTGTCGCCACGTTGCTGACGTCGATCACCGCCCGCACACCGGTGAGGGCATCGGACAGACCGCTTGCGGTCATCGTGTCGACCCCCCGCGAGCGGGCGAGAACCACTGGCTCGTAGCCCTGCTCGGTCAGCGCTTCGACGACACGGCGGCCCACGACACCCGTTCCACCGGCGACGGCGATCCGCATCCGACCCCCTTCGTCTCGTGCCCGGCCGGACTGCTACCGAGCTGCCGGCGCCGGGCTTGCCGCCAGGTACTGGCCGGCACCGTCGAAGAAGACCAGCGCATCGGCGGGTGCGACCAGCGCCACGGTCTCGCGCTCCGCCAGTGGGTGGGCGGCATCGACTCGGACCGCCACCACGCCCGACTCCGTACTCACGAACGCGACCCGCTCCGCGCCCAGCCGCTCGGTCGTGATGACCTCGCCCTTGACGGACAGCCCCACCGCAACTCCTGCGACGGTTGCGCCGCTGGTGTCCCCGGGCCGCAGGTGCTCCGGTCGCACACCGACCGCTGCCGCCCCGGCAGGCGCGCTCACGACGAAGCCGGCGCCGCGAAGCTGCCCCTGGTCGGTCACGCCGTCCAGCACGTTCATCGGCGGGCTTCCGACGAAGCCGGCGGCGAAGCGGGTCGCGGGCCGGTCGTAGATCTCGTCCGGCGTTCCGAGCTGTTCGAGGCGGCCCGACTGCAGCACGGCGACCCGGTCGCCGATGACCATGGCCTCGGACTGGTCGTGCGTCACGAACAACGCGGTCGACCCGAGGCGCCGCAGCAGCGCCAGGATCTCGACCCGCAGGGTGACCCGTAGCTGCGCGTCGAGGCCCGACATCGGTTCGTCGAGCAGGACCACCCGCGCCCGGGTGGCGAGCGCCCGCCCGATGGCGACGCGTTGGCGTTGGCCGCCGGACATCTGCGCGGGCTTGCGCCCGGCGAGGTCGGCGATGCCCAGCAGGTCGAGGGTCTCCTTGGCGCGAGTGAGCGCGGCGCCTTTGTCCATCTTGCGGCCGTACCGCAGGGCGAGAACGAGGTTGTCGGTCGCGGTCAGGTGCGGGTAGAGCGCGAAGTGCTGGAACACCATCGACACGTCACGGCTGTGCGGTGGCAGTCTCAGCTGCGAGACGCCGTCGAACAGCACATCGCCTGATGTGGCGTCCTCGAGTCCGGCGACGATGCGCAGCAGGGTCGACTTCCCCGACCCCGACGGGCCCAGCAGGGCGACGACCTCGCCGGGAGCGACGCCCATCGACACGTCGTCGAGCGCCCGGACCGACCCGAAGCTGCGCGACAGGCCCGTCACCCTGATCTGTGTGCTCACCGGGTGAACTCAGCCGCCTTCGACTGCAGGTCACCCAGCGCCTTGGCCGGGTCGCCGCCCTTCTCGACTCCCACGACCGCGTCGGTCGTCGTCTGCGGCAGCTCCCCGCCGCGTGCCCCGCCCCAGGACGGCGGCGGGACGATGCGTGCGGCGAGGTCGTTGAGGGCCGCGAGGTCGGGATACTTCGCATACAGCGGGGCCAGCTGGCGGCTGGCCGTCTTGTCGACCGACAGGTAGCTCACCGCCGCCGTGCTCGCCGCGATCACGTCAGGCGTCAGCAGGGCGACGAGCATCTCGGTCGCCATCTCCTTCTGGCACGTGTCTGCCGTCAGCACCACCAGCGCGTTGCCGCCTGCCACCGGCCGCACGCTGCCGCCGGGCAGGGTGGGGAACGGCACGGTGCCGATGTCGAAGGCGTCCTTGCCGCGGCCCGCGACCGCGCCCTTGACGCCGGCGACGGCTGCCGAGGTCGCTCCGACGATGGCGGACTTCTTCAGCCCGAAGGAGATCAGGCCCTGCACGGTCGGGTCGTTCGACTGGGGCCCGTACGAGGCCACCTGGCGCAGGACGTTCATCGCCTCGAGGGCCACCGGCGAGTTGTATGCGGGCTGGCCGGAGGCGTCCTGCAGGTTGGTCCCCTTGGAGCCGGCCAGCGTGTTGAGGAACCAGTAGGCGAACTGCTGACCGGTCGGCAGGTCGACGGCGGTGACGCCGGGCAGGGCCTTCTTGATCTTGTCGGCGGCGGCGAGCAGGCCGGCGGTGTCCCCCAGCGTGGTCGGGTCGACCCCTGCCTTGGCGAGCATGGCCTTGTCGTACATCAGCACCGGCACCGAGACCTGCTGGGGAATGCCGTACTGCTTGCCGCCGACCTTGCCGAGCGGAACGAACCGCTGGTCGTAGGAGGCGCGCAGCAGCCGCGGCGAGACCTCCTGCGCCCCCAGGTTGCGGACGAAGACGGGCAGCAGGTCGAACCCGGCGACGGCGAGGTCGGTACTGCGCCCGGCTGCCTTATCGGCGCTGACCTGGTTGACCAGCGTGCTGTAGTTCGACGCCGACGACGACAGCTGCACCTTCAGCCCAGGATGGGCCTTCTCCATGAAGGTCTTGCCCGACGTGACCACGCTGTTGAGCGTGCCGACGGTGGTGACCCGCAGGGTCTTCACCTGGGCGGCGCACTGGGGCGATGCCTTCGCGCCGTTGACGTCGTCGACGGCCGCCGTGGCGGCGCGCGCGGTAGGGGCGGCGACCGAGGGCGAGGCGCTGCCGCCGCTGCCGCCACCGCCGCAGGCGGCCAGACCCAGGGTCATCGTGGCCAGGGCGGCCGTCGCGGCGCTGGCACTACGGCTCGATCTGCTAAGCGGTCGGATGTTCATCTGGCTTCTTCCGGGGTTGGGGGAAAGCTCGAGTTGTCGTGGTGGCACTGTCAGGCTGCGCCGGTCCCGGTGAGCCCCGCAGTGAGGCGGCGCTGCGCGACGAGGAAGACGACCAGGGTGGGCAGGGTAATGACAGCAGCCGCCGCCGACAGAATCGCGTAGTCCGGCAGCCCGGAGGCTCCGGCGTAGACCGCGAGTGCCAGCGAGGGTGTGTAGTTGCCGGGCGAGCGGGCGACCAGCAGTGGCCACAGGTACTCGTTGAACGACAGCAGGAACGAGAAGGTTGCCAGCGTGGCGATCGCGGGGACGCTGAGCGGGACGACGATGCGCCACAGCGTGCGGATGGTGCCGAGCCCGTCCATCCTCGCTGCCTCGAGCACTCCCTGCGGGATCGTGGTCATGTACTGCCGGAGCAGGAAGATGCCGAACGCGTTGACGATGAACGGCAGGATCAGCCCCACCCTGGTGTCGGGGAACCCCAGCCCGGAGACGGTCACGTAGTTGGGCACCGCCAGCACCTGGGTGGGCACGAGCAGGGTCGCGAGCACCAGGCCGAACAGCGCGTCGCGGCCACGGAAGTGCAGGCAGGCGAAGGCGTACGCGGCCGGGACCGCCGTCAGGACCTGCAGCACGAGGATCGACAGGCTCACGATGAGGCCGTTCGTGAGCGCGGTCCCGAGGCCGACGGCGTTCCAGGCCGTGCTGAAGTTCTGCACCCGCAGCTCCGACGGGATGGGGTTGGCCGTCATCCCGAGCAGTGTGGCCGGCGGGCCGAGCGCCGTACGCAGCATCCACAGGAACGGCAGCAGCGCGACGACCACGGCAAGCGTCAGCAGGGCCCAGCGCAGCGTGCGGGCGGCCGCTGACTCGCGCGACACCGTTGCCGGCCGATCCGAGGGGTGCGCGCGCCGTACTCGCGGCCGGGCGGCCACGGTCACACTCACGTCGCCTCCTGCCCCACCCGCTGGCGAAGCCGGCGCCCGGCCAGCGCGCCAAGCGCGCCGACCCCGACCACGACGATGAGCAGCAGGAACGACAGCAGCGAGGCGTACCCGATGCGGAACGACGGGGTGAACCCGACCGACCAGATGCGGTAGACGAGCGTCTCGCTGGTGC
>JAABUZ0100010203.1_pt1 | contig 10491 bp, 7 predicted proteins | sample 5562091 | NCBI WGS metagenome assembly JAABUZ01 (sample SAMN12813069, study PRJNA571459) | rock metagenome | isolation source: Antarctica rocks | place: Antarctica: Victoria Land, Linnaeus Terrace sud | collected 2015-12-21 | reverse complement strand
AAGCGCTTTGGGTGCCGGAAGTCCGAGGTCACGATTAAAAGCGGTGCTTCCAGCCGCCTGAAGCGAGTCGTGATTGAGGACGAATGAAGCATCAAGCCCGGCACTTCCAGTGCCGGGTTCCGCTTCTTGCTACGCAACCGGCGGCTTGGCTGCCTCCAAGCGGCGCTCCAGCACGACTTCCTTGCGCTGCACCGGAACTTCGCCCGGCGCGAAGACGCCGACAATGACCTGTTCGCCGATCACTTCCAGTATCTCGACTTCGATCATGTCCAGGCCGTCCCCAATTTGAATGACCGAGCTGCTGCCGTCGTGCGGACGGCGGTTGAAGAGGTGCATGACAATCCTTTGCGCTGACTCAAGTGACTTTCTCAGCGTCACTATTGCCTATGCAGAAATCATGCCAAGTAGAGATACGGGGAAGAATAAAAACTCAGGAGACGTTTCGTTCTGCGTGATGTGCGGCTATACTGCACTCATATATCACGCTGACAGCAATTGTCATCACGCTGGGAGCAATTGTCACAGCAAGGAGAAACTCCATGACCGATAAACCGACCCGGCCGACAACAGCCGACATTCCCGCGCAAACCATTCCCTACCCCGGCAAGCAGAGCGACATGAAGCTCCAGCCGCAGACTGATCTTGTCGGTTACAAGCCTGCCGGCAAGCTCACCGGCAAGAAAGCGATTATTACCGGCGCAGACTCCGGGATTGGCCGGGCCGTCGCCCTTGCGTTTGCCCTGGAAGGCGCGGATGTCGCGATTGTCTACAACGAAAACGACGGCGACGCCGAAGAAACGCGGGCAAAGGTGGAAGGGGCAGGACGCCGCTGTTTGGTGCTGAAAGCCGATGTCCGCGACTCGGTCGCCTGCCACGCGGCGGTCGCGCGGGCAGTCAGCGAGCTGGGCGGCCTGAACATTCTGGTCAACGATGCGGCCTATCAAGCCGTGCAGCCTTCGCTGGAGGACATCAGCGAGGAGCAGTTTCGGCGGACGCTGGAGACAAACATCTTCGGCTACTTCCACATGGCGAAAGCGGTCCTGCCGCACCTGACCAAAGGCGACGCGATTGTCAACACCGGCAGCATTGTCGGGCTGGTGGGCGAGCCGCATTTGATTGACTACTGCACCAGCAAAGGGGCCATTCATGCGTTTACAAAAGCCCTGGCCCTCAATTTAGGCCCGAAAGACATTCGGGTCAACTGCGTCTGCCCCGGCCCGGTCTGGACGCCGAACATTCCCGGCACGATGACGCTGGAAGATGTCAAGACATTCGGCGGTGAAGTGGCTCTCGCGCGGCCCGGCCAGCCCGACGAGCTGGCCCCGGTGTATGTTTTCCTCGCCTCTGACGACGCCAGCTTTATGACCGGCGCTCTGGTGGAAGTCACCGGCGGCAAGATGTCGAGCAGCTAAGAGACCTCACGTCGCCTGGAAGAACCTCACCCCGCCTCGTTCCTCGTCGACCCTCTCCTTAGGAAAGGAGAGGGTAAGATTCAAGGGGGCAAAGCCGATAGACAATCGCCCGCCTGTCTTCTCTTAAACTTTTCTTCCCTCTCCTTTCCTAAGGAGAGGGTCGACGAGGAACGAGGCGGGGTGAGGTTCTTCCAGGCGACGTGAGACTTTAGCTTTGCCCCAGCGCGTAGCGGGACAGCAAGGCATCAATCAAGATTGCCGTCCAGAGGTCATGCTCTTCCGGGTCGGAAAACTCAAAGCGCAGGCCCGCCGCGCCGGTCTTTTCGTCGCGCCACATCAGGTCCCCCAGCGTCAGCACCGCCGGGCCGGAGCCGCGCAGGCGCACCGGAACCGGGCCGTCCAGCCAGGCCGGGACAGCGGACAGCCGGACGCCGCCGATCCCCAAATCACTCGTCAAGGCCGGCTGCCACCTGCTGCCGTCGTGCATTTCCACGGTGACTCCTTCCGGGGCCGGCCAGCGCCGGAAGTCGCGCCGCCCGCCGCCCGCCGTGTCCCCGGACTTGGGAGCGGACGGCTCGGTCATCCGCAGGCGCTCCAGCAGCAGCATCGCTTCGTCCTGCCGCCGCAGCGCGGCTTCAACGTCATTTTCGGTATCAACGTCATTTTCGGTATCAACATCGTTGATGGCGTCGCTGAGTTCCAATTTGCCCATGTCGTCATAATCGCTCATGCTGTTGTCTCCTATGTATGCTGTGAAGCTTCCCCCTAGTCCCCAATGATGGGGGAACGGGACTAGGGAGACTTTTCTTACTTCTTGACCCGCGGCACATCACGCAGGGCCGAGATCATTCAGCGCTTCCATCAGGCGCGGGGTGTCAAACGCGGCACGACCACCGCATCAAACTGGAAATCGGTCATAGTAGCTTATTCGGTAGCTTATTCGGGATTTACGCCGCGAATCCTGCTTTGCAGTCATAGCTGTCCTGGCAGGGCAGCGAAAAAAGTACGCTGCCTCTCTTGAATTCTTGCAATGGCACGGGTATAATGCTTTCGCTCACCAAGACTGCCTCCATAGCTCAGCTGGTTAGAGCACCTGACTCTTAATCAGGGTGTCGTAGGTTCGAATCCTACTGGGGGCATACAAAAAAGCCGGAATGTTAGAAATAGCATTCCGGCTTTTTTGGCTCAGTCTCACGGCGGCGCTTGCACTGTATCTGTCACGAATGCACTCTCTTGGGGGTATAATACGCTTAACACAGGCGTACACCCAATCCCACACCAAAATCTTGACGCCATTTTCAAGGAAAACCATGCAAGACGAAACTCCACAAAACGAAACTCCACAAAGCGAAACTTCAATGGAAGCATCAGGCAAGACGAAACTGACGCGGCGGGCGTTTGTCAAAGGAGCGCTGGTCATCGCCGGCGGGGCCGGTCTCGGACTGACCGCGTTCCGGCTGGCGGGCGGCGGCGCACCGGCGATTTCCGCTGCCGGAGGCACGGGCAAGCCGACGCTCTACATGGTCGCAACCTCGCACATCGACTCCCAGTGGAACTGGACGGTGCAGCATGTCATCGAACACTGCATTCCGAACACGATGCAGCCGAACTGGGCGCTCTTCGAAAAGTACCCGGCGTATAACTTTAACTTTGAAGGCGTCATCCACTATATGTGGTTCAAAGAGTATCACCCGGAAGCATGGCCGGAGCTGCAATCCTGGGTCAAAAAAGGACGCTGGAAGCTGTCGGGGTCGTGGATCAACGCGGTAGACGTGGTCAACCCCAGCCCGGAATCGCTGTTCCGGCAGGCGCTTTACGGCCAGCAGTTCTTCCGGCAGGAGTTCGGCCAGGTCAGCTCCGACATTTACCTGCCGGACTGCTTCGGCTTCCCCTACTCCCTGCCGACCATCGGACGCCATTCCGGGCTGCAATCGTTTTCCACCCAGAAATTTGACCTGTGGGGTGGCTGGTTCCCGGCCCCGTTCTCAGTGGGACGCTGGGAAGGCGCGGACGGCTCACAGATTGTGACCGCCCTGCGGCCCGGCGCGTACAACCATGATGTCCACACGGATGCGGCGACCAGCCCGGACTGGAACGCGGACATGGCGAACGCGGGCGGCAAGCAGGTGGACCTGCGCTACTTCGGAACCGGCGACCAGGGCGGAACGCCCGGCGACACGACGGTTTCGTGGGTTCAGCGCTCGGTGGATGATACAAACGCCCCAGTGCGCGTCGTGAACACCAGCGCAGACCAGATGGCGAAGGACCTGACGCCTGACGAAACCGCCGGCCTGCCGCATTACAAGGGCGAGCTGACCATGAAGACGCACGGCGTCGGCGGCTACACATCCCAGGCGGCCCATAAAAAATGGAACCGGATGAACGAGCAGATGGCGGACGCCGCCGAACGGGCGTCTCTTGCCGCCGTCTGGCTGGGCGGGCCGGCCTACCCGCAGCGCACCCTCAGCGAAGCCTGGGTCCGCGTTTTGTGGAACCAGTTCCATGACACCATGCCGGGGACGTGCGTCCCGCAGGCGTACACGTTCACCTGGAACGACGATCTGCTGAGTCTCAACCAGTTCTCGCAGGTGATGACAACGGGCGTCGGCTCTATTGCGCGGCATTTGGATACGCGCACCCAGGGTGTGCCGCTTGTGGTTTACAATCCATTGGATCAGCCGCGCACCGACGCGGTTGAGGCGACGGTGACACTGCCTCATGCCGCGCCGCATGTGCGGGTTTTTGACACGGCTTCCGGCGCGGAAGTGCCGAGCCAGACGCTGTCCCAAAGCGGCCTCAGCACGAAAATCGTGTTTATTGCCCATGCGCCGTCGGTCGGCTGCCGCGTCTACGATGTCCGGCCCTCGCCTGTTCCCTGCACGCTGCCGACAGGCCTGAGCGCGTCCGCCACAAAGCTGGAAAGCCGCCGCTACCGGGTCGGCGTCAGCGCTGCCGGCGACATCAGCGGCGTCTACGACAAAGCATCGAAAACACAGCTTCTGAGCCAGGCCAGCCAGTTGGAGCATTTCCATGATTACTCGCCCAACTGGCCGGCGTGGGAGATCATTTGGGATACGGACAAGAACCCGCCGCAGGGCGTCATTCAGGACAACGCGCATGTCCGTGTGACCGAGCATGGCCCGGCCCGCATTGCGCTGGAAGTCTCGCGCACTGTCGGCGAGACCACCTGGGTTCAGCACATCCAGCTTACGCCCGACGGCGACTGGGTGGAAGTCCACAACGATGTTGACTGGCAGTCGCCGGGAACGCTGGTCAAAGCGTCGTTCCCGATGACCGCCTCAAACCCCACGGCGACGTTTGACTTAGGGCTAGGCACGATTGAGCGGCCCAACGCCGAGCCGAACCGCTACGAAGTCAACGCCCAGCAGTGGGCGGATTTGACCGACACCGGCGGCGGTCACGGTTTGGCGGTTTTGACGCGGTTCAAGTTCGGCTGGGACAAGACCAGCGACAACACGCTGCGCCTGTCGCTGCTTCGCTCGCCCGACGGCGACAATTATCCGTGGCAGAAGACCAACGACCTCGGCATTCATCATTTCCCCTATGCGCTGGCCGGACACAGCGGCGACTGGCGCGAAGGCCGGGTTGTCCAGCGGGCCGCCCGCTTCAACCAGCCGCTGACGGCCTTCCAGACGACGAAACACGCGGGAGCCGGAGGCAGGGAGTTCTCTCTGCTCACCGTCAGCACTGACCAGGTGGGTGTGCGCGGCCTGAAGAAAGCTGAAGACACCGACGAATGGGTGGTTCGGGTCCAGGAGCTGCACGGGCAGCCGGTGCAGGGCGCGGCGATAGCATTTGCCGCCCCAATTGTCAGTGTCCGGGAGATTGACGCGACCGAGCAGACCGTCGGCCACTACGCAGCGACGGGCGGCAAGCTGGTCATGGATTTGACCGGCTACCAGCCGCGCTCTTTCGCCGTGACGCTGGCCGCTGCGCCGCACAAAATCGCCGCGCCGGCCAGCACTCCCGTCACCCTGCCGCTGAACTTCGGCGGCGTCACGCCGCGCAGCAGCCGGGCGTCAAGCCCGTTTGACCATACCGGCAGCTATCCCGAAGAGCTTTGGCCGGCCTCGGTGTCATCAAGCGGCGTGGACTTCACGCTCGGCACCGGCGCGAACCGCATGGTCTCGTGCGTGGGCCAGACTATTGCATTGCCCGCGGGAAATCATAATCGCCTGTATCTTCTCGCGGCTTCGGCCAACGGCGATAAATCGGGCGTCTTTACCGTTCACGGAGCAGGCGGCGCGGCGCATAAAACGGCGCTGAGAGTGCAGGACTGGCAGGCGCTGACCGGCCAGTGGTACAGCCGCGTTATCCATAACGACCCCGCCGTCCCCGCCGCCTTCGGGCCAGGCACTGGCTATCCTGACCCGAACTGGGACGGCAACTTGATCATGGCGGGCATGTCGGTCAAGAATATTCGGATGGGCCGGGCCGCGAACATTGAACGGCTGACGCCCGGCTTCGTCAAGCGCGACCCCGTTGCCTGGGTCGGCACGCACCGGCATGATGCCCTCGGCGACCTACCGTACTGCTTCTGCTACCTGTTCCAGTACGCTCTGGATTTGCCTGCCGGAGCCACGAGCGTGACCCTGCCGAACAGCCCGGACATTCGCATTATGGCGATGACGGCGGTGCAGAACGCCGTGGACGGCACGCAGCCTGCCGGCGTTCTCTATGAGCCTGACCCGTTTCCGGCGATCACGCCGCGCACGCCCGCACCGGTCGTCAAGCGCCTGCCTGCCGGCACCGTGGTCTACCAGCTTGCCGCCACGCAGACAGGCGACGGCACGCAAACCGGCTTCATCAAGAAAGACGTTCCCGACCTGCCGTATGAAGGCACGAACCCGTGGACGATTAACCAATTCGTGTATTTGGACAAGCAGCCGGAAGAGCTGACGCTGATCGGCGGCTTCGGCGACGCCGCGGACACGGCAGGCCAGGAGCGGTTCCTGATCAAGTTCCACGACGGCATCCATTTCTGGGGCAGCAATGTGGATATCAGCAGCGGCGTTCCGTTTGACCTCAACAAATGGCAGATGGTCACGCTGACCTACGACGGCACGACGCTGAAAATCTACAAGAACGGGGAAGTCATCAAGACTGCGCCGGTTTCGCTCAGCGATGCCGCCGGCACCGTGCAGATCGGCACGCATGGCCCGTGGAACAACTACCACATCAGCGGCAAAGTGACAGGTTTCACGATCTGGAACTCCGCGCTCGACGCTGCCGCCGTCAAGGCGCAAATGGCGCACATGCCGCAGTAAAGAAAAACCTCACCCCAATCAAACCTCACCCCGCCTCGTTCCTCGGCGAACCTCTCCTTAACAAGGAGAGGGTGGAAACTTGTTTCCGGGTGAGGTCTCTTTTTGACGCGGTTTACCGCGGCATTGGCGAGGTATCCAGCCGCTTCACGCCGTCCAGCGCGGCCAGGGCCAGCACGCGCGGCTTGACAATGGCCGTCCACGCTTCGTAGCCCTTTGAATTGAAGTGCAGATTGTCGCTCCGCAGCAGCTCGGCAGGCGGGCGGCCATCAGCGGTCAGCAAGACAGCGTGCGAGTTGATAAAGTTCAGCTTCTCCGTGGGGATATTGTTCTCAAAAGTCCACTCTTCAATCAGATGGTTCGCTTCCAGCGTCTGAGCCTCCAGGTTCCAGCGGGCGACAGTGGGATTAATCGAAATGTAGACAATGCGCGTGTCCGGCAGGACCGCATGAACTTTCGCCACGAAATCCCTGTATTCCCGAAATACCTGCGGCGGCGTTTTATTGCCGTAAGCCAGATCGTTGGTTCCCGCGCAGAGCACAATAATTTTCGGCTGGTAGGGGGCGGCAATGCGATCTACATACAGTGTGTTCTCAAAGATTTGCGATCCGCCGAACCCGCGATTGATTGTCGGGATTTCCGGAAAATCGTGTGCCGTGTCCCACATGCGGATGCTGGAGCTGCCCATAAACAGCACTGCCCCCATTGGCGGCATCTGCTTCTGATCGGCCTTCAGGAAGGCGTTCATCTCCGGCGCGGCGTCTGCATTGGCGGGCAGCGGGGTGAGGGCTGTGACAGGAGGGATGGCAGTTTGCGCTGTCACTGCGAAAGTGCAGGCGGGGCCAAGTGAGAGAACGCCCACCACCAAAGCAGTGATCAGCAGCCGCGGCGGAATTGTTTTGGAATTCATCATTTGCTTCCTCATTGTCGCTATTATACCAGAGGCCACGCAGGAAAGCAGGAAAGCGCTGGCGTATTCAGGAAAGCGCTGGCGTATTAAGGGAAGATAATATCACCGAGGAGGCACGATTATGGCTGGTATCCGAAGCGTCATCTCTACTTTAGACCCGTCGGGGCAGGAGGTCATGGGACCCAATGTTCTGCTCTGGCACTACCCCAACAATGACATCGTCAACGGCTCGCTGCTGACGGTGGAAAGCAACCACTTTTGCGTCTTGAAGTCACGCGGCGCGATTATCAACGTCTACGAGACCGGGCAGTATCCGATTGATACGCCGCAAAGCGTCATGTTCGGCTCCATTCAGCAGGCGTTCTACGGCGGCCAAAGCCCGTGGCAGTACGAAGCGCTGTATGTCAACCGGGCAAAGCTGGTGGTCGGCGCGTCGGGCCTCGCGCTGTCCCGCGAGATGGCCGAGATGACTTATGACGTTGACTATTACGTCCATGTCGATACCCGTGAGGACGCGGTTAAGCTGGTCCAGCACATGCCCTACAGCGGCCATGCCCTGCTGACCGAGAACCTCAACGCTTACGCCGGGCCGGTGGTCGAGCAGGCCATCAATCAGCTCATTCAAGCAACGCCTTTGGAGCAGGTCAACGAAAAAATCCATGACCTGACGGATTTAGTTTACAGCCATTTGCAGGAATTTTTGGCGATTTACGGAATCACTCTCAACACGGTCAAAGTGCTGGTGCATCCTGCCGACCCGCGCATGAAAGCGCTGATCTCGCTGAAAGCCTTCGGCCTGAGCGAGATGGACGCCGTGCGCTACTACACGGCGATGATCATGGCCGAGCGCGGCGTGGTCAGCGCCCCGAATATGGCAGTCGGCCAGCCGTTCAATGTCGGCGGCGCGACCCCGACTGTCAGCGGCGAGCAGTATTTGCGTCCGACGGCACCGCCTGCCGAAGCGCCTGCGCCGCCCGCCCAGCCGCAGCCGGCTCATTCCCTGCCCCTACGTAACCAGTTGTAGTACAGGAACCGGCACTGGAAGTGCCGGTCTACTATCAAGTGAAAGTCGCTCCGCGACTGAAGATTAAGAACGCTGTCCTATTCCGTAGTGCCGGTTCCCCTTTCTAAAAGCCCTTTACCATGAGCGATCATCCAAGCCAAAACCCGATTGTCCAGCGCCTGCAAGTGCTGCTGTCGGGGGGCGGCTACAACTTCTACGGCAAGGCTAATCTGGCGCGGGCGGATGACCTGCTGGTGCGCCAGCGGGCCGGGTCCGCGCTGTCCGAGGCCGCGCGGCATCTCGGAACGCTGGAAGCCGAATATCGCCATATCTTCCTGTCGCCGGTGACGCGGGAACAGCCATTTCCGCCTGCCGCCTCGATGGAAAAGCTGCGGGGATTGACCCGGCTGGCGGAGCGCATCCGGGGATTGGAGTCGGACATTCGGGGCATGGCCGCCCCCGCGCAGGACAAGTTCTGGTGGCGTCTGCGTCAGGAAGCGAGCCTGCTGAACGCCCTGATTGCGTTTGACGACGGGCTAGTGCAGCAAGCGGTAGACATCGAGCACGCGGTATCGGCGTGGACAGTGGAAGAGTGGCAGGCGGATGACTTGGCTCATGCGCTCACGCCCCGGCTTCAGCCGCTTGCCGCGCTCATTCGGGACCGGCAAACGCTGCTCATCCAATCCGTGTAGGGGCAGGGCTTGCCCCTGCCCTCTTATTACGGCTTCAGCAGGGCGGTCTCGATGGAGTGCGCCGGGCTGGTGACGGTGACGGCTTTGCCGGCGAGCCAGATTTGATAATCTTTGTCTTCCCGCGTCTCATTTAACACGATGACGGCGAGGGTATTGTCCGGGTTGACAAACGCGATGCACTGCAAGTCATCAGAATTGGAGGTGCTGGCGATCCGGCGTGCGCCGGGCCGGACGAACCTCGCAAAGTGGCCCAGATAGTAGTAGGAAGGCTGGTAGTGCAGAGTGCCGGCGGTGGTATCGGCCATGATCGGGGCGGAGCAGTAGTTGCCGGCCTTGTTTGGCCCGCCCTGCTGGTCCAGCAGCAGGTTCCAATCGGTCCAGCCCATCGCCCAATGGCTCAGGTCCAGCAGGATGTTCTTCCCGTACCACTCCCCATTTCGCCATTCCTCGGCGGGGTCCGTCGTAAAACCCCGGCTGCCCTCGGTAAACAGCAGGTTTTTGCCCGGAAAAGCGTCATGGACGGCCTGCGTGTTGTCGAAATGGTCCCCGGTGTAGGAATGGAACGCCATGCCCCAGACGTACTGCGCGGCGGCAGGGTCTTCGTAGACCACCTGCGCCCGCTGGTACATGATGCCCCGGTTGTGGTCCCAGATCATCAAATGAGCGCCGAGGCCCGATTTGCGGAGGGTGGGGCCGAGGAAGTCGCGGACAAAGTCGCGCTCTTCCGCGCCGGAGTAGAGGCACGATTCCCAGGACTGCGTGGACATCGGCTCGTTTTGCACGGTCAGCCCCCAAATCGGGATGCCTTGACCCCGGTATGCTTGAATAAAGCGCACATAATAATCCGCCCAGGCCTGACGGTCTTCGGGTTTCAGCTGCCCGCCGTGCGCCATGTCGCCGTTGGTCTTCATCCAGGCCGGCGGACTCCAGGGTGATGCAAAGAGCGTGAACGGGGCATGGGCCTCGGCGAGCGCGGCCTTGATGAACGGCACACGATACTTAAGGTCGTGGGCGATGGAGAAGCGCGAAAGAGTGACATCCCCCGGCGTGTCGTCATAGGAATAAGTATCGCTGGAAAAATCGCAGCTGTTGATGCTGGTGCGGCCCAGCGTGTAGCCCAGCCCTTTACTTGGCGAGAAATATGCCGTGATAACCTCGCGCTGCTTTGCCGGGGGCAGCTTGGCGTAAG
>JAABUZ0100010202.1_pt1 | contig 10493 bp, 16 predicted proteins | sample 5562091 | NCBI WGS metagenome assembly JAABUZ01 (sample SAMN12813069, study PRJNA571459) | rock metagenome | isolation source: Antarctica rocks | place: Antarctica: Victoria Land, Linnaeus Terrace sud | collected 2015-12-21 | reverse complement strand
CATTTTGTCACATATATAATGAGCTACTGTAAGTCAGTATATACACTATAATACCGCCTTTAGACGGTAATCTGAACCATTACTGGATAGATACAGTTAAAGGAAACCATATATTTTCGCTAAGGTACTCTATGTTGTATTTCCGACACGGGCCGTCAAATGAGCTTTACCAGTTTGGGTCGATGGCGTGATTATTACATCCGAAATCTGTACATCGAGACACGACTCTCGACGTGATCGAGGTCTGCCGCCAACATCCAATAAGTCGAGAGAAGCTCGTATGACAAAATTGTTACTTGCTTGCATGGGGCTTCTAACCATTGTTGATCATGATCGTTTGTTGATGAAATGACCACTCACACTCTGAGGTCTTCTGTCGCGTCAAAGATGGAGTTTTTAAAAAGGAGTTGAAGATGTAGAGAGAGATATTGGGGCGGAACTGGAAAATAGCCGACCGGCAGTAAGCGAAGAGTACCTTATTGTACTAAGGTACTTACGGAGTACGACTCACGCTAAGGCGGATAGTTCCCTAGGGCTAAGGTAACGGACTGTGTACCACAGTAAACATACAGTACCTTACCTTAGATGCTTAAGCTAGACAAGCTTTCGAAGGGAGAATTGGCTTGTGATTGGTCAATCAGTTCAGCCTCAAGGCAGACTCCAAGAGTACTTACTGTACCTACTGTACCACGTAAGCCGTATACAGTACATACACCCTCACTTGCCACCTGTCTCTCCGTTTCAGCCTCGCTTCGTAATTCAGATTTGAAAGATGCTGCTTGGAAGAGTATTCCACCCTTCACAATCTATACGTGCGGTAATGAGGTTGGTTCCGTTCGCCTGATGAACATTGAGATTTAACGCTTGTGAGCGAAGGGATCCGTGTATGGAGTGGGGAGGTCGAGATTGCTTGTCTGTCCTTCCTAATTCAACCATGTGCCGTGTCTTTCACCCGTCTCGAGTCTCGAGTCTCGAGTCTCGACAGCCATGCCGACTACAAGCCATGGTGCTGATATGTAGTGCCGTGGAAAGCAGCTCTAGATACCTCAATAGCTTCAGGTACATCGGTTTGCCGTTTCGAGAAGTGTTCTCCTTACGCGCTCCTTTCACATTGATCATCATCCACCACTAATCCACCGTTTGTATTTATTGTCGAAATGAAATGAAGAGTGTATTAGTAGCTTTCCAAGTCTGACATCCGCTACTTCCATGTTGCTGCCATCTTTTCTAGTACCTTTTCACTCCTTTAGGCACGATAAACCGCGGCCGTCACCGGAGTCATGGCTCTCATCACTGCCACCACTGTCTTTTCTGCACTGTTTTTCCTTTGCCGATTCTTCATTCACGCCGAAGCCTACGTTGTTGACAAATCATGCAAACCTTACCTGACAGACAACGTGGACAAAACCAGTATGATAAATGCCGCCATGGCCGAAGCCAATGAGATGATGACCCATGCGGCTTGGATGCTTGATTATAATCTCACAAGAGTAGCCGATAATTCACGGGATGCCCTCTTTCCAGGTGCTAGTACACAAGACCTGATCAATATTGCAGGTCAGTCGAACGCTTTGCGTTACAGATGTCGCAGCGACTTGCTTCTGGATTTAGCTGATTTTGTATCGGAACAACAATAGAGAGATTCACGTATGCTGCGAACCACGTGCCATGGTCAGTCACCGAGAGATCACCGATGAACCTCGATAGCCTTATCATTCACTGTGGCGATCATCACTTCAGCCCCGATCTGGTCAAGGCGCATAATTCATGGAGGGACATGACATCCGCTTACACCGTCTACGGCTTGCATCACAATGATAACGAGGGTGCAAGGCTATGTACAAGAAACACACTCGGGATGATGTTGGAGTCTGACGGCATAGCCGGCGGCGGCGATACTGTCAAAATCGTTCTGCTCTGTGACGGTAGCCTGGTTCGGGGCGTCGCCCCACACTCAACGGGCAGCCAATTCCGGGCGGCGGGTATAGCTGCACAGGCCGGAAAAGCAGGTTTGTATCCCGGGAAACAGATGGATGAGATCTTTTACACGACTTGTCTGTCGGCTGTCTTGCTTCACGAACTGATGCACGTCACTCAAATGGATCGCTGTCAGTTGACTTCTCTCTATATCACTTTTCCCGTTTCATGTGCATCAAACGACTGACGTGTATACGCGATAGTCTTCTCGGGTGATTCTGAAGTTTACGGCTGGGATAAGATCACTGATTTGTCAATTAACTGGGCCATGTCGAATATCGATAATTACGCCTATTATGCTCTTGGTATGTTACACCGATGAGCGATCCCCCTCGAACGGATTCATCAAGCTTAAGGACATGCGCCTGAATCTCGCTGACAACAGTCATAGCGATGTTTCTCCCATCGGAGTATTTCGTCTACGATGGAATCGTTGGCTCTCACACACAGCTACTATCCAACACCAACCCCTTCCGCTACTCCCAGTCTTAAGGATGGGTGAACTGCTCTTCGTTTCCGTTCCAATGTTCCTATTTCTACAACGTGCTCAACAGCAGGGATCTTTGACCCTTTTGTTCCACGTATGTTGACCGGTCTAGATAGGATTACCTATATTATCTCTAATACTACACAACTGAGCCAACCCGATCAGTCATTGACAACATCGCAGCTTCCTCTTGTGATCTTGTCGGAGATGGAGGAAGACGGCTCTTTCGTTGAATTCTGGAGGTGAACGAGGTTGACAGGAGATTGCTGCATATTGCGGAACAAAATGATGCTTTGTTGAAGACTTTGAAGCATCTTAATAATCCATCGTATCTGTTGCGCAAGGGGTCAATGATCGACATCGCAAGCGGATGAAAACCAGTCGGTTGAGCCTTACGGTGGCGCTGCTGAGGAAAATTTGCTCCGTATATTGTACCGCCTCGACCGAGTCCTCGGTATCTGTTGCCCTGGTTGAGGAAATTCTAACGGACTACCGTATGTGCTGTCTTCATTGCAGATGGTGAGTAAATGACTCCGTTCCGTCAGACGAAATGCTACTCAGCATTGAGAATGCCCATCTTGATAACATGTGTTGTTGGGAATAAGCTCGGGATCATTTGATCCCAATAAACAACAGTTTCTGTGAGTCAAGCTGAACATTCTTGATGCTTTACGTACATGTGCCCAAGGTAGGTTGGTATTACTTCTACACGATCGTTGTCCGCCTCTCGACTCTTATCCACATGTCTGTCCAAATCCCAATGCCTTCCATAACCGGAAATGTTCCAGGACTCCTCTTATCTACCAGTTGCGGCTCAAACGTCCGAAAGAACTAAAGGCTGGTCAGCTCATAACGTGTATCGGCAAAGGCAGACATCACCTGTAACGGGCCCTTGTACAACTCCATCATTGCGATATCCCTCCCCAGACATGTTCTCGTTCCATATTCAAACGCCAAGTTATACTTATCATAAATCTTTGCCTTATCGATATCCGGCCATCGCTCCGGTCTGGAAGCACATGCGTCTTCGCCATATATGTATCCATCTCTCTGCACCACCCACGAATTACATGTTACGTCCGTACCTTCAGGGACGAATCTCCTGATAAGCATTGTTTTAAGTTTGGCTACCAACCGTGGAAAGGTGGTTGGTGCGGCCGGACATAGATGCATTGTCTCCTTGACGCAAGCAATGTAACAAGGGCAGTGTTCGCGAACTTCATCATACTACGGCGTGAACGAGAGATGGCCGGCGCGGTCGGCATTATCGATCTCGGTCATAAGCTTCCCATGGACAGTGGAGTCGGCCATGATGAAATTTACCATGGCTTGGAAGGTTGTTCCGAACGTGTCAGCGGCCGCAAGGAGAAAAAGAAGAAGCTCGATGCTTTACCGTCTTCCGTGCGCGCTTCCAGGAGACTGGAAATTCATTAGCAATCCGCTGGTCCCCAGGCTGGAATATCAACCAAGCCACAGCCAGCACTCACGCCTGCAGCGAGTCCATCCTTCCACCGGCTTTTCCTGCCCAAATGTCCTGCGTTCGCTGATTGAGGAGCTTGTCTCGGAACCCCATCAACGTCCCAGTACCGGAGTCATCCTCCGGCTTTGCCACAAGATACCTCTCTCCGATCCAAGTCTCCTTGATTCAGGATGTGAACGGATGCAATCGCGCCATCATACCGAAGGCCGGGAGTCCATCATGGAAGCCTTTGATTAGACCGCCGACATCCGTGCCTGTCTCGACAAAGCCAGAGGGAGCGCCGAATCCAACCTCGGAGATAATGTCGTAGTCTAGGAATCTGATCCCATTGGTGTTAAAACTGATAATTATCTTGCTTAGGACAAAATTGGAAGCGTGAACTTACACCACCCAAGGTGCGAAATCAATTTTCCGGTCGTCTCGTTGAGCTTATCTGTCCAGGCACGCATCGTGCTATCGATCACCGGCTCCATTCTCTTGACGTTCGTGAAACTATACTTTGTCTTCCTACCAATCCGCCATCAAGGCCTCAGAGGGGAACTTTACAATCTCCATCTTTTCAATCCGAGTGCACAACGAAAGCAGTTATGATATACGTCCGCTCGATCGGAAGGAAACAACCATCTACAGGACCCGCAATCAACTTCCTCGCCGCCGCACGCTGCTGCCAATCCTTGAATATCAGACCCGCCCTCCGTCCTGCCAAAGCTCCCCCGTAATACAACGTTCCGGTCTATATCCACCTGTCCACGATAAACATCCCGCAGCTCCATCGCATCGCCCACAAGCAGCAACGTCGGGAGAACCCCTCATCACTGGCCCTTGCATATCCCCCAAAGATTTCAGCAAAAATCAATTTTTTTTCCCCTTTTGGCAAACCCCTGAAAACACGCATTTACCACATCGCTTAATGCAAGTCCCAGAGAAAAACGGGCGCTTCCAGTCTTCTCGGAGATTTGTGAATATGCAATCCAGAGCCTCGTCACCACGGTATGCCCAGAACGGGGGCCGCGGGAAATTGGGAAGAGGGGGGGTTGAAAGAAGCGGTGGTGGAGGATTTCTGGGTATACTATGTACGGTACGCGGCGGAAGGGCGAGTGAGGATTTACGGTGATATGCCGGAATTTTGGGGATCATCATCATCATTGCGAGAGAGGGTCTGTGGTGGGAGATATCTTGGTTTACGGTGGAGTTACTGGAGGAGTTGTTTCATATCACCGTTTTTTGTTCTCGTGAGTTTAAACAAGAAAAATGGGGGAATCTAACAGCCCTTACTCCGTACCCTCGTATGTACTCGTACATTCGCTTGAGTGCATATACAGTACAGTACGTAGACCCAACAAATATCCCAATTCCTCCATCGATTTATCATACCACTGCCGTCCCATCATAACCACCACATCGATTATCGTCCCAATCACACGCAAGCATAACCATCCCATACCAAAAACAACAAAATTGCGTTTTTCACTCTCTTAGGAAATGATATCTGTTGTTTCGACAAAAGATATGGTATTAGGCTACTTACCATTCCAAGGCGTGCGTTTTTCTTAAACAGTCGTTGGTTGAAAAAACACAGACAGGAACAGATCTTTGCCATTGAAGGACCGCGGTACTTGTTTACTGTACCCTTCTTCTCCTTCTTCTCCTTCTCCTTCTTCTCCTTCTTCTCCTCCTTCTTCTCCTCCTTCTTCTCCTTCTTCTCCTCCTTCTTCTCCTCCTTCTTCTCCTTCTTCTCCTCCTTCTTCTTCTCCTCCTTCTCATCAGCAGCCCAATAAAACCCAACCCAAAACCACATTTCGTATGCATTTTTACTCCCAAAAACCCCCCCACCCCAGAATTGCCCCGGTGCAGCCACCAAACATGCCTTTGCTATGTACTGTATCTACGTACGTACGTGACCGCTTAATAACCCAAGATGATGATTATATTAGGACTTGTGCTGGGTGATGCGAATGGATAGCAGCGATGAATAGGCGTCGGTGTGTTGAGCGGCTTGGCGAGGTGGTTGGAGGTTGGGTGGGGTTGTGGGAGTGTGGTGGTGTGGTGGTAGGGAGGTGGTAGGGAGGTGGTGAGGTGGTGAGGTGGTAGGTGTTTAATGGATGGAATGTGTGGCAGAGGGGGGCTAGGGAGTGAGGTCTGGTGGTTTGTGCATGAGGAGGGAGAAGGGAGAAGGGGAGACAGGTGTGTAAAAGTGATAATAAGTTTTCGATGGCGGATGGGCTTGTAAGATATCTTTCAGAAGGGGCGTATGATGTTCTACTAGTTGCGGATGTGATATGTTTCCCAATATCTCACTGATGGTGGGGAGAAAAGTCCCACCACTGCAAGGTCCCTTTTGGAAAACATCTAATGTACCAAACCCGCCTGAGCCATTTCTTTGACATATCGTTTGTACCGGCCAACACTCCTACGCCTCAACGTACGTCCGTGCTTGACGAAAATCAAGAAAGTCAAGACCTGAGCCAACCCCGCAAAGGCCGCGAGGATGAAAGCGTTCTGCAGCCCCATGTTTGTGACCCAAGGGGTAATGCTACCAAAAAAAATAAGCTCACAGGCTGTCAGAGATATTAAAAGACATGTGTACTGACCCATATCCTATAGCAAAACTCATGGTGTTCCGAACGATAATCACAGTCACCATAGCTTCTCCACTCAGCTCGCGGTATGAGTCTATGCAATAGCTCACCGAAATCTGGATGCCAAGAGTATTGGTGAAGGCGATGACTCCCATGGCAAAGACAAGGCCAAACCAATGGATGCCCTTGGCGGCACCAACACCCCAGAGTAACAGCGCCCCTGGAATGCACAGAAGAGAGACGCTGAAGAGCCAAAGCCGGTGCTCTGGTTCCATAATGCCCCGATTGCGCCGCGCCATCTTGATGACTAGCCAGTCCCCAAGGCGACCTGTGTAGATAAAGCCGAAAATCACCCCAATGAGCGGCGACAAGTACGCTAGGCCGACCATTGAAGATGAAAAGCGATAGGGTGAGTCAGAGAGTATCAGGGAAGCTGTAGCGTTCAAAACATTGAACCACACGAGGTTGGAACCGTATGAGAAACCGGCGTAGAAGATCACAGGGAAGGTCAGAAATATGAGTGGTCGTAGCATCATGCCTCCTAGTCGATTTGGGCGCTGCCACGCAGTGGATTCAAATAGCTTCAGCTTAGTCCAATATGTTTTCTGCTGATAGTTCTTAGAGTAGCCATTTTCAACACTACCTACTGACAGATCCATCGCCGCTTTCTTCTCTCCCGCCGGGTCTACAGAGCTTTCAGGTGACATCTTTACACCACTCTTAACATCCGCCGTATCCATGGGCCTTGATCCGCGATGGTAGTTCGTTTCTTCCATGCAGAAAAAGAGAAAAATGAAGCCGATCGCACAGAATATGGAGCACCAATAGAGGACCCATTTCCAACCTTGGCCATCGTTGATAAAGCCCGCTAAAATTGGCGCGAGGAAATTACTTCCGGCTAGGAACAGAGCGTACAAAGCCATATAAGTGCCTCTTTCGTGCGTGAAGTATATATCTGTCACAGATATCTCGCACAAAGATTCGATTGGGGCTCCAAAGAACCCTTGCAGGACCTTACTCGCAATCCACTGACCATTGGACGTTGTGTACGGCACCCAAATCATTATTGCCATTGTTGCTAGTATCGACAACAGGTATACAGGGCGCTTTCCATATTGCAAAGCAAGCGGCTGCCAGACCAGGCAGCCCCATCCGAATAGCAGAAACATGTATCCAGTGCCGGCGTTTAGGTCGTTCAAAGTAAGGCCTGTATCTTTGGCGATTGGTTCTAGAACAGAATAAATGGCCGCGGAGGCAATCCCAACCATCAACGTGTAGACGCACATGCATGTTGTCGAAAGCAATTTTCGTTTTGATGACCAGTTCAGAGGGTCATCGGGGTCATCTGAAGGAGCTGGGACCAGAACGATATCGCGCTGGCCACTCGAGCTATGTTTTGCGAGTATTGTTCCTTCGAGATCGACCAGGTGGACTGTTCCAGGAATCTGTTCCGCGTTTTCCATGGCTTGATGGTTTTCCCAACTTATCGATTCACGGCGTATCCTATTCTTTGTGTTTGGGTGATTCTACTATCTGGATAGAAGGATTGTATATATCACAGATAACTTTGCGATGGACTCTACCGATAGAGGAGTTTATAGTTGTCGATCTATGCAGCTAAACTGCATGAGCATGCATGTTGCATTGCATCAAAGGCCTTACCTCAGCGACACCAAGATAACAAAGATAGGCAAACCACTCGCAGTCAGGCATTCGGATATTGCTCAACCTGTTGTAGCGACTATTAGCCCCCAACGCTAGGAATTCAAATGCATACCCTGTCGTCAATTGAGAAAGCCCAGCAGACTGGTCAGACTCGATTGAATTTCGAACATGAACAATGCCATGATTGTGGTCTCGAAATTAACAATGCCATGATCGTGGCATCAAGAATATCGATACTCGCATGCACACGATTGGCTGAAGGCGGTGGCTAATGGCAAGCTGCACCGTGGCTGCCAGCTACCATCTTCGTATGCTCAGCAATACTATTCAACGACTTCTCGCGATGTCAACGCCTTGCGCAGCATCAAGTCGCTCACTTGAGCGTTGTCTTGGTGTTGAACTTCAGAATAGCAGATCCGCTTGGCATCATTACGGCAGTAGCCGGTCTTATGGGCCTCATCGAGCAAGCGATCCAATCCATTATCACTCTACCAAAATTTTGTGTCGACTTTCAAAACGCCCCAACAGAGATTGTTGGGCTCTCTCTTGATCTACACTTGTCGAAGGAACTGCTGGCATGTGTTCAGTCATTGCCTCCATCAAAAATTAGTAACGTTGACCAAGAACGAGGTATTACAATTCTGACCTATAACCAACGGCTCGTGCTCCGGCTTGATTGTCATACTATCATCACTCCATTGCAGTACAGTATGCAAAATTGTCAAATGCATCTTGCGGGTTTAAAACCGTCCCAAGACCACGTTTGCCGTTCCGCTGAAAAGGCAAACGATTCAGCTTCGAATGACTCGTTAATTACCTCTGATTATTAGCAAATCGAAGACCATTAAGACTGCTTGTTCGTCGTCTGCGGAATTTTATCGACCGACCCAAAATTCAATATCCCACGTCAATCAAGCCGGCATCGTAGTGTTGGACATTTGGAACGTATTACTCCCTTCAATTCAGTGCTACGTGGCCAGAGCAAGGCTGTCGCAAAGATATGGACATTCCTCAACCTTCAAGCTTAGAGCTCGCTCTGAACTAGTACCGGCCAATCAGGAATATCCTGTTCCTTTGTCTTCACAATCCAGTTTGGGCTTCTATCGCTACCTAGGAGTTGCAAAAGCCAGGCTTGTTCCCTCGGTGATGCACCGGAGATCATAGCTGACGCTTTTTCCACATTTTCTTGTTGGCATTCGAATCGCTGGTACATCTGACATTAGCTTCTGCTGTTATGAACAGGAATAGGAGTTCCAGTCTAGATAGCAGTGTTCCAGTAAAAGGTTATAAGTTCTCGCGATTGATACTTCTCTTTTTCAGCTTCTTCCCTGCCTCCACTCTTCCCTTCCTCAGCATCCCAGACGTCTACGTTCCCCCACTCCTATTCGTTCTGAATCGCCTTCTTCCATTTCCCCTCTCCAAGCCAGTCCGATCACAATGACCGTCGAAGCAAGTGTGAGCTTTCTCACAATTCGGAGACCCGAGCATATGGCTATCGCTATGGGAGTGAATGCCTTTGAGTGCTTGACCTGAGCGGCGAGCAGTCAGGTCGTTTTGGGATTTGGGAGAGAATTGAAGTAGAAGAAGAACATGGATTGAAAGTACAGGTAGAGGAGAAGTTTAACATTTGCGTATTCGAATGAATCAGCACTGAAACCTCTCGCGGCTAAATTAGTAATCGGCGTTGTATCTGTGCCTCTTTCTTGCCTCAGTTCTCAGACGTGCCAACGTCGCTAAGCCCCTTCGGGTTAGCGTCCTCACTAAGCCCCTTCGGATTAGCGTCCTGCTGACTTCGCAGCGTACGGGCGGCACGTCTGAGTGCAAACCCCTGTAAGATAGGTTGATCTGCGTTAATTTGGTGACAGCCCGCACAACTTGCCTCGTTAATTTTTGCAAGTCACAACATTCTTGTTTGCGACGCGATCATCAATGCACAACATGTAAATCATAATGTATGTGAACTTGCGATAGTACTTTCACATATGCTCTATCTGATGCGTCTAATTTAAATATCAATAAAATTCTGCGAGATCGATAAGTTGCGTCGTCGCATCATCGAGTCGACTGCGTGCGATAATTCGAGTAGTCGAACAGCGCGATCAAGAATATGCTAGCTTCGATTTTTTGCTCTCGTCGTCAGATATGTTAGAGACCTGCCTAGAGCGAATCAGATAGGAATGTCATTTAACTAGAAGATAAATGCTAAGGAAGAAAGATAGCTACGGGAAAGAAGCTGGCTACATATGTGTGTTTCTCAGCCGACGCTAGGCCCAATAGGGACTAGTCAAGGTGACGAAGCGAGAAT
>JAABUZ0100010201.1_pt1 | contig 10494 bp, 11 predicted proteins | sample 5562091 | NCBI WGS metagenome assembly JAABUZ01 (sample SAMN12813069, study PRJNA571459) | rock metagenome | isolation source: Antarctica rocks | place: Antarctica: Victoria Land, Linnaeus Terrace sud | collected 2015-12-21 | reverse complement strand
ACCCGAGCGTGAGCCCGCTGCACGCGGAGCTCGTCCGCCGCGGGCCGCACCTCTACGTCGCCGACCTCGGCCTGTCCGCCAACGGCACCCGGGTGAACGGCCGCCCCGTCGGTCGGCGGGTGCTGGCAGAGGGGGACGTGGTGAGCTTCGGACTGGCCCGCACCCGGGTCGGCGGCATCCCCGCCGTCGACGTCGAGGTGGTCGAGTCCCGGCAGCTGGCAGCGCCGGAGCTGACCCGACGCGAGATCGAGGTGCTGGGGGCGCTCTGCCGGCCGGCGCTGCGACAGGACGCGTTCGTGGCGCCGACCACGGCCCGCGACGTCGCCGACGAGCTCGTCGTCACCGAGGCCGCCGTCAAGCAGCATCTGCTGCGGCTCTATCAGAAGTTCAAGATCCCGGAGGGGACCAACCGCCGCGCGCGGCTGGCGAACGAGGTCATCGCCAGCGGCGTCGTCCGGCCTCAGCCGGTGGACGCGGAGGGCCTGCGCCGCATCGAGTGACCTGCCCGGGCATGCTGGGACGATGACCGCCCGCCTGCTCCCCGGGGGCCCGGTGGCCGAGGCCGTGCTGGCCGAGGTGCGCACGCGCGCCGAGGCGCTGCGCGAGCGCGGCGTCCACCCGAGCCTCGCCACCGTGCTCGTGGGCGACGACGACGCCAGCGCCGGCTACATCCGGGTCAAGCAGCGCCAGGCCGCCGAGCTGGGCTTCCTCTCCCCGCACGCCCACCTGCCGGCCGACGCCAGCCAGGACGACCTGCTGGCCGCCATCGCCGGCCTGTCCGCCGACCCGGCGGTGCACGGGATGCTGGTGCAGTACCCGGTCCCCCGGCACCTCGACTACGAGGCCGCGCTGCTCACCATGGACCCCGACAAGGACGTCGACGGCCTGCACCCGACCAACCTGGGGCGGCTCGCGTTGAGCATGCCAGGGCCCACCCCCTGCACGCCCGCCGGCATCGAGGCGTTGCTGGCCCACCACGGCATCCCCGTCGCGGGGCGAGAAGTCGTCATCCTCGGCCGCGGTGCCACCCTGGGCCGCCCGCTCGCCCTGCTGCTCAGCCAGAAGCGGCCCACCGCGGACGCCGCGGTCACCGTCGTGCATACCGGCGTCCCGGACTGGCCCCGCTACGCCCGGCGGGCCGACATCCTCATCGCCGCAGCCGGTGTGCCGGGGATCGTGCAGCCTGAGCACGTCAAGCCGGGCGCCACCGTGATCGGCGGCGGCGTGCGCTACGAGGGGCGACGGCTGCTGCCCGACGTCGACGAGCGGTGCGCCGAGGTCGCCGGCGCGATCACCCCCCGCGTCGGCGGGGTCGGCCCGACCACGGTGGCCATGCTGTTCCGCAACGCCGTCTCGGCCGCCGAGCGGGCCGCGTGAGCGGGGGCTTCCCGCCAGGCTTCTTCGACCGCGCGGACCCCACCGACGACGCGGTCTTCTACCTCCCGCCCCGCCTGGTCACCCACATCGACGACGGCGCGGTCGCGGCGGTCGGCGCCCTCTACGCCGAGCTCGGGCTCGGCCCGCGGGTGCTCGACCTGTGCTCCTCCTGGGTCTCGCACCTCACCACGGCGCCGCCCGCGCTGACCGTCCTCGGGATGAACGCCGCCGAGCTCGCGCGCAACCCGGCCGCGACCGACCGCGTGGTGCAGGACCTGAACGCCGACCCGGTGCTCCCCTTCGGCGACGACTCCTTCGACGATGCGGTCTGCTGCGTCTCGGTGGACTACCTGACCCGGCCGGTCGAGGTCTTCGCCGAGGTGGCCCGGGTGCTCGTGCCCGGCGGCCGGCTCGTCTGCTCGTGGAGCAACCGCTGCTTCCCCACCAAGGCCGTGCGGGGGTGGCTGGCGACCCCGGACGAGCGCCGGGGGGACGTGGTCTCGGCGTACTTTGCCGCCGCCGGCGGGTGGGGCGAGGTGACCCAGGCGACCCGGGTCGCACCGGGCGGCCACCGAGACCCGCTGTGGGCCGCCTGGGCGTCGACGGAACTCGGCCGGCATCGAGGGTGGTGAAGATGGACGCGAGTCATGCACCTCAATGGGTGAAGTGCCGGACGCCGGTGAGGTAGAGGGTGATGCCGGCGCCGCGGGCCGCGGCGATCACCTCCTCGTCCCGCACCGACCCGCCCGGCTCGGCCACCGCGCGCACCCCCGCCTCCGCGAGCACGGTGAAGCCGTCGGCGAAGGGGAAGAACGCGTCGCTCGCCGCCACCGACCCGCGCGCGCGGTCGCCGGCGCGGGCCACCGCCAGGTGGGCGGCGTCGACCCGGTTGACCTGGCCCATGCCGATGCCCACGGTCGCACCGCCGCTCGCGAGCAGGATCGCGTTGCTCTTGACCGCGCGCACCGCCCGCCAGGCGAACGCGAGGTCCGCCAGCACCTCCTGGGCGGCCGCCTCGCCGGCCGCCAGGGTCCAGCCGGACGGGTCGTCGCCCTCCTCGACGATCGCGTCGGCGGTCTGCACGAGCAGCCCGCCACAGATCTGGCGCAGCTCCAGCCCCTGCCCGGCATGCCCACTCGTGCGCAGCAGCCGCACACTCGGCTTGCGCCGCAGCACCTCCAGCGCGGCCGGCTCGAAGTCGGGCGCCGCCACGACCTCGGTGAAGACCTCGGCGACCTGCTCCGCCATGCCCAGCGTCACCGTCGCGTTGGTCGCGATCACCCCGCCGAACGCCGACACCGGGTCGCACGCGTGCGCCAGCCGGTGCGCCGTCGCCACGTCGGTGGCGACGGCGATCCCACACGGGTTGGTGTGCTTGATGATGGCGACGCAGGTCCGGCCGGGGAAGTCCCACGCCGCCCGGAGCGCCGCGTCGGTGTCGACGTAGTTGTTGTGGCTCATGGCCTTGCCGTGCAGCTGCTCCGCGGTGGCGAGGCTGTCCCCGGCGTCGGGGTTGCGGTAGAGGGCGGACCGCTGGTGCGGATTCTCGCCGTAGCGCAGCACGTCTGCCAGCAGGTATTCCCCCGCGAGCCAGGCCGGGAAGCCGCTGTCGTCGTCCGGTGCGACCACGTTGCCGAGCCAGCTCGCCACCGCGATGTCATAGCTGGCCGTGTGCCGGAACGCCTCCACCGCGAGCCGCTGCCGCTCTGCCAGCGTCGTCCCGCCGGCCAGCACCGAGGCGACGAGCCCGTCGTACGCCGCGGGGCTGCTGACCACCGCGACCGAGGCATGGTTCTTCGCCGCTGCCCGCACCATCGCGGGCCCGCCGATGTCGATCTGCTCGACGACCTCGTCGCGGCCGGCGCCCGCCTCGACGGTCTCGCGGAAGGGGTAGAGATTCGCCACGACCAGCTCGAACGCCGCGACGCCGAGCTCCGCGAGCTCGGCCCGGTGGTCCTCCCGCCGCATGTCGGCCAGCAGGCCGGCGTGGATGCGCGGGTGCAGCGTCTTGACCCGGCCGTCGAGCACCTCGGGGAAGCCGGTGACGTCGGCGACCGCTGTCACCGGGACGCCGGCCGCAGCCAGAGTGGCTGCGGTGGAACCGGTTGACACTATCTCCACCCCGACGGCGGCGAGCGCGGCGCCGAGCTCGACCAGGCCGGTCTTGTCGTAGACGCTGACGAGCGCGCGCTGCACCGGCGTCCGCGCGCCGGTGTCGGGGGTGCTCATGCCGGGCTCACTTCCTGCCGGGCGAGCCGCCCGACGACGTCGACGAGCAGCGGCCGCTCCGCCGCCTGGATGCGCGAGCGCAGGGTCTCCTCGCTGTCACGCGGCCGGACCGGCACGCGCACCTGGGCGATGACCGGGCCGGTGTCGACGCCCTCGTCCACCCAGTGCACGGTGGCCCCGGTCTCGATGGCGCCGGCGGCGAGCGCGTCGCGCACGGCGTGCGCCCCCGGGAACGCTGGCAGCAGGGCCGGATGCGTGTTGACGATCCGGAAGTGCTGCACCACAGCGGGTCCCAGCAGCTTCATGTAGCCGGCCAGCACCACGAGGTCTGGGGCGTCGGCGGCCAGCCGGGCGGCCACGGCGTCGTCAAAGGCGCCGCGCGTCGGGTGGTGGTCGACCCGCTCGCACCACACACCGATCCCCGCCGCCCCGGCCCTGAGCTCCGCGCCGCTGCCGTCGCGGTCCACGCCGACCGCGACGACCTGCACGCCGTACGCCGGGTCGGTGGCGGCCTGCAGCAGCGCGCCGAGGGTGCTGCCGGCACCGGAGGCGAGCACCACCACCCGGGCCCGCGTCACGGGGTGTCAGCTTAGGTGGTGCCGGGGGGGCCTCGACGCTACGGTCGGCGGCGTGACCGACCCCTTCGCGCGTCCCGACGAGCCGCCGCAGGGGCCGTCGGTCCCGCCGTACCAGCCGCCGGCCTACGGCCAGCAGCAGGGGTACGGCCAGGCCGGTGGGTACGGCGCGCCGGCGCAGTACGGCTACAGCTATCCGGGCTACCCGCAGCCCTATGGCGCCCCCGCCGGCACCAACGGCCTGGCCATCGCCTCGTTGGTCACCGGGATCCTCGGGTTCCTGTGGATCACCCCGTTGCTCGCGATCGTCTTCGGCCACGTCGCACTGAGCCAGATCAAGCGCACCCGGCAGGGCGGCAGGGGACTGGCGATCGCCGGCCTCATCCTCGGCTACCTCTGGGTCGCGTTGTTGGGATCGCTGATCACCCTCGCCGTGACCTCCGCTTCCTCCGGCTCGGGCTGACCTTCGGGGTCCGAAGGGGCTGCCTGCGGCCCGGTGTCGCCGCCGGCGTTGCGTCCCTGAGGCAGCACTGACTGGACCTGGACCCGGACCCGGGCCCGCAGCGCCGCGCCGCCCCCCGCCAGGCCGGCACCTCCGGCCCGGGCGGCCACGCGCGCCCGCCCGGCTCCCGAGCGCGCCCCGGCGGAGGCGGAGTGCGCGAGCGGCTCGCGGTGTCTCCACAGCTGCCGACCGGCGACGGCGAGCGCGGCCCCGGCAGCCACCTCGGCAGCCAGGGCCAGTCCAACCCGCCATGCGGACGGGCCGATGGTCTCCAACCGGCCGGGGCCTGCGGGTCCGTCGGCGGCGGCTGCCGCCGCGGCCGCGAGCAGGCCGGCGACGGGGCCGGTGAGCACCGCCAGGCCGAGGCCGGCCGCCGCCGACCAGGATCGGCTTCGCCGCAGCACAAGCGCGCCGGCGAGCACCCCGGCCGCCACCGGCACGAGCAGCACGGCGACGCCGGCGCCGGAGCGGCCGCTGGGCAGCCCGGCGAGCAGCGGCAGGGCCGGCACCCGACCCACGGTGGTGCCCCACGGCGTCACGCTGGACGCCGCGCCGACGGCGAACCCCGGGCCGGCCAGCCATGCCACCCCCCACACCACGAGGTCGGGCACCAGGCACGCCTCGAGCAGCGTCAGGGCACCAGCACCGGCTGCCCCTGGCGCGAGCGCGGCCTGGACGTCGCCCACCTGGGCGGCATGCAGAGCGAGCAGCACCCCCGCGGCCACCGCGGCGACCGCGGCGACCGCGGCGACCGCGGCGACGCCCCCGGCGAGGACGGCGCCGGCGGCGGGGGACAGCCGGTCACGGGCCAACGGCGCGCCGGCGGCGTGCTGGGCGCGCAGGACGCCCGCCGACGCCCCGGCGAACCCCACCGCAAGGCCGCCCACGAGGGCGGTCGCGGGCGAGGGGTGCAGGGTGGCCGTGCCCGCCAGCCAGGCCACCCCGGCCGCGAGCAGCGCATGCCACCCGGCGACCGCCCCGGCGACGGCCCCGAGCTCCCGCCAACGGCCGTCGCTGGCCTCCCCGCGCTCCTCCCGGCCGCGGGTGAGTCCCCCGGCCGCGCGGGCGACGAGGGCCGCGACGACCAGGGTGAGTCCCAGCGGCGGCAGGCCGACGACCGCTGGCCCCACGTGGATGCGCGTGTGCAGCGCCGACAGCCAGACTGCCGCGCCCAGCCGCAGGGCCGCGCCGGCACCCGACCCGGCCCGGGCGTCGCTGGCCCAGGCGGCGAGGACCACCAGCTCGACGAGAACGCCGCCGAGCGCGACGGCACCGGCGGCACCGAGCGCCGCTGGCAGGAGCAGCGTGCGGGCGGCGGTGGGCGCACCCGTCCCCGCCGGGCTCCGCCGCCCAGAGTGGGCGGGGCCAGGGGGGCGTCGCTCCCGGCGGGCGCCGCCCCGAGGGGGGCTCACGGGGGGCGCGGCAGTCACTGGCCGACCGTCGCATGCGCCGGCCCGGCGGCGGCGCAGCCGGCCCGGCGTGTCGGCCCCGCGCTGCCCCGACGCTCCTCCGCGCTCTCCGCCCGGCCGGGCGGGGGCCCGGCGCTAGAGGTGCTGGCGGCTCAGGTGCTGGAGGGTCAGGTGCTGGGCGGCGGCGGGTAGTCGGCCGGCGGCGTCCCGGCCCCGCCGCCGAGGTTCTTGAAGTCCGGCATCGCCTCGCCGCTCTCCCGGAAGGCCATCACGGCGAAGACGACCTGGACGATCAGCGCGAGCAGAGCGAGGTAGAGGCCGAACTCCCGGGTCACATCGAACTTGATCCCGAATGCGTTGTCGACCCCCGGCTTCTTGAGGAAGCGCAGCAGCAGGATCAGCGTCGCCAGCGCCGACAGCCCCGCGATGGCGATGGTGCGGGTCACCGGGAGCTGCGGCGGCCAGGCCTGGCCGAGGGAGGGGAAGAAGGCGAGCCCGCCGACAAGGAACCCCAGCCACAGCGGCGCCCAACCGAAGAATCCCTTGCCGATGGTTTCCGAGCCGCCGAGGCCGCCGTGCACGGATCGCTGGAAAAAGGGCAGGAACAGGCAGATGAACAGGATGGCACCGCACACGGCGATGACCTGATCGCTCCGCTTCATGCGGTTGACGTCGACAGCAGCCACAGCCGGTCCCCTCTGGTCCAGGTCACGCGCCGCCGGGAGGCGACCGTGCGGCTGCAGTCTGTCGGCTGCCGGCCTCGGCCACAAGCGACCACGCGGTGCGCGACTACATCGAGCGCATGATCTCCGCCATCAGCCGGGCGGTCTCCGACGGGGTCTTGCCGACCCTGACCCCGGCGGTCTCCAGCGCGACCTTCTTGGCCTCGGCGGTCCCCGACGATCCGGACACGATCGCCCCGGCGTGACCCATCGTCTTGCCCTCGGGGGCGGTGAAGCCCGCGACGTAGCCGACGACCGGCTTGCTGACGTGCCCGGAGATGTACGCCGCCGCGCGCTCCTCGGCGTCCCCGCCGATCTCGCCGATCATCACGATGGCCGCCGTCTCCGGGTCCGCCTCGAACGCCGCGAGGCAGTCGATGTGGGTGGTCCCGACCACCGGGTCGCCGCCGATGCCGACCGCGGAGGAGAAGCCGAAGTCCCGCAGCTCGTACATCATCTGATAGGTCAGCGTGCCGCTCTTGCTGACCAGCCCGACCCGGCCCGGCTTGGGGGCGATGTCGGCCGGGATGATCCCGACGTTGCTCTGCCCGGGGCTGATCAGGCCGGGGCAGTTGGGGCCGACGATGCGGGTCGTGCCGCGCTCCTCGGCGTAGGCATAGAAGGCCGCGCTGTCGTGCACCGGAATGCCCTCGGTGATGACCACGACCAGCGGCACCGCGGCGTCGATGGCCTCCACCACCGCGGCCTTCGCGAACGCCGGGGGCACGAACACGACCGACACGTCGGCTCGGGTCGACGCGACGGCCTCGGCTACGGTGGCGAACACCGGCACCATGACACCCGATCCGGCGTCCACGTCGGTCCCGGCCTTGCGCGGGTTCACGCCGCCGACGACCTGGGTGCCGGAGGCGACCATCCGCCGGGTGTGCTTGCTGCCCTCCGAGCCGGTGATGCCCTGCACGATCACCCGGCTGTCGGCGGTGAGGAAGATGGCCACGGCTCAGGCTCCCTTGCTCGCGAGCTCGGCGGCGCGGGCCGCGGCTCCGTCCATGGTGTCGGAGCGCTCCAGGCCGTTGATGCCTGCCCCGTCGAGGATCCGGCGCCCCTCCTCGGCGTTGTTGCCGTCCAGCCGTACGACGATCGGCTTGCTCAGCCCGCCGGCCAGCATCCCCACCGCCTGCACCACGCCGTTGGCCACCGCGTCGCAGGCGGTGATGCCGCCGAAGATGTTGACGAAGACGCTCCGCACACTGGGATCGCCCAGGATGATCCCCAGCCCGTCGGCCATCACCTGCGCGGAGGCGCCGCCGCCGATGTCGAGGAAGTTGGCCGGACGCTGGCCGCCGAAGGCCTCGCCGGCGTAGGTGACGACGTCCAGGGTGCTCATCACCAGGCCGGCGCCGTTGCCGATGATCCCGACGCTGCCCTCGAGCTTGACGTAATTCAGACCCTTGGCCTTGGCCTGCTCCTCGAGCGGGTCGTTGGCGGTCGGGTCGGCGAAGCTCGCGGCGTTCGCCTCGTGCCGGAAGTCGGCGTTGTCGTCGAGGGTGACCTTGCCGTCCAGCGCGACGATCCTGGCGTCCGGGGTGCGGACCAGCGGGTTGACCTCGACCAGGGTCGCGTCCTCCGCGACGAAGGTCTGCCACAACGCGACGAGGACGTCGACGACCTGGTCGCGCACGTCGGCCGGAATGCGCGCTGCGTCGGCGATCTCGCCGGCCTTGGCGGCGTCGACCCCGGCGAGCGCGTCGACGGGCACCCGCGCGAGGGCCTCCGGCCGCTCGACGGCGAGCTCCTCGATCTCCATCCCGCCCTCGGCGCTGGCCATCGCCAGGTAGGTCCGGTTCGACCGGTCGAGCAGGAAGGAGACGTAGTACTCCGTCTCGATGTCGCTGGCCTGGGTCACGAGCACCCGGTTGACCTCGAGGCCCTTGATGGTGAGCTGGAGGATCCCCGCGGCCTTCTCCGCCGCCTCCGTGGGCGAGGTCGCGAACTTCACCCCGCCCGCCTTGCCGCGGCCCCCGGCCTTGACCTGCGCCTTGACGACCACGTCACCGCCGATCCGTTCGGCTGCCGCAGCTGCCTCCTCCGGGGTGTCCGCGGTCTCGCCGGGCAGCACCGGCACACCGTGACGGGCGAAGAGCTCCTTCGCCTGGTACTCGTACAGGTCCACGCGTCGTCCTCGTCCTCGGTGGCGGGGCAGCAGTGCCGCGAGCGTAGACGGGCGGCCCCTCGGCTTACACAGCCCGTACGTCGGGAGGCGTCACGTCGGTCCCGCCGGCGCGACGACAAGGGTGTCAGCCGCCGTCAACCCCTCACCAGGAGGAACAGCATGCGCACCACGACCACCCGCCTCGCCGTCACCGCTGCCGTCACCGTCGCCGGGCTCGCCGCCGGCTCGGGGGTCGCCGGCGCCGCCACCGCACCGCACCGCACCGCCCCCGAGCAGAAGGGCTGCGCCACCGGCGTCCTGCCCCCCGCCATCCACGGTGCACCGGCCGTGAAGGCGGGCTCGGCCCGCGGCTTCTACGTCGGCCACGACGCCCACGGCTATGTCCTGCGGGTCACCAAGCCGCTGCACGACAAGGCCGTCCTCGCCGGCACGATCGTCGCCAGCGCTGCCATCCGCGACACCCCCCGCAGGCTGGAGAAGGCCGACCACGTCTCGCTGTCCGCGGACCGTCGGGTGCTGTCGTTCCGCTTCACCAACTACGGCCGCATCGACGGAATCAACTTCGCCGCCTCCTGCGCGAACTCGCTGACGTTCTCCTTCCAGGACTCCGGCAAGCCCGCGCCGGCCAGCGAGGTGCACCTCGGCAAGGGCCGCACGTCGCCCGAGACCAGCACCTTCACCATCACCCGGGCGCCCAAGCCGACCGACGCTCCTGTCCCGGTCACCCCGGCGCCGGCACCCGCCAGCAACGCCTGACCCGGTCCGCCTGCCCGGTCCGCCTGATCCCATCGGGCCGGCCGGCTCAGCGGGGCAGGTGCACGGCGAACGACGCGCCCCCCTCTGGCGCGTGTCCCGCCAGCACCTGCCCCCCGAGCCGCGCCACCAGCCCCGCGACCAGGGCCAGCCCGACGCCGGTGCCGACCCGACGGGTGCCGCGGTAGCGGTCGTGCAGCGCGGACCGCTCGAAGGCCACCGCGAGGTCGGCGTCGGTCAGCCCCGGCCCGCCGTCGCGCACCTCCAGCAGCACCGTCGACGGCCGGCTGGCATCGAGCGCCAACACCAGTGGGCGCCCGGACGGGGTGGCCCGCAGGGCGTTCTCCAGCAGGCCGTCGAGCACCTGGCGGACCCGGCGGGCATCGGTGCGCACGACCACGGGGTACGCCGGGGCGGCCAAGGCGAAGCCGACCCCCTGGCCCTCGCCGCGGTGCCGCCACACGTCGCCGGCGTCGGTCACCAGCGCCGTGAGGTCCACCTCGGCCAGGTCCAGGCGGAAGTCCTCGGCGCCCAGCCTGGCCAGGTCGAGCAGGTCACTCACCAGGTGCTGCAGCCGATCCGCCTCCGAGGTGATGACCTCACCGGCGCGCACCGCCTCCCCCCCGGTCGCCACCCCGTCGGCCAACGCCTCGCCGAAGCCGCGCACGGCGGTCAGCGGCGTACGCAGCTCGTGGCTGACTTGAAGATGGCTCCCGGCGTGGGTCAGCTGGCCACTGGTAGCTCGTTGAGGGTGACGCTGTAGCCGAGGTCGCGGAGCTGCTGCAGGGCACGT
>JAABUZ0100010200.1_pt1 | contig 10494 bp, 7 predicted proteins | sample 5562091 | NCBI WGS metagenome assembly JAABUZ01 (sample SAMN12813069, study PRJNA571459) | rock metagenome | isolation source: Antarctica rocks | place: Antarctica: Victoria Land, Linnaeus Terrace sud | collected 2015-12-21 | reverse complement strand
TACGTGATGTCGTGCACCCAGCGGTCGTACTCGCCCTGGTCCGGCAGCTCGCCGGTGCGCAGCAGGTACGCCACCTCGAGGAACGTCGACCCGTCGGCGAGCTGCTCGATCGGATAGCCGCGGTACCGCAGGATCCCCTGGTCGCCGTCGATGAACGTGATCGCGCTCTTGCACGACGCCGTGTTCATGAACGCCGGGTCGTAGCTCATGACGCCGAACTCGCCAGCCTCGACCTTCACGTTGCGCAGGTCCGACGCGCGAATCGCCTCGTCACCTTCCGTCCCGCGCGGCAGCAACGTCAGTTGGTACTGCTTATCGGTGCGCGGATCGCGCAACGCCAGTGCGCCCGGGGCGGTGTCGCTCGACGCCGTCGGAGCGCCGCTTGCTGCGGTCGTGGTCGTGTCCGTCTGGCTCATGCCATTCTCTCGTTGGGAGTGCCCGCGCAGTTGCCGCAGTGAGCTCTAGCTAATCAAGCTACGCGCCGCCAGCACCGGACGCACCGCGACGTCCTAGCCGGCACACCGCGTTCCACTCGGCCTCGGAAACGGGCGTCACGCTCAGCCGGTTACCCCGCCGCAGCACCTGGAGCGTCGCACACCTCGGGTCGGCCCGCAACGCGGCGAGCGACACGAGCGCGGGAAAGCGCTCCACGGCCCGCACCTCGACCGTGACCCAGGTCGGCGCGTCCGGCCGGCTCTTCGGGTCGTACCCCGCGTGTGCCGGATCGAACGCCGTCGCGTCGGGCCGCGCCGCCGACGCGACCCCGGCCAGCCCGGCAACGCCGGCCGGGTCGATGTTCGAATGGTAGAAGAGCATGCCGTCGCCCGGCCGCATCTCGTCGCGCATGAAGTTGCGCGCTTGGTAGTTCCGCACACCGTCCCACCACGTCGTGCGTCCATAGACGGCGAGCAGGTCGTCGAAGCCGAACGAGGTCGGCTCGGATTTGAGCAGCCAGTACCGCCGGTCAGCCGTCGCGCGATCAGACATGCGCGCAAATGTACGCGGACCTCTCATAGGCGTCTCGCGACTCGGCACGACCTGCCCGTCGCGTCGCCCCCGCGCACGCGGAGGTCCGCCCATCCGCTACGCCGACGTCACCCCGCCCGCGGCAACTCCAGCGTGAACCGGAACCGCGTCCCCTCTCCCACGGCCGAGTCCACCTCCAGCTCGCCGCCCATCGCCGCGACCAGCTTCTGACAGATCGCGAGCCCGAGCCCCGCGCTCGAAAACGCGTGACTCCGCGTGTCCGGACCTCGGCGGAACGTCTGAAAGAGCTGCTCGAGCACCGCCGGCGGGATGCCGCGACCCGAGTCCGCGACGGTGAACGCCACACGGTCCGCGCCGTTAGGCGCTGGCGACGCGGGCTGCACCGCCACCTGCACCGTCCCCGCTGGCGTGAACTTGAGGGCGTTCGTCACGAGGTTGAGCAGCACCCGGTGCAGCGCCGTCGTCCGCCCCACGCGCGCGCCCACGACCCCGACCGCCACCGCGAGCCCGACCCCGCGCTCCTCGGCCAACGGCGCCACGATCGCCCGCACGTCTTCGACGAGCGCGGCGACGTCGAAAGCGGCGCTCGACCCGCTCGCCAGCCGGTCGCCGCCGCGGGCCAGCTCCATCACGTCGCTCACGACCGTACTCAGTCCGAACGCCGCGCCGTACACCAACCCGAGCTGCCGCGCCTGCGGTCCGTCGAGCCCGGCCGCATCGCGCAAGCGCTCGACCAGAAAGAGGATCGAACCGAGCGGCGACCGCATGTCGTGCGCGACCTCGACCAACAGCTCCAGCGCGTGCGTGCCACCGAGCTGATCCATCACTGAGCGCGCGCCGTCGGCCCTCGCCGACGTTTCGACCCGGTCGAGCGCGGCGATGAGCCCGAGCGCGATCTCGGACGCGTCGGCGCCGAGCGGGAAGGCGTCGCTCCGCAGTTGCTCGACGAGCCGACGGCGCAACCGGCAGGCGAGCTCCGCGACCGGCACCCGCCACGGCAGGTCACTCACGCGAAGCGCATCGGCTGCGCCGGGGCCCGGATCGCGCGGCGCGTTGCGGAGCGCGATGCACAGCACACGCAGCGCGTGCCGCACTTCCTCGCGCGCGTCACCCGTCCAGTGGTCGCTCACCCATGCGGCGGCACGGTCCAACTCCTCCCACACGTGCGGCGCGCCACCCGCCGCGCCGCGCGGCGCGAGCAACTGCGCTCCGCGCGTCGTGAGCGGGTGCGGCGTCGGTTCGGGCTGCTCGTCGACGACTCCGCCGCGCACCAGGCGGAGTCCGGATGCTGTCGTGCGGCGTGCCACCGGGCCGTCAGGCCCCGACCGCGGCCATGAGCGGCGCGTCTTCGCGCCGCATGCCGTGCTTCTCCATCAGGCGGTACAACGTTGTCCGGTCGACGCCGGCCAGCCGCGCGGCACGCGACATGTTGCCCGCCGCCCGCGTCGACAACCGGTTCAGGTACTCGCGCTCGAAGTGCGTGACGAGCTGTTCCTTCGCCGCGTGGAACGCCTCCGCGTACAACCCGGCCGGCACAGCGGACGCGCCGTCCTCTGCGGCCTGCTCTTCGTACAGCGGGATGTCCTCCGCCTCGATCGGCCGCCCCGCCTCGGCCACCACGGTCACGTGCTCGATCACGTTCTGCAGCTCACGCACGTTCCCGCGCCACGGGCGCGACTGCAGGAATGCGAGCGCCGACGTCGAGAAGGTCGGCCGCGCCGATCCGGCCGCGCGGTGGCGCCGCCAGAAACGCTCGAGAAAGTGCTGCGCGAGCGCGGCCACGTCATCGGGGCGCTGCCGGAGGGGCGGTAACTTGATCGGTACCACGCAGAGGCGGTAGAACAGGTCCTCGCGCAGCAGCCCCTGCTTCACCGCCTCGTGCGGATCCCGGTTGGTCGCGGCGATGAAACGCACGTTGACGACCGCGTCCTGCCGCTCGCTGCCGACGCGACGGACGACGCCGTCCTGCAGCACGCGTAAGAGCTTGGCCTGGAGCGGCATCGGCATTTCGCCGAGTTCATCGAGGAACAGCGTGCCGCCGTCCGCGGTTTCGAGCAGCCCCACCTTGTCGCGGTCGGCGCCGGTGAACGCGCCCTTCTTGTGCCCGAACATCTCGCTCTCGAGCAGCGCCCCGGGGATGGCCGCACAGTTGATCGCGATCATCTTCCGCGCCGCGCGCCGGCTGTGGCGGTGGATGAAGTTGGCGATCACCTCCTTCCCCGTCCCGCTCTCGCCGAAGATCATCACCGACGCGTCGGCGGGCGCCACACGGCGCGCCATCGCCACGGCCTGCCGCAGCGCGGCCGAATCCCCGATCAGCGTGTCGCTGCTATCCCCCGTCGCACGCGGCGGGGACGCCTCGGCCGCGGCCGCCGGACTGCGGCCAGCGGAATTCGGCGCACTCGTTGCCGCCGTGGAACCCACCTCGCTGCGCAGTTCGCGCGGCGAGCGGCCGCCACGCGCGGCGTGCGCCGCGCGGCCGACGAGCACCTGGAGGTGTGAGGCCGAGAACGGCTTCGGCAGATAGTCCCACGCGCCGGCGCGCAGCGCGTCCAGACTGGAGGCGACCGTCGGGTTGCCGGTCATCACGACGACGAGCGTGTCGCGGCTCGCGGCCGTGATCGCGCGGAGCACGTCCATCCCGCTGATCGGCGTCATGTACAGATCGACGAGCGCGATGTCGAAGTGCTGGCGCTCCGCGGCGTCGATGGCTTCCTCGCCGCGTCCGAACGCCACCACGTGGTGCCCGTCGAGGCGCAAAATGTTCGCGCACCCCTCACGGAGTGTACGGTCGTCGTCGACGACGAGGATGCGCAGGGCGGGAGCGGCCCCTGGGGACGCCGAGTCGGCCGAGGAAGCCGCGGAGCGGAGATCGGGCATGGGAGGGGAACGCGGGATCCTGCGCGGGAAGGGGGAACTGCGGAGGACGAAAGCGAAGCACGCGGGCTACGCGGCGCGCTGGCTCTCGACAAGCAGGCACGGCGAGACTTTTTTCCGCCCGACGGGGTACGTGACCGACGTTGTCCCGCATGCCAGCGTCTGGCGGCGCGATGCAGCGGTCACGGTGGTGCTCGCTGTGATTGCGCAAGCAGTGGTGTCGGTCGCGGCCGATGTTGGCTTGAGCGATGCACGCCACAGATCGCGCCGGTGCTGCACAGGCGCTACGGCGAGCGCCCGGTCGGGCCGACACTCTGCCCCGACTGCCTTCCCACGGCCCTCGCGGCCGTTCTTCCGCGCTCCCCCTCTCGATGTCTGCGAATCTGACGCCCGTCCCGGTCGGCGGCGAGCCGTCGCTCCCCGTCCCTGTCGAGGCCACCGGTCTCGCGCCGTACGATCCCGCCGCCGGGTACAACCCGGGCCCGGAGGGCGAAACGGCGCCCGGCAGCGCCATCTCGCTCGGCCGCATCGCGAACGCGCTCAATCGCTTCAAGTGGATCATCGTCGCCACGACCGCGCTCGGCGCGCTCGGCGGCGTGATCGCGGGGCGCTACGTCGAGCCGCAATACGACGTTAACGCCGACATCTTCACGACACCGTCGGCGCAGACCGGTGGGAGTGGAGGCACGGCACGCGGGGGCAGCCTGACGCAGATCAGCGGTTGGCGCGATCTGCTGCGCGCGCCGGCGATCTCGGACCCGGTCGTTATCCGCCTCGCGCTCTACGTCCGCCCCGAGAACGCCGCCGACTCATCGCTGTTCCAGAACTTCACGGTCGACCGGACGAAGCCCCGATTCTTCCCCGGCGATTACACCCTGAAAGTCGACGGCGGCCGGTGGACGCTCAGCGATCAGCTGGGCGGGGTGCGCGAATCCGGCGTCGTCGGCGACTCGATCGGTCGCGCGGTTGGGTTCGCGTGGGTTCCTCCGGGCCAGCTCCTCGGGAACCGCTCGCGCACCGTCAAGTTCACGGTCGTCACCCCGCGCGAAGCCACGACCGACATCATCAACAACCGGCTGCAAGTCCTCACCGACGAGCGCAGCCCGGTCATCTATGTGCGGCTGCGCGGCACCGCGGTCCAGCGCCCGGCGGCGACGCTGAACGCGATGCTCGACCAATTCGTCGCCGTCGCGACGGACCTGAAAAAGCGCGAACTCAACCAGCAGTCGACGACGCTCGCCACACAGCTCGACGCAGCACAGAAGAAACTTCAGGACTCCGAGCGCCAACTCGAACAGTTCCGCGTCGGCGCGATCACACAGCCCTCCGAAGGCGTGACCGTGTCGCCGAGCGATGCTGCTGGCGCGGGGACCGTCACGCGCGACCCGGTCATCAACAATTTCGCGATCCGCAAGCTCGACTACGACGCCACGCGCCGCGACCGCGAGGAGCTGGAGCGGCTCGGCAACGTCCTCCGATCCGGCGGCTCGGTCGACGCGATCAACTCGGTGCCGACCGTCGCACGCGACCCCGGGGCGGCCCCGCTGCGTACCGCGATATCGGACTACAACGACCAACAGGCCAAGCTCGAGAAGCAGCTCGTCGTCTTCACCGACTCCGAACCGTCCGTAAAGCTGCAGCGGCAAACGGTCGCCGCAGCCCGGAGGACGGTCCTGCAACAGAACGCCGCGTTCGTGAACGCGCTCAGGACGCGCGAGTCGGCGTTCCAGGGCCAGCTCCGCGACGCGACGCGCGAGCTGCAAGCGATCCCGGGCCGCACGATCACCGAGGGCGCCCTGCGCCGCGAAGTGGGCGTGCAGAGCGACATCTACTCTAAACTCCGGTCCGACTACGCCGGCGCGAGCCTCGCCCAGCAGGCCTCCGTGCCCGACGTGAAGGTGCTCGACTCGGCCGTGATGCCGCTCGCGCCGTCGAACAACACGGGCGTGCGGCTGATCGCGGCCGCGACCGCCGCCGGCCTCGCGATCGGCGCGGCGCTCGCCGTGCTGCTCGACTTGCTCGACCGTCGCTTCCGCTACCCCGAGCAGGTCACGCGCGAGCTCGGCCTGTCGGTGCTCGGCGTCGTACCGCGCATCGACGACGGCCGTGGACGCCAGTCGGCCGAGCGCGCCGCGCAGATCGTCGAGGCGTTCCGCGCGCTGCGGCTCAACGTACGGTACGCCGCGTCACCCAACCAACACGTCGCGCTCGGCATCACCAGCCCGGGCTCGGGCGACGGCAAGTCGCTCATCGCGAGTAACCTCGCGCTGGCCTTCGCGCAGGGCGGTTGGAAGACCGTGCTCATCGACGCCGACGTGCGCCGCGGACAGCTGAACGGGACGTTCGACCTGCCCGCGTCCCCTGGGCTGGTCGAGTACCTCGAGGGCACCAGCCTCCTGTCCGAGGTCATGCACCCCACGCACCACGAGAACTTGTGGGTGGTGCCGGGCGGCCAGCGGCACCGGCGTGCGCCCGAGTTGCTCGCCACGGCCCGGTTGCCACAGCTGCTCGCCGCGCTCGGCGCCGAGCACGACGCGATCATCGTCGACACGCCGCCGTTAGGCGCGGGGACCGACGCCTACGCGGTCGGCACGGCGTGCGGCCAGCTCGCCCTCGTGCTGCGGCGCGGCGTCACCGACGTGCGGCTCGCGAAGGCCAAGCTCAAGATCCTCGAGCACCTCCCGATCGCCATCGTCGGTGCCATCCTCAACGGCGTGGGCACGGACTCCGGAATGTACGAGTACTACTCGTACGACCCGGAGTACGTGGTTGCCGAGGATGCGCCGAGCCAACACCTCCTCGCGGAGGAGAGCGAGTCCGCCCGCGACGACGCGCGCGTGGTCGCGACGCGCGATTGAGGTCCAACCGCCGGGGCGCAGCCTTCGTGCTGCGCCCCGGTTGTGATGTGCGTAGGCGATCGGAGTGGGAGAGTTTGTGACGCTACTTTTTCAGTGGCCGATGCCGACATTCATTGCCGTGCCGCCCTTCCGGCGGTACGATAAGTGGCGGTGATGACCGGTGCCGACCATTCGCCCGGCCTCGCCTCAATCGACTCTATGATGCTTTCTCTCGTCTTCCGTCGCCGGACGTTCGCGCATGCAACGCGTGCAACGCGGACCTGCTTCCGCCTTGCACTGCTCGCGCCGCTCGGCGTGGCGGTCGCGCAGTCGCCGGCGCGGGAACAGACGCTTCCGCAAGCGTCCTCGCTCGCTGGCATGCGTCCAGTTCCGACCGTCGTGACGGCGTACACGCCCGATGCAACGCGCGCGCAGCTGACCGCGCGCCGCGATTCGCTCACGCGTTTCGATACGACGAGCTCCGCAGGCCGCTCGCGGCGTGACGAGATCAACGAGATCCGGCGCCGCCTTGTGAACGGGGACTTTCGCGCCGGCGATCGCTTCCTCGTCCAGGACCTGCTCTTGTCACGTCCGGCCAGCGCTGGTGTGACGCCTGTACTTGGCGACACGGTCGTGGTCCGGGAAGGCGTCGGCGGCCCGGTCTACTCGCTCAACACGTGGGCCGACGGTTCGCTGCGCGGCGTGCTGCGCGCCGAACTGCCCGCGGCGGTCGAGACGTACGAGCGCACCTACGTGCGCGACCCGAGGCTGCGCGTCGTCCCGCTCACGCGGCTGTCGATCACCGGCTCGGTCCCGCGCCCCGGCTATTACGTCGTCGATCCCGACCGGCAAATCACCGACGCGATCACGCTCGCGGGCGGCCCGGGCGCGGCGGGGCAGAAGAAGGGGCGGATCACCGTCCTGCGCGGCTCCAAGCAGCTCTACGATACCAAGGCGGTCCAGACTGCCATCCGCGACGGGCGCACGCTCGACGACCTGAGCATCCGCTCGGGCGACGAGGTGCGGGTCGAGGAGCCGAAGCACAGCAGTTTCCCTAGCGCCCAGACGCTCTTCTTCGGGTTGTCGGCTCTGACGGGGTTGCTCGTGCTCATCCGGTCGCTGTACCAGACCAACTGACCGCCGTGCTGCAACGCGACGCCGCATCGCGCGCTCGGCCGAGTGCGGACCTCAGCGCCCACCTCGGGTTCGGGCGCGCTGCCCTCGCCTCTACGGGCGAGATTCTCGTCTCGCCCTGGCCGGCTGCCCCTGTGACCGCCGTCAGCACGCCGGCTCCCGGGCCGATGAACGAACTCGGGGTCACGCCCGCGGAGCGCCTGGAGTGGGCCGCCCGCGTGATGAACATCCTGATCGCCGCGGTGGCGCTGTTGATCCTTGCGCCGATCTGCGTGCTGGTCGCGTTTGCGGTAAAAGTGTCCTCGCCCGGGCCGGTGTTCTACACCCAGACGCGGGTCGGGCTGGACCGCCGCTGGCGCCGCCCAGCCAACGCGAGCCCCGGCGAGCGTCGCGTCGAAGACCTCGGCGGTCAGCCGTTCACGATCCTCAAGTTCCGCTCGATGCGCGTGAACGCGGAGGCGAACGGCCAGGCCGTGTGGGCGACGAAGCAGGACGCGCGCGTGACGCCGATCGGCGCGGTGCTGCGCAAGACGCGACTCGACGAGATCCCGCAGCTCATCAACGTTCTGCGCGGTGAAATGAACATCGTCGGGCCACGCCCGGAGCGCCCGAGCATCGTCGTCCGTCTGCGGGCGGACATCCCCGAGTACACGCAGCGGCTCCGCGTTCGGCCCGGGATCACGGGCTGGGCGCAGATCAATCACAGCTACGACTCGTGCCTCGAGGACGTGAAGGAGAAGGTGCGCTACGACCTCGAGTACATCACCCGGCAGAGCGTCTGGTTCGACGTGCGGATCATGTGCATGACGTTGCCGGTGATGGTGTTCCGCAAGGGCGCGCACTGATCTGACGGCGCCGTACGAGATGCGGGTTGCGGCGATCATCGACACCTACGAGGTGTCGGGTCCTGGACGCCAGCTCGCGGCGCTCGCCAGGACCCTCCAGGAACACGGCGTCGCGTTCCGCGTGTTGCTTTTTCACCGCCGAGGCCGGTCACCCGCGCCGTACGCCGCGTACCTCGCGAGCGCGGGGGTCGACCACCTCGTCGTCCCGGAACACGGCCCGGCGGACCTCGGACTCGTGCAGCGCACCGCGGCGGCGCTGGCCGAGTTCGGGCCCGACGTCGTGCAGACGCACGGCTACAAGCCGTCGACCGTGGTGGCCATCCTGCGCGGAATTCGCCACGCGCCCTGGCGCTGGCTCGCCTTCTTTCACGGCGCGACGACCGAAAACCTGAAGGTCCGCGCCTACCACTGGCTCGACCGCCGCGTGATGCCGCGCGCCGATCTGTTGGTCGTGATGTCGCTGGCGCACCGGGGCGAGTTCGCGCGGTTGGGTGAGCGCGTGCGCGTGGTGCACAACGCCGCGGTCCCGCTGCAGCGGCCGGAGGAGGCGCCCCCCGTCGACGTGCACGCGGCGTTCGCCTCCCCGCCCGCCCCCGGCGAGGTCACGCTCGGCGTGGTCGGCCGCCTCTCGTCGGAGAAGGGCGTCGACGTCTTCCTCGCCGCGTGCGCACGCCTAACATCTGACGGGCTTCCCTTCCGGGCCGTCGTCGTCGGGGACGGGCCCGACCGCGAGGCGCTCGTCGCGCGCGCCGCCGAACTCGGCCTCGCTGGTCGCGTCGCGTTCACGGGCGCCGTGCGCGACGTCGCCCAGGTGTACGAGCAGATCGACCTGCTCGTCATCCCGTCGCGGAGCGAGGGACTGCCTAACGTGCTGCTCGAGGCGCTCCGCCACGACGTGCCGGTCGTCTCCACCCGCGTCGGGGCGGTGCCGGAGGTGCTTACCGACCCGCGGGCGGGTCTCCTCGTCCCGGCGGGAAATCCGGACGCGCTCGCCGACGCCATTGCCCGCGGAGTCGAGCTGGTCGGCGATCCAAGTGCCGCCGCCGCGCGCGCGGCCACCGTCCTACGGTTCTCGCTCGACGCGCGGGCGGACGCACACCTGAAGCTCTACACCGAACTGACGACGGCGCCGCGCTCGTCGCGTGCGGCCTGAACCGACCCATCGCCGTAGTACGCGACGTACCACTCGGCGAACCGGCGCACGCCGTCTTCGACGGGCGTCGCCGGCGCGAAGCCGACGTCGCGCATCAGGTCCGTCACGTCGGCGGAGGTTGCCGGCACGTCGCCTGGCTGCATCGGAAGCATGCGCATCTCGGCACGCCTGCCCAGGGCCTGCTCCAGCGCGGCGATGAAGCGGAGCAACTGCACCGGCGAGCTGTTGCCGATGTTGTACAGCCGGTAAGGCGCCGACGAGCTCGCCGGGTCCGGCGCCGCACTGTGCCACTCGGGGTCCGGTGCCGCCGGCCGGTCGAGCGCGCGCACGACGCCTTCGGCGATGTCGTCCACGTACGTGAAGTCGCGCTGCATGTCGCCGTTGTTGTACACGTCGATCGGCTCCCCGGCGAGGATCGCGCGCGCGAACTTGAACAGGGCCATGTCCGGCCGACCCCACGGTCCGTAAACCGTAAAGAAGCGGAGCCCCGTCGTCGGCACGGCGTACAGGTGACTGTACGTGTGCGCCATGAGTTCGTTCGCGCGCTTGGTGGCGGCGTAGAGACTCATCGGGTGGCTCACGTCGTCGTGCACGCTGAACGGCATTGCGGTGTTCAGGCCGTACACGGACGAGGTCGAGGCGTAGACGAGGTGGCGCGTTC
>JAABUZ0100010198.1_pt1 | contig 10495 bp, 10 predicted proteins | sample 5562091 | NCBI WGS metagenome assembly JAABUZ01 (sample SAMN12813069, study PRJNA571459) | rock metagenome | isolation source: Antarctica rocks | place: Antarctica: Victoria Land, Linnaeus Terrace sud | collected 2015-12-21 | reverse complement strand
GCTGGGTGTGGAAGACGATGGTGCTCGCATTCGGCGTGTCAATCTTGGTGATAATCGAGTCGATGAAGGAAAATGGCGCATCCTGCTTCTGATTCTGCTGGATCGAGAACTTCACGTCCGCCGAGGTAACCGGCTGACCATTGGTGAATTTTGCGTCCTTGTGTAGGTCGAAGGTCCAGCTCAACTTGTCAGCCGACTGGCGCCAGGACGTTGCGAGGGAAGGCGTCACGCTCTTGCCGTCCGGGGAGGGCACTACCAGCGTGTCGTAGATCTCCTCGATGATCCAGATCGACGCGTTGTCCTGGGGCACTGACGGCGACAGGCTGGTCGCCTCGTCGGCGCGTGCCATGACCAGGTCACCACCGGCCTGCGGCTTGCCGGAGCTACCACAGGCGGAGTTGGAGGAGCTTGAGGAGTTGCATCCTGCTAGGGCCATCGCTACGACGGCGACCGCCGCGCCACGCAGAGCTTTTGAAGGTCTCATTCGGGGCTGCGCTTTCTCTCAAAGCGGTCAGGGACGCTGAACGACGGGCGAGGCTCCCGTTATCCTCAGGAGCCGTAGCAGCAGACTACGGCCGAAGACCTATAGCCCTCTGGCCAAAAGAACGAAAGTAGGTCGCGGAGTTGGTTCGACCGCACGGTCTCGCCTAGCTTCTCCCCCCGCTATCGTTGGCTGGTGTCAGACGAGACGCTTCGCACCCCGATCGAAACTGAGCTGGACGCGTTCTTCGGCCAATACACCGCCGGCGACCAGGCCAAGGGTCTGGTCTACGGGATCACGACGGACTCCGGCCTACTGCACGCCACCGGCTTCGGGGTCGCGAACGACGACGGTCTCGTGCCGAATTCGGACACCGTCTTCCCGATTGCCTCGATGACCAAGAGCTTCGTCGCATGCGCCGCGCTCGTCGCTCGGGACCGGGGTCTGCTCTCGCTCGATGATCCGATCACCAAGTACTTCCCACAGTTCGTCGCAGTTGGCACGCGTGAAGACCCATGCGAGCCCCCAACGCTCGGAATGCTGTTCAGCATGTCCGGTGGGCTGACCGAGGACAACTCATGGGTCGACCCGTTCATCAATGCCACCGTGGACAAGCTGCTGGACCAGGTCGGCAAGGGAATGCGCTACAGCCACGTGCCGGGGACTGTCTACGAGTACTCCAATCTGGGTTACACGCTCGCTGGTCTGGCTGTGGGGCGCGCGGTTGGGCGTCCCATCGAGGACTTCGTGACCGACGAGGTGCTCGTGCCGCTTGGTCTGACGTCCACCTTCTTCGACAAAGCCGCGCCAGAAGGCGTCGCTCGCGCCACAGGATACTCCCTCGACGCGCACGGCAGCTGGACGGCCTACCCGTCGAACGTGTCAGACGCATTCGCGGCTGCCGGCGGGATCATGAGCACGATCACCGACCTTGCCCGATGGGTGACTTGGCTGGGTAGTGCCTTCCGTGCCCCACGCGGCGACGATGTTGCGGTCCTAAGTCGCGCCTCCCGTCGGGAGCTTCAGCGTATGCGCATCGTCGACGTGCCGGCACTCACCGTCCAGTCCGACGGCAGCCTGCAACCCTCGATCGGCGGTTACGGCCTCGGCCTGCGGATCTCGCTCGACGTACAGCGAGGCACGCTGGTCTCCCACGGTGGCGGCCTGCCCGGCTTCTCCCTGTTCATGTGCTGGCACCCCGACTCGGGTCACGGTGCGATCGTGCTGACCAACAGTCACCGCGGCAACCCGTCCCAGCTCTGCACCGAGGCGCTCGGGCGTGCGCTCGCCAGAGACAGGGCCCCCGCCGACACCATTGTCCTGTGGCCCGAGACTGTCGCGCTGCGTGAGTCCGCAGAGCAACTCATTCGGTCCTGGGACGCCGACCTCGCGTCGCGCATCTTCGCCGACAATGTGGGCTTCGACCGCAGCCTGATCGAGCGGCGCGCCGAGATCGCCGCGCTCATCGAGCAGGTCGGGCCGCTTGGCGATCCCCGGCCCGCGTCGCACGTAGTGTCGGCAGCCACGCCCGCCGACGTCACATGGTCGATCCCGGGCGCCCGCGGTGAGCTCCTGTGCATGATCCACCTCACGCCTGTCGATCCAGTCGTCATACAGGAATTCGTTGTGCAGGCAGTGCCGTCGGATCGCCCGCGCAGTGCGGCTCCGGTCGACATCTCGCCTCGACGCGCCTATCTAGGTGAGAACTCCATCACCCCGCTGACCAACGCGCGGGTCGTTGTTCCCCGAGGCTCAACAACATAACGGTGCCCCTACAGACCGCCAAGGTCAATGGGATGACCTCTCCTGTTGAGGACGTGTTAGATTCGCTTTCCCTCCAGATAGCGACCCAACGGCTTATCAGGCGGTGAGTCTCACCAACAGCATCAGCCGAAACCGCTCTTCCACATCGCTCAGGTCCACGTCAGTGAGCTCGACGACGCGCCTCAGGCGGTACCGAAAGGTGTTGTGCACATGGAACAGTGCGGCTGCGCGCGCGACGTCACCGACCGCATCCGGGGCGAGATCGACATGCTGTTCGACGGTTCACCTGACCTGGTCGAGTTGATCAAGGACGTCGCCCGCCTCGGTGCCCGATTGATCATCCAGACGGCGCTGGAGGCCGAGGTCGAAGTGTTTCGGGGTCGGGCCCGCTATCCCGGATCTTTCGCGGAGCGTCTGCTGATCGCGAAACTTGGGGCGGCGGCCTCTGTGGTTTCCGATTGTGCCGTGGGGGCGTGACGGTTCGGCCGAGGTCGCTCGGTGCGCCGGTTCCACGGTCCGGTTGCTTCTGGTAGTCGGTGCGGTCGTGCCAGGTCAGGTGGGTGTTGGGATGAGCCGGAGGCGGTCGATGCCTTGGGCGAGGAGCTGGGCCCAGGGTGCGTGAGCGGGGAGGCGCTCGCGGCGGGTCCGGCCGTGGTCCGCCATCCGGGCGGGATCGAGAACAGCCGCAGGCGCAGGCGTTTGGGTTCCCATCGGCGTGCCGGCTGGTCGGTGAAGGCGAGCATCTCCCAGCCAGGCGGTGAGTTCGACGGCCAAGGGCGACGATCGCGAGCCAGATCCGGTTCTGGTCGAAGTCGTGCAGCGGCAGGTTGGTCAGGCCGGTGTCCTTGCTGATTCTGATGCGGTCCTCGCACCTGGCGCGTCTGCGTTGCCTGAGTTCGAGGTCGGCGAGCTGGCCGCGGGGTTTGTTGGTCGCGAAGGCGGTGACCCTGTTGCCGTCGTGGTCGGTGATCCGCAGCTGGGCACCGGGGTGGGGACGTTCTTTGCGGAGGATCACCCGCATCCCGGACGGCCAGGATGCGAGGTTGAGCAGCCCGGTGGCCTCGGCGACGAACGCCCCGTCGCGGATCTGACCGTCACCGTCATAGGCCGGCTGCCACAGTTCCGCCCTGTCCAGCATGGCCAACTCTGTTGTGAAGCTGTCGGGCAGGCTGAACCCCACCGAATACTGCACCCGCTGCGCGGTCAGCCAGGACAGCAGCTCGTGGGTGCCGCCGGCGCCGTCGGCACGAACCAGCACAGATCTGCCCGGCCGCCGGCCGGGTCGGTGCCCGGGCAGCTGCGCGAACGCGGCCTTGAGCACTGCGATGTGGTCGGCGGCGGTGTTGGACCCGGCGTTTCCCTTTCTGAGCATGACCGACAGCGGCTCACCCGTCCCGTCCGGGCCGTGGTCGACGAAACTCAGCAACGGGTGGAACCCAAAGCCCTTCTTGAACGTCGTCGCGCCAGCTCCTTGTCCGAATGCGCGGTGACCAGGGTGGCGTCGACGTCGATCACCACCGGGTGCTCCGCGTCGGCGGCGTGGTCCGGGGCGTGCTGCCCGGCGGCGCCCCACACTCTGGCCCGGGCCGCGGCCGGCGCGGAGTCGATCGCTTCCAGGGCCCGGTCGACGTCCGCGGCCAGGATGTCGACCAGCCTGGACACTGTTGGGTCCGAGGCCACCGGGCCGAACACCCCGGGCTCGGCGCGCAGCACCGCCACGTCGGCCAGGCAGTCCCCGCCCACCGCCAACGCAAGCGCAAGCGGTCACGATCTTGCCCGGATCATGCCGCGCCAAAGGCTTACGCCACGAGCCAGCACTTGAGACAAGCCCCGGTCCAAGCCCGAGGCTCGGACCGTCTCGACCAACGCCACCGCACCTGCCTGCGACACAATCCTGGTCGCTGCCGTGTCGATCTGGACACCCGGATACAACCCGATATTCTTCACCCCGAAGGTGCTCCTCGTTCCACGACGATCTTGCCTCAGAACCTCGATCATCGTTGACCTGGAGCACTTTTCAGTTCACCGGCACGCCGCCACCATAAAGCCCCGGGCGAGGGGCGTCGCCTGAATGGGCTTCTCTGCCAGCGTCAGCACCTCCGGGCGGTGGTTGCCGAGCCCCCAGCGGCACGTGATCCACCGCGCCGCGAACTCCGTCGGGCTCCCAGCCACGCCTGCCCGTCCCTGACCACCTGGCCTATTGGGGTAGTGCGACGAGCCCGATCACTCCGACGACGTACAGGGCCAGGACGGCGATGCTGTCGATGCCTAGCCGGGCGTGTTGCTTGGCGGGTCGGAACAGCAGCCCGGCCATGTAGACCACGGTGAGCAGCGCTCCGAGGCCGGTGAGGTAGATGTCGGAGGCGTGCGCGTTGGGCAGCACGGCTTTGCCGGAGACCAGGACGGCGAGCAGGAACAGCACCGGCAAGAACGCGTTGCCGCCGAAGATGTCGCCGAACGCGAGCTTGTAGTCGCCCTCCCGGACCGAGGTAAGCCCGGTGCTGAGCTCGGGCAGCGAGGTGGCGGCGGCCAGGACGGTGGCGCCGAACAGCACTCCGGACAGCCCGACGTGATCGGCGGCTGCTGTGCCGCTCTCCTCGGCCAGGGCCCCCGCGACCAGGGTGGCGAGCGCGGCGACGCCGAACACCAGCGCGGCCCGGGCGGTGCTGACGCCCTTGCGGGTCGCAGCCTGGGCGTGTTTGGTCTGGGAGTGGCCCCGGGGCTCGGGCTGGCTGTCTGGGGCCTCGCCGCTGTCCTTCCACGGCAGTTTGCTGACGGCCCGCTGGGTCAGCAGGAGCCCGATGACCCAGATGATGGCGATCAAGACGACGTCGGGGGTGAGCCGGAACCGGATCAAGGTCTTGGGCAGCTGAGCGCCCATGACCACGGCGGCGAGCACGGCGAGCACGACGGCGCCTTCGATGACCAGGGTGAGGCTGGCGGCCTGGTAGGTCAGCGGACGGCGCTGACGGACGCCGAAGGCGTCAAGGGCGACGAGCACCACGGTCTGGATGGCGATGCCGCCGAGGATGATGCTGACCGCGACGTCGAGCTGGCCGCTCGCGGCGGCGCTGTAGGTAATCGCGATCTCAGGCAGGTTGGTCGCGACCGCGAGCAGGATCAGCCCGCCGAGGGCCTGGCCCAGGTGCAGGCGGTCGGCCAGCACGTCGGTGTTGTTCGACAGGAAGATCCCGGCGACCCAGATCGTGACGGCGCTGGCGACGAAGACGACAAGCTCGGCCCAGAACGGCAGGTGCGGGAGCAGGTTCATGAGGCCTCCGTGGGCTGACAAGGGCGTCCGGATGGGCGGGGCGCCCCCGCGGCTACCCCGGGTCTGGTCAGGGAGTGCTGCGAGGATCACTGTGGCGCCGGACAGACAGCACCGGCCCGTCGCGCTGACCATCCTGCACCGGCACGAGGATGGCCACCCTCCCCGGGGGTCCGCCGCCGGTCCCGCCCCGGTAACGGCGTTGCGCAGGATCGCCAGGCGGCCTCGAGCTTTGACGCGGCGACCGCGCGAAGCCGAGCGAAGATGGACCCCGCGTCATCGCCCGCGCACCCCGAGCCCAAGCACGGCGCAGTAGCCTGACGCCGGGCAAGGCCGCCCAAGGCCACCCCGAGGGGTCCCATCATCGGCAGCAGCGGCCGTTGCGTCACCTATAAGATCGCCGACGCCGACACCGACCTCGGCAGGGGCCACACTCCGCCCTTGCGAGCCGCGCTGTCCGGCCGCTCACCTGGGCGATATTCGGACGATCTAGCGCGGTGGCCCGTGCCCCGTTGCCGGCCAGCGGTCCGCTCAGCAGCAAGTCCTGCACGATGGCCCGGCCGCACCAGCACAGCCAGGAGGGCGAACAGCACCGCCACACTGAACACAACCCCGAGGATGGTCATCCGCTCAGGTGGGAATGGAGCGTGGTCATCGCCGATGACGCCGAGGGGTAGAGCACCGACGGTTGGGCCAGGGCCCTTGCGAGCGATGCTGGTGACGGCCGGGCTCGCGGGCTGGGGATGTAGGCGACCGCGCGCAGATGCCGAGGCCGCTCAACCAGGTGGTGTCGATGTCCGCGTGGTTGCGGCAGGACACGGGCCCGAAGCCGTGCGTGGTGAGGAGCGATAGTTGGGTGAACCCTTCAGGTTGGGGTTCAGTCAAGGTGGAGTCTGCCTTCGGCGGCGGCGCGGGCGGTGCGGTCACCGCCGGGGCCGATCTGGCCAGCCTGCGTGACCGCGCCGGTCTCACCGGCGCCAAGGTCGCCGGCACGCTCGGCATCCACCGATCGGCGTGGAGCGAGATCGAGCAGGGTTACCGCCGCCTGCCTGAACGCCTGGTGCCCAGGCTCGCCGCGGTCCTCAACCGGGAGGAGCAGATGACCACCGACGCGCGTGGGAGAGGGCACGAGCGGCCGCGACACGCCGTGCGCGCAACTGGGTTTATCAAGTCTGGTTCATAAGCATGGTTCACGTGCTGGAGTGCGCCAAGCTGGTCACACTGACTCGATTGCGACCAGCTTGTTTGGCCTCGTACAGCGCGACGTCGGCGCTTTCGAGCAGTGCGTCCACAGAGGCTCCGGCCGACAGCCTCGCGATGTGGGCCAGACCGATCGAGGCGGTCACCGTGACATTGTCGTCGACTCGAAGTCGGCTGATGGCCTCTCGTAGCCGATTTGCCACCGCGGTGGCTTCGGTGAGGGTTGTCCCTTCCAGGATGGCGACGAGTTCCTCGCCTCCGAAGCGGCCGAGCCCGTCGTGATCACGCAACTCATGCCGTAGGCAGCCGGCCACCGCGGCGAGCACCCGATCGCCGGTCAAGTGTCCATGCGTGTCGTTGATCCGTTTGAACCAGTCGAGGTCGATAAGCAGCACGGCAACCGCACTGCCGCCTCGGGCCGCACGGCTGAGGGTGCTGCGCGCAGTCTCCGTCCAGGCGGCTGCGGTGAGCAGACCGGTCTTGGCGTCGGTCCGGGCAGCGTGCTGCAGCGCTTTGGCGATCGAGCTGCGATGCAGCAGAACCACCAGGACCAGGGTGGCGGGCAGCAGCAACGGCGAGTGGAGCAGGAATTCGGCTGCGGCGATACCAAGCAGCAGGGTGCCCACCTCGTAGCCGAGAGTGTCGTTGTCAGGGATCAGGGCGCGGATGCTGGGCGGCCGGATGGCGAGCCACATCCCGGCGAGCAGCACCAGCATGTTGACCGCCAGGAACACCCCGACGCCGACCAGCGCAGCCAGGCTGGCCAGGACGTGACCGTGTAGACCGCCCTGGCTCCCACCGGCGTCGACCAGAGCCGCGGTCGCCAGTTGGGCGAGCATGGTGGCGCCGGCGGTGAACATCACCCGGTACGAGCGGCCGGCCCGGTCGCGGCGGCGCTGCCACACCGCGTGTGCGTACTGGATCGCGATGAAGGCAGCGGCCCAGCCGGCGGGCACGGTGAGCACTGCGGCGTAGGACCAAACCGACATCGGGTTGGTGAACGCCTTGTCGCTGCCGAGGTAGCGCTGCATCCGGGTGGAGTGCGCCCCGACCTCGCTGTAGCCGATGCTCAGCGCCGCAAGGACACCGAGGCGGATCAGGATCGAGGAGGTCGCCGGCTCCCGGGCCAGCAAAACCGCTGTTGCGGTGACCGCGACGAGTTCGGCCAGCAGCAGAAACGTCCGCGCTGCTGGAGGCACCGACCACAGCTGCCAACCGAATACCGCCTGCAAGGACGAAGGCCTATCGCCATCGCGGCGCCGATGCAGGATCATCAACGGTTGGGGTCCCTCCGAGCCGACGTGTGCAACCGTGTACGCGGGTCCTCGGGACCCTCTACTGGACCTGCGGGCCGTGGAGCGCTCGCGTGAGACACACGGAGCTTACCCCGTGAGGGGCAGTTCCGCAGGTATTCGGTGATGAGGCACGACTTGGACGGTTGGGCGTCATCACCCTGATCCACCGATTGGGGGTGACACGAAATGCTGAACCACCTCGAATGGGGTTAGACCACCACCCCCACACCACTTCCCTTCGAGTGTTCAACGACGACCAGGCGGCGTGGTGACGCTCCGATTACGCGAGCGTCACCCGTCGCCTCCTCAGGCTGCGACGGAACCGGAGGAGGCAACCGTGTAGGAAACGTCGCGGATGTTGCCAGCGTGGGGAACGGACGCTCCGCTTGGCCCCGAGACTTCACATCGATTTGTGGAGCGATTCCTGACCCTATTTGGAGGCCGGAGATTCGATCCTCCAGTTTCGCTCCAAGCCGCCGCAAGTAGGGACACACCAACAAAGGAAGCCACAATATGTAGTGCTGTGCGGCAGGATCGACTACTAGATCTTGTAGGAAAATGGGTGGAGCTGAGGGGATTCGAACCCTGACCCCCACACTGCCAGGCCGAACGTCCGCCTCGCTACAGGCCCTATGTTTACTGGGGTATACGCATCTACCGGGACATACCGGGTGCGGTTGACTGCCGTTCAATGCGGTCCAGAGCCGTTGCCTGCAGATCGATCCTCCAGAAATCCTCCACGCGAAACGGTGTGAGAAGAACGAGCCGCCTGGCGCGCTAGCCAGCTTGCGTGGGGTCGAGACCTCGACCGCGACGGGGGTCAGCCACCGCCCTCCTCGTCCTCGTCGCCGTTGGCGGCGTCGGGGTCGGCGGCGGGGTGGTCTGGATCGGGTTCGTCCTGCAGTGCGTCGTCGACCTCGTGCGCCCGCAGGAAGATCATGTCGTAGGCCGGGCTCCCCGTCTCCTGTAGTACCTCGGCCAGGTTGGCGAGTGCGGCGAAAAGCTGCAGCGAGGGATTGCCGCAGGCACGCTCGGAGAACTCGACCAGGTCACGCAGGATCGCCTCAGCCTCGTCGAGGCGCCCGAGCAGGCGCAGCGCCTCCGCCCAGTTGAAGCGGATCTCGGTCCAGCCGTACTCCCCCCGCGCCACACGCGCTTCGGCGTCGTCCAGCAACCCCAACGCCCGGCGGCTGTCGTCCTCCCGGTCGTGCCGAAGCAGGTCAGACGCCGAGTCGTTGAGCACCTCGACCAGGGTCCCGATCACCTCGGGCACGGGACGGTCGCGACCCGAGGGATGATGGCGAGCGCATCAGCGTGCGCCTCCATCGCCTCGCGGTACCGCTTCATCGCACCCAGCAGGTTGCTTTTGATGTAAGGATCGGCTGAGACCGGCAGATTGCTTCGAGTCCAACCGTTATCCGAGGGCCTGTATTGCCGAAGGTACCGGGGTGACTCTTACCGAAACCACTCGTGCGTCCACCGGCAGGCAGATGGTCAACAAGGTGCCGGAAGTGACGATCTATTTCTGGATCATCAAGGTGCTGTGCACCACTGTCGGCGAGAGCGTCGCCGACTACATCAATTCCACGCTCGGGTTGGGACTCACCCACACCACGTGGCTGTTCTTGGCCGCGCTGGCGGCCGCGCTGGTGGCCCAGTTCCGGCTGAACCGCTACGTGCCCGGCGTGTACTGGCTCGCAGTGGTGCTGATCAGCGTGGTAGGAACCCTGCTGACTGACAACCTGACCGATGGACACAACGTGCCGTTGCGGCTCACCACCGCAGTGTTCGCCCTCCTGCTCGTGGCAGTATTCGGCATCTGGCACCGCCGCGAACGCACCCTGTCGATCCACTCAATCATCACCACGCCCAGAGAATCCTTCTACTGGCTCACCGTGCTGGTGACGTTCGCGCTCGGCACTGCCGCAGGCGACTGGACCCTCGACCTGACCGGCTGGGGACCCGGCCTGTCGGTGCTACTGCCGACCGGCCTGATCGCGGCCGTCACCCTAGCCTGGAAGTTCGGCCTGAACCCGGTGCTGTCGTTCTGGATCGTCTACATCCTCACCCGCCCGCTCGGCGCCAACCTCGGTGACTTCCTCGGCTCAAGCCACGCCCACGGCGGCGTCGCGCTCGGCACCCTCGGCACCAGTCTGCTGTTCCTGACCACGATCCTGGCGATCGTGGTCTTCCTGACCAAAACGAAGAAGGACCGGACCGAATCAGACCCCGTGGACGAGGATGGCCGAAAGGCAAGCCGCTGACGTCTAGTCAGTCACCTGTCACCCTCGGCCTGCATCCGAATGTATGTTGACGATCCGCGCGGCCTACCCGAGACCGCCGGGTGACCGACAGCCGATGCGCAGTGTGTGGGAGATACCCGCGAAGGGACATACATGATGGAAATAGCTGCGGGGGTCGTGACCCAGCAAAGGACTGGCGCCGAAACCGGGTTGCCTATCCAGTGATCAGTCCGATCCCCGCAGC
>JAABUZ0100010197.1_pt1 | contig 10495 bp, 14 predicted proteins | sample 5562091 | NCBI WGS metagenome assembly JAABUZ01 (sample SAMN12813069, study PRJNA571459) | rock metagenome | isolation source: Antarctica rocks | place: Antarctica: Victoria Land, Linnaeus Terrace sud | collected 2015-12-21 | reverse complement strand
GTCGTGACTTGATGTGGTGACGTCAATCCCCATACACTCATGCGCATACGGAAGCCTGCCTCTTTCCCCCACGGTACCATATCGGGGAGTACTCCTGACATTGCCTGCAGAACACCGACGAGTGGAGGCAAGCCGCGTGACAGGACGTGATGATGAGATCACGTATGCAGGCGAATAATACACCATCTGTCTCCACGAACTGGAGGCGACGAGCTTCGTGTGCGTGTGACGCTCGTCGTCGTCAGTCGTAGTCGTAGGTCATGCAACGCCGACGTTGGTACTGGACACCTCTCCCACCGTTGGCCAAGGTCTATTTTTGTCTCGTACCGCTTGTGGCCGTTGCCATCGCGGTCGTGCTGTCCCTACGGTCGCCCTTCCCATCGACCATCTGGCCACGCGTGCTGTTCTGGGTGGTGCTGTCGCTGCTTGGTCACGCAGGTGAGTTTGAGTTTACCCGGGCAAGAGGCACCCGCGTCTTCATGTCTGCTGGGTTCGCTATCAGTGTCGCCGTCATTGCCGATCTCCCACCGCTCGCTGCTCTGGTTACTATCGCGATCGGTAGCCTGACGTGGAACCAGATCACACAGGATATTCCCTTCTATGCCGTGATCTTCAATCGTGCGTCGCTCGGGCTGTGTGCCGCATTGGGAGCTGCCACCTTCGGGATCGTGGCGCCACAGATTGCACCCGGCGTCGGGTCGCTGGTCGTGGGAACCCTGGCAGCAGCAGCGGCATACTTCGTCCTCAACCTCACTTTCGTCAGCATTGCCACAGGGCTACGGCTGCGCCGACCCCTTGGCCGAGCGTGGGTCTTTCCGTTCGCGCAGACTCCGGCACTGCTCGTCAACTATTTTGGGCTTGCACTGGTGGGCGACCTGGTGCTCTTGACGACACGTCAGAGCGGTCTGCTGGGCCTCATGCTCGCCCTCATTCCGATGGCGACCAGCTATGTCAGCCTGCGCCAGTTGTCCACTGCACGGGTCATGCAGCAGGCGCTGCTCGACTCGCTTGCGGGAAGCTTGGATATGCGGGATCAGGATACGGGAGGGCATACGCAACGCGTGGCCGCATTGGTGTTACGACTGGGGCGCAAGCTCCAGGTGCGGGGCAAGGCGTTCGACGACCTCTACGCGGCGGCGTTGCTCCACGACATCGGGAAGATCGCCACGCCCGACGCCATCCTTTTGAAGCAAGCACCGCTTGCTCCCGATGAATGGGCGATCATGCGCCAGCATCCAGAGGTAGGCGCACGGCTGGTGGAAAGACATCCTCAACTGCGAGATGCCGCTCATACGATTCGGTACCACCAGGAATGGTACAACGGTTCTGGCTACCCAGCTGGTCTAAAAGGCGAAGAGATTCCCCTGGGCGCACGCATCATCACGGTGGCCGACAGCTTCATGACGATGGTCGATGGGCGTCCGTATCGCCCTGCCCGCGCTCCGGCCGCAGCCATGGAGGAACTGCAGCGCTGTTCGGGTACGCAGTTTGATCCCACGGTCGTTGCCGCCATGTCACTGGTGGAGTGGGACGCCGTGATGACGGAGATTCCGGTAGGGCCGTCCGACTGACACCGCAACACGGAGCCTGCGGTGCGATGCTCTAGCAGTTTGTCGGAGAGAACGGAAAAGCGTAGATCGTGGGGCTCCGTTCTCTCGGCCGTGGGTGCACGGTTACTCGTGAGGGGTGAAATCGAGGTCGCCGAGGCGGTGGTAGCGCCGCCAAAGGCCCAAGTGATCTGGTTAGCGCTGCCTGTGGGACGGGAGATGCTCTGATGTGGTGGCCGTCCTGGCCTTACGGGCACAGCGATGCCCGGGACAGGGTATGCAACCGCTTGCAGTTGAACGCCAAACAGACCAGACACCATTCCCCTGCGGCAGCTGCTCGGCCTCGCAGCGAGAACTGCCGGAACCCCAACACCTCCTTCATGATCCCGATGACCGGTTCGACGGTGCTTTTGCGGGCACCGTCGATCGCTTTTCCCAGTGCCGTCTTGAGCGTGTAGGCCATCTGGACCGCTGGGCTGGCGTTTGCTGGTGGGAGCGCCGGCTCGTCCGCGAAACGTTCCTTCCAACTCGCGTGCTAGGGATCGCGTCCAGTAGCGATGTACGGCTCGATGCCCCGTTGTGCCAGCGCCTCCCGTGTTGCAGGTCCAAAGTAGCCTGCGTCCCGCGTCGCTGCCGCAGGGGTGCCGAGTGCCGGCGGAATCGCGGCCAAGGTGGGTTCCACTTCCGCATGGTCATTGGGATGATTGGAGAGGGAGGCATCAACGATCAGCAGGCTCCCGTGATCGACCGCCACCTGGCCGTGGGTGTCCGCCAGATATTTGCGGCTCAAACTGCTTGCTTGGTTGTGGCGGGGTTGGCGATGGAGTGGGTGGTGTCGCGCCAAGGGTGGGTGCTGACGTGGGGGTCGGTGGATCGTGGTGGGACGAGGTGGCGTGCGCCCGACGACCGGCTTGACCGCCGCCGCGCTCAGCGGTGGCAAGGAAGCAGGGTGCGGCAACGTCGGGGCAGCATGGGGGTGCCGCCTGGCCTGCCGTCGCTGCCGCAGGTGCTGGCAGATCCGCAGCCAGGCGCTGGTCCAGCGATCCGCACACGCCACGGTCCGTAAGGCCAGCAGGGAATTGACGTGCGCCCGGGCCCAATGCATCCCACTTCCTTTGAGGCGTGCCTCCACGGTCAGTTTATTGGCACTTTCCACGGCGCCACTGCCAATGGGATAGCCCAGGGACCGGAAGGTGGGATACTGGATCTGATCGCGGCGCGTGGTCAGGTAGGTCAGCGTGGACGTGCGGATGGCCGCAGCGGTGCCGGGATCGGGTGCATTGCTGACGGGGAGTTGTCGCACGGCTGCCAAGACCTCCTCGGGATCGTCGTGCTTGAGGGTATGCGCCTGCGTGGCCGTCCAGGTGCGGGCCTGATCACTGCCCATACCCCAGGTCGCTTGGCTGGCAGCATGCAGATGTTCCACCGCGTGAGGAAAATTCAGCACGCGGACCGCGTCCCGCCGGTAGGTATCCACGACGCCTTGGATCCACGGCGCGCCGTCACTCACCGCCACCACGGTCCCCGCCGTCTGGATGCCCCGCAGCGCAAGTTCGCCCCCCACCTCCTGGGTAAAGGTCGCGACCTCGGCCAGCCGGGAGAAATAGGAGAGGTCCTCGGTCTGGACCTCCGGATCCTCGCGGCTGGGGCGGGTCGTCACCGTGCCGATCACGGCGGTCTTCACCTCGCCCCAGTTACCACCCACCAGCGGCACCATCGCTCCATCCAGGCTGAGTTGCTGCACCTCGGGGCCGGGAGGCACCGCCACCTCTCCTCGCTCGATCTGCTGCCGCTCTGCCTCTTGGACAGCCACGTAGGCCGCTCCGGCCTGGCGGCGCACGCTGCTCTCGCTCACCACGATCCCCCAGAAGAACTCCAGCAACCGGACCGCTTGACCAAACGGCAGCCACGTCCCCAAGCGCGCGACCCCTTCCGCCACCGTCGGACTCAACTCACCCGGCAAGAGTTCCAGTTCCCGGTCCAGGGGGGAAAATCCCGACCTGACAGGCCGGGCACACGCCATAATCGCGCTGCACGCGCCGCGCCGCGCGCTGCCGCGGTGTCACCACCCGTCGTTCCTGCCGTCCCCGCGCGACCAGCACCTCCCCACACTCCGGACACGTCGGCCGCTCCTCAACTGCCCCAGCCGTCAAATCCCGCGCCCCACTCGCATGCACCATGTCCTCTAAATGCTCCCAAACAAATCATGCAGCATGGTCCAGGTGGGCCTCGGCTGTGGTCGGGTCGGGTTCGCACGGACTGCCGATGTGAAGGAGGGCGTCGGCGGGCGTGAGGGCGTCGGCCCAGACGGTGGCATCGGCCAGCAGTTCGGTGAGCGTCCGGCGCTGGTGGTTGTGGGTGACGGCCTGGCGCATCGCGCGCCACAGCCATGCGATCCGGTTGCTCTCCGGGTCGTAGCTGGGGGTGTAGACGAGGACCAACCGCTGGCCATACTCCTCCTGGAGAGCGCGGAGCAGCTTGGAGCCGCGTGGCGTGTGGATGCCCAGGTTGTCCAGGATCACGATGGCGATCCGGTCGCGTGCCGTGGAGCGCTCGACCGCGCGGCGGAGTTGAGCGCAGCAGGGGGCGGCGCAGCGTCCGGGTGCGAGGTCCCCGTCGAACCAGCCGCTGCGCCAGTCCACCATGCCAAAGCCGACCTGGCGGTCGTTGCACCCCGGGGCCTGGACCAAGCGCTGGCCGCGCCGGGTGGCGGCGCACCAGACACGGGTGAGAGTCGGGTGCATGGCGATGTGGACTTCGTCTTGCAGGGAGACGTCCGCTCTGGGCACCAGTTCTAGCAGGTGGACCAGACCCGGGTCGGTGGGCAGCAGCAGATCGGTCAGCGTCGGATCGGGCAAGAAGTCGGCCAAGGGCGGTGGAGGTGACGGCGCACTGGCCGCGGCCGCTAGGAGGACCTCCACCTGGAGCCGTTGTTTGCCCAGCCCACCTGCTCCTGGGCTGTGCGCTCCAGCGTCCACGTGGACCGCTTGCAGACGTAGCCCCCGCGGTGCAGAGCCAGCCGCACCGTCTCGTCCCCCGCATGATGGCCCGTCTGCGCCGCCAGGGAGTCGGCCAGGAGCGGCGTGGTCCAGGTCGCGCTCGCGACCCCGACCGTGTGAGGATCCAGATCGATCACCCGCCACAGTTCGGCCTCCCACGCCGCCGTCACCAACCGTGGGCGTCCCGGGTGGGGACGGTGCGGTACCCCGTCGGCCCCGTCGGTCTGATACCGCCGCAGCACCCGCGCCACCGTGTCCCGGCTCCGCCGCACCACCTGCGCGATCCGCGGGGCCGTCTGGCCGTCGGCGGCCAGCAGCACCATCTGGTAACGCGTCCGCGTCTCGGCATCGTCGGTGGCCTCGTACCGTCGCGCCACCTCGGCACGTTCCTCTTCGGTCACATGTACTCGGATCGGCGCAGCCATACATCTCCTCGCTCTCCCGCCATCGTCGCTCAAGTATCGCCTATCCCGCAACTATTGCCTGGGAGCATTTAGATGGGCTGCCAGGCGGAGTGGCTGCCGTCGCCGCTCGCCGGCGCGACCGGTAAGGCCAGGGTGAAGCGCATGCCCTGGCCGGGGCGACTGTCCACGGTCAGGCTGCCGCCGTGCGCTGCCGCGATCTCGTGGGCGAGGAAGAGGCCCAGGCCCAGGCCGTCGGACTCGGTGCCACTAGCAAAGCGGGTGAACAGGCGCGGCAGCACCTCCGGGGCGATACCCGGTCCCTGGTCGCTGACGGTGAACGTCACCCAGGCCTGGCCAGCCCGCGTCTGCGGTCCCAGCTCCAGCGTGATCGGCGCCCCCTGCGGCGAGTGCATGCGGGCGTTGGCCAGCAGGTTCTCCAGCGCCTGCGCCAGGCGCTTGGGGTCGGCGACGGCCACGAGTTCCTCCGGGGTGCGGACCTCGATGGGCGCCTGCGCCGTCTGGAAGCTGGCGGCCGTCGTGCGGCGAGGTCCGTCAGGTCCACCCGCTGGCAACGCAGGCGGAACAGGCCCTGCTCCAGGCGAGCCACGTCCAGCAGGTCGCCGATCAGCCGGTCCAGGCGCCGCGACTCCGCTGCTGGGCCGGGCGCAGGTTGGCAAACTGCCGCCCAATCTGTTCCGCCAATCGGTACCATTCCTCGGGATAGCGCACGCCGATCCTCCGACCACGAAGCGTTTCACACCCTCCATGATCGTTGGTCCGACGGCGCTATCTCTCCCTGCCCGCCGCTCCCGTCCCGTACCTCCCCCTCTGAGCTCCGGTGGGGGGCAGCGAGGGGACCGGACCCGCCAGCCTTGCTTGCAGTGCCGCCAGCTGAGCCTCGGCTTCCCCCTGCTCGCCCGTCGCTAATCCCGTGGCAATGAGCCAGCAGTGGCCGACAAGGTGGTCCGCCGCCCGGGCTGGCATTCGCTCCAGAAGGCGACCGACGTCGTAGCCGAAGTAACCGATGGCACCGCCGACAAACGGCGGCAGGCCAGGCAACGGCGCCACCGCGTAGCGACGCAGGAGGTCACGCAGGATCACGAACGGGTCACCCTCGCATACCAGCCGCTCGGTCGGCGTCCACAGCGTGATGTGCTGGCCACGGCTCTGCAGGACGAGGAAGGGGTCGGCGCTGAGGTACGAGTACCGCCCCGTACGCCGATCAACCATGCTGCTGTCCAGGAACACGGGTCGAGGGAGATTCAAGACGCGCCGCGCTGGACCTGCACTGGCGCGAGCGGAGACGGGACGACGATAGGAGCGGTAGGAGCAGGAACAGGCAGGACCGCCGCACGTCAGCGCTTGTACTCCTCCACGGCCGCGCTGTCATCTCTATGGTGGACCGTCAGGCCAACCTCCACAACGTCTACGCGATACAGTTTCGTGCCAGCCAGACGCTGTATAGTGAGGTCAGCGCCAATATCGATGGCGCTGGGGCGTGCGCTACCCGCTCCGAGCAACGACACGCTGCATATAGGAGGGCTGACGGCGCCTCTGCTCCGAGTGCAACCTGGCGGCTCTCTACCGAACCACATATATGCTATCAAACGCAGGGAGCCTGCACGCCGTGACGTGAAGTTGCGCATGAGGGGAGCAGCCGTTGACTCCCCTACCATTACTGCTTCCCACCATGCATGGCGATATTGAAACCACATGGGCAGACCAAGCGCGCCAGTTCGATCACGTCATGACGTCTGGATTGACATTGGAGGTCGCTCGACCGTCGATTGGGCTCCTGGCACAAATCGTTGTGGCGTGTACTCTGCAATGTCGTAGCTCGGTCGGTTGCCCTGCACCATCTCTGCCACCAGCCTCCCCGTCAGCGGGCCAAGCAGCACACCATTCCGAAAGTGCGCGGTGGCCAGGAAGAGTCCATCGTACCCAGGCGCCCATCCGATAATCGGGAGCCGGTCGGGCGACGCGGGACGCAGTCCGGCCCACTGTGCCTCAATTGGCAGCCGACCGAGTTCTGGCAGTACGTCGGTGGCAGCTATCGCCAGTTGCAGCATACCCGACATCGTAGGGTGACTATCGAAGCCCGCCCGCTCCTCAGTTGCTCCAATGACGAGTTGGCCATCCACCTTTGGCGCGATGTAGCAGTCGTGCGTCCACAGGATGTGCTTCGGGCTGCGCGTGAGTGTTCGCAGAGCCAGGATTTGCCCGCGGATTGGCTCGACCGAGAGGGCAACGCCGCTGGCGGCGGCAATACTGGCGCTCCAGACGCCAGCGAAAAGGACGGTGGTGCCTGCCTTGAGCACGCCAGCCGGTGTCATAATGCCGGGGACACGCCTTCCGTCATGTACGAGTCCCGTCACGGGCTGCCCTTCACGGAAATCGGCCCCGCGCTGTATGGCGGCAGTGGCGAGCGCCCGGACCAACCGCGGGCTACGAGTCTGGCTCTCATCAGACAACCACAGTGCGCCCACCACGCGCATTCCCATTGCGCCTGCGAACATCGGTTCTGCCCGTGCCAGTTCGTCAGACGCCATCCACTGTGCCGCGAGCCCGTGTTCCCGCTGCCACACGGCGCGCGCCTGTAAGTCAACGGCGTCACGCTCTTCGAGCGCCACGCGGAAGATGCCGGTTTTCCGGTACTCCACATCAAGGCCAGCCTCGTCACGTAGCTGGGCCGCGATCATCTCGTGCTCGGCTCGACCGGCCAGCCCGAACGGAAAGAAGCTATCAGGGTGATGGGCTTCGACCTGTGGCGCCAGCATGCCAACAGACGCACCCGAAGCACCCGCACCGATGCGGTCGCGCTCGACCACGGTCACACGGAGACCTGCCTTGACGCAGGCATAGGCGATGGAGCAACCGATCACCCCTGCCCCTACAACCAGCACATCCGGTGTGGGAGGTATCAGGACCGTGCTCGCCACGGTCTTAGCCACGCGGAAGTGCGGCGGCGGTATCGTGCGCTGGCGCGTGGACGATACCGATCACTGGACTCGATGGCACCGCGTCGTTGAGCCGTGGCATCCGCCCTGCGCGGAAGGCCATGCGGCCTGCCTCTACCGAACATTTCATGGCTCGTGCCATGAGCACCGGATCACCCGACCGGGAGATGGCCGTGTTGACGAGGCAAGCGTCAGCACCAAGTTCCATAGCAATCGCCGCATCAGACGGCGCGCCAATACCCGCATCCACCACAATCGGGACGCTCAGCCGCTCGACGATACGCTGAATGCTGTCGCGATCCTGGATACCCTGGCCCGAGCCGATCATGGAAGCAAGCGGCATCACCGAGGCTGCTCCCGCGTCCTGCAACCGAAGGGCGGTGACCAGATCCCCACTGGTGTACGCAAGCACGATGAAGCCGTCGGCAACCAGCTTCTTGCACGCCTCGACGGTGCCCATGGGGTCAGGCCAGAGGGTACGCTCGTCGCCAATGACTTCAAGTTTGACCCAGTTGGTATTCGTCGCCTCGCGAGCGAGGTGAGCCATATAGACCGCTTGCCGTACGGAAGTGGCACCGGCCGTGTTCGGCAACAGCCGATAGCGCGACAGATCCAATTCATCAGTCAGGCCGCCATCCGCGCCGCGACCGTCCAGGCCCAGAGAACGGATCGATACGGTCACCAGCTCGGTGCTCGATGCGATCAGTGCGTCACGCAGCACCTGGGGCGACGGAAAACGCCCGGTGCCCAGAAACAGCCGTGAGGCGAATGGCACACTGGCAATGACGAGCGGGTCGTCATGCTCTTGTGATCCGCCGGAAATGGCGCGGACGAGATCGACGCGGTCTCCCGGTTGCAATACCGTTTGCCCCCACGACGCACGCGGCACCACCTCTGCATTGACGGCAACCGCCACGCGCTGCGGCTGGATGCCGCGAACTGCGATCATTTCGGTAATGGTCGGGGGCGTATCCAGTGTGATGGGCTCACCATTAATAGTCAGTGTCAGCATGGGTTCTGTTCCTTTCCCTTCTTCAGCGCCGAGATAGGGCATCGGTTGGCGTCATTCTCCTCTCGTTGCGCCCCCGGTGGCGAGCGTTATCAGAGGTGTATCGAGCGCGGTACGCAGTGCTGTCGCCGCTTCTGCCGGATCAGATGCTTCCAGGATGGTCGAGATGACGGCAATGCCACTGGCGCCCACAGCCATGACCCGTCGTACGTGGTCTGGACCAATACCACCGATGGCGATCACCGGCACGGTCACGAACTCGACCAGATTCCGGAGCAGTTCCAGTCCACGTGGAGGGATGCCAGGGTGTGACGGTGTGGCGAAGATGTGGCCAAAGGTTACCGAATCGGCGCCTGCACGCTCTGCCTGAACCGCCTCATCGTGGCTATGCACGGAGATCCCGACGTGACGATGAGGCCCCAGCAGACGACGGGCAATGTCGGGGGAAAGGCTTTTGGCGGCGAGATGGACACCATCGATGTTCGCGGCCAGAGCAACATCGATCCGGTCGTTCACGATTAAGAGGGCGTGGCCACGAATCCGGTCACGCACCGCGAGCACCAGCGACAGCAACTCACGAGCCGGGGCCGATTTTTCGCGAACCTGGACGACATCGACCCCTGCCGTCACTGCGCGAGCCACCGCGTCGAGCAGAGCGGGGCGTGAAAGACGAGGATCAGTGATGAGGTGGAGTTGTGGTCGTCTCCGTCCGGCCGATATACCCTGTGCCACACTATCCTCCCAGAACAGCAGGCACAAAAATGCCGCCGGTCCATCCACACTGAGGTAGTTGGAGGAGGCGGCAGTCCTAGTCCGACCATCCGCGAACGCATCCCTACGCCGGTATTACCCAGATCAGGTCCAAAGGGTCAGTGGCATGTCTGCCACTGTCTCAGCCGTGAGGCACTCCTTGCGCACGCTCTTTTATTATGATGATCACTATACCATAGTTGAACACCTGTGCGATCGCCTCACAAGTTAAGGGCGCGAGCTGACATGCCCGAGTGGGTCAAGGTGATGGCCGCGCGCCGTATGGTCATCGTCGTCCGCGACGGGTGCCATATGGGGATCCATCCCGGACGCGCCGTGCCGCCCGGTGTTTGCGTACGGAGGTACCACGAGGACCCCAGGCGAACTACCGTGTTGTGCTGGAATTGTTGCCCGATCCTCGAATGATCTCCGTGAACCGATGTCGCAGTACGTCGGAAATCGTGCTGTCTGCCGCCTCCCGGGCCGTCGTCTGGCTGGTGTCGACGACGGTCGTCAGCTGCAAGTGCAGCATGCGGGCATCGGTCAACGCCTCCCCGATCTGTGCCGGAGTCCAGCCGCGTGCGGCGAGCCGGGCGCGCCGCGTTTCGTCGGTGCAGTCGAGGAGACACCAGTTAATCGCGCCGATGCCCGGGAGCGGTAAGAGTGGCTGGACGTCCTCGGGTGTGGTGGGAGCGAAGAGCTCTTATCAGCAGCTTACCCACGCATCCGCCAGACCCGTCATGCTGGCAATCCGTCAACGCTGATCTGCTCGGCCAAGGACTGACGCTCGGCCTCCCCTTTTGACAAGCGGTAGGGCGCGAAGCGGGAG
>JAABUZ0100010196.1_pt1 | contig 10496 bp, 16 predicted proteins | sample 5562091 | NCBI WGS metagenome assembly JAABUZ01 (sample SAMN12813069, study PRJNA571459) | rock metagenome | isolation source: Antarctica rocks | place: Antarctica: Victoria Land, Linnaeus Terrace sud | collected 2015-12-21 | reverse complement strand
CCGTGTGTCAGCGTCTTGTCGTGGCATGACAGCCTCCATTCAATAGTCCTTCCTCTATAACTGCTTTAGTGTAGCATCCTACCCCTTTATAGTACCATATTGATCTATAAAATAGTGCCAATTTATACATTATTTTGGTAACTAAAATGGTATACTAGAAGAGTGAGAAGCGGCTAGCTTCCACGAAAAAAGCCCGAGGCGCTGCGCAAACAGTCCTCGGGCAGAGCACAGCGAGGTTAGATCGCCATGCAGACCAAAGTATCGCAGAGCTACAAGCCAACCGTAAGGCTCACTCCCCATCGGGGCTGGTATCGCGTCCAGTCCGGCACGAACCCCAGCGTCTGGTACGACACGTCAGCCAACACCTGCACCTGCCCGGCGCGCAAGCCCTGCAAGCACCAGCGCTTTGTGCGGTCCCTCAATGTGGCCTTTTTCGTCAAGAAGGAGGCCACCGCGCTCCCGCTGGAGACCGGCGCCCGCATCGACGCCGAGATCGCCAAGGCCGCGCAACTCCTGGCACGGAAGCGCCGGGCGCTCGCGGACACCCATCCGCAAAGCGACGAGTACGCGACGCTGCTCCGGGCGGTTGACCAGGCCGAGCGTCAAGTCGCGGCCCTGAGCTACAGCGCCATGCGCGCGGCGTAGATGATGCGCGCCATCACAGCCTCTCCCACCACGGCCCTGCATCACATCGATGCAGGGCTGGCTACCACGGTTAGCAGTGATCATCCGCAGTACCGGCATGTCGGGGCCGGCCGCTTCCTCCCCGCCAACGACGCCGCACGCGAGGAGTGCCGGCGCTGGAATCAGTACGCCGACATGGTGAACGCCCGCACAGCGCGGAGCAGCACCCCATGACCACCGACACCGTTTCCGGCCGCTAGCGCGCTCCTGGGGCCGCGACAGGCGATGAGGAGGGGCGTAGGTGTCCCCAAGCCTACACCCCTCCTCTTTCTCCCCGTGGGGGCGTGTGTCGGGCCAGCGGGGCACGGATCAGCGTGCCCGTGCTCTCAAGCTACACCCGGCGACGATCTTCTGTCCACACGCTCCGATCGGGGCGACCAAGCCCGACACACGCCCCCACGGGGAGAAAGAAAGCACCAGCCGTGTTCCGCATCACACTGTCGCGCTGAGGGTATAGACGGCGCCGCGGCCGAGCCCACGCCGGTCGAGGAGACCGCGCGTAACCAGCTCCTCCAACGCGTCCTGCACCACCGCCCCGTCGAGGCCAAGCCCGATGGTGCGGGCCACCTGATCGGCGCTCGCACCGTGCGGTTCCTCCGCCGTGATCGCAGCCAGGATCTCCGTCGTCGTGGTCGGCACGCCGGTCGCCGGCGTCGGGTCCGTGTGTTCGGCCATGGAAACGCCTGCCTTTCGCCGGCCCTGTCGGGAGACACGGCCTGTCTCTGTGGTCACGCTACACCCATTATCCGCTCCTGTCCCCATCCCGACCGTCAGGACGCGGCCCTTTCTCCTCTGGGGGCGTGGGTCGGCCCTGAGAGCTACAGGTGTGCCATGGGGTTAGAGCTTGCGCCCAACACCGGCGAGGACGGCCGCCCGCTCCGGTTCAGCAGTGAACGGGCTGGGGCTCCCGTCAGGGTGCCACGCTGGCGTGAACACGAGGCCGGGCTCGATGATCTCAAAGCCGTCGAAGAAGCGGGCAAGCTGGGCGCGCGAGCGGAAGCCCACCGGGTGCGTCGACGCCGCGTACAGGCGCGTGAACTGCGCCAGCGTCTCCGACGAGGCCCCGTCATAGGTGGCGTGCGAGATGACCAGGTAGCTCCCCGCCGGTAGCGCTGCCGTGAGGTCCCGCACCGCGCCCAGCGCCGCGTCGTCGTCGGGGATGAAAGGCAGCACCGCCGCCAGGATAAGCGCGACGGGCCGGGAGAGGTCGAGCAGTCGGCGCGCGCGGGGATGCGCCAGGATCGCCGCCGGGTCGCGCAGGTCGGCCTCGATCGCGGCCGCGTGGGGCACCTTGTCCCTGTCCAGGAGTTGCCGGCTGTAGCGCACCGCGACGGGATCGGTATCCACGTAGACGACGCGTGCCTCGGGGTTCATCTTTCGGGTGACTGTTAAACGGAAGGGGAATGCAGCGGAGCCCTCGACGCGGCAAGCGTCGCCCCCCCGTTGCGAGAAAGACGGGACCTATGCATACGCAACCCACGACGATGAGTTCACCACTAGAGCGAGGGGCCGACAGGCGACGGGTCACGGCTGCAGCGTTGCGCCGCACCCCCTTCTTCCGCGAGGTCCCCGAGGGAGCCCTCGCCCCCCTCGCGACGGTCAGCGTCCGTCAGGTCCTCGGTCACGGCGACGTCCTCTGGGAGCCCGCCAACGCGATTGAGGCGGTCGTCGTCCTCGCGGGGGGCATCGTGCGCCTGTATCGCGACCTGGATAACGGCGAGGAGGTGACGGTCGCGCTACTCGACCGCGGGCAGGTGTGCGGCCTGGCGGGCCTCGACGACGCCTTCACGCCGACGACTGTCGCCCAGGCGTTGGTCAATGAGACCGTCGTCTATCGCATCCCGCGTCGCCCCTTCGCCGACTTTCTTCTGGCGAATCCGACTGTGGCCCTGCGCGCCCTCGCCGAAGCCTGTCGGCGTGTCCAGGACGCCTACGACCTGCTCGTGTTGCCCGATGCGCGCGCCCGCGTGGCCTACGTCCTTGCGCACCTGGCGACGGCCACTGACGAGCGGACGGTGTGGGCGACGCGCGAGGAGTTGGCGACCCTGGCGGGCGTCAGCCGCGAGGCGATAACCCGGTGCGTACTGCCCGACCTGCGGGGACGTGACCTGATCGCGTACGAAGAGCACCAACGCGGCATCCGCGTGCGCGATCGCGCGGGGCTATTGGCCCTTCCCACGCGCGGCATGTGACCTACATCATATTGTTGTGACCTACATCACATCGTTGTGACGTAGGTCACAGACAAGGCCAGCCCGCGTGCTGTAGTGTAGGAGATAGGCAGCGGGGGGGGCCTCAGGCTGTAGACAAAGAGTTACTTGTGCGCGTTGAGAGGAATGTGATGTTCTGCTTGGTTACGCGGATCAAGGTGCGCAAACTCTCTACCCTCGTCGGGATCATGGCGGCTTACCTTCGCATGCGCCAGCGGGCCAAGCATGTTCCAGGTCTCATAGAGATGGCCTTCCTTATCAGGCCCCGGCGCACAGTCATTTTCGTCTCTCTCTGGGAGGACACGACGGCAATGGCCAAGTTCAACACGGCCGTCCCCGAGCATCCCACTCAGGTACGGCGCATGCGCCAAGCAGGCGCCCACACCTGGTCGGGCATGTTCGAGTTGACCGGCACGAGCCGCACGGCACGGGTATGGCCGGGTCTCTTTGCCGATACCGAGCCTTCAGTGGAGGTGTGCTCGCTATGATCTACGTCGGCTTCGCCTCACGCCTCCTCCTCGCAATTATCTTCTGGACAGCGGCCACCGGTAAGATTGGTGAACGGGCAGCCTTCGCCCGTACGCTTCGCCAACTCGGTATTCCACCGCGCTTGGTCCCGACGACTACGTGGCTGGTTGTAATCTATGAAGCGGCTCTCGGACTGCTATTTGCCCTAGGAGCGTGGCCTGCGATTGCGCTCACGGCGGCAATTGCCCTCTTAGTAGTGTTCGCCAGCGTGTCGATCATCGCCATGAAGGCGCGTGCAACGATACCTTGCCACTGCTTCGGCAAATCCTCAACGCCCCTGGGAAGTACTACATTGCTGCGGTCCGGGCTGCTCCTACTGCCCATTGGGCTCTACTACCTGAGCTACCGTCTCGGGACCGCGCCGTGGTGGCCAACGTCCCTAAGTACGGCCATCACAACCGCGAGCCTCGCCATCGCTGCACTCTTATTCGCGCGTTGGCTCTTGGCGGCGAGGACAATTATGGAGTTGGTTGCCGCGCGCCGCGATAGCCTGCGCCATGATCTAGCGGACCAGGCATACAAGGAGCATGTCAGGGGATTAGTTTAGTAAGGAGGTAGGCCAACTGTGGCGATTTTATGGATTAGCTATGCAGCGCTGTGGGTTATCGTGGCGATCCAGGGGTTCGCTTTTCTGGAGTTGCTCCGTCAAATTGGCGTCATCCGCAAGGAGCTTGGCCCCAAACAGGGTGCGCTGATCGTCCCTGGCGCCATAAATTCGGGCGAGAAACTGCCCGAGTTGTCGGGCCGCGCGGCGACGACCCTCCGCACGGTCACTAATTGGGATGACTATCTCGGTGTTGGCCTGAGCCTCATCGTCTGTTTCAAAGTTAGTTGCGACTCTTGCCGCGAGATCGCTGCGGATCTGGCGGGCTTCGCTGCGGATGTGCGCGACGACAGCACTGTTGTCGCGCTTGTGGAAGGCTCCGTCGACGATGCCCAAGCCTTCGTAAGGGAAACGCATCTTGCCCCTCACATGGTAATTATCGATGAGGGGGGAGCGATGACGCGGCAGTTGGGCGTGTCATGGAACCCCGGCGCGGTCACGGTTCGCGGTCGGAAGCTTGGCGAGGCGGCCATTGTCAACTCAGTTTCACAACTGTCCGCGCTCATCTATGACAAGACCCTAGTACAAGATGAAAGGAGGATCAGAGATGGCATTCCTGCGTGATGATGAGATGAAAGGAGGATCAGAGATGGCATTCCTGCGTGATATTGAGGACAATATGGCTAAATCGGGGTGGCTATCGCGGCAGACATTCATCAAGCGCGCGGCCAAGGCTAGCGCCGCACTTGCGGCGCTAGCCGCAGGCGTGCGCCTCGACAACGTTTATGCCAGTAACGTGTATTGCTGCAACCTGGCGTACCCGGGTACGGTTTGCAACTCCAACTACATGCAGGGACAGTGTCCCTGCAACGACACGGCATACCAATGGACGTGTTACTCAGGGGGATGCAAGATTGTCTGCGGAGAGTGTTACACGTGCAAATGCTCGTATGCGTATATTCCATGTCAGGTAGGGTGCCCATGCGTGCACGGCGCTCCATCTATCGATGCAATGAATTTGCTTCTGCCGCATCGGGCGGCGGGTGAGGCGTGCCATTAGCACTTCCGAGCATTATGATGGCTGCAAGGACGGCAAGGTAATGACTGCAACTGCTGTGCTAACACTGTCTGCGGGCGCGCTAGCAGTGCTGAGCGGCCTTGCACAGGTTGGCAGCCTCTGAGGAGTGTCCCTCATAGGGATGTTTAGGCCCCTCGTGCAGGAGGCTAGAAAACCAACCGACTGGCTCGGCCCATTGAGCGCGTACGCCATAGGGGCATTGGTCAGTTCGACAGCGCTTGGCGCGTTGCTAGGAACCGTCGGGGCCGTGATCTTCCCCCGACTGGGGTCGACAGCGACGATCGTCGTTGCTGTCTTCGGCATTGCCTTGGCGATGTGCGACTTCGGTGTAGCAGGGGCTCACACGCCAACGCTACACCGTCAGACTTACCCGGTGTGGTGGCGTACCTTCGGGCGAACCCCCGCCCTGTTCCTCTGGGGATTCGACCTGGGTCTTGGCTTCACGACCATCCGCGTCGCTTCACTCTACTGGATTGTCGCCCTGATTGTGGTTGCGCTCGCCTCACCGCTGGTGGGCGCAACCATCCTCGGGGCGTATGGAGTCGCCTTAGTCCTCAACCTGACCATCGCTACCTGGGTGCTGGAATGCAGAGATCGTAGCGTGGCCTCAACGGTATGCATCTTGAGATTGGACAAACCCCTAGCACGGAGCCTTGCTATCATCCTCCTAGTATGGAGTCTCGCCTTGCTGGTCTTCGCGCTAGGGGTTGTGCGAGCGTGATGACTTGAGGGGACGCGAAACAGCACTACACTCGATATTACCGGGTACCTGCATGAATAGTGCTGCTCGCGAACCCTTGGCTATGGCGCGAACAGCGTCGTCGCCGCCTCGCGCGTATCGAGCGCAAGGGCCTGTCCAAATCACCGCTGGATCGTCAGTGGCAAGCGCGGCGTCGTGCTCAACAAGTGGAGGCTTGTCTGCGCATGAGGCGCGGACACCGCCAACGCCCACGACAGCACCTTCCACCTACAGCACCAAAAGGTTAATATAGAAAGATCGGGCATGGTTCAGATACTTGATGACAATGACAGTTCAAACGCGGCCGGGGCGGCTGCCACGCGCGAATTTTCGATCCACCTCGCGCGAACTGTCAACACATTCCCACGCGCAAAATGAACCATGCCAAAGATCGACAAAAATTTATCGATGTCGGCACCCCAAGCGTTTAGCGGAGCAGTACTATGAAAAGGATCATTGTCAGGATAGGAAGTGTGGTATCCGTGCTTGTAGTCGGTTATGGAGGCTCGTCTCCAGCGACCGGAGCCTTCACAGCAGGCATCCATGCGGCCTCATCTAACGCCTGTGCCATAACGCCCATCCAGACTAAGCCCTTTCCAGGAGTACTGCGTGGCCTGCGCTGGATCGCGGCGACTCCCTTGTCCGGGGGGATGACCGGCCATCTGTTCTACGGCCATAACGCGCATGGGACAGCGGCCGAGATGCACATCCACGGTACGATGCCCGATGGCGAGACAACAAAAATCCTGTGGGTCGTCAGCCACGGGAACGTCGGGTTGACGATAACGATAGCGGGACGGAATCTCACCGGGTCGGGTCGGACAAAGCAAGACTTCCCAGCGGCCGGCGGTGGTGGGGTTCCAGGTAGTCAGTACCCCTCAATCGTCGTCGTCCCCACACCAGGATGCTGGCAGTTCCATCTGATGAGCGGGAGCGTGGCGGGCACCGTGACCTTACGCGTCGTTAAGTAGGTGTTCCGCAATCGTTGGATGTGGAATAGGTCGGCGCATCGCTGCGCTCTCCTCTCCTCAGAGTAGAGTAGGCCGCAGGTGAGGTGTCTTGCGACCCTTTTCGGTCGGCCCCTCCGCCAAACTGGACGTGCCCATAGAGTAGCTGGCTCGCGAGGTGTCCCTTGCGTGCCCCTTTTCCAACCAGCCCTCTCCGAACCGGGCATGGCGACGGTCCGGCCAACGTTGCCAGTGCCGCTCCGCCCCTGGCTCTAGCACTGGCTGCTGCCGCGGTCCCGCTCCGCGCGCATCCATGGCTCGGGTTCGCGGCCACGCTCTCCCACACCTTGCGCACCCTCCGCCGCGTGTCGTCGTCCACATGGCCGGCCTTCTCGTGGAGGTGTGGGCTGCTCTCGACCATCGCCCGCTGCACCTCGCGGCCCGTCGCCGTCGGGTACGTGTGCGCCAGGTCCTTCACGATCATGTCGTCGATGCTGTGGAGATGCCCCTGCGCGCGGGCATTGGGGTACGTGTCCAGCAGCCGCGCCGCCGCGCGCTGGTAGGCCCGGCCCAGACGCGACAGGCCCGCTACGTCCGACACAGCCCCGCCCGGCGGGCACGAGAAAGAGGGCTCCTGCGCGCATGGCCGGCCGGGTCGCCGCCGGCGCTCCCCCCGGTCCTCGCCGCCGGCGCTCCCCCCCGGTCCTCGCCGTCGCCTCTGTGCTCATGCCCTCCGCCTTTTCTTTCTCCCCCTGGGGGCGTGTGTCGGCCCTCGCCGGTGGTCCTCGGCGAGCGCCTGGCCAGACGCTCGCCCCCTGGACCACCGCCAAACGCAGCGCCGGCGGGGGGTTTCCGTGCAACGAAAACACACCTTGCTCTTTGCCGCCATCGCTCAGATTGGCGCGTCCCTCGTCGAGGTGCTGCACTACACGTATCCCGCGCTCGTCACCGTCAGCGCCATGGCGCTCGGGCGCGAGCGTTCGGACGTGCGCTGCCTGCTTGCCCTCGGCCTCGCCTTAGTCGGCCTCGCCTGGAGCGTGTCCTCGCTCGGCACCAGTGTCTCCCCTATGGACATGCTATGCTCCTCTCGTCTATCCTGTCGTCGCTCAGGATGCCCGCGTTGCGGCGTCAGTGGGGGCGCACGCGGCCGGATCGACGACGTACTCGACCCGCGCGACGCACCCAGCGCTACGGGCGTCATAGTCGATCTTGTGCAACGCGCTCGTCACCTTTCCGTGCAGCTTCTGCTCCAACCACGTCTTGTTGAACGGTGTGGGGACGGCCACACGCAGCACCTCGCCGTCCTGGTCCAGGGCGCGTGTCGAGGCCAGCCAGGCGTTGAAGTTCTCGGCGGTCATGACCTGGGCCAACTCGTCGAGGACCGCGCGCCACACCGGATGCTCCTCGACGATGGGCCGGCGCGCGGGGCTGTCGGACCACGCGGCGTAGGAACCGGCTGGCTCGCCGCGGCCGCCCTCGTGCCGGCGGCGTCGACGAGTGGGTGGGCCAGCATATCGGTGGTCCGGGCCGACGTCGGCCATACGGGGCGGCGCGGGGTGTAGGAGGTCTGTCAAGACGGCGAAGAGGTAGGGCATGCCGTTGACGGCTTGGCCGTCGCGCCGCCGCTTGACGATGCTCGCCTGGCGGTCGCGGGTCCGGGCCGCCGCCTCGTCGAGCAGACGCAGGAAGCGGGCGGGCGACACACCGGCGTCGCGACACAGGTTGCGGGCGCGGCCAAGACTCGAACGCGGCGCATCGTCCCCCAGCTCGGCACTCAGGGCGGCGATCTCGGCCGCGAGCCCCTGGTCGTCCGGGTCCGCGCCGGCCACTAGCCCAGCATCACCGCTCGTCGTCGTTGGTGTCGCATGAGCGGGGGTAGGGGGTATCGAATCGAGATCGAAGTTTTCTACTTCGATTGGATTTACTTGGGGTGAAAGATTCTTCACCCCTCCCGTGCGCGATCCTTCACCCTCCCCCGTGATCGGAGTGCCAGCGTCCTTATGCCGGTTTTCTCTTCCAAAACTCGTCGCGCCTGCACATAGTGGCTCCTGTTCCGCATCATGGTCGCTGGCATCGTTATGGTCAAATGGCCGTTTATTGCACGAATCGTTGTCGCCCGCGCCGTGCGGCTGGTGCCGGCGTCCGTCACGCGGACTCGAGGCAGGCAATGCCGACATTGCGTCGTCGAGCAGGCCGTCCAGGCGCGCGAGCCCTTCGACGGCCGCGAAGAAGGGCCGGAGGTCATAGCTGTTCGTGGCCTGTCGGCCTTGGTTGGAGAATTGAGTCTGTATGTGCAGTAGCCCCTTCCCCTCCAACGAGCGGAGGTAGCCCTGGACCGTGCGCACCGTCTTGCCCATGCGCGCCGCCAGCGCCGCCTCACCAGGGTACGGATCACGCGCGGACCACCAGTAGGTACAGAGTTGCGCGAGGCAGACCATCTCGGCCTCGCTCACGCCCAGACGGGCGTAGTAGATCCAGGCGTAGGTCGGCAGCGCCGTGTAGCCACCGGTGAGCAGCCAGACGCCGTAGCGCTGGACCAGGCGCCGGTCAATGCGGTCGATGCGGTCGAGGGGCGGGGGTGTAGTTTCTCTAGCGTCAGGGTCGGGTGGATATTGACATGCACGCGCCGATCCCGTATGATTGCTCATAGGTACTCCTCGGAAGCGTAAAGCTCCCCTGTGAGTCCCGGAAACTCTTGTCGGGGGTGGAAGCCCGGTCAAGTTTTCGGACCCGTTCTGGCGGCGCTGGTGACTTTATAGAAACTTAGGCACCAGGGCCGAACAATAATAGTACAGCCTTAACCCATCGGGGCAACCCGGTGGGTTTCGTGCATGTAGCACGTCGTCGCTAGCGCATAGCAAAGCTCTCCCTGATGGGCATCATAGCGTACTGGCCGCACGCGCGCAACACGCCCCCCTCCTTCCGTTCGTGCTCCATGGCTCTCACCTCCTTTCCTTCTTTCGTGTGTGTCGCTACCTACCAGCCCTACCAGCCCTGCACGGCCGTCTTGACGCGCTCGTCGCTCCAATGGGCGTAGACCTGCGTCGTGGCAATGGTGGCGTGGCCCAAGTGGTGTTGGGCGTCCTCGAGGCGGCCGGTCGCGCGATATATGGCGGTGCCCGCGCTGTGGCGCAGGGCGTGGACACCTTTGTACGCGACGCCGGCGCGCGCGCACAGGAGGGCCAGCCGGCGGCGGGCGCTGATCGGCGCCCGGTAGGGCAGGACATGCGCACCGCCCCCACCGCCCGCGCGGTCTCCCGTCGCCGTGAGGGCGCGCAGGGCGCTCACCAGCGTGGGGCTCATCTCCACCCGCCGCCCCTTGTTGCCTTTGCCGGCGACGACGGTCAGGCGCGCGGCGGTCAGGTCGACGTCGGCCCACGTCAGGGCGAGGGCCTCGGCGACGCGCAGGCCGGCGTGCGCGCCGAGCAAGACGAGCGCGCGGTCCTCGCCGGCGGCGTGGGCGAGGAGGCGGGCGATCTCCCCCTCCTCGTAGGGCGCGCGCTTGTCGGACGCCGCCGTGGGGTCTTTGGGGGCCTTCACATCGCGCCAGGGGTCGGCCGTGGTGGCCCCCGCCCAGCGGAGCGCCGCGTAGAGGGCGCGGGCCGCGGCGAGGTACACCTGCAGGCTGGCCGGCGTCAACCCGACCGGATGCCCGTCGGGCGTGCGCTGGGGGTGTCCCTTACGGTCGCGGGCGCCGGCTTTCTTGAGGCCCTGCACCCAGGCCCGCCCGTCGTCGCCGGAGCGGTGCAGCAGGCTCCCCGTGTCC
>JAABUZ0100010195.1_pt1 | contig 10496 bp, 6 predicted proteins | sample 5562091 | NCBI WGS metagenome assembly JAABUZ01 (sample SAMN12813069, study PRJNA571459) | rock metagenome | isolation source: Antarctica rocks | place: Antarctica: Victoria Land, Linnaeus Terrace sud | collected 2015-12-21 | reverse complement strand
GCCCACTGCCCAGTCCATCGCCCGTCCCCCCGCTGCGTCGCACTGTCACCTCCTGGTATTCTCGCGTCTGGTCCCCACCCAACGCCAGCGCAAAACTTTGGTGGGCACCCCGGGTAGCGCTTGGCCTTGACAGTAGTCACCTGGGTTGGCTTCACACTCGTCTCGTCGATGGCACGGTCAAAGAATCCTTGCGCTGTTTTGGCGTTTTGCCGTTGAGAAACTGTTGCTGCATTTTCCATCCCCAGCTATGGTCACGAGGAGCTTAAATCATGCCATCCACAGATCCGCGGCCCCACCAGCGCTCGTGTCAGCGCGTGCTGCTGACGACATCTTCGACGTATATGTGGAAATCAGCAGAGCGATGCCGGGTGATTGACATACCGCGAAGTATTTTCTAGACTACCGGTACTCGCTCCCCACGCTCATTCCTCGAACGCGGGGATTCGCGCTATTCCCATTTTTCAGAAGGAATGACGTCATGGCCCCCAGCGACGCATCACGCCATACTCAGCTACCGAGCGCACTGGCATGGCTCCGACGGCCTAGCAGGCGCGCTGACGCCCTGATTGCACTGCTCTTCCTTGCCCCGTCACTTTTCATCTTCTGCACCTTCATCTTCTTTCCACTAGCTTATACATTCTGGCTGAGCTTTCATAAATGGAACATGATCAAACCCGCGCGCCCGTTCATTGGACTGACGAACTACCAGCGTTTATTCACGTCTCCAGACTTCTGGCACGTGCTACGCAACACCGCAGTCTATACCGCGGGCGCTGTTTCACTGACGATGTTAACCGGGCTTGTTCTGGCACTGCTGCTAAATCGCCCCATGGCGAACCGAGCGCTGTACCGGGCGGCTATTTTCTCGCCCACCGTCACCGCGACCGTCGCGGTGGCCATGCTCTGGCTCTGGATCTTTGATCCACAGTATGGACTGATGAACGAACTGCTCAGGGCTGTCCATCTACCAAGGTTACAGTGGCTCGGTGATCCATTCTGGGCGCTCCCCGCGCTCATTATCATGGGCGTGTGGAAGTTCGCAGGGTATGACATGGTGATCTTCCTGGCAGGCTTACAGAACATTCCGCAAGAACTTTACGAAGCCGCAAAAATCGACGGCGCGAACGGAATAGATGCCTTCCGCATGATTACCTTGCCTCTACTCACTCCGACGACCTTTTTCTTGTTGACTGTCTCGATTATCTCTTCTTTTCAGGTCTTTGACCAAATTTTTGTCATGACTCAGGGCGGCCCGATCAACAGCACAAACGTCTTTGTCTACTATCTCTATCAGAACGCCTTCAAATTCTTTGAGGCCGGCTACGCGTCGTCGATCGCGGTCGTGTTTTTTGCTATCATCATGACGCTCACGTTTGTGCAGACCCGCCTAGCCAACCGCTGGGTTCACTATGCATAATCGCGTCTCTGTGCTAGCGGGTTCAACGGCGCAGTGGATGCAACCCTGTCCTGCTGTGACATGCCTGGGTGGACGTCGACGTCACACCTCGCCTCCGATCAAAAGGCCGCATTGGTAAGATAGCAAACGGGAGGGCAAAGTCGTGGCTAATGTTGCCAACTCCGCTGTCGTCGCACAGTCGCAGCAGGAGTCTGTGGGCAAACGGACGATCTCCACCTTGATGCTTGCCTACGCTGGTCGGATGCTCATCCACATGATCCTCGCTACTGCTGCCCTGATCGTGGCGGCGCCGTTCCTCTGGATGGCAAGCACGGCGCTCAAGCCAATGTCTGAGATCTTCGTAGTGCCCCCGCAGTGGATTCCACGCCATCCCCAGTGGCAGAACTTTTCCGTTGCCTGGCATTCCGCGACGTTTGGCAGGTTCTATACCAATAGTTTAATTGTGGCGCTTACTATCACGTGCGTTCAACTTGCCAATGTCACCATGGCGGCCTACGTTTTCGCCCGCATCGCTTTCCGAGGCCGAGATATCATCTTTCTACTGTTTCTCGCAACCATGATGATCCCCACGCAAGTGACGATTGTGCCGGTCTTTATCCTCCTGAAGCAGTTCAACTGGATCAATACCTATATGGCATTGATTGTCCCGTTCTTCGGAAGCGCGTTTGGAACGTTTCTCATGCGGCAGGCATTTTTAAGCATACCTCAGGATCTGGTTGACGCCGCAAAGCTCGATGGCGCTGGTCACATCCGAACGCTATGGTCCGTCATGCTGCCGCTTTCAGTGCCGATTCTCGTGACCTTCACACTCCTGACTTTCATGTGGCACTGGAACGACTACTTCTTCCCGCTCATTGTCACCTCGACGAACGATATGCGGACATTACCCATCGGCCTGACGATGTTCATGCAGTCGGAGGGTGGTAGCGCATGGAACTTGCTTATGGCGGCGGCACTCTTTGTCATGGCACCCGTCATGATCCTCTTCTTGCTGGCCCAACGGCAGTTTATACAGGGAGTCGCAAGCACTGGCATGAAAGGATGACCGGAAGGTCATAAAGAGATGCCTGCCAGGGCGCATCGGTGCTCCCTGGCAGAGAAGAAGCGCAAGGCATGGGAGGATAGCCATGACGACACGACCCGGACCCGATGGAATCGACTCGGTACACGCTCCTGGTTTTACCAGACGACAAGCACTCGTTCGGCTGGGGAGTGTGGGCGGCCTCGCACTGGCGAGCGCCCTCATGGCAGCTTGCGGGGGTACCGCCGCGGCACCAGTTGTACCAGCAGCCACGACAGCCGCCACGCTCGCCCCCGCTTCTACACGTGCAGCGTCCGTCGCTACCGCCGCTCCGGCAATTTCGGCGACGACAGCATCTGCGACCGTGGCTGCCGCGGCAAAGCCTGTCAGCGGGACCGTGAGCGTCACTTTCTGGAACCCGCTCGGTTCGCAACTCGGTGATGTGATCAACGGTATGGTCAAGAAGTTTAATGAGTCTCAACAAGAGGTCGTCGTTAAAGCTGACTTCAGCGGCGACTACTACGCCACACAGGATAAGTTGCTTACGGGTCTGGCCGCGGGCCAGGTGCCGGATATGACCATTATGGAGATCGGAGGCATCGTCACCTTTGCGGATAATGGCGCTTTGCTCTCCCTGGACAACCTGATCAACGCGTCCAAAGACTTCGACATCAAGGACTTCGTCGAGCCACTGATGTTGAATGCTCGCTACAAGGGCACGACGTATTCCCTGCCATTCAACCGCAGCACACCCCTCTTCTATTACAACAAAGAGATGTTCCAGGCTACTGGTCTGAACGCCGATAAAGCGCCCGCGAACTGGGATGAAGTCCGACAGGCAGCGGACAAGTTAACCAAAAAGAGCGGCAGCGACGTGACTGTATACGGCTATGCCCCTCCGCTAGACTACTGGTTCTACGCGAGTATGATCTGGCAGGCGGGCGGTGAAATTGTAAGCACCGATTCCAAAAAAGCCCTCTTCAACGAGCCAGCCGGTGTTGAGGCGCTGACGTTTTGGAATGACCTGGTCCACAAGGATGGCACAACGAAGGTACCGCCGGGCGAAGGATTTAACGCCTGGAATGCCACCAAGGCCGACTTCATCGCCGGGAAAACGGCCATGCTTCAGACATCAACCGGTGATATTAATTTCTTGACGACGAATGCCAAGTTCCCCGTCGGCACCGGCTTCCTGCCACTGAAGAAGCGGTACGGCTGTGCCACCGGCGGTGCGAACGTGGTCCTCTTCGACAAGTCGCCGAAGGATAAGCAGCAGGCCGCGTGGAAGTTTACGCGGTGGCTGACGGATGTCCCCCAGGTGGAATTTTGGTCGCAGAACACCGGATATCTCGTTAGTCGCACGTCAGTCATGTCGTCGCCAACCATGCAGGCATACTATCAAAAGAATCCCAATTACAAGACGGCGGTGGATCAGCTCCAATACGTGCATCCAACCCCGCAGAACCCGGGGTGGCCCAAGGTACAAAACAACTTGACCAACCTCTATCTGCAAAAAGCTGTTGTTGGGGGTCAACCGATCAAACCAACGCTCGATGCGCTTGTGGCGGACGCCGACAAATCCCTCAACGGGAGCTAAACGTCACACCCCTGCTCGACCTTGCTGCAGGTCGAGCAGGGGGAGTCGAAGGATTACTGACCACAGCGCTCCAGGAGTAAGGGTGCCATCTGCCTGGCGATGGATGCTGCCACATCCTTCGCCGGCGTGCCGCCATCCCAGATGCCCGCGAGTTCCTTGGCGAGGATGTTCTGAATCTGAAGCCAACCGCTGGCAAGGGGATCGGTGTGCAGGTATTTTTTGGACGCATCCACAAACATATCCACGTTAGACGGATCCTTGCCCTGGTTCGACTGCACAAAGTAGTCCCCCACCGAGAAGCGCGAGCCCATCGAGGTACCGGCATCAACCTCCTGCTTTTGCACATCGGCACTGGTCATGTACGTCATCAACGCCCAAGCAGCGTCCGGCGACTTGGTTTTGCCATAGACGCCATACCCGGCGCCGCCTCCGCCCACCTGTCGCTTCGTCCCATGCGGCCCCATCGGCGGCGGAGTGACGTCCCAGTGGAAGTTTTTGGCGCCAGTGCGGATCTGCGCAATGTTGGCCGGGATGCTGACAATCATGCCAATGCGCCCGGTATAGAACAGGTCGTTGGCATTCTGCGACTGCAAGTCGGCGGGGGCGGGAGAGACCTTGTACTTCCCGATAAGATCCTCAAGGAACTGGAGCCCTTCCACCGCATTGGGTTGGTCAATCGCTGGCTTTTTCGCATCGTCGGTCACGATATCGCCGCCATTCGACCAGATGAAGGCCATGTAGGCGCGGAAACCCTGTGGAACCGCAAACCCGAAGGCTTTCGTCGGCCCGCTGCCACTCGTGAGCTTTTGACAGGTCGTGAGAAAGTCGTCAAAGGTCCAACCGGCGGCATCGAACTTCTTGGGAGGCAGGGCAACCCCAGCCTTTTGGAACATATCGACGTTGTAAAAGATGTCCTGGTTGGCGAAGTCGCGGTTGAGCGCCCACAGCTTGCCATCGACCGTGTACTCGAGCGGCCCGGCCGGGTAGAAGTCGGACAGGTCGAAGTGGTCGCGAGAGACATACGGACTCAGATTCAGCAACGCTCCCCGGCACTGGAGGTCGAGAGTATGGGCGGGCTCCAGGTAATACACATCCGGGGCGTCTCCTCCCGCCATACGCGTCTGCAAGACGTCCCAGTAGTTCTGCGGAGTGGCGGTATACATCACCTTGATCGACGGATGGTCTTTCGTAAACTGCGCCACCTGCTTTTCACGGAGATTCGTCTCTTTCACATCCCCCCAGGTCACAAAAGCGAGAGACGCCGGGGCGGTGGATGGAGCGTTGGCCACTGGTACAGCCTTCGATGCCGTCGAGGCAGGAGTGGTAGCCACGGTCGCCACCGAGGCCGAGGTGCCCCCACACGCGGCAAGCCCGACAGCCGCGACGGTTGTGGCAAGGCCGACTGCCGACATCCGCAGGAAGTGACGGCGTGAAACGATGGTGGGCGACGTGATCATTGATGCTTCTCCTCTCTCCTCGAGAAGTGTACGAACACTATAGGGAGAACACATGCATCTACTGGCGAGGCCGAGGACGAATATCCTCCCAGGGCACGACGCCGCAACGGCTGGCCCAGGCGTCGTAGTAAGCAGCCAGTTCCTGCGCCACAGATGGCCACGTGGTGACCAGGTCGTGCAGTTCCGTCCGGTCGTTCGCCATATCATACAGTTCCCAGTCTCCGGGGAACTTGCAGACCAGCTTCCAGTTGCCGCGTCGCACGGCGCGGTTGCCCTCGTGCTCCCAGCAGATCGGTCGCTCGCGTTGCCACGCTAAAGCGCCCCGGAACAATGGTACCAGACTCTCCCCTTCGGGCGCTGGCACCGGTGTCCCATGAAGCGTGGGGGGATACTGTGCGTTGGCAGCCTCCAGCGTGGTCGGGAGTACGTCGATCAAATGGCAGGGCGTGTGACTGATGGCGCCAGGCGGTATCACGCCGGGCCACGAGGCGATCAACGGTGTCGAAATCCCACCTTCGTGGACCCAGTGTTTATACAGCCGGAAGGGGGTGTTACTGGCATTAGCCCACGGCAAATCGTAACTCATGTACGTGTCGGCGGGACCTGGTAACAGGCCTGGCGTGTTGCCCATCCGCACGGGACGACCATCGCGCGTACGCGCGGGCGCATAGTCTCTGGGACCGTCTTCCCTCAGGAATTCGGCACAACCCCCATTGTCCGAGAGAAATAACACGAGGGTCTGCTCTGTCACGCCGTTCCGCCAGAGTGCTTCCAGCACCGTACCCACGCCGCGATCCATCCGTTCGACCTGGGCAGCATACGTTGCCATACGGGCATCTTCCCAGTTCTGTTCATCGGGCGAGAGGCTATCCCAGTCCGGCGCCTGACGATCGCGCGGTGACATCTCCCAGTCAGTCGGCAGGATGCCGAGGTCGCGCATGCGTGCATACCGGGCAGCACGGACACCATCCCACCCGTCGAGGTAGCGTCCCCGATACCGGGCAATATCTTCGGGAAAGGCGTGCAGCGGCCAGTGAGGTGCGGTATAGGCCACGTAGCAGAAGAAGGGCCGCGAGTCTTGAACGGCCTGGTCGATCATCCCGGCCGCCTCTTGACTGATGGCGTCGGTGTAGTAATAGTCGTCGCCTTCTGGCTCGATATACCTGCCGTCACGCTGGAGGGTGTGGGGGTTGAAGTAGCTACCGGCGCCAGCCAGCGTGCCATAGTGATGATCAAAGCCCCGCTGCATCGGCGTGGGATAGCCGGGCTCACCGTCGTGCCACTGCTCGGGGTCGCGTCCGTAGTAACCTCCCACGTGCCACTTACCAGACATCAAGGTCCGGTATCCCGCTGCCCGTAGTGCTTCCGCGATGGTGACACACTGATCGTTGAGGTAGCCCTGATAGGCCGGCGCGCCAAGGTTGTTCACCATGTGGCCAATACCAACCTGCTGGGCATAGCGGCCAGTGAGGAGGGAGGCACGGGTGGGGCAGCACCGAGCGCCGTTGTACATCTGCGTCAGGCGCAACCCTCCGGCGGCCAGCGCGTCCAGGTTTGGTGTGGCAATCTCCGAACCGTAGCAGCCAATGTCCGAGAAGCCCATGTCGTCCACGAGAATCAGGACCACGTTGGCATGCTGATCGGTCTGCGTGTCAGCCATGTCTGTTTCGTTCACCCTTTCTTGCAACAGTGCGGGTCGGCAGTTGTAGCCACCGTCCCATGGTGATTCGGGGACCGTGCGAAGGCAACTGGAGTCACCTCTTCGACGCTCTCCAGGCCGCTTTGCCGGTGTTGTAGATCTCGTTGAAGTTAGCGTACCAGTGCCAGGCGGTGTGCCGCTCCCCGAATGGACTGACCGTCGCCGTTTTGAGACCCGCCTGGCGCAAGAACCATATCCAGCTGGTACGACCGAGCGTAGACCGAAATAAGCGCCCGGGCCCCTCGATTCATGGCTCCGACGCGACCCCACCGTATCATAGGCCCGGCGCGGGTCATCCCACTCTGCGTACCGCAAGGCCTTCCCGCGTGTGCCAGGCGTGTGGCGCCGGCTCGCTCCTGCTGTCTGCACCGCGTCGGCTTCACCTTGACAGCTCCCACGGCATGGCTACACTGCAAAACTATACAAGACGCAGTGAGCTGTTGTTTCGCCCCACGCCACAAGCTCGGGAGCCGAATACTTGATGCGCGCCGCGCACGAACCGTAACGCACCGAAGGAGGGGTATCGGCGAATGACGCCAGCGGACAGTGACAGACGTCCCTTGAACATCCTCTGGATCACCAGCGACCAGCATAGCAGCCGCGCAGTAGGGTGCTACGGCAACACGGTCGTACAGACGCCTCACCTGGATCGCCTCGCGGCACAGGGAATGTGCTTCGACCAGCACTTCTGCTCGTATCCGGTCTGCGTCCCGGCACGCTTCACCATGATGACCGGACGCTACGCACACCATCATGGCGCCATCAACAACAGCACACCCCTTCCCTTGCGCGCCCGCACCGTTGCCCACCACTTTGGGCAGGCCGGGTACGCCACCGCATGGCTAGGCAAAATGCATCCGGTTGATGGGCAGACCCATGGCTTCGACTATTACATGGATATGGGCGCCTATTTCGACTACCTCGGTCCGAAGACACGCATATTCACCCATGGTATGGGTGCGGAGGATAGCGGCTGCGGTTCCCCCTGGATCACGATCCACCGCCCGCCCACGGAAGGGCGCAGCGCCTGGGTACCGTCGGATATGCCCCGCCATAATGACACGCTGGAAGTTCGCGAACTGCTGCCCGAGGTTGATCACTTCGAGAGCTTTGTCGCACGCGAAACGGTCCGATTCCTGGAGACGTATCGCGAAGAACCCTTTTTTGTTGTCGCCAGCTTCCTCAAGCCGCACAATCCTTTCTCACCTCCCGCCGAGTTTGCCGCGATGTACCGTCCGGACGATATGCCCTTGCCAGCAGGCTCGTGGCAAACGGATACCCTCCCTCCCCAGGTACGGGCCCATCAGTATCCTGGTGCCGGGACGCCGCAAGGAGATGCCTGGCTGCGACGATTCATCGCCGCCTACTATGGCAACGTCAGCCACATGGACGCATGTGTCGGGCGCATACTGGACGCGCTGGGTCGCCTGGGCCTGGCAGACTCCACACTCGTTGTCTACACCACCGACCACGGTGAACTGCTGGGTGAGCATGGCGCGCGGGGCAAGTTTTGTTTCTTCGATGGTTCCGCGAGGCTCCCGTTGATCGCTCGACTCCCGGGGCGGATTCCCGCAAGCAGCCGCACACAGGCCCTCGTGGACCAGACCGATTACGTGCCCACGTTTCTGGAGGCAGCGCGAGTACGCCCCGCGGCGCGGAGCCAGCAACTGGACGGCCACAGCTTCGCCTCGGTGCTCATGGACCCTGAACAACCAGGGAAACTGGCTGCGTTTGGAGAGTATGACCTGGGCCGCCACCCCTTTTTTATGTGGCGCGATGCACAGTGGAAGTATGTCTTCTATACCAACGGCTCGGTCGCGGAAGAGTTGTACGACGCGCGCACCGACCCTGCTGAAGCTATCAATCTTGCGTCCGACCGCGTCTACGCCGATGTGGTTCGCACGCAACGAACAGCCCTGTTTGCTTTCCTACACAGCCAGGGAGTTGCTGTTACTGAGAGGACATAGACCGTTCCTAGGACGGTCGGTCACAATTCCTCTATAGAAAAGACATGCACGGTAGTGTATAAGCACTCCGCGGCATCGTATACCGCAGTATCTATGATCACCGAGCAACACTGAATATCTCCAAGCAATTCTTTCCACGAAGGAGCAAAACTCATGCCGGTCCGACCGAACTTCTTGATCGTGATGAGCGACGAGCATGCGCCACAGGTCAGCAGCCCGTACGGACATCCGTTCGTCCGCACGCCAAACATGCAGCGCATTGCTCATAGTGGCGTCGTCTTCCAGAATGCATACTGCAACTCGCCACTCTGTGTCCCCTCTCGCGCCTCCTTTATGACGGGAAAGCATCTCTATCGAACGGGCATCTGGGACAATGGGGCCGCGCTTGCGAGTGACGAGCCAACGTGGGCACATCGACTCAATGCGGTTGGCTACGACACGGCGCTGGCGGGGAAAATGCACTTTGTGGGCCCTGACCAACGCCATGGCTTCCAACGTCGCCTCGTGGAGGACATCCATGGGACTGGTACCATCGGCGGGCCCGACTGGCGTGTGGCGATACACGACGGCGGCTCGCAGATGCGGCGGCGTATTGCGGAGGCTGGCCCCGGTGACTCGGTTCACCAGCAGTATGACGATGAGGTGACGGCGCGATCGGTCGACTACATGCAAGATCCCGCTCGCAAGAAGCAACCCTGGGCCCTGTGTGCTTCACTGATTACGCCGCACTTCCCGCTGATCGTCCGGCAACCATACTTCGACCGTTACTTCCCAAAACATGCCGATACGCCAGTCATTCCGCCGGGTCATCTTGACGCCCAGCATCCCGCGCACCAGCGATTGCGCACGTACTTCGGCAGCGATGGCTATACCGATGAGCAGATCGCCAGAGCGCGAGCTGCCTACTATGGCCTCGTTACTTTTTTCGACGAACGGCTTGGTCAACTTCTTGATGCGCTGGAGGCGAGCGGACAGGCCGATCATACCGTGGTCATCTACGTCTCAGACCATGGCGAGATGTACGGGGAGCACGGCATGTGGTGGAAGTGTACGCTCTACGAGCAGTCGGTCCGCATCCCGACGATCATCTCCTGGCCCGGTAATTTCACGTCCGGGCAGGTGCTGACACAGGTGGTGTCGCTGCTGGACTGCGTCCGTACCGTCGTGGAGCTTGCGGGGGCGGAAAGTGGAGAGCTCGACGGTGATACGCTCACGCCCCTGCTCAAGGGTGACACGACTGTGTGGAAGGATGTGGCGTTCACCGAGTATGAGGGACATGGAACGGTAACTCCTGCACGGATGGTTCGATGCGGGCGCTACAAGCTGTCCTACTACCAT
>JAABUZ0100010192.1_pt1 | contig 10497 bp, 7 predicted proteins | sample 5562091 | NCBI WGS metagenome assembly JAABUZ01 (sample SAMN12813069, study PRJNA571459) | rock metagenome | isolation source: Antarctica rocks | place: Antarctica: Victoria Land, Linnaeus Terrace sud | collected 2015-12-21 | reverse complement strand
TATTAATTGGATTGGGGAAGAAACATACCAGGAGCTGGCAAATTTTATTCTTCATTACATTGCCGATCTCAAGATCCCGGTGAAGAGAGGGACCTTCATTGAGTTTCGCAATGCTATGATCAATGTTTCTCCAGTAGGAAGAAACGCTACAACCAAAGAGAGACATGCGTTCACGGCCTACGACAATGAACATCACATTCGCCAGGACTTTGTGACGGCCCTCAAGGCAAAATTTCCCAACCTGGGTCTCACGTACTCCATTGGCGGACAGATTTCATTTGATGTCTTCCCAATAGGTTGGGATAAGACTTACTGTCTTCGGCACGTCGAGAACGAAGGATTCAAGGAAATCCATTTCTTCGGTGACAAGACCGCACCCGGAGGCAACGACCATGAAATTTACGAGGACCCGCGCACCCTTGGACACACGGTGCAGTCGTATGCGGACACCCAGTCCACCCTGAAAGAGCTCTTCCAGCTGTAGGTGCAGGGCTTCTGTAGCGCAAAATGTCTTAGAAATAATAGCTGTCTTCTGATTGGTTGGCCGGTCGGTGACAACGGGTCCCGCTCTCACTTTCGTGAGCTAGATGGGAGGAGCGACACGGGCAGCTACACAACAAGAGAAGGCCCAAATCGCATCAAGCTATAATGGCCTCCTCCATCGCTTCTCCAGTTCCCACCTGGAGTCAGTTGGGAACTACTCACTCTCACGAATGGTGGGGAAGGGCTCATTTGGCAAAGTCTACCTAGCAACTCATACCATCACTGGGCGCAAAGTGGTCCTTAAAAGTACTCGGAAAGATGACGCGAACCTTGCGAGGGAGATCCATCATCATCGACAGATGACACATCCGCATATTGCAAGATTGTATGAGTTTATCATTACCGAGAGCCACGTCTTTCTTGCTCTGGAGTATTGCCCGGGTCAGGAGCTCTATGATTTTCTTTTACGACATCGTCCTCTTGCTGTAGGTCAGGTGCGGAGCATATTCGCACAAATCTGTGGCGCCGTGGCATATGTACATTCCAGAAACTGTGTCCATCGAGATCTCAAGCTAGAAAATATTTTGATGGACAAACGAGAAAACGTCAAGCTCTGCGATTTCGGATTCACGCGTGAGACGGATGGTATGAAGCTGATGAGCACATTCTGTGGTACTTATGCCTATGCGCCGCCGGAGATGATCAAAGGCGAAAAGTATATCGGCGTGTCTGCTGATGTATGGTCACTCGGCGTAATACTCTACGCACTGTTGCTCGGGGAACTCCCTTTTGATGAGGAAGATGAGGCCGATACGAAATTGAAGATTTCAAATGAGGATCCTAGATATCCGGATACACTTCCAAAAGATGCTCAAGCCTTACTAAAGCTCATGCTCTCAAAGCAGAAGATGGCGAGGCCCTCTGTTGCTGAGGTTTTAGCCCATGCCTTTGTCGGAGAAGAAGGTGCTACACAGCTCCAGATCCTAGATGTTGCCGTACCGGTTCCCTTCACGTCCCACCTCGAGCAGCATTTGCTAGAACGAATGAAGTACACCGGAGTCAATGTTGATAGATTGGTGGAAAGCGTCTTGGCACAGAATTGCGACGCGCTTGCTGGGTTCTGGAAGCTCTCCTTAGAACTTGAGCAAAGACGCGATCGCAAGCGTCAACGTCGCATGGAACGTAGGAAAAGATCGAGTTTCCTAGCCAGTGATGGAGACTCGCAGTCTCACAGACCAAGCTACTCTCGAAGACAAAGTCAAAAGAGCCATTCTGAGAGCCAGTCCCCCAACGGCATTCGAGACCAGTCTCCGATACCGCTTTCAAACACCCATAAAGCTCAATTCAGTTCACCTAAAGAGCCGCCTGAAAAGCTTGTTAAGACTACGACCATGTCTAGTATCTTTTCCGCCGGAAAGGATGGCAAGAAGAGGCCTTCTAATGTGTTGAACGTAATTCGCCACTGGTTCACTGAGCACTCTATGCGATCGTCTTCCACCAAAGTGGCTTCTCCCAAAGCAGTTGAAGATAGCATGGCCTCTAGCCCAGGTAAGCGACGCCCTCCTCCAATCCAGACATCCACCCAAGGGCCTGCTAGATCTGATCCTCATGGTCGAACATCACCACATCCGTCTACTACCACGAAGCAATACTCCTCACGATCGCGTCTCGGTGCTACTTCAACCTCGTCATCTGTCTCATCCATGCGCTCTCTCCATCACAAAAGCCATTCCAAGACAAGTTCGAACTCCTCAAACTCTCTGACGTCCATCAAAACGCCGCGCACTCCTCGCAGCGGCGTGAAGGTTCTTGCTCCGACACCTCTTCAAGCCTCCTACCCAACCCACATCCACCCAACAAACTATCATCATGTGTACAACGAAAAAGCCCCCTCGACGCTTATTTATGCAAAGAGGCGCAGAACCCCCTTCCGAGGACCATCACCTAGACCCAAGAAGGAAGCAAGCACGCAGTCCAATCAAATAAGGAAAGAGGAGACTGTCGCCGACATTAGCGAGGGGGAGGAAGAGGAGTAGAGTGCACGCATGATGCGAAACATGCCCTATTTATGAATGTACATCTGGACTCTTTATACTTTTAAGCCCTTTCGTCGATCCTCCCGACGCTCCGCCAACCATTTCTTCTTGCAATCCCTGTAGGACTGGAAGAAATCTGCGCACTGAGACCTGTCGTAGCCATGGGCATCCAGACACTTCATGCTCAGATCAGCTGCCTCAGCACACGGATCAAAGTACTGGCTTGGCTTCTTTTGTCGAAACTTGCGCTTGATCTCGGGCGCAGTCGGATCGCCCGGGTAGGACGACGGTTCACGCATAAAGAATCATGCAATTTTCGTCCAACTCCCCTTCCTTCCACTTGTCATTCAACTCCTCGTGGGGAATCTCGATTGTTCTAGAAGGTGGCGCGTGTGGCTTCCAGAACCTTCTCGTGATTTCTACACAACATACACGATCAGATATAAATACGATGGCTCAGGCTCCAATACCAAAGCTAAAGGCAAATGTCTCTCTTCTTTCCGCGCGCAAGCCGAAATATCGCTTCAGAGTTCAACCAGATCCCTCAACTCTTTAGAGCCTTGGATGATGTCTTGTTCACTGGGCAATCTGCAAGGGCTGGGACTTTCCCTCAGCGCACGTTCGCACCACGGGTGGATCTCTATGAGACCCAGTCAGCATTCGAGGTGAAGGCAGATCTCCCAGGAGTCGAAAAAGACAACTTGAGTATTGAGTTTGATGATGAGAATACACTGGTCATCAATGGCAAGGTCGAGAAGGGAGGAGAATCTACCGGCCCAGAGGTCTACGAGGCGGATACACCTGAGCATCATAATGGTAAGGAAAAGACACAACAGACAGGGATTGCGACATCCGCGGGAGAGTCTCAGGCTAATGGACGCCGTGTTTGGCAGAGCGAACGCCTAGTTGGGGAGTTCTCACGATCCTTCTCCTTCCCAAGTGCTGTGGATCATGACAACATCCAAGCAAGTCTCAACAACGGCATTCTGTCCATTGTCGTCCCTAAGAAGGCTCAACAGGCAGCCAAACGAATTCAGATCCAATAAGCTGGACGCGATCTCTGCATTTTGGGGTACATTCTTTTCATAGTTGTCATAGTTGATTAGTCACAGATCATATTCACACGTTTCCCTATCATATTTGTACAGTGTTCACTTGTAGTTGCTTGTCTTCCCCTCCAGTGACAACATGGCTTCCCTTCCAGTCCACCGCAAATGCCTTCCCACTACCCGACTCACGCGTCAATGTGTAAATGCTCGTCTTTGATGCACGAACATCCCATATCCTGCTTGTTCCATCATGGCTTGCAGATACAAGCATATGGTCACTTCCTGGTGCTTTTGCCAGGCTGACGACAAAATTTGTATGGCCAGGGAGCACTTGTGCGGAGATAGAGGTCGCAGAAGTGCGGGGATCGTGAAGAGAGATATGTCGTTGTGACGAGCCACAACAGAGAAGGGACAGGGCTGGGAGTTGCGTGATTGACAGGAGTGGATGCCCGGTGGTTCGTGTATCCACGATTTCGCCGGTGACGAGATCCCATGTGCGGATGGTGGAGTCTAGGCCGACAGTGTAAGCTGCCGTTGGCGTAGCCGAGGCAAAACACACATCTCGGACAGAGCCAAGATGACCACGTAGAAGTTCCAAAGGCCCTCGGGAGGGTACACTAGACTTTACACGTTTGCGAGGCGCTTCCTGTCGTTGTGTTTGGGTGTCGTCACTTGGGTCAATGTTCCAGACGCCGAGGATCCCGTCAGCACCGGCACTCAGTAATCTGTGGCTTTGAAGGTGCACTGCAATCTTTTCTACAGAGGCCTCATGACCAGTCAAGGTCATGGACGGGCGAATCTTCTTCCCCCCTGTCCACTCCCAAATCTTTATTCCAGCATCCATTCCAGCTGATGCAAGCGAGCTCTCACTGATCCATTTTGTATCTTTGACGATATTGTGCGCCATGACCTGGGCCACTGTATTTCCACTGTGGGTCCATATTCTGGCAATGCCGTCGTAGGACCCGCTGAGCATATGCTCATCAGTAAGTGACACAGATGACACCCAATCATCGTGCGGGAATGATGCAGCGAATTGAGGAGGGAGGATCGACCGAATGTACTCAATTTGTAGTATGGACTCAAATGAAGCATTCCTGGCAGTCAGGAAGTCTACCAGCGAGGTCCGAAGTAGCTCCCCATTAACGAGAAAATCCAGCGGGATGGGATTCTCGCCGGTCTCCAGGAGATGGTTGACGACCTCGCTAAGCCCATACCGCTTGAGGCTCGTTGGAACGATGATGGGGTCTGGCGAGACGGCGAGCTCCTCATCCTTGGTGGTGAAGCGGATCTGGATGGAGGACATGAAACGTCGGTTGAGATGAGCGGGAACCAAATTGGCTTTCAGGCACCGAAACGCGGCGGAGCTGGCCAATGGAATGAGTTTGCTGGTGTCTGCGCCAGGCAAGATCCTGCTGTTTGGCGAACACGCGGTGGTCCATGAGCGAGCAGCCCTTGCTGCAGCCCTCGACCTACGCACCTTCCTCTTGCTGTCTTGGCGTGCCACGGAGGAGCTGTGTTTGATGTGTCCGGATGTCAGTCTCGGCCTGCGCTTCAGCATGGGGAAGCTGCCCTGGCATCTGTTGACGTCGGGGACCATAGATCATGCTCCCACCAGCCTGAATGCTCCCTTGTATGCAAGTCTGGAGGAGCTATGCAGCGACATCGGGCCGACACAACACTCCACTGCGATGGCATTCCTCTATCTATACATGTACCTTGGCAAACAAACTCCCAGCACGGTCTCCATTCGATCAGAATTGCCCACCGGGGCAGGACTGGGTTCGAGTGCTGCCATGTCGGTATGCATTGCAACAGCACTCTTACTCCGCTTCTACCATATTCAATCAAGGAGCGATGCGGCCACGATTGTAGAAGCCTGGGCATTTGTTGGAGAGATGTGCATTCATGGGAATCCAAGTGGTGTGGATAATGCTGTGGCGACATCTGGTGGATGCGTCCTCTTCAAGAGATTAAAGGGACAGCCTGCTGCGAAGACTGTGGTGAGAGAGCTTGCTCCCTTGCGACTACTCATATCAGACACCCAACATCCCAGAAAGACGTCAAATCTTGTTCAAAAGGTAGGGTTGCTACTTCAAGAGTTCCCTACGGTCGTGAAGCCGATCCTGGATTCAATTGACCAGATCACGACAAATGCATGCGGCCTGATCGGAACGTCGAAGGCAGCCGCAAATACTGCTTCACAAATGGACTACACTGCGCGCGTAAATTTCCTCGGCCAGCTCATCGCTATCAATCACGGTCTCCTGACGGCTCTGGGTGTCAGCCATGAAAAGCTAGAGACTGTCCGAAGGATTGCAGACGAGCATGGGATTGGATGGACCAAGCTCACTGGAGCAGGTGGTGGTGGATGTGCATTCACCCTGGTAAAGGAGAGCATTACGGCTGAGGACGTGGAACAGGTGGAAGTCCGACTGAAACGGGAGGGATTTGCCACATTCGCCACACGGCTTGGCGGCGGTGGCACTGCTGTGTCTGAAGTTCCATCTACCTATGATACAAAGCAGTTCCTGAAGGATGATATTGAAACCATAGCTGGCTTCCATAAGGATTATCTGTAACATCTCATGCTTGTCGACGTAAGAATCGTGCTTGAAGCCAACATCGATACATTCGTAGTCGTCGCTTCCGGTTCACGAGCATGCGTCTATCCTCCCCGACCGTATCCACTTCAAACCACTTTGCAAACAGGTCTGACAGCTCCGTCCTTTCAAAAAAGTAGACCCGTGTTCCCTCTCCACGACAGTAGAAATTCTCCTCCAGCCATCGTGCCTTGGGGAAACGGAGCTGTGCAAGATCGTAGCGCCCGTAATCTCGAAAGAGAACGTAGCCTCCCGGACGGATCATCTTGTGAAGGCTCTGAAGTGCCTTCTCCCACTGGGATGGATCAAGCGCACTAAAGACAAAGACAAGGAGGACGATATCGATTGAAGCTGAGCTGATTTCAGGAGGTAGATTTTTGCTGGTGACATCCCATAGATGGGCCGAAACACGGCCAATCGGAACCGCTTGGAACTTCTCATGGACCATATTGACGGCACGTGGCGAGAAGTCGAGCCCATAAATGTGCAGAAGGGGGTTACTGTTATTTTCGATGAGCGGAGAGATCGAATTGCCGACGCCGCACCCAATTTCTACAATCCTCTTCTCTCCAGCATCAGCATGGAGACATTCCTCTACTTCTGGGAACTCGTGAGTGAGCCATTTGCGATTTTTAAAGAAGTTGTCTTGGTTGCGGAGGTAGAACTTGTCCCAGTACTTCTCGGGGGCTGCATTGATAGCTAGCTTGTCAAAGTCGCTTACAGGATGCAATCTCTGTTCCGCAATACGCACCTCTGCTTCCTTGATGTGCGACTCGTCCCAATCGACGTGGTCCCATGCATTAAAGTCCCAAACCTTGTTCTCGTCTTGCAGGATCCTGGACCCAAATGTGAACTCAGCCATATATTATATAGCTGGATGCGGGCGCATCTCGAAGGTTATCTTTGAAGCCAAACTCTACATCAAATCTCTCACGTAGTACAAGCGAAAAGAGCGAACCACGCAGGAGACAGCAGTACAGAATATGTTGCCGCTGTCCATGCATTTACCAGACAATCTACACTACTGCAGCTTGTTTATCGCTTTTGCCTCGAAAGGGAGAGATCAAACCATAACTCAGTGACAGATGACTTGCCACTGCTTCCAAATTGAAGCCTTCTACGAGTACTTGACTCCGAAACATTTCCAAAATGGAGACAGAATAGACCTCACTGTCAACTATTGGGGTTCTAAGCTTGGCAAATTTTCTGTAAAGCCCGCGTAATGAACCTCTGACTGGTAAATGATCGGCCTGCGGTTTGCCTCGACAAGGTTAATAATTACAGAGTTGACAGATGCAGTTCTATGGAGAGCGTATTTGACAACTAGGAGGAGGAAGTGGTCCAATCCTAACAAATGCGTATTTTTTAAAATGTGACCGGTGTGCCGCTTCGCAGAGAGTGAGCTCACACTAGGTGCAAAAGGATTATGGCTTTATGGCTTTGGACTCACTCACTAATTTCGCTAGTTACTCCAATTTGTGCTTGCAACATCGCCCGACTGAGACAGTAGCAGCTGCTGTAGGCTCACGTACAGCTTTCGCTCTGCCATGCTCATCACTTATCTAGACACACAGCCCAAATCCCAGTATCTCGTAAGCCACACAATTCGAGCAGACGATCCATTCCTGTTATGCCTTTTCAGTCGCGTGCTCAAGAGCATGTGCCTCGGCTTATCCCACCGGCACAAGGACGTCCAGCCAATCAGAACGCAGCCCATCAAACGTTAATCCCGTAACTCGCTAATTGACGCGCGCTGATTGGTCCAATTAATTTGCGCCCTAGCATCATCTGCTGACTTTTCTGCTGTCGGATAAGAGGAAAAAGCCACATTGACCCACTTTCCATGTACCCTAAGCCTTCTCCCGCCACACACACAAAACCATGGACGAGGAGAAAGGCAACACAGCTCCAAGCTACCTCGCGGGCGCAGATACTTCTGTCTCGGACCCGAATCGCGGCTATGTCGGTCGCATCGCAGATAGCTTCAAGCCCAATGCCAGCTGGCACGCCATCGGCGCAAGCCATGCGCCTGGCAAGAAATTCGACTCGGAGCTCGCTGCTGTTGAAATTGCTAAAAGCGCGCTAGTGCGAAGATTAAAGAATCGCCATTTGCAGATGATTGCGATAGGCGGCTCTATCGGCACCGGCTTGTTCGTGTCGAGTGGCTTGGCATTAAGCACTGGCGGCCCGGGCGCTCTCCTATTGGCCTTTGGGCTCATCGGAATCATGCTCTTCTGCACCGTGCATGCACTTGGAGAGCTTGCAGTGGTTTATCCCATGTCTGGCAGTTTCGCAGCCTACTCAACCCGCTTCCTCGACCCAGCCTGGGGCGCCAGTATGGCCATCAACTATGCCATGCAATGGCTGGTCGTGCTACCTCTGGAAATAGTAGCTGCCTCAATTACTCTACAGTACTGGAATTCATCCGTCGACCCGGCCGTATTCGTCGCCGTCTTTCTCGTTGTGATTATTTCTATTAATTTATTTGGTGTAAGGGGATATGGAGAGGCAGAGTTTGTCTTTAGCATCATCAAGATCACAGCGGTGGTTGGCTTTATAATCTTTGCTATTGTGGTGGATGTCGGCGGAGGGCCAAAAAGCAACGGGTACCTTGGCGGTCGGTATTATAAAGACCCCGGTGCATTTGCCGCTGGGTTCAAGGGTCTCTGCAGTAACTTCGTGACGGCCGCTTTTTCGTTTGCAGGAACAGAACTTGTTGGTCTCGCTGCAGCCGAGAGTCAAAACCCTCGCCAGACGGTCCCACGAGCTATCAAGCAAGTCTTTTGGCGAATCGCCCTTTTCTACCTCATTGCACTGGCACTAGTAGGGTTACTGGTTCCGTATACGGACCCAGCGTTGCTCAACGGATCGAGTTCAGTAGACGCGAAAGCATCCCCTTTTGTTATTGCTATTGTAAACGCTGGTGTGCCCGTGCTACCGTCCATATTCAATGCAGTGATCTTGATTGCTGTACTAAGTGTTGGAAATGCTAGTATTTACGCATCTTCGCGAACGCTTTGCAGCTTGGGAGAACAGGGTCAGATTCCTCGCATTTTCGCATATATCGACAGGTCCGGAAGACCCCTTTTCTCCATTGTCTTTGCGTCTTCTCTCGGATTTCTGGCATTCCTGGTCGACTCGAATGTGGAGGGAACTGTCTTCAGTTGGATGTTGGCCTTATCTGGTCTCTCGTCCATTTTTACATGGGGATCGATCTGTCTATGCCACATTCGGTTCCGCCACGCCTGGAAATATCATGGACATACTCTCGATGAGCTTGCTTTCAAGTCTGCAGTCGGTATCTGGGGATCCTGGGTCGGCTTTATTTTCAACTGTCTCGTACTCATCGCTCAATTCTGGACTGCATTGTTCCCCATAGGAGGTAAGCCTGACGCGAATGCATTCTTCCAAGTATATCTCGCTGCTCCCATTGTCATTGTTGTGTACATTGGCTACAAAATCTTTTACTTGACGCCTTTTATGCGATGCTCCAAGATCGATTTGGACACTGGACGTCGCGATATCGACATTGCACACGTGATCGCGCAAGAGAAGATGGATTCACGCAATGAGGCTTGGTGGAAGAGGGCCTGGACTTATCTCTGCTAGCATTACCAATACCAAGTACGTCTACTATTGTCTCTTGCTTCCGCTGTTTCGTAAATTAGTTCTAATTACATTGGCTTTAATGGCTGCCATGATATCGCCCCATCCGTGCTGTCCATCAGTGGTTCTTGTGCAGGCTCTTGTGGGCGTGGAGGTAATGGTGGGCGACTATCAATTCGTCTGGCTCCCAAATGACTCGGTTTGGGAGGAGGGCGAGGAAGTGGAGGAGGTGTAGGTGCGTCGGTTGGAACCCATGTCGGCTCAGAGTTTGGTGTGAAAGGATTCTTTGGGAGATTTGGATTAAGGCGACTGCGTGGAGGAGCGTCCACACGTACTTTAGACCCGCCTGTCCCGTCCAACCACCACTTGTCCCGATCGCTACTTGGTGGTGGCAGATATGGACGTCCGCCAAGGTCGCCTTTTTTCTCAAGTTGAGCCAGCAGGTCTGGCTCAGAGTTGTTAGCAACACTTACACCAACTTCTCGTCTCCGTCCTTCATATAGCTGCAGGCTCAACGTGTCTTTGATATGATCATCCACAAGCGCAACATCAGCTTCAAAAAGGCCATAGACTGGACGATGGTCACTAAACTTTAAGCCTGCACTTCCATATGCCAGCTGTCGCAACTATCATTAATATGAGAGAAAAGGACACTAACATTCTTGCCACGACGGAGGATGCGATCCGTCCAGGCTGGTATTCGCTGCTTCTCCGAAGAGT
>JAABUZ0100010191.1_pt1 | contig 10498 bp, 14 predicted proteins | sample 5562091 | NCBI WGS metagenome assembly JAABUZ01 (sample SAMN12813069, study PRJNA571459) | rock metagenome | isolation source: Antarctica rocks | place: Antarctica: Victoria Land, Linnaeus Terrace sud | collected 2015-12-21 | reverse complement strand
GGACACCGCCGTGAGGTCTACCGGCGGCGGGGCTGAGTTCCGTACCGCGTCCCGCTGAGGATCGCTGACCGGTGACGGCGGCGGTACTTGAACGTCGGCGCGTCCGGGTGCGCTCGATTGTGGAGCCCAAGCCGTCCTTCACGCGGGCTCGCAGTCTTGGCTGACTGAACGGCGTTGTGGCTAGCGTTGGGTCACTGCTCGCCGGCGTACGGCGCGTAACGGTGGTGGAGCATCAGATCATTCCCGTCAGGGTCGGTGAAGGAAATAAGCCATTTGACAGACGGGAGAAGAGACACTCCCTGGGGGCGATTGCGCGAGATCGTCGGTGGACCAACAATGGCGACATGCTCAACGCCATCGCCACCAAGCTCAGTTCGCACCCTCGTCGCACCCTGCTGATCGTGCTCATCTTCGTCGTAGTCGCCAGCGTGGTTGGGGGCCCGCTCGCCGGCTCGTTGAAGAGCTCGGGCGGGTTCGCGCCCGCCGGGTCAGATTCGCAGGTGGCTATGCGGCAGCTTGAGTCAGCCTCGGGGGCCGAGCCGTCGCCGGGTGTCGTCTTGGTTCTCGCTACACCGCACGGCGTCGGCGCCGCCGGACCCCGGATCGCCGCGGTCACGCGGCGCCTGGGTGAGGTGCCGGGCGTGCTTCGCGTCAGTGGCCCAGCCGCGGTGGCGCGCGATCGGCACCACGTGCTGGTCATGGGGACGATTAGAGCCAGCGCCTCCGACGCCGACGTGGCGAGCTCGACCGAGTCGGCGTTTGGCTCTGCCGGCTCCGCCGCCCGAGTCTGGCCCGGCGACCGTCAGGACCCGCCGAGGCGTAGTGCTCCGATCCTCTCGTCGAGAGTCCATCGTGCGTCGCTCAGGCGGGATGCTCGGTGACCAGGCGCTCCCGCGTGCGCTTCGCGACGACCGTGCGCAGCTCGTCCCAGTCGACGTCCTTGAAGTTGTGCATCGGGCAGAACTTCGGGCCGCACATCGAGCAGAACTCGGCCGTCTTGAAGTAGTCGTCGGCGAGCGTCTCGTCGTGCCTGCCTTGCGCGATCTCTGGGTCGAGAGCGAGCGCGAACTGCCGGCGCCAGTCAAACGAGAAGCGCGCCTCAGACAACGCGCGGTCCCAGGCGGCCGCCCGCTTGGAGCCTCGCGCGAGATCCGCGGCGTGCGCCGCGATCCGGTAGGCGATCAGGCCCTGCTTGACGTCCTCGGCGTCGGGCAGCCCGAGATGCTCCTTGGGGGTGACGTAGCAGAGCATCGAGGTGCCGTGCCAGCCGACGATCGCGGCGCCGATCGCGCTGGTGATGTGGTCATAGCCGGGTGCGATGTCGGTGACCAAGGGCCCGAGGGTGTAGAACGGCGCCTGGTGACAGACCTCCTGTTGGCGGCGCACGTTGTCCTCCAGCTGATTCATCGGGACGTGTCCGGGGCCCTCGATCATCACCTGCACGTCGCGTGCCCACGCTCTTTGGGTCAGTTCGCCGAGCGTGTCGAGCTCGGCGAACTGCGCGGCATCAGAGGCGTCCGCGATCGAGCCCGGCCGCAGGCCGTCGCCCAGCGAGATCGACACGTCGTGAGCCCGGCAGATCTCGAGGATCTCGTCGAAGGCCTCGTATAGCGGGTTCTCGCGCTTGTGGTGGACCATCCAGCGCGCGAGCAGGCCGCCGCCGCGGGACACGATCCCGGTCACGCGGTGCTGACAGAGCGGCAGGTGCTCGAGCCGAACGCCGGCATGAATCGTCATGTAGTCCACGCCCTGGCGCGCCTGATGTTCGATGACCTCCAGCAGCAGCTCAGCGGTGAGATCCTCCGGATGCTTGACGCGTTCGATCGCCTGATAGATCGGGACGGTTCCGATCGGGACCGAGGCCGCGTCGAGGATCGCCTCGCGGGTCTCGTCGATCCGCTTGCCCGTCGAGAGGTCCATCACCGTGTCGGCGCCCCAGCGTTCGGCCAGTGCGAGCTTCGCGACCTCCTCGTCCAGCGACGAGGTCGTCGGCGAGTTGCCGATGTTGGCGTTGATCTTGACCCTCGCCTTGAGACCGATGGCCATCGGATCAAGAGCGACATGGTGCACGTTGGCCGGGATGATCATTCGCCCACGGGCGACCTCGTCCCGGACCAGCTCCGACGGGAGCTCCTCGCGCTCGGCGACCCGCTGAATCTCGGGCGAAAGGCTGCCCTGACGGGCGAGGTGCATCTGGGTCCGGCAGTCGCCGTCGGACGAGAACGTGCTGCGCTGCAGCATGTGCTTCCTCCCTTCGCTGGTATGAGCCAGATCAGGTTCGGCGGGTCGACGCTAAGAAGCGCCCTCTCAGCCCCTGCGGATAGGGACCCCCCGGGATGTACGAATCGACGTGAAACGTAGCACTCAGCGAGCACGGACGCACAGGGTGCCCACGACCGGCGTCGAGCGACGAACCCATCGTGCTTGCCCACAGGAGGCGCTGCCAACCGCATCCTCGTCGTCGCACCGAAAGGGGAACCTCCTACGGCGACGCGGCGTGGGCTCCGAGCGCCGACCGACGAGCCCCGCAAAGGATCCTGCCGCGGGCGTGGTGAGACGCTCGTCGAAGCCGGCCATCGGCGTAGCCAACGCTTCGTGCTGCCCGACTCTTGCCTCGTCGTAGAACCTCGTTTGGGTGAGGCGAAGCTGGGTCTGCGGCCGCGTTTCGGTACGACGTCCGGGTTCGCCTGCAGCCTCTCAACCGGGCTCGGGAGGGGAGACGGCCGATGTCAGCTGTTGATCGATGAGAATCGGCAGCAGCGCCGGTCTATCCACACACACAACGACGGACGGAGCAGCCAGTGACAAGCCAGCCGACCACGGAGATCGAGATGCAGACACACACCCTGGACGCCCCCGGGGCGAGGATCACCTACGACGTCCGGGGGAACCTGACTGACACGACGCCGGACCGGCCGGTGCTGGTGATGGTCGGCTCGCCCATGCAGTCCAGCGGCTTCACGACGCTGGCCACGTACTTCGCTGACCGGCCGGTTGTGACCTATGACCCGCGCGGCGTGGGTCGCAGCGAGCGCACCGACAACGCCGCGGAGTCGACCCCCGAGCAGCACGCCGACGACATCCGCCGCGTAATCGAGGCGCTCGGCGTCGGCCAGGTCGACCTGTTCGCCAGCAGCGGCGGTGCGGTCAACAGCCTGGCCCTGGTGGCTGCCCACCCCGGCCTGGTCGGCACCCTCGTCGCCCACGAGCCTCCGCTGGCCGCCTTCGTGCCCGATCGCGAGGAGGTGTTGGCGGCAAACCGCGACATCGGCGAGACCTACCAGCGCTCAGGGAAGGGTCCTGCCATGGCCAAGTTCATCCAGCTCGTCATGGTCGCAGGCCCGCTACCCGCGTCCTACGCCGACCAGCCCGACCCCGACCCCGCCGTGTTCGGGCTTCCCACCGACGACGATGGCTCGCGAGACGACCCGCTGCTCGGGCAGAACAACCGCACCTGCGTGCCCTACCAGCCCCACCTCAGCCCCACCTCGCGGCGCTCAGGTCCGCGTCGACCAGGATCGTCGTGGCGGCGGGCGAGGAGTCAGCCCAGCAGCTGACGGGCCGGTCCGCGGCGGGGGTCGCCGACGCGCTCGGCACCCAGCTCACCGCCTTTCCCAGCCACCACGCCGGCTTCGTGGGTGGAGAGTCCGGGCAGCAGGGGGAGCCCGGGCGGTTCGCCGCCCGGCTCCACGAGGTGCTGGCGGCCGTCTGAGAGGCCGGCCGCGTGGCTTGCGTCAAACTTCCTCGTGGGCCACGGCGAAGGGCACACCATTTGATCCCCTGGCATCACCGAGGCCATCCGCCGTTTCTAGAGCTGATCGACCCCGGATAGCAGGGGCTGCGCAAGCGCCCGCTGACCCATCGGCTTGCGTAACGCCGCGTCGCACAATATGAAGCGCCGCTGGAGTTGTGGGTACCACCTTTCAGTGGGCTTCACGGCTAATGCGGGGCGTGTAGAAGGTCGGCATGATCCGAGCGGCTCGCTTCCATGACCTCCTGGCGCTTCGCGAGCTCGAGCGGGCCGCCGGCGCGGCGTTCCGAGAACTGGGCATGCATGCCGTCGCAGACGATGAACCCATGTCTATCGCCACCCTGGCCGTCTTTCAGGAGAACCGGCGTGCCTGGGTCATCACAGACGAGGCGGATCAGCCGGTCGCCTACCTGCTCGCTGACGTCGTCGACGGCAACGCCCACGTTGAGCAAGTCTCTGTGCACCCCGCTCATTCTCGACAGGGCCTCGGGAGCACGCTGCTGGACGCCGCCGCCACGTGGGCCGGGCAGCACGACGTCGCAGCGTTGACCCTGACCGCCTACGCCGACGTCCCGTGGAACGCCCCGTACTACCAGCGGCTTGGGTTCCACGTTCTCGACGACGCTCAGATGACCGCTGGGCTTCGCCGCATTCGAGAGCATGAGGCGGCCCGCGGCCTCGCCGCATGGCCCCGCGTCACCATGCGACGCCCTGTTCGCAGCCAGCGGCCGCCCCGCTGATGGATCCCTAATCGGTGACGAGCGCGCCCCCGTCGCCGGGCTGGCTGCGCCGGCCAAAGCCTCGCCGTAGAACGTTCGTCCACCGGCACCGGCAGCGGGTTCATGAGCAGGGTGGGGTGGCGGTTTGCGGCGGGAGCCAGGTGTCGAGGCGCTGGTGGTAGTCCGGGGCGGCCCGTAGGCCGCGGCCGGTGGTGTGAGAGAGCCATCCGAGGTCGATGAGTTGGGCGGTGATCGCGGCGGGGACTGCTCCTGCCAGGTGGGGTCGTCGGTGGGTCCAGTCGATGCACGCGCGGGCAAGGATCCGTCGGGAGCGCACGAGTGCTTCGGGGTCGAGACCGAGCGCGAGGAGTCGATCGCGGCCGCGGTCGGTGATGACGTGATCTCGGTCGCCGCTTAGGCGAAGCGCGCCGTCGGCCAGGAGTCGGTCGCGCAGCTCGACGCCGAGGCGTCCGGCGAGATGGTCATAGCAGGTACGTGCCTCGACGATCCGCTGCTGCGCTTGGTCCTGGCGCAGCGAGCGGATCGCAGCGGGTGGGGCGATCCGGGCGATCGCCTCGAGCGCCGCGGCAACGTCGGGGCCGGCGAGCTCGTGGTAGCGATGACGGCCCTGAGAGCGCACTCGGACGAGGCCGCTGTCGACGAGCTGGCGCAAGTGCGCGGTTGCGGTCGCCGGGGCGATCCGTGCGTGGCGGGCAAGCTCGCCGGCCGGGAGTGCCCGGCCGTCGGCGAGCGCGGTCAGCATCGCGGCGCGGGCGCGATGCCCGAGCAGCGCGCCGATCGGTGCGAGGTCCCGGTCGCGACCCAGGCCGAGTTCGTCGCTTCCCATGACCCAAGGGTGCCACGTCGACAGTTCACGTCACAGCAAAGCGTTGCGCGCCTACCGTCCCGTTCACGTCAACGACCGTGAGGAGCATCGAATGTCTGACCAGCCGAGCAAGCCCAGCACCACGACCGTCGATCCCGCGATCGAGCACGTCTTCATCGCCTGGGATGACGCCCTTGGCGCGAAGGACGTCGACGCCGCGATGGCGCTCTACCATCCCGACGCCACGCTCGAGAGCCCGCTCGTCTGCCACCTCCTCGGCGTCGAGGAGGGCGTCGTACGCGGGCGCGACGCGCTGCGCAGCTTCGTGGCGAAGGTCTTCGAGCACCAGCCGGCAGAGCGCCGCCGATTTCGCACCGGGCTCCTCACCGACGGCCAGCACCTGACCTGGGAGTACCCGCGGCAGAGCCCCGGCGGCGATCAGATGGACATCGTCGAGGTCATGGAAATCAGCGACGGGCTGATCGCCGAGCACCGCGTCTATTGGGGCTGGAAGGGCGTCGGCATGCTCCAACGCGACGAACACGGCCGCTAGCCGGTCGCGATCGATCCGTAAAACGCATCCACGACCACCGCCCAAGCCGACCCCAGACAACGTCCGGCAAGCGATCCTCAGCGGGACGCGGTACGGAACTCAGCCCCGCCGCCGGTAGACCTCACGGCGGTGTCCGACCTGGAGCACGAGGACGAGCAGTTCGTCGTCTTTGATCTCGTAGATGATGCGGTAGTCGCCGGTACGGACCCGCCACTCGCCCGAGCCGCCGACGAGTCGCGTCGCGGCTGGTGGTCGCGGTTCGACGGCCAGCAGATCGAGCGCGGCCTGGAGCCGTCGGCGGACCTGGGGGTCGTGTTTGCGCAGCTGGCGGGCCGCAGCCGGGGCCAGCGTGACGCGGTAGCTCACGTCAGGCCGAGATCGGCCTTGACCTGCTCCCACGGGATCGGCGTCTCGCCGGTCGCGCGCATCTCCTCGCGTGCCTCCTCGGCGGCGCGGATATCGGCCATGTCCTCAGCCAGCGCGAGGATCCGGTCCAGGTCGTCGGCGTCGATGACCGCCGCGACGCGGCGGCCGCGACGCGCGAGGTAGACCGGCGCGTGCTCGATGCCGACACGGTCGATGATCGACGCCAGCTGGCGTCGGGCTTCGGAGACGCTGAGCGGTGGCGCAGACGACACCCCCTGAGTGTACGCGAGATGCTCTCCATGTACAAGTAGCGTTCGAACGGTACATGTCTGTGCCCGTAAGCGGATCCGCCTGTGGCTCGTCGAGTAGCCTCACACAATGGCCCCGAAGCTGACCCAGGTGAACATCGCTGTGCGCGACATGGACGTCATGGCTGGTTTCTACGAACGACTCGGGCTGTCCATGGTCGTCGGGCATCCTGAATGGGCCGCCCACCACCGCAGCGCCTCTGGTGACGACGCACCCGACATCGAGCTCGACAGCGTGGCGTTCACGTCGTGGTGGAACGAAGGGTGGGCCGGAAACAGCGGCGTGGTGCTCGGCTTCGAGGTCCCCGACCGACCCGCGGTCGACCGTCTCTACGACGAGCTCACCGCCGCCGGCGCCACCCCACAACAAGCGCCCTACGACGCCTTCTGGGGCGCGCGCTTTGCCGTCGTCGCCGATCCCGAGGGGAACGCGATCGCCGTGACCAGCCCCTTGGACCCTGCGCACAGGAGCGCGCCGCCCCCACCTCCCGAAGGCCAATGAGTAGCGAGACGCCCGACCCGATCGAGGATCGGCTTGCGGTCCTGCGGGCTTGATCGATAGCTACACCGTCGCCCGGTAGCGGCCTCGGGCGGTGGCGGCTCCACCGATCCGGTTGACCGAGCGTACGGGCAGGCGGGGGATAATGAAGCGATTCTGGGGGATGCCGGGCGAGCCGGACCCCCTCCCGCGCCGACCGAGGAGCCTCTCATGAACGCCCCCACCACCGTTGCGTCCACGCCTCGGCATACCGTCTTGGCCGACGCTGTCCCTGGGGATCGTGTCCGCGACGCAGTCCTCGTGCTCGCCGGCGCGCTTCTCACGGCTCTGTTTGCCCAGATCACAATCCCGATGACGCCGGTCCCGATGACCGGCCAGACGCTTGCCGTCGGCCTGGTCGGCGCGACCCTCGGGCTGCGTCGCGGCGTCCTGTCGATGTCGCTCTACGTCCTCATGGGATTCTTCTTGCCGGTGTACGCCGACGCCTCCTCAGGCGTCAGCCAACTCTGGGGCGCCAGCGGCGGCTACATCTGGGGCTTTGTGCTCGCGACCGCGGCGATCGGCTGGCTCTCAGAGCGCGGGGCGGACCGTCGCGTCGCGACCGCATTTCTCGCGTTCGTCGTCGCGCAGCTGCTGGTGTTCATCCCGGGCCTTATCGTGCTCCATGCGGTCATCGGCGGCAACTGGTCTACGACCATCCACAGCGGCTTCACCGTCTTTATCGTCGGGGGACTCATAAAGGCCGCAGTCGGCGGGCTCGTCTTGCCTTCGGCCTGGAACCTCGCCCGCCGCATCGACCGGCACTGAGCCGGAAGGCGCAGCTAGGCGGCGTACTGCTCTGCGCAGCATGACGTCTCGTCAGACATCGCTTGCGCGGCCGCGCGGTACCAGGCTCGCGTCGTGGCTTACCGGCCAATGGTCGGTAAACCGCGCCATAAACGACCACCCCGGTGCTTTTGAAGGTGCCGCGACGTTCATTGCCGACCGCGACGGCAGGATGACCTGGCACGAAACGGGACGACTGTGTCTCGACGCCTACGACGGACCAGCGTCGCGAACGCTCGCGATCGTGCCCGCACCGGGTGTAAGTGCTGACATCTGGGAGGTTCGCTTCGCCGATGGCCGCTTCTTTCACCCGCTGGACCTGACGACCGGACGTTGCGACGTCGAGCATCTCTGCAGGCCAGACGTCTACGCCGGCGCCTACACCGTCCTCAGCCAGGACGAGCTGTCAGTACTGTGGCGCGTCCGTGGCCCCGGACGCGATGACACGATCGCCAGCCGCTACCAGCGCCTCGACACGCACCGGTGAGGGTTCGCTGGGTTATCGCGGTGATCGCAACACCCCCCTCGTTGCTGCTTGAGCTGGATCGGTTCCACGGGGCTGTCGACCGAGATCAATCACCAGTCGCTGTATGGGGCGGTCACGCGCTGCGCTGCGCCGGGGCCTGACGCGGTGCCTGCGCACCGGATCACCCCTGTTGCGATGACCACCAGGATCCACCGTTCCTCCTTGGGACGCTCGCGGGCGTTATCCACGACAGGCGGGGAGCGACATTTCTCGGCCGAGCCCTCGATCGGGGATTATGCGGCGTCATGTCGAGCGGTCCGCTTATCACCCCTCGTCTGCGTCTTCGCCGGTGGACGAACAGCGACGAGGAGCCGATGGCTGCGATCAACCGAGATCCTGATGTCATCCGGTATCTCAACCGCCCCGTTGACGAGCAGGCGGTTCGTGCCTTTTTTGGCCTTCTGCTCGATCACTGGGACCGGCACGGGTTCGGTTTCTACGCCGTCGAGTCGCGGGCGGGCGACACGGCAGGGCAGTTCATTGGCTTCGTCGGCGTCGCCTACCCGATGTTTCTTCCCGGGCTGGCCGAGCGACCTGAGCTTGGCTGGCGCCTGGCCCGGACCGCATGGGGACAGGGATTGGCCACCGAGGCCGCCACGGCGGCCCGCGATGATGCCTTCGATCGCCTGGGCCTTGAAGAGCTCATCTCGAGCATCCACCCCGAGAACGCACGCTCGCGACGTCTTGCCGCCAAGCTGGGGATGTCGCTCGAGCAGCAGGTCTACAACCCCGTTCTCGACCGTCAGGTCGATGTCTGGCACAGCGCCCCAACAAGATCCTGAGCCAGCCGCTTGAGCGGTTCATCCAAACAGTCCAGCCGCCGTTCGAGCGCCGTGGACCGAAGCTCCTGCACGACGGATCGAAACCGCGTGGCCGTCTCGCGGGAGGATCCGCTTACAGTGATGCTCGGACACGAGTTGTCCGCGGCGTGCAGCCCTAGGCGCGGTCGCCGGTGGCTCGCATTCCGGGTGCCGCCGCCTCCACGATCAGCAGTCTGGCTCTGGCGCTACTCCTCGGCTGCTCGGAGCGAAAGGGCCAAGGTGCCATCGATGGCTGTGAGAACGGCCATCGCGACAGCACCACCGTGAGCCCTGGGATTGCCGCTGGACTGACGTGCCTCGGCTCGGTAACAAGCGGCAACCACTTGGTTGAACGCAGTTCGTGCTGCCATCCATCGCCATCGAGGGCGACCACGGATCAACCCGGATCCGATGGCCAGATCGACCAGCCCAATCGTTCTGGATAGGCGGCGATGGTCGCCGAGACCAACTGCCGCCGCTGTCGCGGAAGGTGCGACGGTGAGGCTCGTTCCGATGCCCAGCGTCACCAAGGCGGCCAAGTCCACCAGTCGATCGCGCTCAAGCTGGATCACTTAGGGCAATTGTGCCGGATCACGGGCGGCGGTGGGGAGGCGCACCGCAACGCTACGGACAGCTTCGTGGCGCTCCCGCAGGCCGCAGCCACCGCGGACAACCACGCACGGTGCGCGACCCTCAGTAACCGGCAGAGGATCATCCAGCGAGACTGCGAGGCTGGGCGGCTCGCGCGTGATGTAAGCTTCTCCGCGTTCCGCACGGGCAGCGGCTCCATCGGCGATTGACTCCAGGAGCGATCTCGCATGCCCGTTGCCGTACGTCCATTTGAGCGCCGTGACCGCGATCGGCTCACGGCACTCGTCAACTTGCACGTGGCCGCCGTCATCCCCGGCGTCGTGCTTTCGGTTAACGCCGTGCTCGCACAGCTCGAGCGCGAGCCGAACGAGAGCATCGTCGACCCGTGGGTCGCTGAACGGCGGTGTCTCGTCGCCGAGCGCGACGAGGAGATCGTCGCCGCCGCTCTCCTTCATCGCTTCCGAGCAGACGAGGACGTGCGAGAGGGCTACCGCGGCGCCGGAGACATCCGCTGGCTTGTCTGCAAGGTCGACGCGGTGGAGGCGGGCGCACAGCTGCTCGAAGGCGCGCTGGCGCAGATGCGGACCTGGCGGGCGACGACGGTCGGTGCTGAATGCGCGCTTCCCGCGCTTGGCTGCTACGGCGTCGCAGACACACTGCCACATCTCCGCGGCCTGCTTCGCGACGCCGGCTTTGGCGAGCCGACGCGGACGGAGCTCGTGCTCGTCGCCCGC
>JAABUZ0100010185.1_pt1 | contig 10500 bp, 8 predicted proteins | sample 5562091 | NCBI WGS metagenome assembly JAABUZ01 (sample SAMN12813069, study PRJNA571459) | rock metagenome | isolation source: Antarctica rocks | place: Antarctica: Victoria Land, Linnaeus Terrace sud | collected 2015-12-21 | reverse complement strand
TGGTCCACGCAGCCTCCACCACCAGCGTTGCAGCAGTTGCTTGAGTGGCTCTGGCACGGCCGAGGCATCTATCTCTATGAATCCTCATGACCGCCGCCAACAAACTACCACTAGGAGGCCCGAGCGTTATCCCGATTGTATAAGTCAACGCTGGGAACCCGGGTCCTCCTCAGGAAAGTTGCAGAAACGGATTTTGCCACGATGATAATGTCTGCGTTATCATGGGTCAGCCTCACCTCTGCAGATTCCGAATCTACTGGTGGGGATATTGACACAATTCTTAATACGGTACTACGACAAGAACGGACACTCTCCCGTTCGAGACTTTCTCGATGGGCTACCTCCAAAGGCGGCAGCCAAGTGCCTCACGTACATCGATCTGCTCGCCGAGCGAGGCTTTTCCCTCCCACGCAACTACATCGCGAAGGTGCAGGGCGACATCTGGGAACTCCGACCGGAGTATGGGAATATCGAATACCGGTTCTTGTACGCGTGGATCGAGGATTATTTTCTCATCGCTCACGCCTTTGTGAAGAAGGGGCGGGCGCTCTCTCCACGAGACATCGCTATTGCCCAAGAACGGATTCGGGAGGTGCAAGCGTCTCATGACCACCCCCATAACGACACGCCATGATGAGTACCTGGCCGGCCGGCGCGCGGACGATGCCGCGTTCAGGCGTGCGCATGACGAGGTCCGGGCAACCATGGATCTCGCGCTGGCTCTCACCGATCTGCGCGAATTCCGCAATCTGACCCAACGGGGCCTGGCGGAGAAGAGCGGCATCAAGCAGCCCATGATCAATCGCATTGAACGGGGCTCCCAGGTACCAAGGCCGTTCACCCTCCTTCGGCTCCTCGCGGCGCTCAACGGCGTCCTCACCATGCGGCCGGATGGCAGCATCTGTGTATCGCCAGCTGAAGGCACATGCTCAGTTTTGCAGCACGGGTGCGAACACAATCCGGTCCCTGGCACGATGGAGTAATCGGAGGAGGACGGCGCACTACCGGTGGTTAGCTCCCATAACGTCCGAGCCTGTTGAAAAAGTCGACCAAGTTCTATTGACGGCTGCCCGTATCGGACTCCTGCGCCTAATGAATTGCTAGACGACGCCTACATCTATCGGGTCGCCTAGCAGCACCGGCGGGATGTCCATCGAGTCCACATATTACGGTTTTCTCCAGCGATGTCCGTCCCGCGCCACCAGGTCCTCGGCTTCGGCTGGGCCCCAGGTGCCGGCGGCATAGGTTGGCAGCCGCGTGTGCCCGTTCTGGCCGGCCCGATCGAGGATGGGGGTGACCAGCGACCAGGCCGCCTCCACTTCGTCGGTGCGAGCAAAGAGCGTCGAATCCCCCCGCATGGCGTCGAGTAGCAGCCGCTGGTAGGCCTCGGGCGATTCTCCAGAAAACGCTTCCTTATAAAGGAAGCTCATATCCACTGGGCGAACGCGCAGACCAGGTCCGGGCACCTTCACGTCGAGGCGCAAGGCCAGGCCATCGTCCGGCTGGATACGGAGCACCAGCACGTTGTGGCGTGGACGCTGTGAACTCCCGCCGGACAAAAACATGTGCGGCGCACGGCGGAACTGAATCGCGATCTCGCTCACCCGTTTGGGCATGCGCTTACCGGTGCGCAGGTAAAACGGGACTCCCGCCCAGCGCCAATTGTCCACCACCAGCTTGGCGGCGACGAAGGTTTCGGTGCTGGAGTTGGTGGCCACTCCCTTTTCATCGTGATAGCCGGGAACCATGTGACTATCAACCATGCCACGATCGTACTGCCCGCGAACCACGCAGTTCGTTATGTCATTATCTGGAAAGCGGAGCGAATCGAGCACCTTCACCTTTTCATCGCGCACCTTGTCTGCGGTGAAGGCGCTGGGCGGCTCCATGGCCGTGAGGGTCAGGAGCTGCAGCAGGTGGCTCTGCATCATGTCGCGCACCGCTCCGGCCTCTTCGTAGTAGCCGCCGCGCCCCTCGACCCCAATCGCCTCGGCCGCGGTGATCTGCACCTGGTCGATATAGTTGCGATTCCAGATGGGTTCAAAGATGCCGTTGATAAAGCGCAGCACAAAAATGTTCTGCACGGTCTCTTTACCGAGATAGTGGTCGATGCGATAGACCTGCGACTCGTCGAACACCTGGTGGATGCAGCGATCGAGCGCACGGGCCGACTCCAGGTCGTGTCCAAACGGCTTCTCCACGATCAGCCGGATCCAACCGTGCTCGTCGGTAGGCCGGTTCAAATCCGCTACTCCCAGGTTGGCCACCACATCGGCATAGACATCGGGCGGGGTGGCGAGATAGAACAGACGATGATTCTGGGTGCCGGCTTGCTGATCGGCGCCGTCCAGAGCGCCGGCCAACTCCCGGAACGCCTCCGGATCGTCGTACTGTCCGCGCACGTATGAAATGCGTTCCGCGAAGGCGCTCCATTCGTTGTCGCGCAGTTTGGCGCCGGCATCGGCCATGGCCTGGCGCAAGCCATCACGAAACTCGTCATCCGTCCGTTCGCTCCGGCCAAACCCAACGATGGCCATTTTTTGGGGCAGCAACTTGCTTTGCATCAGGCTGTACAGCGCCGGCACCAGTTTGCGATGTGCCAGGTCTCCGGTCGCTCCAAAAATGATCAAGGTCAGGGGATCGGGCGCTTTCTCCTGTTCGGGGTTCTCCTCCCGCCAGGTGCGCTCCTCATCCCAGACATCTTGCCAAATATCTTCATCGATACTGGTGGTCACTACGGCCATGGTTGTTCCTCCGTGCCTCGCGGCGCCCGATACGCCGGTGAACCAGCGTATCCGTTTGCACCATTCTAGGGTGCATCTGATTTCGCTAGACGACGCCGCGAAAGTTCCCTTCAGAGGGTGACTTTCGTACCTGGTGGTTTCGCTAAAAACAGAGTAGCGTGTCTCTAGTGGTCCATCTCCCGTGTTGCCTGGCTACACCGAACACGACATGCCCATCGGGTAGCTGGAAGACGGTCGCGGCGTCACGCCTGGCGTTGACGCGGACTGCCAATCAGGATTGAAAGGGTCAGCGATGATTCAGCAATCGGTTGACCGACAACAGGCTGATCTAGCGCTCCTGCAGAGTGAAGAGCGTTTTCGCATGCTGGCCGAAGCGATGCCACAGATCATCTGGACGGCCCGTCCGGACGGCTCCCTCGATTACTACAACCAACCGTGGTACGACTACACCGGCCTGACCTTTCAAGAGACGCGCGATTGGGGATGGCAGCCGGTACTGCACCCCGATGACCTGGATACCTGCCTGGCGGTATGGAGCGAAGCAATCCGGACCGGCGCCAACTATGAGATCGAATACCGATTCAAACGTGCGTCGGATGGCACGTACCGCTGGCACCTTGGCCGGGCGGTCCCGATCCGTGATGTCAACGGTGCAATTACGATCTGGATCGGTACCGGCACCGACATCGACGATCACAAACGTACCGAGGAAGAGCTACGCCGCGCCCACGAGGAAATAGGCTCGCGTGTGGCCGCCCGCACGGCCGAACTTTCACAGGCAAACATGCGGTTACGGTCGGAGATCAGTATACGGAAGCGGGCTGAGGTAGCAGTCAAAGAGAACGCGGACCGCCTGGCGGCGGTGGTGGCGACCCAATCGGTCATTGCCATGGCGGAAGGACCACTTCAGTCGATCCTGGAACTTATTGCAGACCGGGCGCAGAATCTGACGGCGGCAGATGGCGCCGCAGTGGAGATCGCCGACGGCGATGACTTGGTCTACCTGGCGGCGAGCGGGATGATGAAACCGCATGCCGGCACCCGAATCAAACGCGACGGTAGCCTTTCGGGCTTCTGCATCCAAACAGGACGCGCGGCCTACTGTGCGAATCCCGAGATCGACTCACATTCCGCCCCAGAGACCTACAAGCATCTGGGCGCCGGCTCCATGATTGTGGTGCCGCTGTACAACGGCGGCACGATTGTAGGCGCCATCACAGTAGCCTCATCCCGGATCGACGCCTTCCACGAATCGGACGTGAACACCCTGCAGCTCATGGCCGTGCAGGCTGGAGCCGCCATGAGCCATGCAGCTGAGACGGAAGCGCGACAGGAGGTGCTGCTCGAACGAACGGCGGCGCTCGAGGCTATTCAACGAAGCGAGGCGCAGTTGATGGAGACGAATCTCGAGTTGGAGCGCGCCATCCGGGTCAAGTCGGATTTCCTGGCCACGATGAGTCACGAGATCCGTACGCCGATGAACGGCGTGATCGGTATGACCGGACTCTTACTCGACACCGACCTCAGCACGGAGCAGCGAGACTTCGCGGAGATTGTGCGCAACTCGGGAGAGTCCCTGCTCACCATCATCAACGATATTCTGGACTTCTCGAAGATCGAAGCGGGGCGCCTCGAACTAGAGCAACTCGATTTCGCGCCACGTCAGATAGTGGAGGAGGTGATTGATTTACTCGCCGGCGAGGCACGGGCCAGGGGCCTCGAGATCGCCTCACTGGTCTACGACGACGTTCCCGCCGTAGTCAACGGGGACATCGGCCGTGTGCGACAGGTACTGACCAATTTGGTGGGCAACGCCATTAAATTCACCTCTCATGGCGAGGTGGTGGTACGGGCCTGCCTGGCCGGTGGCACGCACGAAGAACCGATCCTTCGGTTCAGGGTAACTGATACGGGCATTGGCATCGGCCCGGACGCCCTCAACCGTATCTTCACGCCCTTTAGCCAGGCTGATAGCTCGACCACACGGGTCTACGGCGGATCCGGACTGGGACTGGCCATCTCCAGGCGCCTGGTCGAGATGATGGGTGGGGAGATCGGAGTCGAAAGTGAGCTGGGCCAGGGCTCGACCTTTTGGTTTACAGTCCGCCTGGCCCACGCGACCGTGGAGAGCCTGCCACAGGTACTGACCTCCAGCCTGGAGGGCCGCCGCATCTTGATCGTTGACGATAATGAAACCAACCGGACCATCTTTCACTATCAGGTGGTCCACGCCGGCATGCTTCCAGACAGTGCGGAAGGCAGCCGGCATGCGCTCGAACTGCTGCGCGCGGCGGCCGGCGCGGGGCGCCCATACGAGGCGGCGATTCTGGATATGGACCTGCCCGATGTGAACGGATTTGAGCTGGCGGCGGAGATCCGATCCGATCCCTCCATTGCACGGGTGAAACTGGTCATGCTCGGCTCCGTCGTCCCTCGGCGCCGAGACGATGCTGCTCAACTCGCCCACCTTGATGCCTACCTTATGAAACCAGCACGGCAGTCGCACTTGTATAGAACCCTCGCGGGTCTCCTGACTGACGATCCGATGGAGCGCTCTACTGCCCCGGTCGAGCACACTGCCAAGCGTAATCGCAGACCGGGTAAACGAATCCTGGTGGCCGAGGACAACATCGTGAACCAGAAAGTAACCGTGCGCATGTTGCAGAGCCAGGGCTATCAGGTTGACGCGGTGTCCAATGGTCGCGAAGCGATGGAAGCAGTTCAGCTCAGCCACTATGACGCAATCATGATGGACTGCCGCATGCCTGAAATGGACGGCTATGAGGCAACCCGCGGCATCCGGCAGTGGGAGGCAGAGGCCGGTGACCAGCGTCTACCAATTATCGCCCTGACCGCGAACGCCCTGGAGAGCGATGCCCGCAAGTGTTTCGATGCCGGCATGGACGACTACATCCCGAAGCCGGTAAAGCCTGATCTCCTGGCCGGCGTGCTCGACCGGTGGACGGCACAACACGATCCGGAGCAGCTCACTGTGATGGACAGCTCGCGGATCGCGGTGCTGCGCGACCTTGAGGGTGACACCTCCGGCCTGGTCGAGGAACTCATCCACCTCTACCTTGCCGACGCTCCAACCCGAATAGCGAGCATGCGACGCGCAATCAATGAAGGGAATACTGGGAGCCTGCAGGACGAGGCGCATGCCTTGAAAGGGAGTTCTCAGAATATGGGGACTCTCCGGGTAGCGCAGATCTGCGCAAACCTGGAGAATACGGTGCTCGACGACTCCGATCCCCGGCGCGTCTCCCTGATGGAACTACACAAAGAGGTCGAGCGGGCAGCACATGCCCTACGACAGGTGCAGCGCGCCCAATCAGAGGCGGGTGCGTAACGTGAGGACAGTCTGAATACCTTCGACTCGACGGTCAGGTAATCACAACAGGGAGGCAGCCTGCGCGGCTACCTCCCTGCCGTACCTCACTGTCACGCAACGTCAAACAACGGGCGATTTAGTATCCGCCGATGTCTCGGGTGTTGCCCTCATCCAGAGAGCGGTCGCGGCCCTCACCGTATTCAGAATAGCCGCCCTCGTTGACTGTGTCTCTTTCGGACGTGGCGCCGCGCTCGTTCCCCATGCCCGTACCTGCCACGCCGGAGCGGCTGGTCTCGTCTGCCGGCATGCCCCCGTAGGACTGATCATCGGTCCGCTCTTGGTAGGCGGCATCGCCCGGCTCCCTGGCGCCCGAGCCACCGGCGCGTTCCTCATACACATCAGTACCAGGGCCAACCGCGGTGTCGGGCCGCAGATCCTGGACGCCACCGCTCTCGCCCGTTTGCTCTCCAGGGTGCTCGCCACCGCCCAGCATATCTTTGACTTTGTCCAGCAGTCCGCCGCCTTCACCCTCTCGTGTCTCGTCCATCGCATACCTCCCGGTGTAAACTAATCGAATACCATCGAGCAAGATGTGTACCGCTCCGGTGAACCACTAGGGTTTATGCGTGAGTGGGAGCAGCGTGGAGGACAAGAGCGACGGCAGCATGAGGATGCTGGGCATAGTCGCGCAAGGTCGCGGCGATGCGGGTGCAGCCCGCTTGCCGGAGGAGATTGAGACTGGCGTCCCGCAGCAAGGCGAAGACGGTGGGACCCTGGTCACGATGAACGAGGCAGGCATCCTCCCCGAAGTTGACGTCTTTGGCGCGATGGCCTCGATTTTCAATGAGCCAGTGCCGGCGACGCAACTGCAAGAGCCGCTGCGGTGTCCCCACCTCCCGGGGCAAACTGGTAATCCCGTACCGCATCTGCCGATGCTGCGTCCCCTTCTCCCGCCAGTTCCGCTCGATCCGGAAGACCTGGGCAACGCCCGGCCAGTCAGGCAGGACCAGGGGATCGGCGGTGGCGCTGAGATGGTGTATCTCCCCGGTCCGTCCATGCCCCTGGTCGATGGTCCGTGCCTCCCGTCGATGGAGCAGTGGTCGTGCTTCCACATCAAAGACCCGCAGGAGGGCATGATGGAGTGTGGGCTGGTTCGCCTTCACGGTGAGGAGATAGTCGCCGTGTGCATCCAGCACCTGCTGGCAGAGGGCGCGCTGACAAAAGAGCGCATCACCGATCCTCAAGGAGCGTTCGTTCTGTCATCCTATTCCCCGCTCGCGCATAAGCCCTAGGTGAACCACGGTGAGACAGAAGCACAAAGGAGCCCCCGCTCCCGCCGAGTGGCGGGAGCGGGGGCTAAGAGAAAGGGGAGAACGAAGGAATCTACGGGATCAGATTGAAGTTGACGTAGGTGTCGCGGTGCTTCCCGCCGGACCAGAGACGGACGGTTACGACGGCCTGATTGTTGCCCTTGGCAATGGCGTTCCGAGGAATCTTGAATTGTCGCTCCCAGAAGCCATGGTCGTCGGTGTTTTCGTAGAAGTCCTGACGTTGGCCATTGGGCAGATAGACATGGACCCAGATGCCATACTGCGTGGTGGGCGCGCCCTGCACGACCAGATGATCGAAGGTGCCGACCGTCACAGTGTGATACCAGAGCGACACAGACTTGAACCTGAAGCGCCCTCCTCTGAACGGGTTGTGGTGGCCGCCGGTAGCGACTGGGAATGCGGTTGCGCTCGGAGCGGGCAGCGGCGTGACGGTAGCGGTCGGCGCCGGCAGTGGAGTCGAGGTGGGGCGCGGCTTGGGAGGAGCCGGTCGGTTCACCTGGAAGCGTGTATTGGCCTGTCCATGGGCGCCACCGGCGGTGACGGTGACGGCGCTAGTGGCCGCGGCGCCGGGCACGAAGAGCTTGGTCGTGAAGGCGCCCTGGCCATTGCTGGATACTGTACCGCCGATGCCACGCGTGCCGCCGGTGACCAGGGGTACCGTGGCATGAACTTGCACCGAGCTGAAATACGAATAGCCCGAGCCCGAGATGACCACCGCCTGACCGGGCAACACTGATCCCGGCAAGGCACTGATGATCTGGTGGACCGTCACATCGACCTTGGCCGAGGGATGCGCGCCACTGGCGGAGTCGCGAGCGTGGATGGTGTAGGTGCCCAGCTTGACGTCGTTGGGCAGGGAGATCGGCGTGCGAAACGAGCCGTTGGCGGCCGCGCTCGCCGTTTTATTGGAGGTGATGCTGGTCGACCCGTTACGCGCGATGGTCACCGAGAGGGTCACCTGCGAGTTGGGCACAAAGTTCAATCCGTCAACTGTGGTCGAGCCACCGGGCCGAATGGCGAGGGGAGCGACCGTAATCGTCGAGCGGTAGATGGCGAAGATCCGGGATCGGCCGATCCGTCCACTGGTTGCGCCGTGAACGGTTAGCGTCGCGGCCTGAGCCTTGGCGCCGGCAGGCACGCGCAGTACTAATTGCGAAAACGCGCCGCCCGCATTGGCACTGACTGATCCTTGGGCCACATCGCTTTTACCGCTATAGAGAGGGAACGAGGCCGAGACATCGACCCGCTCACCGGGCTGGAAGCCCGTGCCGCGTACCGCGAACATTTCACCGGCAGGCACATAAATGGTATTGCCGGTCCCGCTGGCTGGAACGTATGCCTGAGGTAGAACGGTCAATTGGGTCGAGGCGATGTCGTTATGCGAATCAATTGCCGATATCTGACTGATCCCGGCGGCGGCGTTCTCCGGCACGGCAAACGCTGCACTAAAGGCGCCGTTGCCGCTGACCACGGCAAAGGCCTGGAGCTCCTGGGCATTGCCGGCGACCGAAAACCTGGCAACAACGAACACCGTATCGTTGGCGTGGAATCCGTGGCCGGATACATCGACCCGCCCACCCGGCGGCGCGATAGTGCGCGAGAGCGAGAGCGCTGTCGCGGCATACGCACTCCGAGCTGACGGCGCCAGCACGGCGACAGCTACCAGTACTGCTGCCAGCAGGAACGAGACGGACGATTGACGTTTGGATCGCTGTTTCACTTGCTTCCTCCTCGATGACGTTGAGCACCTGATCGGATGTCCTATTTCGGTGCTCACTCTGCACTACGCATATGTCGTGCCTTTCTTGCACCGTATTCTTAACTGGCGGTTACAAGTGGCTGAAATAAGGGCGCCGGCACTATCCCGGTGCGAGCAACCGCTGCCGGGCTTTGGATACGTCGAGACGGAGGACCAACAGCGCCAGTATCACGCCGGAGGCGGCAAGGGGTAAAAAGGCGCTGAGGGGGGCGCCGGTGGCATCCCACAGGGCGCCACCCAGCAGGGAAGCGATGAGGGGGCAGGCATAGCTCAGGGTGAAAATAGCGGCGCTAAGCCGGTGTACATCTCCCGCGGCGGCCAGTAGGGGGGGCAGGGCGAGGGTAAGCACAAAGGCAGCAGCCGTACTGAAACCCATCACGGCTGCCCACACGACGACCCAGACGCCGCCCATGCCAAAGCCAATGCCGGCCACCAGCATCAGGACGCCGATCACTATGAACGGCCAGCGACGCGCGATGACACGCCGCGGAATGACCGCGGCGACCAGTGAGGCGGGCAACTGGCTCAGATTGAGACTGTTGAGGGCGGCGCCGGTATAGGCGGCATGGTGGGTGGCCCGAAGATAGTCCGGCAGGAAGGCGTTGGAGCTAAAGTAGGCCGCGGAGGCGCAACCGAACGCCAGTCCCAACCGCCACGTTTGGCCGTTCCGCCAGTCGGGCCACCAACGCCGGGAAACCTGGTCCGCGGCGGACGCTCCATGCGCCGGCGCCAGGAGAAGGGCGACGGCGGTGAGCGCCACCGGGACCGACCAGGCGCCAAACGCCGCCTGCCAACTGCCACCGACCAGCGGCAAGATCAGCGGCACAGTGAGCGCGGCAGCCACGATCTCCCCAATCAGGAAGCCGTTGGACACCAGCGCGGTGGCCTGACCGATGCGGTTCGGAAACCACTGACGCACCAGTGCGGGCATGGCCGGCTGCGCCACCGCCACGCCCAGGCCCATGGCAAAGGTCATGGCAAACAGGATTGCCGCTGAACTTCCCACCCCCCGACCGGCGCCGGCCACGGCCACCAGCGCGAGTCCCAGCACCAGCGCACGGCGTGCGCCAAGGTGGGCGATGACCAGCGACCCGAACACCGAGGCCACGGCGAGCAGCAAGACCGGAAGCCCGGAGAGAATGCCGACCAGCGTCTCGCTGAGGTGCAGGTCGCGATGAATCGCAGGCAACAGCGGAGGTACGGCCAGCAACGTCATACGCAGGGCATTGGCGGCCAGCCACAGCAGGAGGAGATGAGGCAAGGCGCCACGGCGCCACCATTGCACGCCGGGCCTACTGCGAGCGACTGCTGTGTGTCATGGCAGCCAAGGAGGCG
>JAABUZ0100010184.1_pt1 | contig 10500 bp, 12 predicted proteins | sample 5562091 | NCBI WGS metagenome assembly JAABUZ01 (sample SAMN12813069, study PRJNA571459) | rock metagenome | isolation source: Antarctica rocks | place: Antarctica: Victoria Land, Linnaeus Terrace sud | collected 2015-12-21 | reverse complement strand
GACTTGCCGCGCCCCGGCGGAGGGGGGACACTCTCTGGGACGCAGTCGTTGCTGCATGGGCACCCGCGTCCTCTCCATCCGCCGCGAACCGTCACCACCAATATACGAGGGCACCCGATCACGAGGGCGCGCTCTGCATACTGCGCGCCCTCGGGTATCTCTCCGGCCCGCTCTCCGTCTCGCTTCAATCGGCGGCTGCATCGCCTCGCGCACTGGTTCGCCATCCTGCTCGACCGCTTGGGCGAAGCGCTCGCGGGCGGCGCGATCTTCATCATCGACTCCATGCCCCTGCCCGTCTGCCGCCGCGCCCGCGCATGGCGGTGCAAGAAGGTGCGCGGGGCGGAATACTGCGGCTACTGCGCCGCGAAGCGCGAGACGTTCTTCGGCTGGCGGCTGCATCTGGTCATCACCCCGGACGGCATCCCGGCCTCGTTCGACCTGTTGCCCGCCTCTTTCCACCGGGTACCCTTTGGGTGGCATGACGCCGATCCACGAGTTGATGGAGCGGCTGCCGACGGGGGCATGCATCGACGCGGACAAGGGCGACAATAGCGCGGATGACGAGGCGTGGATCGAGGGCGAGACGGGCAGCCGGCTGGTGCCCCGGCGGCGCGACAACATGGAGCCGAACACCCTTGGCGAGATGTTCGCGCTGCAACGGTATCGCGGGCGGGTGGAGACGGTGAACAGCCAACTAGAGGCGTGGGGCGTGCAGCGACTGCACGCGCGCACCCACGAGGGGTGGCTGTGCAAGATGCTCGCCTCACTCTTCGCCCTCCTCTGTGTCAACGCCGACTAGCAATCACGGTGGAATTATATGTTGAGCAAGGATACGGGGAGCGATGACTCCCCAGTTTCCGTTTACTTCCCGGTTGCCGGTTCGCGGATAGCAGAAAGGACGGCGGCGGCTTGTTCGTAGCGGCCAAAGGAGGGCATCATGTAGATGCCCTGCACGAGGTCTTGCGCCTCCACAATTAACTCCTGCGCGAGGGCGATACCGACGTGGCGACCATCATTTCCGGCATCCGCCATGCGTTGCCGGATGTGATCGGTCAGGACGATGCCGGGCACTTCGTTGTGCAAAAACTCGGCGTGCCGCGTGTTCTGCAATGGGAGTACGCCGAGCAGGACAGGGATCTCAACCGCGCCGTAGATGTCGAGGAAGCGCCGCCAGCGGTCCAGGTCGAAGATTGGCTGCGCCATCACAAAGTGCGCGCCCGCCGCGATCTTCCGCTTCAAGCGCCGCGCTTCCTCATGCAGATCGTCCCGCGTTGGGTCAATGCCGCAGGCGATGGTAAAGCCGGCGGGTGCGCCAATCGGGTTGCCGCCGATGTCTACACCCTCATTCATCCGCTGAAGAATACCGATTAAGCCGACCGAGTCCACATCGTAGACCGCCGTGGAGTTCGGGTAGTTCCCCAACGACGGCGGGTCGCCAGTGAGGGCGAGGACATTGCGCAGGCCGAGCGCATGCGCGCCGAGCAAATCCGCCTGGAGGCCCATCAAGGAGCGGTCGCGCGTCGTCAGGTGAATGATCGTCTCGATGCCGACCTGTTGCTGAATGAGCGCGCAGGTAGCAATTGGACTCATCGAGAGGCGGGCACGGGCGCTGTCTGTCACGTCCACGGCATCCACTCCAGCCGCTTTGAGCAGTTGCGCCCCAGCAAGCACCTTCGCCGGGTTCAGGCCACGCGGCGGGGCGACCTCGACCGTCGCGACGAACTCGCCGCGCGCCAGCTTGCGGCCGAACTCACTGCCGTATTCCGGCTCATCGAGCCCGGCGTCCGCCTCCGCCGCCGGGAGCATCGTGATTGAGACAGCGGCGCTGTCGTTTGGGCGCTTCGCGATGTGCGGATCGAGGGCGATGAGCGCATCGAGCGTCTGGCGCATCGCGGCAATGTGCGCCGGTTCGGTACCGCAGCAGCCACCGAGAATGCGGACACCTGCCTCTGCCGCCTGCCGCGCGTGCGCCGCGAGGTACGAGGGCGAGGAGGCATAGACGATGCGACCATTCAGATCAGCGGGCCAGCCTGCGTTCGGCATCGCGCTGATCGGCAGGTGCGTCGCCTGCCGAAGGGTGAGCGCGACGCGCGTAACATTCTGCGGCCCGACGGAGCAGTTTGCGCCGATGATGTCCACACCGAGGCGCGTCAACTCGCGCGCCACATCGTGCGGCGCGTGGCCAACGGGCGTGCGGTCGTCATCCGCGTAGGTCATCGAGGCGATGATCGGCAGGTCGGAAACCGCACGCGCTGCCGCGATTGCCTCGCGAATCTCCGCGAGGGACGAGAAGGTCTCCAAAAGGAGTACATCCACGCCGCCTTCGACGAGCGCCTCGATTTGCTCGCGAAAAGCGGTGCGAATATCCTTGACGGTACTGGTGCCGATAGGCGCGAGCAGCCGCCCGGTCGGGCCAACGCTCCCGGCGATCCAGACCGCCTGCCCACTAATCTCGCGGGCGTCCCGCGCGAGTTTCGCGGCGCGTTTGTTGAGGTCGCGCATCTCATCGCCCCAGCCGTGGAGTTCCAACTGGAAGCGGTTACCCGCGAAGGTATTTGTCTTGATCGCTTCCGCGCCCGCCGCGATATACTCGCGATGCAGCGCGGAGACGAGGTCCGGGCGGGATTTGTTGAGCGCGACGAAGCAGGTATCCATCGGCTCGTCCCCGCGCATGTGGAGCAGAGTGCCCATCGCACCATCGAAGAGGAGCGGCCCACGCGCCGTGTCCTGCACCCGCGTGAGGAAGGGATGCTCTGTCCGCGTCGCTGTGCCGTTCGTGCTGCCCGTCAATCGTTGCCCCCTTGGCATGTTCGGTGTTCGATGTAGGGACTTTCCATCGTTCGGCCTTCGAACTCCGAACTGCCCATGTCCATCGTACCGACTTTGCGTACGTTCGTCCATCAGTAGGCAAACTCATTATCCCGCCAACCCGCACGCGGGATCGGCGAGCGAGGCGAGCAACCGACGCGCCGCGCCGCTCAGGTAACCGCCGCGTCGGTGGATAGCCGTCACCGGTATTACCGTCTCGAGGTCCGCAATGGTCAGGACGTGCAGCGTCCCCAGACGGACTTCTTCCTCGATGCTGCTGGTAGGCATCAGGCCGATACCGAAGTCCGCTTCGATCAGGCGCTTCTGCGCGGTGAGGCTATCAATCGCGATGTGCTCCGCATCACCCAGTCCGCAGCGGAGCAACTGTTGCTCCACCGCCCGTGCGAATGGCTCGCCGGATGACGCCGCTCCCTGCGGGAAACCCACCCATGGCACACCGACGAGCGACTGCACATCGGTGGCGGCGGGATCCACGAGCCGGGATTGACCCGCGCAGACTACCCGCAACGACTCGTCAGCAACAGGCAATGCGACGAGATCGCGGGCGGGGCCGCGAAGTAGCGCAGGCCAACTGCGCCTCACCCCGCTGCACCATCGCACTCACTTCATCGCTCCGCGCGGTGTGCATCAGCAAGCGCACTCCCGGCCACCCCTCCCGGAATGCCCGTAGACGCGCTGTCAGCCGGGTGTTCGCCAGCCTCCCGACCAGGGCAAGCGTCACCGTGCCCCGCTCCTCCGCCTCCAGCGCCCACGCCGCCACCGCACCGTCCCGCGCCGCCGCCAGTACCTGCCGGGCATATGGCAGGAATACCTCCCCGGCATCTGTCAGCCGCACTCCGCTCGGCACCCGGTCAAAGAGCGGTACGCCGATCTCCCGCTCTAGTAGGTCAATGCGTCGGCTCATCGCCGGCTGCGAGAGGTGTAGCGCTACCGCCGCACGGGAGACGCTGCCCGCGCGCGATCGCCACAAAGGCCTCGATCTCGATCATCTCCATGTCTATCAGCAGACCCGATAGCGGGACTACTATTTATCTATTCGACAGATAGAACAGCGCGTCGTACGCTCAGAGCGTGTGGCGCTACGAGGATGGTCGCATCAAACGAATGAATGGGGAGGTTACCGATGTTCGCCGTTATTTTCGAGGTCCAGCCGAAAGCGGAGGAGATGGATACTTATCTCGATCTCGCGAAGATGCTGCGACCGGAACTCGCGCAGATCGAGGGGTTCATTGACAACGAGCGATTCACGAGTCAGAAGACTGAGGGACGTGTCTTGTCGCTTTCGACCTGGCGCGACGAGAAAGCCGTGATTCGTTGGCGCATCCTCGGCGTCCATCACGGCGTGCAAGCGCAGGGCCGTGCTGAGGTCTTCGCGGACTATCACCTGCGGGTCGGCGAGATCACCGCCGATACGCAGGTGCCGGAAGGGCAGCGCCTCAGGCAGGAGCGGTTCGACACGACCACAGTCGGGAAGGCGCAGGCAGTCACGATTACTGAAGTGCCGCCGTGCGCCGCCACACCGTCACCGACCATATACGACGGTGCCGATGGCCTCGTGGATTGGGAGCGGTACGACGGTATCACGATACCCGGTAAGGGTCTCTGGCTGGCATCGTGGCGGGACGAGGCAGCACTCGCGGGGTGGCAGGCAAGCCATGCGCAGCGATCAGACGAGACGGAAAATGGGACGATTCGCCAGCGGGCGGTCCGGATCATTCGCGACTACGGGATGCACGACCGCCGCGAGGCGCCGCAGTACTATCCCCCCGTTGCAGAAACGCCAGCCTTGGCGCTCGAATGTCGCGAAGAAAGGGGCGCGAAGAAGTCCTCCGCTACAACCCCCGGTCCAGAACACGCGCCGCTTTGTCGCGGACGATGACGGCCGTTCTCACGCGGGCTGGGAGCGGCCTGCCCGCGACATATATCCGTTAGGGAGGAGGGTTCCATGCCTCTGCAAAACCGTGTCACTCCCTTCGGCGACCTCGTTGCCGTCGCCGATCGCGGCTTGATGCTCGGTAATCGCGGCGTGCTGCACGATCCGGCCCGGCGAATCGTGCGCTACAGCCGGGGGCGGCGATGGATCGTCTGTCGGCTGGAGTTCCACAGTCGGCACCGCACGATCATGCGCCCCGGTTCCTACACCGAGCTTTTCTTTCTCGACGAGGCGACTGCCCTGGCGGCGGGGCACCGGCCCTGCGCGGAGTGCCGCTACCAGGCATACCAGCACTTCCGTCGTTGCTGGGCGACCGCGCACGACGATCTATCCGGGCAGCCCTCTTCCGCTGACCAGATTGATGCACAATTGCACGGGGATCGCCTCGCGGCCCCGGGGGTCAGGAAGACGTACCGCGACGAGATCGCCGCGCTTGCCGACGGTGTATTCATCCTGCGTGATAGCGAGGCGTGGCTCCTTTGGCAGTCGGCGCTGTTGCATTGGACACCGGGAGGCTACGATCGGCGCTGTGCGCAGCCAACACGCGGCCAGGTCACAGTCCTGACGCCGCGCGCCACGGCACACACGATCGCTGCTGGGTATATACTTACCATCCATCCCTCCGCTATTGTGGCGGCCCTGCATCGTTCACACTGACCACTACCGGTGCCGGGAGGGCATCTGCACCAAACGTGCTCGCGTGGTCCTATATGCTACGCTACGATCACAAGGGACACACATGGGGGGAGAAGGATGAGCGACACGGAAAGCGGTGGGAGCGCGCCGAGAAAGATCGCCCTGATCGCGCCGCTCGCGCACCGGCCATTTCGCGCATTGTTCGCGGGCAAGGTCATCTCCAACCTCGGCGACTGGCTGGATATTCTCGCCTTGCTGACACTTATCCTCTATCGCTGGAATCTCGGCTCGCTGGCGTGGGGCGCGTACCTCACGGCGATGGCGCTCCCCTATGCCATTGTCGGGCCGGTGGCGGGCGTTTGGGTGGATCGCCTGCCGCGTCGCACGGTAATGATGGTCTGCGATCTTGCGCGGGCGGTGATCGTGCTCGGATTAGTCTGGGCGCCGAACCTCGCCGCCGTGCTCGTCCTCGTTACTCTGAAAAGCACATTCAGCACCTTTTTCACCCCGGCGGAGCAGGCGACGATCCGCTCGACCGTCCCGCACGGCGACCTGATCGCAGCGAACTCACTCAACAAACTCTCCGACAACGGCGCGCGGTTGATCGGCCCCGGCCTCGGCGGGCTGATCCTCGCCGTCGGCGGGCTACGCGGCGCGTTCGTCGCGGATTCGGTTAGTTTCCTGCTTTCCGCCCTGATCCTGACCCGGCTACCACGCATCGCCCCCGCTCCCACCATTGCGCATGAGAAGCGGCAATTCTGGCCGGAGTTCCGCGCAGGCGTCGTCCATATCAAGCAGCGACGCGCGCTCGTGATGGCGGTCAGCAGCATGATCGCGGCGACCTTCCTGATCCGGGCAACAGATACCGTTGGCGTGGTTGTCCTGAAGGACCTTGGCGTCACCGCAGGCGAACTTGGCCTCTCCTTTACCTTCCTGGGTGTCGGCTATGTCGCGGGGGCGATTGTTGTCGGGCAATGGGGGCACAAGGTCTCGCCGCTCCTCGTCATGGGCCTCACTGTGCTGGAACTCGGCAGTTTGATGGCGATGCTCGGCTTGGCGGTCGCACGGCAGATGAGCGGCGGCAGCGTCGCTTTCTTCGCCGCTTTCCCCTCCCGCCTTTTGCTCGGTGTTGGGTTCGCAGCAGGTGGGGTGGCATATGGCGCGATCGTCCAGCGCGAGACGCCGTCCGATTTAATGGGCCGCGTCTCGGCGACAACGGAGATGCTGACAACGATCGTGCCGCTCGTCGCGCCGTTCGTCATCAGCCTCCTGGCGGCATGGCTCGGTGTCGGCAGGGCCTTCGCGATTGCCGGGGGCGGGCTAATGATCGTCGGCGCGGTCGTCGTCCTCGGTCGCGGCGTCCCAGTCGGGGTAGCCGAAGTAACGAGTAACGAGTAACGAGTAGCGAGAACACGCATATACTCCCTCGGTGGTAGCAGGCTTTCCAGCCTGCCTCTCGGGGCGAGAACGGCAGGCTGGAAAGCCTACTACCACCCTTCTAACCACCGACAATCGGGATACTGTCGGAACTGATCGGGCCGTCAAACTCCTCCGGCGGACGTTGCGGGGGCGAGGACACCAGCGGTTTGCACCTGCTCTTCCGCCTCGAGGATTTCGCGCAGCGCCTCGGCAGGAGTAAATTGCCGCCCTTCGCCCATGTAAAAGGCCGTGTCGGACGGTGGCGGTTCGGCGAGCAGCCATGTGAAACTGGCCTGCAAGCGGCGATTCGCCTCGCGATAGCGGGCCTCCGCCGCCTCGGGGAGCGCCTCATCCAGCCACACCGCATAGCCATAGGTCCGCGCCACATGATGGATGACGCGCCGGAGCGTCCAGCCACCGTCCGGCGGCTGCCAGTCCCATTGGGCAGGAGTGAGGTGCGATGCGCGGGTGGTCAGCAACCCGACAACGAGATCAATGCGCCAGAGCCAGGCGGAGAGATCCGCCTCGGTAAGCGGGAGCGTGTCGTCGTCGAGCGTCACCCCCGAAGATGCCCAGCCGTCGGTCGGTACCGGCACGATGCCGTGATCCTGCCAGGCGATCCACTGGTCAATCTGGTTGAGGTGATCGAGGAGATGATCGAGCACCCGCCGGAGCACTTTGCGCGGCGTCATCGGGTAGACATACCCGTCCCGCGCGCTGATCGGCACGATGCGCGTCGGATCATGCTGGGGCAGTCGTTCGAGATACGCGCGGGTCTTCGCGTAGCCGACCCGGATATGCGCGACGGGATCAATGGGCATCGGGGTAAGATTGAGCGCGAAGAACGCTTCGAGGTCCGCAACGCTCCGGAGCGCCCCCGCATCCACCCGCCCCGAATGGACACCGGTAATCGTGCGGTCAAATGATGCGGCGAGTTGTATCAACCACTGCTGCTGAACTGGCGAATGTGCCATCGGTTGCCCTCCTGTCGCGTGTTGCCGCGAATCCTACGTATCTCCTCGTTTCGCATCGCGCGAGCGTTGGAGCATGGCGAAACCGAACCAGCCCCAGTAAATGCGGTGGTGAACGATCAGCCCCTCCGCAATCTCTATCACCTCCGCGATGTCCACCTGTTCGCCGTCCGGCATCGCGCGCGGATATTCCCAGAAGAGCGTCCGACCATCGCAGAGGCAGGCACCCGTGCGATACCAGCGGACGAGATCGTTCGGGCGGCGGCGCGTCCCTTCCGCAAAGAAGCGCCGCAGTTCCGCGTGACCATGCAGCACGCCGCACTCGGTATTGTCGAGGATAACGGGGATGAGCGGCGTTTCGAGAGTCGCATCCGGGGCATAGAGCGCGAGTATCCCCTCGACATCGCCCGCCTTCGCCCGCTCGTGCCACGCGTCGTAGATGCGCGCGCATTGCGCTTCTCGTTCGTGAGTTATCGCGGACATCTTTCCGCTCCTTTCACTTTTACGCACCAGGCTGGCGCGCCATATGCAAAGCGTACCACCGGTAGTTTCATTTATCCAATGCATTGAAGTAATGAATATCATGCAGTAATCTGATGACATGGAGATGATCGAGATCGAGGCATTCATCGCGATTGTCGAACACCGGGGTTTTACGCGGGCGGCGGAGGCAATTCATCTCTCGCAACCGGCAATCAGCCGCCGGATCGAGGTATTGGAGCGCGAACTGGGCACGCCTCTCTTCGAGCGCAGGCACGGCGGGGCGCGGCTGACGGATGCGGGGGTAGCGTTCCTGCCATACGCTCGCCAAGCGCTCGCCGCCGCCCGCGACGGCAAAGAGGCCGTCGCCGCACTCGAACATGCGGATGTCGGTGCCGTGACCCTCACGCTCGTCGGCACGCTGGCGGATACACGGCTGACGGCGCGCCTCGAACGCTACCGAGCCGCGCACCCGCGCGTCCGCCTCCTCCTCACGACAGGGCGCAGCCACGAGGTGAGCGCGATGGTTCTTAATGGCAATGCGCATCTCGGGCTGCGCTACGGCGAGGATGCCCATCCCGATCTCGTCTGCGTGCCGGTGCATGAGGAACAGATGGTGATTGCGGCCTCCCCACGGCTCGGACCACAGGGCGCAGGCCCCTTTACGCCGGAGGCGCTTGCCGGTTTGCCGTGGGTCGCGTTTCCGCGAAGCAAGGGGAGCGATGAGGACCCATACACGCGGCTTTTCGCGCGCCATCTGCACGCCGCCGGTCTGGACGACGCGGAGACGATCAGTATTGACAGCCTGACCGCCCAGAAGCGGCTGATCGAAGCGGGCTTCGGCATCGGCATGCTGCCGATCAGCAGCATCGCGGAGGAGCGGCGGTTAGGCACGCTGCGCATCCTCGATGTTCCCGCGCTGGCGACTGCGCTCCCGATTGTGCGCATCCACCGCCGCACCGGCTATCTGGGTCATGCCGCCCGCGCGCTCTCCGCATCGCTCGCGGAGGCGTGGTAAGCGCATAGCGATCTATCAGGGTCGCCACTGTTCCTACACCCCACCGCCCCGCGCCAACCAGTCATACGTGAGGCCGCTAAGCACAGGCGGTGCAGTCATGAGAATCGTCTGGATTGCCGCGATGGTAACTTGGGCAGGATACCCTTGATCCAGGATCAGCATTCCACCATGTGGTCGTTGTTCACGCCAAAAAGGAGACCATTGCGACCACGCATCATGGAGAGTGTGAAAATCACGACGGTTATGGGTGATACGTGTCCATCCGTGATCGGATGCATAGCGCAGTTGGTCTGAACCCCACGCGCCGAGCCGCCGCTCACCTACGGTAGTCCACGCGCGATGCCCTGTCTGAATAAGGAAAGCGGCGACTTCAACTCGTACATCCTCATCGCAATAGAAAAAGTCATCAGTAGGAACGATTTGCCGCGAGTCGCGCATCAATCGCTTCCCGGTTTCGTGCATAATAGGCGCGTACCGCCTCGACGGCTTCGTGAGAGATCTGGTATTCGCGCGCGATCTGTTTCTCATCCTCTCGATTGAGGAGACTTGCAACAATCGCCCAAACGGGATAGCCATTTTCCTCAACGTGCAGACGATATTCGGCGATGCCCGGTTTGCCGGGGTGCGGCTCGATGTATTTGGCGATCAGGGCGTCCGCGCGCTCCTCCGGTGAAAGTTGATTCAGGCCATGCGGATTCCGGCCCTGCGGTTCTTGCTGTGTTGATTCGGCCATTGTACGCCTCCCGTCTCCCACTGCTGCTCACAACTATTATACCGCCCTCGTCCATTCCCCGATTCCCCGCGATCTGCCCCTCGCTGCCCGCGCTCTGTGTTACGCTGCATCGCAACATTGCACGCTAACGGAACGACAAAGGGAGGCGGCACCGATGCTCACTGGGATTGACCATTGCGTTATTCTCGTCCCCGATCTGGCAGACGGCATCCGCGACTACGAGAGGTTGGGCTTCACCGTCGTTCCCGGCGGCGCACATCCCGGCGGCACACACAACGCCCTGATCGCCTTCGCGGATGGCGCATACATCGAACTGATCGCCTTTCAAGAACCTTCCGCGCCCTCGCAGCATCGCTGGCATCGTTACCTCGACGCTGGAGGCGGATTGATTGACTTCGCCCTCGGCAGCACCGATCTCGCGGCGGATGTCGCACGGCTCACCGGCGCGGGTCTTCCGTATGAACCGATGGACGGCGCACGC
>JAABUZ0100010182.1_pt1 | contig 10505 bp, 12 predicted proteins | sample 5562091 | NCBI WGS metagenome assembly JAABUZ01 (sample SAMN12813069, study PRJNA571459) | rock metagenome | isolation source: Antarctica rocks | place: Antarctica: Victoria Land, Linnaeus Terrace sud | collected 2015-12-21 | reverse complement strand
TATCATCCATTGTGCGGCACTACTGCGCGTGGTCAAACAAAAGCTGAGACCTGGGTACTTACTGCGAGAGAAGGCAGAACTGGCAATGGGCGGGCGGTTTGACGGGGATGTTTGGGGGGGGGGGGGTTTACGGACGAAGAGAGGGGGGAAAGTGAAGGGGGGAGGGGTGAGAAGATTGTTGTTGTTTGGGGTTTTTTTTACAAAGGTAGAAGTTGAATGGTATGGGTGTTGAGTAGGGGAAGTGGTGTTGGTGGTGCGAGATGGTTTTTTTGTGGGGGGGGGGGGGTTGTGAGATGAGATGGATATCTGGTGAAGATACGTTTACTCAATGTCTACGTCTGGTTCGTTTTCTAAAGGGGTGTATATGTAGGGCTGAGGGGGTAGAACTATCGGCACCGCTAAAAATTATAAAGTTTTTCGATCTATTCTAACGGGTTTCAAAATGTGACGAGAATTGTTTGCGAGCTTTTCTTATTATACCGAGCGAACAGCTTGCTTTTGAAGGGTTGCGGCACGTGAATGCAGGCTGCGAGGTGGATGCCATCGGCAAATCTACATGCTACTCGACCTCGGATTGGCCGTAGGAAGTCTAGAACAGCGATAAGAGCAATGTCCGATTGGATGAATTATAAGCTTTCTTCAGAAAACAGGTCCCACCGTCCAGCGTTTGGAGGCTCTGTCTATTTAATTCAAGTCATTGCCATGCTTTTTGCTGTAGATCTGTACTGCACACAGTCCTCGACATTGCTCCCTACGGATCTTGGCTCTGTCTTTGGTCGAAGAGCATCATAATGACACCAGCCTCGTTATGCGCTTGCGACGTTGAGATAAGTACTTTAGGCATTATCAGACATTGACTCCTGCGGAATTCAATCCGATAACTCACCATGTTGGATCCGTTTTCGGCGTTTTTTGCCATCAGCACTTCTGCTAAGCTCGCCCGGTTCTGCTATAAAACAGCAAAAGACCTGAATGCACTCCAGGTCAGCTATAAAGGGTCGAAGAGCACATTGATGTCGGTGGTAGCGCTTTGCGAAGTTTTCGGCAAAGAAGTCAATTACATTGGCGATTGGTTGGAAAAGACTGCTAAAGAATCTAATGAGCATGAATTGTTGCATCTGGAAACCCTTAAGAAGGCCCTTGATCTGATTGAAGGCTCGATGAAAAGATTGAGCAAGGATATCGAAAAGATATCGGCCAGCGGAGGCGCCGCGCGAATGGGTATGGCCGAGCAGTGGTCAAGGTCAAGTACTCATGGAGCGAGGATATCTTGGAAAAGCATCTCACTGCACTCCGAGAGCACGCGACTCTGATCCAACTTATTCTTACGGCGCTTCAACTGTAGGATTTTAGGATCAATCCGTCATTGCAGGACCCTGTGATACTGACTGGACCGCAGGCCTACCCCGAAGGAGGTGGACCAGGGGTTTCGGAAAGTAGACGCGGAAACTCACACAATCCGGAACGCACGAAAAATGGATGAGCCCAAGGATCTCCCTCCAGAGTACCAGGAGTTCCTTGCATCGCAGGAAAACCTAGATGATCTAGATAGCCTGATTGATGGAGACTCGGAGAGTATATCCAGTGTATCGAATAGCAAGGCCTCTGGCGATTTTATCAGGAACCCAGCATTGCCTAAGCGTAAGAGCGTACTCGGTTTGCCCACAGGCCGTGACTATACCGATCATCACCAAGTTACAGAGAGACCAAGTCCGTACACTGCGGTTTCCGACGAAAAGCATACTGGATCCAGTACAGTCTCAGAAGGCCAATCTGAGTGCATCTCGACGTCAACATGGCCCTCAAACATTTCCAGCAGAGCTTCAACCCTGAGTGGAGATATTTTATCTCCAAGTGCTCTTATTACACCATCGATACGGAGAAAGCCCATTGGCTCCGCGAAATCTCAGAACAGTCTGCCTACGTCATTCGAGAAAAACATGTCAGAAGATGATGTTCCGAAAGATCCGAAAGATTATGAGACAGAAATACCATTGGTGCAATATCCACTAAGCGGTCCTGGAGTGACAGCACCATCAAGTCCATTGGCCCAACATCTAGCACATACAAAACATCCAAATATCGCTCCAAGGAGAGCGACAGATAATATGGTTATTCGGAAGCGATCTGAAAGCTCAAACGTATCGGCTGATCAAGCCAATCAAGCGTCTGGATTTGACATCGAAAAACTTGGCGATGACGGTTACCCATTACTGGTACGCGCCGCTCGCGATGGCATAGAGAGTATGGTTGTCAAGCTCCTTGCTAGTAATGCAAATATCGAAGCAGTACATATTCGAACAAAGCGCACAGCACTAGTGGAAGCAGCAGCAACCGGACATGAGAAGATTGTTGGTCTTCTTTTACAGTACGGATGTCTGGTGGATCATGCCGATGGAGATTCTTTAACCTCGTTACACTATGCGGCTCTACGGGGCAACATAGCGGTAGCCAAGCACCTTCTTGAAAACGGAGCCACAATCGATTCCAAAGGTCCTTAGGACAAGACTCCCTTACACTTTGCCACGGAAGTGCCCTACGCAAGTATGGTGATGCTGCTGCTTCAACGGCATGCGAATATAAATGCGAAAGATGCATTCCAGCGTTGTGCCCTGCACATCAGCGCATCGCATGGAGATCTGAAGATGTGCAGTCTCCTTCTAGATCATGGATGCCAAGTCGATAGTAGAGACATCAACCTCCAGACACCCCTGATATTGGCTGCTGAAGCTGGAAGTCTTGACGTTTTTGACTTACTACTCGCTCGTTCGAACCTCAAACCCAAAGATTCGACGTTCAACGCAACATTCTTCGCCGCTGTGGAGGCCGGGAAAATACCAATAGCGGAGAGATGTATCGCAAGTGGCTTGTCCTTGAAAAGCCTTGGGAATGACTCTTACAAACCGGCAACGTTGGCAGCGAAAAGCGGTAATGTTGAAATGTTAGATCTGATGATCAGACACAAATGTCGCATTAAAGACAAAGACAGCAATGGCTGGACATCATTACATTTTGCTGCAGACGACGGTCATGCGGCGATCGTTGAGGCGCTACTGGAAAAGCACATACCTGGCAAGGCGACCACTTCGAAGAAAGAGACACCTCTACATCTTGCAGTGAAAGGGGGTCATTTTGCAGCCATAGATCTTCTGTTGAGAGGCAAGGGAGAATCGCAGCTTAGTTCCAAAGACTCACACGATCAACAACCAATACATCGTGCTGTTCGAGGTGGCATCCAAGATATTTGGAACATCATGATATCCCACAACGCGGCCACCAACAACGAAAACAAGTTCGGATGGCGACCATTGCACATCGCAGTAGCATACGGTCATAAAGACATCCTGGAACAATTAGTTGCACGAGGAGCCAATATCGAAGAGAAGCTGGGAACGGCCTCATACACCAGGAAAGACACGCACACTACACTGGAGAGTGGATATTGGGCTGAAGCCCGGTGGCCTTATCCCGGCAGTCGGCCTTTGCATCTGGCTATAGAATACGCGCGCGACGCCATGGCTCGCTTCCTCATTTTCATGGGTGCCGATGTCGATGTCGCATGCTCCGAAGGCTGGCGGCCACTCCACCATGCCGCTTTTAACGGTTCCCTACCCATGGTGCAACTTTTACTTGATTCACACGCATACGTCCATGCGACCACTGACGAGGGCAAAACGGCAGATGCGTTGCCATTTCGGACAAGCGGGGAGCCAATCCCAGAGGCTACAAAAATACAAGTGCAGGTGCTTCTGACCCATGCCATGGCCAGCACGCCAAAACAGAAGAAGGAGCAATTCAAAAGCGTCTGGCGACTAAAGGGCAAAGGCGCAGATGATAAAAATGAAACCTTGCAAGCTGCGTACCTCGCCGCGAATGTCATTTCCCGACGCAACGATCTTGCAGCCGCCGCTCAACCGGTCCCAACGCCGGTTTTCCAGAACCTCAGCAAGTCGGTCTCAGAACCTGTGCATCACTCCTCGTCACCGTCTCAGCAGCACTCTCCGAATCTGCAGCAACAATCTTCGGCACGGCACTCGAGCGCTTTCCGGCAGTCTTTGGCTTTTGCGAAATCTTCCTCGAACGATATACATCATCGGAAAGCAAGCGCACGTCATGAGTCGTCTCGGAACCACGATCAGAACCAAAATCAAAACCAAGACCAAGACAATTCCAGTTCGCCTCCCGATTCCCCAATACAATCCCCAATCGTTCAACCAGCTCCTTCCTCGGCCCAAGACCAGAAAGTCCCACCACCCAATTCAGTGCCACAGCCCTTGGCTGACTCAATTGCTCCGACCAATTCGGGACTTTCGACTTTCATAGGTGGTGGTGGTGGTGGTGGTGGTGGTGGTAGCGACGATGATGGGGATATTGGCTCGGATTAATACTCAAAAGGCAGCCGAAGCAACAGTTGCATATCAACATTGATGCTTCTGCGCCAAAGACTTTGTTTGTATTAATATCATACATTCTCAAGAAAATGAAGCAACGAGTCAACGATAGCAGGACATGTACTTCCTCAACTGCAACCGTAGTTCTCCAGAAGAGATAGAGCTGAGCGCCCAGGACTAAGATACGCACAAGGATCTTCAGCGCAACGGTCCCTTATCACCAGACTTGTCCTCCTACAGAATGCAATGATAGCTTTCTTTCCAAGTCATGCATAGTACAACAACACCCATTGCAAGAAAAAAAAACATCAACAACCCATCACCATACCCTAAAAACAACCATATCAAACCCTCCCCGAATGAGGGCCAACACTCGCGACTCGTGGCACTATACACGTTGCCATCTCGAATATGTACAAGCAACCTGAGACACCTATTCACAATCTCAACGACCTTCCGCCAAAAACCAAAAACCAAAAACACAGCATCTGTTGCTCTTACTGTACATACCGTGCTCTCTCTCCACCTTCACCCTACGGCAGGACCCCCCAAAAGAACCAAAGAAAACAGCTGTCACGAAAGATCTGAGTCCGAGATATGTAGCATGAGGCTGTGCTTCGAGTAGCCGTCACGCAAAACATAGACCTTGCAGCTAATATGTACCTTCCATTTTAACCCTCGTAGCTCCCCCCACCATCCTAGATACTGTACCATCCAAGCCCGAAAGCCCGAAAAATCCAAAACCCAAGAACATCAACGACTCCGTGCTCTCGAATTTGCACCCTCCTCCCCCCCACCAATCTGAACGTTAGCATCCCCTTCCTAGTTTTTCTTCTCATTGCTTCATTTCTTACACACCCGCCCTCCTCTGCACTTTTTCTTCTTCCCATCAACATCCATAGAATGTACACACTTACACCTTCAACAATATTCGAAGAAGCGAAAAAAGGTTTCGCAGTGCGGTGGTGGTGTCCAGCGATTTCAGAAGGAGATTCTTGGGAGGGGAGGTAGGTGGGTTGGTGGGTAAGTCGGCAGGGGGTTTTGATACTGATGTTTATTTGTTACGAGCGAGATTTTCGTAGCGGAGTGGTTTTTAGAGGGGCTTTGGCTGAGGGGCTTTGAAGGGGGGTAGGGGGGATTGAAAAATCTTGATTATTTATAATTCTTAACCCATCACTGAGTTGAATAATGAAGGGCGGTTTACTTGTTTTGAAAAACCTCTGGGATTTGATAGTATTGATTTCTGCAACAGAGAAAATTGGAGAAAATGTTCTGGTAAAGAGTGCATTGATTGTTGCGACGCGGTGTGCTTTTTATTTGAGAGGAGCTTTGGTGACATTATTCGATGAACAAGCAGTCGTGTTTTGTTTCCAGGAGGTGTGGACTCATTCCGCCTGTTACCTAAACTCGCAGAGAAAAAGTTGAGAGTTAGATGCGAGACACAATGGCCCAGCCAATAAATAGTATGAGCCGTGCAACAGCACCGAAACCCTCATATGGCATTTTCGGTAAACTCCAAATATGGTTGAGGATTGGACACGAGAGTCAAAGAAAGAACAGCCGATACGTTTAATCATACGAGAATGTGATCTGGTGGAAGCTGACTACGCCATCACTTCACTGCTGATGCCTTCTAGCCATGAAACATATTCCTTTCTATTTTAGGGTAAACAACTACTCAGCGGCGACCGTGCCGTTGAATTCCACTCTGGAATTTGTCACAACCAAGGTGAACTTCTTCCTTGGACCAACAGTGGTTGCCCCTCCAGATCCTGTCATCGCACAGAACACCACCACGCGCATGATATCCCGAGCTATAAGAACCGGCTGGAAGACGTCCGTCGACCCGGTCTGCGTGCTCGCAAGAGAGACAAGGCAGCCTCCGTGCGACCAATTCAAGCCACCTTCTGCTTGCTTGTACACCCGAAACGCAGTGGCGTCTACACTGTTTTTAATTTCGGTGGAGATATGTTGGCAGTCGGCTTTGACTGGTGACAAAGCGAATGGGCGTCCCGGTTTGATACAAAATACTGGCCAGTCCGGTCCAAGGGATTCAATGGAGGCTTCGACAGGATTGACGGGCCGAATGCTCGGGTCGAAATTGTGAGAGTCCTTGGCAAGAGAGATATCGCGCTTGACAATAGTCACGAAGAGTGAAGACCCGGACTCCAACTTCGGTCGGAATGCGTGTGTCATGATACAGAGGAGATATAGAGTGATGAATATGCCTGGAGGTGGCAGGAAGAGAAGGGGCATCATCTTCTACTTTGAGCATCAGAGTTCTACCACTAGAAAGAACAGAAAGGAGATGGAAAGACCGGGGAAGTACTGCAGACAAAGAGATCTTATAGTGAGACATTTCGACGACGATACCGAGAAATTAGATCCCATGGCTTGTCGGAGGTAAAACCCACCAAATCGGAGCTCATTCGCATACCCTAGAAAAGCGCATGTAAGCCTATTCTTCCGACAGCCCCTCAAGTAAAACAGAGCCACACAGCGAGCCATCTGTCTCTCGGATCTGACGGACTAAGAGGTTGAACAAATATCGGTGATCGACTTCGATACCACGGTAGCCAGCCTTATATATGATTGAGCTCAAATATCAGCCTCAGACGTAAGCAAATAGCGCCTAATCACTTAGTCCCACTACGGTTGGAGAGCAATATCTTTTGGACCTTCAAGCAGAGCGTGAGAGCAATTCTCGACACATGTAGCCAGCCGATGATTGAAAACCCGATAGTTTCGTGTGAAAGGCAAACGATCCAGCAGACAGCCCAACAGACAATCTCACCTATAGATGTGTAAGGATGTGTAAAGGATGTGTAAGGAACCAAGGCGAAAGCGTAGATTTCAATATGCAGAGTGCATCCCATCGGGATATTTCCAAATCAATCATCACGAACCGTTCAGGCTTGGGGAAAGACGGAGAAATCTTGAGGCTCGAGATCTCATCGTTGCGCTTTAGATGAATTCAAGCCGAGGCATGGAAGAATGCCCTGAAAACGAGGAACGAGAGGAAGGGAATAATCGTTTTTAGGCGGCCAGAGTGGTTTAGAGTCTGACAAACAGGGCCAAAGAATCGAGGTCTTGACATAGTTACATATCACAAAGGGTTTGAAGCAAATTATGCAAATGAATTTAGATCACAGCTCGTTAAGTTAATTTAACACATGATTGAATTTAGTATAATCATTAAATTGAGTTGAAAATTTAATTGTTAAAATAATTCTTCAAGGCTGGCAACGAGATTCACCTGTACGTGATGTCGACTACGAACCTTTTGATTCTATTCTGTGTTTGAATAGAAGTCAGAAGAGTCAAGAGATCTCAATTCGACGCAGTTCGAACGATGTTAGAACGTTGCGTGATCAGAAAAGTTGTCATGCAGAGTTTTCATTCACGCGACAACATTTCTTCTAACAGTCACAATCGATCTACGAAGAAGATTAATGACATGTCGATGTCAATGAGAGATGAAAAGATACTACTAGTGAAAAAGACAACTCAGATGAAGAGTCTGCGAGTTGTGATTACAAGTGATCGAAGAATTTGCGATTCATCAACTGTGTTGATATCAAAACGTCTTCATCACATCGACAATGTCATCAAGTAATTAATGAAAAGATATCAGATAGAATAGTCATTTCAAGTATTGAGAAACATGATTACAGTGTTTGAAGAAGTAATGACTTGTCGATCATGCTGATATACTGAGAAAACTTGAACTCATCTTCTTTACTTGATGTCAAGTCATTCATCTATTCATGTGAAAAATTGAAAGTTCAAGAAAATGATCAAAATACATTTTCTTTCATTGATTAAAATTAAACATCGAATGATTGCAATTGCATATTTATACTAACAATTCATTCAATGTTTACATGACATAAGTCAAATCAAAAGAAGAAAAGAATTACTTAATACAATCATATTTTATTTTCTCATCATATGCATCTTTCTTTCATCACATATTTTTCTGCTCAATGAGTGATAATCATTAAGTAAAAGAACACAGCTCTACATATGTTATAATCATGAGCATCATGAATGCAAAGAAAACATCTTTCATTTTTGAATTGAGAATTGAATTGAAACATCGTTGTATAAAATATCATTAATGAAGAGCAAAACAAAGATGATGTGTCATAATTAAACAGCATAAACACTTTCATCAAGAATTTACTTGAGCATTACATGCTGAATAAAAGCTATAGATTCATTACTTAATAATACAGTGTCAATCTCATTGTTTTGACTGCGTGAAGTAATCATATAAATGACAAGTGATTTTCTCTTTCAGAGAGTTTTATTCACTCGATATAAATAGCATAAAGTTTCTCATGAGTTGAGTTTAAATTGATGTCACAAGAATGTATGAATTACAATCACAATCACAATAATTCTTCAAAGAATAAAGTTAATTGTTATGAATTTGCATAAAGTGAATCATATGAGTGTATTCTAACTAGAAGTTCAAAGCTAAAGAAGAAAGAAGATAAAACACATCAAGAGTCTTATACTCACGAAGACGTGCTAGATCACTAACGTGTCAACATCAGCTTTATACTAGTTTATGATAGTTTAATACAATCTATGTTAGACTAATTCAGAGTAACAAGATATGCTTGCAACACTAGTCTTACTGTTCATTTTCAATAATATTCTCACTTGTTTGATTTGATTTGATTTTTTATTTGAATTCATACATTCTTGTGACATTGATTTAGATTCAACTCATGAGAAAAACTATGCTATATGTATCAAATGAACAAAATTCTCTGAAAGAGAAAATCACTCATTGATTACATGATGACTTCACGTCGTCGAAACAATAACATTGATACTATGTTATCAGTAATGAATTTATAACTTTTATTCAACACATGATGCTTAAGTAAACTCTTGATGAGAATGTCTGTGTGTGATGACTCGATTTATTAGATAAATAGATGAAGTCTATAAAAGTGATATGACAATGTGATATTCTAAGCAGGCACAGAATAAGTATATATTATGATAGAGCTAATTATTAAGAAGCTCTCAATAACTTGAGAGAATCAATCAACTATAGAAAGTTTGTCAAGCATTGTCAAGTTGAGCACGACATAACTCATGACATATTAAGTCGAAGATATGACGTAGTTTAAACAATGTCTTGACAAAGTCATAGAGTTTCAGAGCTAACTCAGATCTGATCTTTGACTCAGTCTCTGACTCTAGTCTCTGATCTAATCTTTATGTGTCAATTCATCATGACAATTGTCTTTTCTTTTAAGTGAGTTCATTCTCAATCTCAATAATTAATGTTACGAGTCTAGTCTTCATCTATTCTTTCTAGTTTTCGTCTTGATTTCATTCTAATCGAGTCTAGTGAGCATTCGAGCTAGAAGTGATGTCATTGAAACTTTGCATCATATGTGTAAGACGTCAACTCAATCGAGCATAGCACAGAGCTGAGAAACACACATATAAGAATTGAGTTCTTTTCTGTAGATACTTTTCTTTCTTAGCATTTATCTATTAGTTTAATGACACTCATATGACTCGCTCTATGCTGATCTCTAACAGTAGATAAATGCTCATCAACTACTCTGCTATCGACGTGTAGACGATACGAAATAATCTACTTCGTTCATTCAGAAAATTCGCAAGAAATTCTTTGAATTACTTTCATCAAAACACACATTCAAATTTACTCAAATTTATCAAATCAATCATTCAATCTTATCACAATCAAATCTATTTATTTATCTTTATCTTTCTCACAATGACACGCGACTCTGAATCAGTCGAGTCACGAACAGCTCGTCTGCTTAGAAGCACTGCTAGTAGACGAGTTTCTCTTATTTCTTTCAATGCTTCAGCGAGATCTCAGAATGTCGCTATCTCATGAGACATCAACACAAGTCAACAACTTCGTCAATGAGCTATCGATCAGTCAGACGAGATCATCAAGATGCTGATCGAGCTAAGAGATCAACGAAACATGACTTTGAAACTCAACGAGCAATGAATCGATCTACAAGTCAATCACATCAAAAGACTTGATGAGCTAGAGATTAATCAAACGACAATAGACACTCAAGAAGAGACTATCGTCGATCTACGAGA
>JAABUZ0100010177.1_pt1 | contig 10511 bp, 8 predicted proteins | sample 5562091 | NCBI WGS metagenome assembly JAABUZ01 (sample SAMN12813069, study PRJNA571459) | rock metagenome | isolation source: Antarctica rocks | place: Antarctica: Victoria Land, Linnaeus Terrace sud | collected 2015-12-21 | reverse complement strand
CATGAAAGCGGGGTCGGCAAGCAGATGTTTCGTTTTGGGATTATTGGCAAGCTTGGAGAAGAGCTGAGGGTCTTTGAACATTCCGCCTAGACCGCCGTCAGCACCTCCACCTCCACCTCCACTCTTTTCCCGACTTAGCGCCTCTTCGACAGACGCTAAGCCACTCTTGGCTTGAGCATTTGTCGGCTCAACCTTGAGGGCTTCCTCATAAGCATCCTTGGCATCCTCCAAATAACCCAGTCCAAAGGCAGCAGCTCCTTTCCGACTCCAGCCCTTGCCCCAGTCTGGCTCCATTTCCGTCACCTTCACCCCATCATCATAAGCTTTGTCATACTCTCGAGTGGAGGCATAGGACGCGGATCTGTTTGAGTAGAGAACGTGGTTGGAGGGGTCGGCTTCGATTGCCCTTGTGAAAAAGTCAATGGCAGTCGGGTAGTCCTTCTTGGCAAAGGCCTCGTTCCCCTGCTTTTTGAAGTCGTCAGACATCTGCACAGCGAGCGGGTGTGTGGGTGGTGGTGGACGAAGGTTTACTATCTTTGCCCGCCGCCCTCTTCCAGCACCTTCGATGCCAGCCCATGTGATTCAGGCACAACGAGCAATCCGGGAGTGTGGATAGATGCCGCCGAGGAAGAGGCAGAAGCGTCCGGAAGCACGTGAGGAGGAGACAGTCACCGAGGTGGTGAAGGAAGTCAAGGACGAAACAAAGTCAGCGGAAGATGTCGCCAATGAGCTGTACGACGCGTGCTGTCTGGCACACGGAACCAGCAAATTCTCCCAGCAGGAGCTGGTCAAATTGCTGCCTGGAATGTCAGATGAAGAGCTCTTGTTGGCAGTCAATTACCTCCTTCAAAAGAGCCTATTCAAACCCTTCTTGGCCGGCCGGGCGACATTCTTTGAAGTCGTGAAGCGTAGCGATGCGGAGAAGATCAGTACTATGAACGGCGATGAGCGAATGATCTACGAAGCGATTGCAGCAGCTGGTTCAGAGGGTGCCTGGACCAAACACTTGAAGCAAAGAAGCAATCTGCATGATACGGTCATGAAAAGATGCTTGAAGAGTCTAGAGCAGAACCGTTATATCAAAGATGTGAAGAGCGTCAAGTTCCCCACGAGAAAAATATACATGTTGATGGAACTCACACCTTCCATTGAGGTCAGCGGAGGCCCATGGTTTACTGATTCGGAACTTGACCTTGAATTCGTGGAAGGGTTGCTTAAAGTCTGCGAGCGATTTATCCTTTCAAAGTCCTTTCCGAAAGCTCCTGCACAGCTCTATGATGCAGACTACGGACATTACCCCAACTTGTCCAATGTACATGAGTTTCTTCGGGAGAAAGAGATATCGCAGGTTGCTTTGTCGGAGACCAACGTTCAGAATTTACTGGATGTGTTGGTGTACGATGGACGCATCGAGCTGAGGAAAAATGCAACTACGTACCGTGCCATCAAGCAAGGAAACCTCGAAGGTTCTTTGGACGGCTTCACAGAGACGCCATGTAGCACCTGTCCAGTTTTTTCACTCTGCGAGTCAAAAGGTCCAGTTTCTGCTGCAACCTGTGAGTATTTAACTACATGGCTGGAAGCTGCATGAAACGCAAGAGAATGCTTTGCTACTGTCTTGCAAACAGTCCACTCAGCTCAGCCAAGTGGTATTGCGAGCATGGTGCTTCAATAGTTGTACGGAGAATCGGGAGCCAAGTAGCTCGCACAAGTTATCACATGCATTTTCTAGGGGATATCAGATAGGATAGGCTTTTAGTGAGCACGCATTTTTGGAGTGACTGCCACGATCCCAAGTTCCAAACGACAAAAAGCGGCGTGAAAGCGCTCATAATTTCGAGATCACGTGAAGGATGAGTGAGTCACATGACGAGACTGCTAAATTTTGTGTGGAATACCAAACACCAAAGAAACCGAGCCAAACGTACCACAAATCACAATGCAAAACGACAGAGGAGCCTTAGTAGACTTGTATGTTCCGCGGAAATGTTCTGCGACCAACCGTATTATCAAAGCAAAGGACCATGCTTCGGTTCAGCTAAACATTGCGGACGTGGATGACACCGGCAGATTCACTGGAGAGAGCAAGACTTTTGCGCTATGCGGCTTCATTCGAGGTAGAGCAGAGGGCGACGATGCGCTCAACAGATTGTGTGAAGAAGCGGGCATAATCAAGAAGTATACTACTCGTTGAGATGATCTGGCTAACATTTAGTGTCTGGACTGCAAGGCGATGAATGTAATTACAAAATACTATCAACCCAAACAATGTCTCCCCTTACGTGAGCATCCCGAAGTCCCCTTAGATGCATTACCCGCGGCCACGCAGCCGTGTCGTTGAAAATGACATGTCTGTTCGGCCAATATCACTCGTGCTTCAGAAAGACATCAGTCGAGAAGAGGTTTGGCCGGTGACAGATACGAAGCAAACATTCATATCTCTGCAGCTTCCGGCTGGGAATTCTTGTTCTTTCTCTTTTTCCGATTCACCGCTAAACTTTCCTCGTAGACACAGCAAACGCTATAAGCTTCACACCAGGCCTTGAGCTCCTTTGCGTCAATCAGGCAGTCTTGCGTACACAACCATTCAGCGAGATGCTCTACCACAATAGGCTGATAACTCAATACTCTTTCGTACCATTCCGACTGCGACATCTGGAGTAGCCCCGTAACGCGAAGGAAAAGAAGATTGTGCAGGCCTCGTGAAGTCTGTAAATTCGACTGGGTGAGGGGCAAATTAGGTGGCTTGCTTGTAGATAAATAACAGCGCGAGAGCAACGAGATCATCATAGCCCTGCTCTTGACCGCCTTCAGGCCAAAAGCAGAGATCTGCATGGCCAATTCAGCATTTGTCCACGTCCTTAAACTTTCAGATATAGACAGCCCGGGTGTGACGGAGAAGTCCTTCAGACGTTGACTTATCGGCACATCAAAATCCTCAGAATCATAGACGATCTTTGAAGGTGCTCCTGCACTTTCTTCGTCGCTTTGTATGATAGGCGCATTAGGGTACACAGAAGCAACAGGTGAGTCCTCAATCACGGTGACACTCTCGTCCGAGTAAATCTTGTCAAGATCAATGAAACAACCTGTAGTTGCTGCCCTCCAAAGGCTTTTTCCGCGGCTGAATTTACTTTCTGGCCTAGCAATGGATTCGCAAGTCATCGACGGTGTATCTTGGCTAACGAAATTTAATCTCTGCCTTCCAATGCGCACATTAGCACTCTGTGGGCTAAGTACAGGTGTTTGAAGCTTAAGGGTTCTGTAGTTCTCAGCAAGACTAGACGGAGTGCAGGAGGGCCCGAGGAAAGGAGCAACGGCAAGCCCAGTAAGTGTTTTGATACGTGGGGGCTTTTTTTGGCGTTTGACCCCCTTTCTCAAACTTTTCCTTTCGGCCGTTCTCCTTGTCTCTTTTGTTATGTCGATTATGTGCTTATGTGTGAGGCGTTTTGTTTGTCTTGAAGGAGTCTTCCTTTCCTTCCTCACAACCGGCTTGTCGATGTATTTGAACAAGGAAAGCCTGTGCGCGTTCACGTTCTCTTCATCGTACCCATCCACATTGCTGACAAACTCTACCTCGTCATCTTCTCTATTCATCGCTCCATCCCATCAGTCTCGTGGTTTCATTCGTACGAGACCAAAACCAAAACAAAGGTCTCAAAGCGAGATCACCAAACAAATACAAGACGTCTCTTGCCCTACTCACTGCGAGCCGATTCACTTATAAACGTCTAATTATACATTTTCTCCTCCGCTTCGCTCTCCCCTACGTCAACAATTGTATATTCTTGCCATCGACGATTTTACCCCGAAACGCCAACAAAGGGTCGCTGTCTGACAGTCTTTGAGCGAAAGGGATACGAAAGTGCGCAACTTACAAATAAAAATTATACCGTTGGGCCGACTTGCTGTTCGCAAAGTTGGTTGCGCTGACTGTCCGCTTTGACCTCTACAGCCGGACTTTTTAAACTTACATAAAGCCAAAATCTGTAGCCGCTCACATGACGGTATCTGAAAGATTTCATCGCTTATCGAATGGCCGGGAGGATGCGGTTTCTCCTGCAAAAGACGATCAAGAAACAGTTGTCGGAGACGAGGAGAAGAATGTTTTGCTTTCCATAATATCGCAACTGCGTCCTGGCTGTGACTTATCACGGATCACACTGCCTACATTCATACTAGAAAGGAAGAGTATGCTGGAACGTATCACAAATGCAATGCAGCATTCAGACATCCTCTTACCGGCAATTAATAATGAGGACCCCGTGGGACGATTTATAAACGTGCTAAAATTCTACATGGCAGGGTGGCACATTGTTCCCCAGGGTGTCAAAAAACCAATGAACCCGATATTGGGCGAGCACTTTCATTGTACGTGGCGACTTCCTGATGGCTCGCAGGCATTTTACGTGGCCGAGCAGGTCTCGCATCACCCGCCAGCCTCCGCCTACTTTTACATAATTCCGCGACATGGGATACGCATCGATGGACTTCTCAAGCCAAAAAGCCGGTTTCTCGGGAATTCGGCTGCCAGTATGATGGAAGGCTTCGCAATCGTGAGCTTTTTGAGTGGTCCTGGAGCAGGCGAGGAGTATGTCTTAACCCAGCCGAACATTTACGCGCGTGGTATATTGTTTGGGAAGTTGAAGTTGGAGCTAGGTGATCAGGCTATTGTGAAATGCAAACAGACAAACTTGCAAGCTGACATTGAGTTCAAAGTCAAAGGGTTTGTTACTGGCACTTATAACGCCATTCATGGGGTTGTAAGGAATACGCAAAACAACAGTCAGCTTTATGAAATGCACGGAAAATGGAACTCCGACATGACTATAAAAGATATCAAATCGGGCAAAACTTCCGAGCTGTTTAATCCTACGAAGTCCACACCTATTCTGCCCGATGTGCGAGGCTTAGAAGAACAAGAGGAGAATGAGTCGCGCCGGCTTTGGCAGCATGTGGTCGCAGCTTTGGCGAAACGCGACCAGAACCTGGCAACAGACGAGAAATTCAAGATAGAGGACGAGCAGCGTCAAATGCAGAAAGAGAGGGAAGCGATTGGTGTTGAGTGGAAGCCACGGTTTTTTAGGCCTGACGGAGAAATGTGGGTCTTTTCTCAACCAATGTATGACGACTCTGCTAATCTTACTAAAACATAGTGATGGAAAGACAACGGAAGAACAAGTCCAGCAGATTTTGTAAGCCACAGGTTCTAGTGGAAAGAACTAAGTCTATTGAGAAATGACGCATATTATGTAGGGTAGGGTGAAGGCTTTATGTGAATAGAAAATGCTTCAATCACGAGAAATCTGCTAGTCTGTTACCAGCCGCAGTGAATGCACACTGTCCAATTAATGGTTCGAGAAGAGTAAAGTTCATCTTGAATAAGCACAAAAGGAGACTAGAGTGGAAAAGGGAACATGTTTACGGTCCTCTTCTTTGCTGCTGCGAGAGATATTGCCGGTCCGGAGATGAAGATCGACGACTCCATACCATTAGGTAATCTTCCACCACTGTTAATTCAGATGCACCCTGCGCTTGAGACCATATTGACGAGCTGTGCAGTGTGTGTTAACTTGGAGTATTATGATATCACAGAGGACGCCACGTTTGTTATCAAGAAAGGCGATGAGGTAGGTATCATACCACCTGTATCGTCTGGATAGTCGAAGCAAGCCTTATGATCGAGCTCGCATGCATGATGAACACGACTTAGATGTAAACGAGTGTATTTTATTGCATATTCTCTCTTTTCAAGCCATACCTTATCGCCCTCAGGACGCAAAGTCACCATGGGTTCGCGTATGGAGATGCTTTCCTTGGAGGGCCTACGAGTCGATGGTCGGAGATGGAACGAACTACGGCAGTTTCATTGCAGCATGTCGACTCAGAAGAAGGATGGCTCATCTTTCATACGGCATGGGAGCACAAAGGTGGAGTGCGTCGTCACCGGTCCCCGCGAACCCGACCAGCATTCAAGATCTGGGGGAGAAAAGGCGTCGGTGACTGTTGAAGTCGAAGTGAGCCCTTTCAGTACGACGGATCGCCGGAAGAGATCAAGATCAGATCGAAGAATACAGGAAGTTTGCGTTTTGCTAGAGAATACATTTGCAGACACTATTCTCACTCACTTGTATCCTCGTTCAGAAATTTCTATACGCATACAGGTCCTCGAACAGGATGGTGGCTTACTACAATGTGCTATTAATGCGACCACGTTGGCATTGATTGATGCCGGAATCGCGATGTCAGAATATATCTGTGCGTGCACGGCTGGTTCAGTCGACGCCAATACGTTACTCGACTTGAATGGCGCAGAGGAAAACGACCTGTCTTACTTGACTGTTGCAACTTGGGGTGAATCTGATCTCATTGCTCTTTTACAACTTGAGAGTAAGCTCCATATGGACCGATTTGAGAGTTTGCTGGCCGTAGCAATGGCCGGGTGTCATCAAGTACGACGCCAAATGAATGCCGTTGTTACAATGACTAGCCAGAGACAGCTGAAAGAAATACCATTGTGATTACCAGAAACACTAATTTCAGCAGCATCATGACCACACATTCTTCGGTGCAACAACATCAGCTTCGTGTTTTCTGAGATCTTTGGGAGAGATAGAAGGTGGTAAGAAGGTTAGCGCGCTGCTTCTGCGTCATCCTTTCTACTGCGATTGCAAAGTCCGTGATGTTTGAATATTTGGACATCTGACACATTGCAGCAAATTGGCGGCGTTTTACATCCTCCGGAGGATGAAAGTTATAGTCGCCAGCTTGGACACCCAGATCTTTCATGAAAGCTGGAAGATTCTTGAGGGTTGGATCCGCTTTTAGTGCCGACTCGCTGAGTTGTGCTTCGACAGCAGAATCAGCAAGGACATCTGCGTTATTGTGTGAATACAAGACCCCCGTTTCTTGTAGGATCCCTGCTATGGCATCTGCTTGTTCTTCCCTTCCAGTCGACCGGCCTTGTCTTTCAGAGTGGCTTAAAGCAGCTGCTAAACCCTGCCATGAGCTAGCTTCGTCCACCGTTTCACTAGAGACTCCCTCTTCTACGCCTTGCATATCGTCACTAACTTCGATATTTGCCATCTTAGCTTCTGCTACATTCGTTGTGTGGAGAATTTCTTTCAGTACCATATTGTCGTCCGCATAACTCATCAGATTTTCGAGCCCGAAAAGTTCTCCATGCGAGTCCGACTTTCCTTGAATTCCTTTAAAATATCTGCGCTGTTTGGAAGCCTCGTATACAATATTTGCTTGCTGTTGTTTGTAAATCTGCCGAGCGCTAACGTTTTCCTCTATGGTTCCCATACTTACGAGGCGATAAACTTCAACATTGCGCAATTGCCCAATGCGAAAGGCGCGATCTTGAGCTTGAAGATCGTGAGCGGGATTCCAGCTTGGATCGAAAATAACGACTCTGTTGGCAGATACAATGTTTAAACCTACTCCTCCAGCTTTGGTGGAAATGAGAAACAAGTACTGCAGGGGGTCATTATTGAATCTGTCAACTTCTTCAGTTCTCTCGTGTGGCTTCATTTTCCCATCCAGGTAGCAATGGGGATACCCACGTGCAATAAAGAGGTCTCTGAGCATTCCCAACAGCCTCACAGAGTATGAAAAGATCAAGACTTTCGCCTCTTCACCTCGCCAGTGACTTAGAAGCTTCTCTAAAACTGCCCATTTACCACAAAGTTCGGAGTCAGCATAGTTTTTTAATGGATCTCTCTCTAACAAACGCAGGCCTTCTTGTCCAAGGCATTTTAGAAGCAGGTGTTTTTGCCTTTCGTACTTTTCAGGAGGGTCTTCGCGACGAGGTATTACTTGAGATAGATGGTTGGCAGTCATTTGGCAATGAGTTATACATTGAAGTATTAGCGATTGCCATTTGAAGTCTTTGCTGTGGTACTCACACAATCCATCAGCCTCGGACTTGTCTTGAATTCGACCCTCCTCGAAGGCCTTAGTAATGCAAGGGCATTCCCCTAACTGACGTACCTGCACAAAGTCGTGCGTCTTAAGAAGTGCTTTGTAATACCTTTGCTGGGTAGCCGTCATTGGGCAAAAAACTACTTTATCAGTCTTCATCGGTAGCTGATCGGCAATTAGGGCTTTTGCCCGTCGAAGAAAGAATGGTGGAAGGATCTTCTTTTTCAATTGGGTGCCTGTCAATCTCGCTGTTGCAAGTTGATGGTTGGTGGCATTATGCGCCTGTCCCTTTCTGAGTGGGTCGCTGATTTTCGAGTGCCAACCTCCCCGAGTTCCCAGCTTCCCTGGATTTGCCCAATTGAGCAGCGTGAAAAGCTCTTCATAATTGTTCTGCAGTGCAGTCCCCGTCAGTCCGATTCTACACAGAGCGTTGATCTTTTGCATAGCGATTGTAGTCTCGGAGGTTCTTTGCTTAATTATATGGCATTCATCTGCAATTACGCAATCCCAATTGACTTGGTTGACCTTTGCGTGGACAGCCCGGTACGTGGAGTAAGGAATCATCATTACTTCCACAAACCCAGCAATAGCCATCGCAAGAACATCTTCACGATCTCCACCTGAAGAGTGATAGCGGCCAACGTGCCACCAACCCCACTGATCATTAGTCGTTCAACTATTAAAAAATTCACAGTTCTCAATTCACTCTCCCAATTATCCATGAGGGATACAGGGCAAATAATCAAGACAATAGGATACCACTTGTTGAGAGATCTCATTTCACGCATGCGTAGCTCATCCCTACCGTCACCTGTTTTGCCAAACATGCAAGTGAGAAAAGCGATAACTTGAATCGTCTTGCCTAAACCCATATCATCCCCCAAAATCCCTCCCTGCTGATGCGTTCCTTTCATGTGTAGGAACTTGGTCCCCTCGATTTGGTAATCTCGGAGCCATTGGGCAACCGGTGCAGGAATAACACCGCAAGACTGCTCCAGAACAATGTCCGCAAATGGCCTGCTGGGTGTTGCGTTTTTAAAGTCGGGTCTTAGAGCTATTTCGTTCGGCCGATCTTTGAAAAAGCTAGTTCCCGTGTAATCTGGAGGTAGGCAATATTTTCCGGCATCTGTATTCGCATGGTGGAAAGCATTCAGCCGTTTTCGGAGGAAATCTGGTAGTTGAGCATTCTCATCTGATTCATTCGATTCTTTGATTGTCTTTGCTATTTTGCTTGCAACTCTAGACCTCGATTCAGGGATATGGCCAGTATCTGCTTCCTTTTTACGTAACGTTTGCGCGATCTTTCTTTGGTTGGCCGAATCATTGGGCATTCAATGTCGGGGTCAGATGACAACGTCCAATATACATTTAATTAAACAGATATTTACACACTAAGTTCCTTCTTGTCCTCTCTTGACTCCCCTTCCTCGCCGTGTGCTATGCGATCGCGAATCTCCTCGTTTAATCGGTCCTCTTCCTCCTGTTGGAAACCATCAAATTCAGGCGGAATTTCTTGCATTTGTACACTCGGTGCGTGACAGATATATCGAAGCTGCTCCAAAACGCGTATCCTGACTTTTTCGAGATGACCAGGGCTACATTGGTTTGTCCGATACTTTGCATCCAGCGGTGAGTGTAATTTATAATCTGGTCTGTACCACTCCCGGTATTGCAAACTTGATGGCAACTCATCGGCTAAATCTGCTCCAAGACATACCCCGGTTTCATACGCCCACAGTCGAGACACATTACGAGGACGATATCCTCCGCCTCCGAGAACAAGCATCGGGATACCGAAGGTTTTGACAAACTCAACACACTCGCCGTGCCCCTGTATGGTGAGATTAAAGTGCTCAAGTTTATCACCGCCAAGACTGTCAGCACCGCATTGCAGAACCACTGCGGCTGGTCGATAAGAGTTAAAGACTGGTTCTACGACCGACTTGAATAATCGCAGATATGCCTCATCATTAATGCCATCGTTCAGGGGAACATTCAAAGAATGGTGTTCTCCGTACCCCGTACCGACTTCATGAGAGTTGCCTGTCTGTGGGAAGAATTCGCCATCATATTTGTGAAAACTAAGCGTCATCACTCGATCCGTAGCGTAGAAGGCTTCTTGAACACCATCCCCATGGTGTAAGTCTATGTCGATATATAAAACTCGTGGATACTGCCGCAAAAGAGTCAAAACAGCCAAGACGATGTCATTCACATAACAGAATCCGCTTGCTTCGCTCTTTTTGGCATGATGTAATCCACCAGACCAATTAATCGCAATATCAGCCTGTCGGTTCACGATCTTTCTGGCTGCATCAAGAGATGCTCCGGTGTAAAGGCTGCAGTAGTCATAGAGACCGTCAAAAATTGGACAGTCATCATACAATCTGAATGCATAAAGCTCGTTTTTGGAAGCTGCCGCGATATCAGGCGTCACCCTCTTCAAGAAATCGACAAAATCAGCTGTGTGGTATGATCTTAACTCCTCATACGTAGCTGGTCGAGTTCGATATACATCCATGAGCTCATGCAATCCATAACCTATCACCATTTGATTCGTTAGTGCCAGACGGAAAGGCTTCATA
>JAABUZ0100010176.1_pt1 | contig 10511 bp, 7 predicted proteins | sample 5562091 | NCBI WGS metagenome assembly JAABUZ01 (sample SAMN12813069, study PRJNA571459) | rock metagenome | isolation source: Antarctica rocks | place: Antarctica: Victoria Land, Linnaeus Terrace sud | collected 2015-12-21 | reverse complement strand
CCACTGAGTCGCCCAGCGTCCGCAGGTGCGGGAAGATCCCGTCCTCCATCCCGGTGAGGAACACGACCGGGAACTCCAGGCCCTTCGCCGCATGCAGCGTCATCAGCGTGACGACCCCGCCGCCGCCCTCGTCATCCGGGATCTGGTCGGCGTCGGCGACCAGCGAGACCCGCTCGAGGAAGTCGGCGACGGTCCCGTCGGGCAGCTGCTCTTCGAACTCCCGGGCGACGCCGACCAGCTCGGCGAGGTTCTCGACCCGCCCCTCGGCCTCGATCGAGCCCTCTGCGGACAGCTCAGCGACGTACCCGGTCTGCTCCAGGATCGCCTCGAGCGCGACCGACGGCCCGTCGGCGAGCATTCCGCGCAGCCCGGTCAGCAGCCCGGCGAACTCGGTGACCGCCTTGGCCGATCGGGTCGCCATCCCTGGCACCTCGGCCGCGCGGTCGACGGCGGTGGCGAACGGCACCCGCTCCCGCTCGGACCAGGCGGCCAGCAGCGCCTCGGACCGGTCGCCGATGCCGCGCTTGGGCACGTTGATGATGCGGCGCAGCGAGACCGTGTCGGCGGGGTTGGCCAGCACCCGCAGGTAGGCCAGCGCGTCGCGGACCTCGCGCCGCTCGTAGAAGCGCACTCCGCCGACCACCTTGTACGGCAGCCCGACCCGGATGAAGACCTCCTCGAACACCCGGCTCTGCGCGTTGGTCCGGTAGAACACGGCGACGTCAGCGGGGCGCAGCCCCTCGTCGTCGCAGAGCTGGTCGACCTCCTGAGCGACGAAGGCCGCCTCGTCGTGCTCGTTGTCGCCGACGTAGCCGACGGCCTTCTCGCCGTCGCCCTGGGCCGACCACAGCCGCTTGGGTACCCGGCCGGAGTTGCGGGAGATCACTGCGTTGGCCGCCGACAGGATGGTCTGCGTGGAGCGGTAGTTCTGCTCCAGCAGCACCACTGTGGCGTCGGGGTAGTCGGCCTCGAACTCGTTGATGTTGCGGATGGTGGCGCCACGGAAGGCGTAGATCGACTGGTCGGCGTCTCCGACGACGCACAGCTCGGCGCGGCCCTCCCCGGTGCCGACCAGTTCGCGGACCAGCACGTACTGGGCGTGGTTGGTGTCCTGGTACTCGTCGACGAGGACGTGCCGGAAGCGGCGCCGGTAGTGCTCGGCGACCTCGGGGAAGGCCTGCAGCAGCTCGACGGTGGTCATGATCAGGTCGTCGAAGTCGAAGGCGTTGGCCGCCTGCAGGCGCCGCTGGTACGACGCGTAGACCTCGGCCAGCTGCAGCTCAGCCGGGTTCTGCGCCCGGGAGCGGGCGGTCTCCCAGTCGACCAGCTCGTTCTTGAGGTTGCTCACCTGCGCGGACAACGCGCGCGGCGGGGTGCGCTTGGGGTCGAGGTCGAGCTCGCGCACCACCAGCGCCATGAGCCGCTGCGCATCTCCGGCGTCGTAGATCGTGAACTGGCTGGTGAAGCCGAGCCGCTTGGCCTCTGCCCGCAGGATGCGCACGCACGCGGAGTGGAACGTGCTGACCCACATCGCGCGGCTGCGTGCACCGACCAGCGCCTCGACGCGCTCACGCATCTCGCCGGCAGCCTTGTTGGTGAACGTGATGGCGAGAATCTGGCTCGGCGACACGCCCCGCGCGCTGAGCAGGTAGCCGATCCGCCGGGTCAGCACGCGGGTCTTGCCCGAGCCTGCGCCGGCGACGACGAGCAGCGCCCCGCCCTCGTGGACGACGGCCTCGCGCTGCTGGGCGTTGAGGTCGTCCAGCAGCCGCGCGATCCGGTCGGTGGACGGCGCGATGTCAGGGAGCGCGACGGCCGTCATAGCCATCGATCGTACGTTCGACCAGGGCTCGCAGGTGCTCCGCCCCGCCGAGTCGCGACAGCCGGATACGGTCGGCCAGTGCCTCTTGACGACGCTCAGGTCGAGCGCGCCCTTGCCATCGCCGCGCACCCCGACGACCTCGACTTCGGGGCGGCCGGCACCATCGCGACCTGGGTGCGCAGCGGCATCGCGGTCTCCTACTGCATCGTGACCAACGGCGACGCGGGCGGCTTCGACCCGGCGGTGGCGCGCAGCGACATCCCCGGGATCCGCCAGCGCGAGCAGTGCGACGCGGCAGCGGCGGTCGGCGTCACCGATGTGACCTTCCTCGGCTACCCGGACGGGCGCGTCGTCCCCGACCTCGCGCTGCGCCGCGACCTGGCCCGCCAGATCCGGCGCGTCCGGCCGCAGCGGGTGCTCGCCCCCACACCCGAGCGTGACTTCGACCGCGTCTTCGCCTCCCACCCCGACCACCTGGCGACCGGCGAGGCGGCCATGTGCGCTGTCTACCCCGACGCGCGCAACGCCTTCGCCTACCCCGAGCTGCTGGCTGACGAGGGGCTGGGCGCGTGGGTCGTGCCGGAGGTGTGGCTGCAGGGCGCGCCGGCGCCGCGGACCACGACCTACGTCGACGCAACCGACGTCTTCGAGGCCAAGCTGGCGGCGCTGCGGGCGCACGTGTCACAGACCGAGCACATGGACGACCTCGAGGGGCTGCTGCGCTCGTGGATGACCGGCGTCGCCTGGGCCGGCCAGCTGGGGCCAGGACGTCTCGCGGAGGGCTTCCAGGTCGTCAACACCGGCGAGTAGGAGCGCCTCGGGTGGCGGCCTGACGCGGAAAGACCACCCACCGCCGGCAGCCCATCCTTGGAGGCGGGGAGTAGGCCACACCTCAGCCAGACGCTGGTTCCCCTGCGGATACGCCGGGCACACCCAGAGTCGTGAGCCTGGCGCCGACATCCGAGACCGACCGCCTCGTCGGCGGCCGGTACCGGCTGCGCGCCCAGCTGGGGCGCGGCGGCGCTGGTGTGGTGTGGGTTGCCGAGGACGAGCTGCTGGGCCGCGAGGTGGCGGTCAAGGAGTTCCTGCTGCCGACCGGCGTCGGCGTCGAGGACCGCGCGACGATGCTCGCCCGCGTGCTGCGCGAGGCGAGGGCGGCGGCCCGCCTGCACGACCCCTCGCTCGTCACCGTGTACGACGTGGTCCGCGAGGACGAGCAGCCATGGATCGTCATGGAGTACGTACCCGGCCGGTCACTTGCCGAGGTGGTGCGCGAGGACGGCCCGCTGTCGCCCGCCCGGACAGCCGAAATCGGCCTCGCCCTGCTGCACGCCCTGCGCACCGCGCACTCCAACGGCGTCCTGCACCGCGACGTGAAACCGGCCAACGTGCTGCTCGACGAGAGCGGCCGGGTCCTGCTGACCGACTTCGGCATCGCCTTCACCGAGGGCGACCCGTCGCTGACCTCGACCGGGATCCTGCTCGGCTCGCCCGCCTACATGCCGCCCGAGCGGGCGAGGGGTGAGCGCGCGACACCGGCGAGTGATCTCTGGTCGCTGGGCGCGACGCTCTACACGCTGGTCGAGGGCGAGCCGCCCTACTCCGGAGAGAACTCGCTGGCTGTGCTGCTGGCCGTCGCCGACAACAGGCGCCGTCCGATGGAGCGCGCGGGTGTCCTCGCGCCGGTGCTGGCCGACCTGCTCGACCGGTCGTCGCACGAGCGGCCAGACCCCGACGAGCTCGAGGAGCGCCTCCGGGCGGCAGCGCGGTCGACGGCACCGGCACCGGCACCCGCACTGCCACTGACCGGCGGCACGCGCCCGGAGCGAGTCGGCGAGCGCACGACCGTGCTGGCGGCACTACCGGTTGTGGAAGCGGGCGCAGCCGGTGGTGCCGATGCGGTCGGGGCAACTGGCCCTGTGACCGCCCCTCCCCCGGTGACTCCCGCGGCCGTTGCCGACCGCCGGGAGCCGCCACCCGTACTGCCCCGGCGGGTCGAGCCACGGCGTGTGCCGCCTCGCCCTGCGGGCTATGTCGCTGAGCAGCGCAGGCCGAACCGCCGTCGCGCCGCCGGGTTGCTGGGCGCGGCGGCCCTCGTCGGTGCGCTGGTCGTGGCCGCCGTTACGTCTCTTGGCGGGAGCGGCGCCGGCTCCACCACGCCTCAGGGCAGCTCGGCTTCGACGGGCGCTCCGCCTGCGGGCGCTGGGCTCGCAGCGTCGCCCGCTCCCAGCAGCGCCCGACCGAGCGGCTCCCCGTCGGGGTCAGCATCGCCGTCGGCGACTCCTTCGCGGTCAGGCTCGCCGACCCCTGCACGGTCAGCGTCGCTGGCGCCGTCGTCGGCCTCGTCGTCGGCCTCGTCGTCGGCGTCGTCGTCGGCGTCGTCATCGGCGTCGGCGTCGAGCTCGGCCGCCCCGTCGACGCCGAACTCGTCAGCTGCCGTTCCGGCCGGATGGCAGACCTACACCAACTCCCGTTACGGCTGGACGGTCGCGCACCCCGCCGGCTGGTCCGTGGGCTCGGGCGTCACCTCCAACCAGGTCGACCTGCGCGCCCCGGCGACCGGCCGGCTGCTGCGGATCGACATCGGCGCCCAGGCGCACCCGTCGGCCATCAGCGACTGGTACAGCTACGAGCCGATCTTCGCTGCGCAGGTGCAGGGCTACCAGCGGATCAGGATCAGTCCGAGCGACGGCGGCAACGGCAGCCGGTCAGCCGACTGGGAGTTCACCTTCCGCTCGGGCTCGGCCACCCTGCACGCGGTGGACCGCGGCGTGGTCGACGGCCGCACCGCGCACGCGCTCTACTGGCAGACCACCGACTCGGACTGGGCCGCCTCGCAGCAGCAGTTCGAGCAGCTGGCCGCCTCGTTCGTGCCGCCGCCACAGGGCTGAGGCGGGCGGCGCTAGCAGGCGGCGACGGCCCGCGCTACTCCCACTCGATCGTGCCGGGCGGCTTCGAGGTCACGTCGTAGGCGACGCGGTTGATGCCCGGCACCTCGTTGATGATGCGGTTGCTGACCCGCTCCAGCACGCCGTACGGCAAGCGGGCCCAGTCGGCCGTCATCGCGTCCTCGCTGGTCACAGCACGCACGACGATCGGATGCCCGTAGGTCCGCTCGTCGCCCATCACGCCGACCGAGCGCACGTCGCCGAGCAGCACGGCGAACACCTGCCAGATCTCGCGGTCGAGCCCGGCCCGAGTGATCTCCTCGCGGACGATCGCGTCGGCATCGCGCAGCAGCTCCAGCCGCTCGGGCGTCACCTCGCCGATGATGCGCACACCAAGACCGGGGCCGGGGAACGGCTGCCGCCAGACGATCTCCTCGGGCAGTCCGAGCTCCTCGCCGACGCGGCGGACCTCGTCCTTGAACAGCATCCGCAGCGGCTCGACCAGCGCGAACTGCAAGTCCTCCGGCAGCCCCCCGACGTTGTGATGCGACTTGATCTTGGCCGCGGTCGGTGAGCCGGACTCGATGACGTCCGGGTACAGCGTGCCCTGGACCAGGAAGTCGATCCCGCCGTCACTACCGGCCACGATGTCACGGGCGGCCTCCTCGAACACGCGGATGAACTCGCGGCCGATCGCCTTGCGCTTGGCCTCCGGGTCGGTCACGCCGGCCAGCGCCGAGGCGAACCGGTCGGTCGCCTTGACGTGGACGAGGTCGACGCCGGTGGAGGCGACGAAGTCGGACTCGACCTGCTCGGCCTCGCCCTTGCGCAGCAGCCCGTGGTCGACGAACACGCAGGTGAGCTGGTCGCCGATGGCGCGGTGGACGACGGCTGCCGCCACCGCGGAGTCGACGCCGCCGGAGAGCCCGCAGATCGCGCGCCGGGTCCCTACCTGCGCGCGGACAGCGGCGACGGCGTCATCGACGATGTTGAGCATGGTCCAGGTGGGCCGGCAGCCGGCGGCGTGCAGGAAGTGGCGCAGCACCTCGAGCCCGCGCTCGCTGTGCATCACCTCGGGATGGAATTGCACGCCGTACAAGCCGCGGCCCGGGTGCTCGAAGCCGGCGACGGGCGTAGCAGCGGTCGATGCCGTGACCGTGAAGCCGTCGGGCGCGGATGTGACGGTGTCACCGTGCGACATCCACACCTGCTGCTCGGCCGGCAGCCCGGCGAACAGCACGCCGGGGGTCCGCACCGCGAGCCGGGTGGCGCCGTACTCGGCCAGGTTGGTGCGCTCCACGCTGCCTCCGAGCGCCGCTGCCATCACCTGATGGCCGTAGCAGACACCGAGCGTGCTGACGCCGGCCTCGAACAGGGCGGGGTCGATGGCCGGCGCCCCGGGCGAGTACACCGACTTCGGGCCGCCCGACAGGATGATCGCCCGCGGCTTCCTGGTCAGCATCTCGCCCACGGGCATCGACCAGGGAACGATCTCGGAGTAGACGTGGCACTCCCGCACCCGCCGGGCGATCAGCTGCGCGTACTGGGCTCCGAAGTCGACGACGAGCACCGTGTCCAGCGGGGAGTCGAGGGCGGTGTCATGTGTGGTCTCGCGGTGGGGACCGGAGGCACCTGACATGGCGACGACCCTACGGCGGCAGCAACGCTGAATGGCTGCGGCGCTCGCCTCGACCCTCAGACCTTGATGACCACCGTCGCCACCATCTTGTCAGCGAACGTCTGCTTCTTGGCGTCCCAGATGGGCCAGAGGTAGCCCAGGTAGAGCGGGATGGCGTCGACGATGTGCAGAAATCCGCGGCCGACCGAAAGGCCGGCGCCCACAACCTGGCCGTCGGACTCGCGAACGAGCCGGGTGCCGACTCGCTTCTTGCCGATCGTCTGGCCGGTCTTGCCCTGCTGCACCCAGTTCCAGATCTGGAACGCAAAGGCGCCGAGGAAGCCCAGGCCGACGAGCAGACCCCCGACACCACCGCCGATGATCGTTCCGAGCACGGCGAGGACGACGTAGATCGCGGTTCCGATCAGCGCGTCGATCAGGAACGACCCGACGCGGCTGCCCCAGGGCGCCAGACGACCGCGCATCTCGGGCGGCATCCCGAAGCCGGGCTGCCCGTACGGCTGCTGGCCATACTGCTGGACGCCGTACGGCTGGGGCTGCCCATAGGGCGGCTGCCCGGCATACGGCTGCTGGCCGTACGGGGCTTGCTGGCCGTACGGGGCTTGCTGGCCGTACGGGGCTTGCTGGCCGTACGGAGCTTGCTGGCCGTACCCCTGCCCCTGTCCGGACTCTGCTGTCGACATCGCTCTCCCCATGACCTGTGTGACGGATTGTCACCGCATCCGCCGTTACCGTAGTGCCTGCCGTATCGGGCAAGCGATCAAGACCCTTGAGCAAGCATCAGCCGGCCCTGTCATTCGTAGCGCCAAATGATGCCGGTTGAGCACGCGGCGAGCGGGGACAGCAATCTCGTGTGGTTCTTGCTCTCGTCCCGGCTGCGCCAGTGGTTATTCATGACCGTGGCGCTCCCCCTGCTCGGCCGGCTGCTCGTGGGCGTCGGCCGCCGCCTCGAAGCCGCACGCGGTCCGTCGCAGGTGTCCACGAGCCTGCAGCGCAGCGGCATGTTCCTCAACCAGCGCGCGCGCGGCCAGATGCAGTCGGGGCGGCGAGGCGCCCGAGCTGCCGGGTACAGCCGCCGCCGCGGGCGCCGCTGACGCGAGAGCGGAAGGCCGCCGCTGCTTCGGCCTCGGCATGCCCTCGAACCGCTCGCTGCTCGTGCAGCGTGAACGAGGATTAGCAATGCTCCGTGCCGCTTAGCAGACGCGCGCCGCTGAAGGATGTACAACGGTAGCCACCTCGTCTGGAAGGTTACTGCCGCATGGCGCTGCCGTTGTCCCGTTCCGCCCATGGCCTCACGCCCGACCAGCGCAACGCCTTCACGGCTGCCCTGCTCGGCTGGACGATGGACGCCTTCGACTACTTCCTGGTCGTTCTCGTCTACGCCGACATCGCCAAGGACTTCGGGGTCTCGCTGACCCGCATGGCGTTCCTGACCACGGCGACGCTCGTCATGCGGCCCGTCGGGGCGTTCATCTTCGGTCGCTGGGCCGACAAGGTAGGCCGGCGCCGCCCGCTGATGGTCGACGTCACCTTCTACTCGGTCGTCGGCTTCGCCTGTGCGTTCGCGCCGAACTTCACGGTCCTGCTCATCCTGCGGATGCTCTACGGCATTGGCATGGGCGGCGAGTGGGGGCTGGGCGCGGCGCTGGCGATGGAGAAGGTGCCGCCGGAGCGCCGCGGCTTCTACAGCGGGGTGCTGCAGCAGGGGTACGCCGTTGGCTACATGCTGGCGGCCATCGCGTACCTGGTGCTGCTGCCCGCCTTCAAAGACCTCGGCATCACGCCCTGGCGCGGCCTGTTCGCCTTCAGCCTGCTGCCCGCGCTCGTCTCGCTCTACATCCGCTCGAAGGTGGGCGAGTCCGAGGCGTGGGAGCGCACCCGCGAGCGCGTCGAGCAGACCAAGGTCAAGGCATCTACCGTTTTTCGCCAGCCGGCCATCCTCAAGCGCTTCGTCTACCTGATCCTGCTGATGACCGCGTTCAACTGGATGAGCCACGGCACGCAGGACGTGTACAGCACCTTCCTCAAGAAGGGCGAGGGCTTCTCGACCCGCTCCGCGCTCTACGTCACCATCATCTTCAACATCGGCGCGCTCATCGGAGGGACGCTGCTGGGGGCCTGGTCGCAGAGCTTCGGGCGGCGGCGGACCGTCATGGTCGCGGCATTTCTCGGGCTGTTCGTCGTCCCGGTGTTCTCCGGGGCGCTCGGCACCTCGTTCGGCATCCTCGCGTTCGGGTCGTTCCTCATGCAATTCTGCGTGCAGGGCGCGTGGGGGGTGATCCCCGCGCACCTCACCGAGATGTCACCCGACGAGATTCGCGGCTTCTACCCGGGCGTGACCTACCAGCTGGGCAACTGCCTCGCCGCCTTCAACCTGCCGATCCAGGAGCACCTCGCCAAGACGCACAGCTACACCTTCGCGCTGACGGCTACCATCGTCCCGGTCTTCCTCGTCGTGATCGTGCTGGCCGCGCTCGGCTCGGAGCGACGGGAAGCACGGTTCGGCTCCGAGGAGACCTCGATCGCTCCAGCGCTCGCCTCGCGCTCCGGCTGACACGAGGCGGTGCGATCGGCGGTTCGTCAGCCGCCCATCCCAAGGCCCTGCGTCCGCTGCAGGCTCTTGCCCTCGGTCTGCAGCGAGGGTGCGACCATGACCTCGGCCTTCTGGAACTCCTTGAGGTTGGCGTAGCCGGTGGTCGCCATCGACGTACGCAAGGCGCCCATCAGGTTCATCGAGCCGTCGTTGACCGGCGCCGGCCCGACCAGGATCTCCTTGAGCGTGCCAATCGTCGTGCTCTTGACGCGCGTGCCCCGCGGCAGGTCGGGGTGGAAGGTCGCCATCCCCCAGTGGTAGCCGCGCCCCGGCGACTCGATGGCCTTCGCCAGCGGGGAGCCGACCATGACGGCGTCGGCTCCGCATGCGATCGCCTTGGCGATGTCGCCACCGGTCCGCATCCCGCCGTCGGCGATGACATGGACGTAGCGGCCGCCCGACTCGTCGAGGTAGCGGCTGCGTGCGCCGGCAGCATCGGCGATCGCGGTGGCCATGGGAACGCCCAGGCCCAGCACGCCCCGGGTGGTGCAGGCGTGACCAGGGCCGACACCGACGAGCAGGCCGGCGGCGCCGGTGCGCATGAGGTGCAGGGCGGTGGAGAACGACGCGCAGCCGCCGACGATCACCGGCACGTCGAGGTTGGCGATGAACCGCTTGAGGTTGAGCGGCTCGCTGCGAGTGCTGACGTGCTCGGCGCTGACGACCGTGCCCTGGATGACGAAGATGTCGACACCTGCCTCTAGCACGATCTTGTGCAGGGCCTGCGTGCGCTGAGGAGTGAGGCTGGCGGCGGTGGTGACGCCGGCATCTTTGATCTGCTGCACTCGCTCCCCGATCAGCTCGGGCTTGATCGGCTCCGCATAGATCTCCTGCATCCGCTTCGTGGCCATCGCGTCGTCGAGCGTCGCGATCTCCTCGAGCAGGGGCTCGGGGTCGGCGTAGCGCGTCCAGAGCCCCTCGAGGTTGAGCACGCCGACACCGCCGAGGCGCCCCATCTCGATGGCGGTACGGGGCGACACCACGCCGTCCATGGCGCTGGCGAGCAGCGGCAGCTCGAGCCGGAAGGCGTCGATGTCCCAGCCGATCGACACGTCCTCGGGGTCGCGGGTGCGCCGGGAGGGGACGATGCCGATGTCGTCGAAGCCGTAGGCCCGGCGACCGGACTTCCCGATGCCGATCTCGACGTCTGCCATACGGGCGCCCCTCTCGTGCGGTGTTCCGCCAGGTGGAACGCAAGGAGGCTGCCACCGGGTCACGGCGACAGCCTCACTGGTTCTCAACCTACCTCAGCAGGGCACGATGCCGGCGCCTCAGCGCCCGCTGCGGCGTAACCTTCTGCCCACATCCACAGGGCAGAGCTGGCGACAGCGCAGGACTGGTGGCAAGGCCGACTGACCAACGTTCGAGGAAGAGGTGCAGGTGGCTGACGACGAACTCGTCGACCCCTTCGCTGGCGACCCGGAGGACCCGGCTGCCCAGCTCGACCACCTTGACGACGCCGAAGGCCCGTTGACGGTCGAGGACCGTGAGGAGATCCTCTCCGACCTCAGTGACCTCGAAGTCTTCCGCACGCTGCTCGCACCGCGCGGCACGAGAGGCCTCGTCGTC
>JAABUZ0100010175.1_pt1 | contig 10511 bp, 11 predicted proteins | sample 5562091 | NCBI WGS metagenome assembly JAABUZ01 (sample SAMN12813069, study PRJNA571459) | rock metagenome | isolation source: Antarctica rocks | place: Antarctica: Victoria Land, Linnaeus Terrace sud | collected 2015-12-21 | reverse complement strand
GATCTTGCGATCAAGAGCGTTCGACTTGCATGTGTTAGGCACGCCGCCAGCGTTTATCCTGAGCCAGGATCAAACTCGCCATCCAATTTGTATCTATGCAAATCTCTCAAGAGATTTACGATTTTGTGGATTGACAAGCTTATCAAAGTTTTGACTGGCTATGTTCTTTATTGTTTCCTTACCACTCTTCAGTTGTTCAAGTTCGTTTGCTTGCGCTTCATTCGCGCCTTCAACCGTTCTGTCCGGTGCAAGAGAGATAATATCATTGACCTGCTTTTCTGTCAATAGTTTTTTGGAAAAATTCTGATTCTCCTAAAATTCATTTTTCCTGACAAGGCTTAGAAGCTCTGGCCCTACCTCGTTAATATGAGGATTATTCGCGTTTCTCTTTCTTTCTGTGTTCATCGAGAGAGACGACTTTTGGCTTTTCAGGCTCCTCGCTTTGTATGTTTTGCTCCAGATAATAGCTACAGGTAAGTGCGAGCCCGACGCCGAATGGAATGAGTCCAGGTAAGAGCCAGGGGCCCAGATGAAAGGGCGTGGCAGTAAAACTACTTGGAAGCACGAAGCCTAAAGGATAGAGTCCAATTGTGAGCGAGAGTCCTATCATCATGGTGATCAGGCCGGCGCGCAGTATTCCACGACTACGTCGTTGCCGGCGTCCCTCGTTTGGATTGATGCCCTTTGTGATTAAGGCCATCCGCTCACGATGCTGAAGATAGCGTAGAAGGACGATAAAGCCAAGAAAGATTGCGAGTGCAATCAGCCAGCCGATGAGCAGTGCTAGTACGTTATAGGACATTTTCTGTAACCTCTTTATTGGTCTAAGCGTTCTATGATAAGATACGAAGAACCGAAACGATGTTTCATAAACTCGTGAAACATTTCTGCTTCATCCATCCTCTAAACCAATATGATGAGAGAGTATCTGTTGCAGCCACCATCCAGCATCAGCATGTCTATATCAAATGTTCCCTCAACGGAAGCTGAGTTAGACGACACGGCGCTTGTTGCCGCCAGCAAGAGTGGGGACCAGGACGCCTTTGCCATTCTGGTACAGCGTCATCAACGTCGCGTCTTCAATCTGGTCTTTCGCACTCTTCAACATTATGAAGAGGCGAACGAAGTGACGCAAGATGCCTTCTTTTCTGCATGGCAGGGTCTGCCTTCTTTCCGTGGGGATGCCCGTTTTTCTACCTGGTTATATCGAATCGCTTATAACTGCGCTTTAAAACAGTTAGAGCAACGAAAGCGCGATAATGCTCTTCAAGCTGCAATACAGTCTGAGCCTCTCGATAGTGATGATCAGATTGATGCAGAGCTAGAGGCGCACGATCGCCAGGCTATTGTGCGGGAACATCTTTTGACATTGCCTGCAAAATACCGTGTCGTACTTATATTACGTCATCTACAGGAAATGAGCTACGAGGAAATGGCCGAAATTTTGACTATGCCTATCGGTACTATTAAAACGCATTTATTTCGTGCGCGCAATTTACTCAAGCAGCGCCTTGAAGCCCTTGAGCACGATTGGAAGACGAGAGGTTAGTCATGAAATGTTCTAAAGCCACCCGTATGCTACAACTCTACGTAGACCAGCAGCTTTCGCTGACGCAGATTTGCATGCTGGAGACGCATATCTACGATTGTCAGGCCTGCCGCGAAGAACTCTCCTTTTTAGAAGAGGTGCATCGTTCTCTCAACACTATGCAGCTTGTTGCCGAACCGGCTGATTTAGAGATGAACATTATGCGTCGTGTCGCGTCAAGCCCGCGCCAGTCTATCCAACAGACACGTGAGCAGCAACCATTTATGCTCTTTCGACCCTCTATCTTCGAAATTTTAGCTGCCATAGTGCTAGCTACTGTTGCAATGTTAGGAATTGCACTGGAGCAACCCGCTATCCGCACCATTGTATTGCCAACGATGGACGGTCACAATTTCCTCTCAATCCTTTTGGGCACCTTATGGAGCTCGCTAGGTTCGGCAAATAGTGGGACGTTGATGCTTGGTCTGTGGATAGGAGGAACGCTGCTAGGCGTGTGGATCACATTGATGATTGCTGGCTCCGATATACGCAACGCCTGGTTTAGAGGAGTCATAGATCGTCTGCCGGTCTAGTAACAGACAAGACAACTGCACAGAGATCTTGCTTTACTTTTAACCATTTATTAATACATAAAAGGGGGATGGCGTTTCCTGGTATAGCTTGAAGGTATACCGATCTCCAACGCCGCAACGTTTGATGACAACTATCAGGAAGCGCAGCATAAATGATATCGCCCTGGGTTTCTTTCTTCTCTGCCATCCCCTTCCCGTTCTGTTTCATATCATCGCGGTTACCATCTTCGCGCTATTAGCCGCCTGGTCTCATCCGATCTGGAGTGTTATCGCGCTGGTAATCTCGGCACATACCGCAATGCAGCTCGCAATTGCCGTACTGAACGACTACTTTGATCGCCGCTTAGACATGCTGAGCAAGCGTAACAAGCCAATCGCGCGCGGCCTCGTCCTACCCGGTGAAGCTTTGATCTTCGGCATTTGCCTGATCATTCTCATGTTTGTGCTCCTGCTTCCCCTGAATCCACTCGCGCTCCTCTTCTCTGTAATCTATCTCGCCTGCGGGCTAGGCTACAACCTGGGTCTAAAATCCACCCCTTTCAGCGGGGTCGTCTTCGCAATAGCCATCCCCCTGATCCCTGTCTACGCCTTTGTCGGCGTCGGCCGCATTATCCCCGTCGTCTTCTGGTTCATTCCCGTCGCCGCCTTGCTCGGCATAGCCCTCAACCTGGCAAACTCGCTCTCTGATATAGAAGACGATGCGGCGAATAACGCACGCACGTTGGCAGTGATGCTGGATGTGAGGGGTACTCTTGCAGCTTGCCCCATCCTTATCTCCCTGGCACTTCTGCTGGCAAGCCTCCTCGCTGTCACTCACCTTGTCGCTGTGCAACCCACCGTCCTTTTTTCAGTGTTTCTTGTAGTCTTTCTGCTCATAATATTCTTGCTTCTTCTGGGGCGTTCGGCACAAACGGAGCAAAGACGCAAATATTATTTCTTTTTAGTAGTTGCGACGTGTCTCGTACTCGCGGGCGGCTGGTTGCTGAGTATCTTTGTGTGATGTTACTACTTATGGGTTGGAGCCGTGCACTACATATAAGGGTCCATCCTCTATTGCTTATTCGTCAAATATAAAGAATATCTGATCACCTGGAATATACTTACTGAAAGGTTTACGATCAATGCCGCTACGCCTCACTCTGCTGGAAGGTCTCCTGGCCCGTCTCAATCTTCTGCCAACACCACTCTTTGATATGCCACTTGCGCAAGGGATCGGCAAAGTCCTGGTTACCGCCTGCGAGCTGAGCCTCTTCGATGCCATACCCAGGGCAGGAATCTCTCTAGAAGATCTGGCAGAACGCTTGGAGTGTAATCCACAGGGCCTGCGTCTATTACTGCAACTGTTAGTCTCCTCAAGCTACCTGCGCTATCGTAACGATCGTTACTACAACACTCGTATGGCTCGGCGCTGGCTCACCTCGAATTCGCGGGTGAGCATAGCTCCCTATATTGTCCACAGCCCCGACATCGTCGCCATCTGGGATCACCTACCAGAAGTCGTCCGTACCAACCAGCAAGCCATGCGCATGCCCTACGAAGAAGACGCCTCGAATCCCGAGACACATACCTTGTTGATGCGCCACTATGCGGGCCTGGCTTCTCTGGCAACCGCGCTTGGTAGTGATGTTATCAGCCACATCCACCTGCCCTCTAGTGTTACGCGTCTATTAGATGTCGGAGGCTCACACGCCGCCTACAGCGCGCTCCTCTGTCGCAAATACCCCCGCCTGCACGCCACCATCCTCGACATCCAACCCGGAATCGAAGCCGGCCAGCGCACAGCCAAACATCAACACCTGGAGCAACGTATGGATTTCGTCTGCGGCGACATCGTAAAAGACGACTTCGCCACGCAGTTTCCCGAACCCTTCGACGTAGCCTTCTACTTCCATATAGCCCACCTGTTACAACCCGAACTCAATCAAACCATCCTATCCAAAGTCGTGCGTACACTCAAACCAGGTGGCATGCTCGTCTTCGTAGACCAGGTAACCGACCAGACTCACAACTCCCAGCTCACATCGCTCATGGTCCAATTTATGGCCTTGACGATGGCGACGGTGGGGGGGACGTGCTATCCATTTCCGGTGGTGAAGGGATGGCTGGAGACGGCGGGGATGGGGCAGGTGCGTAGTCATCGGTTGCTGACACCGGGGGCGAGCATGATTACGGCTGTAAAAAATTCTCATATCCTTGTCTAATAGATTAGATAGAAGAAGTAAAGATAGTGATGCTCTTCTTTCAGATCGAAAACGCTCCTGATAGATGAGACTACCACAGGGTGAGCCAGAAGGATTTTCATGAGGCTCTAAGAACAGAAGGGAGGAGACGCGTGCCCATTGAGGGAAACACGGTGGTCAATCGGCCAATTGAGGCCATGTTTGATTGTGTGGCCAGTGAGAAGTTCATGCAGCAAATGATTTCACCTTCCTGGATACAGAAAAACGCTCTGACCCCAGCTCCAGAGTTACGCCAGATATCGGAAGGAGCGATGGAAGTAGGCACGAAATTCCGGCTGCATGGTGGAGCCAGCGGTCCATCTGGAGAAATACTCGTCGAGATCGTTGCCTATCAACGACCAACGACCTTTACATTCGAAGTGACCAGGGGATTGAATGTCACCACCATCAAGTGGAGCTTCCAGTCCGCTTCAGCTGGCACCAGAGTAACGCTCAAGGTGAGAACGAGGCGAGAAACGGGATTAGGAAGAGTTCTGAGCCCAATGCTATTGCTCCTTGCTCCACGTGGAAGAGGAGATGAGCAGAGGTTGAGGCAATATCTGGAAGAGCGGTGTGAGCCCTAAGTGAGATGGTATTGTGCATCCCTTACCTGCATGAAAGCGTGCTGCGGAAGGAGCCGTCGCAGGGCAACGAACAAGGTTCACCCAGCAGGCTTCAACGAAGTGCCACTCGTTGGGGCTGGAAGCCTGGTGACAAAAGTTCGGCTACTGCCAACTATGAGGAACCTGTGTTTGAAGCATTGAGACTCACGGCAGGTGAAAGTGGCTGATACACCTGACTAAATTGGGGTTCGATAGCGACTATCTATCGCTCGCGCACGTCTACACGAGAGGATAAATAGAGTGTCTCGAAGGGTTAAGTTTTGTCTTATTTTTGCTCTAAAACTGTCTTAACAAATGGGACCACCATAATCCACTAGAGGTAGATATAAAATGAGGCCAAAAGTATCTTTATTGAGATACCTTCAGCCTTAACTTTAGTCGGGGTGAGAGGATTTGAACCTCCGACCACTACAACCCCATTGTAGTGCGCTACCGGGCTGCGCTACACCCCGCCATCTTTTGGGATGGGACAACAGTGATTCTAACAGAAATAGATCGCATCGTCAATAGCTTTGAGGATATTTTTTGAAATCTTCCCATATTGCGTGATGAATATCTGCAATATTTTGTCTTTTCAATTCGCGTGCTAGAAATGGAGCTTTCTCTTCCAGGTAGTTAATATCATATTTACCCATAATATATGGTTCAAGCCAGCTTCGTCGACCCCGGATACATGTTTCGTCATTAAGCTTTAGTCTTTTGATGGTTTTTATAACGCTCTCAGCCTCAGTCTTCCTTAGATTTTCTCCCAGTTTCACTTGCAGTGACGGAAAATTGATGATAAACCAGCTATCCTGTACTGGTAAATCTATCTCCTTAAAAGAAAGAAATACGCTACTGAAGAATTGGTTCAGATCTTTTAACTTTCTAATAGATTGCTCAATCCGCTTTTCGCTAAGAACCACGTTCTTTAGCTCCTTCACAACCTTCTAAGTGTGATATTTGCACGTTTTCAATGTAGGTAGTATCTCTCAAATACTTTTTGTTGACAATACCTTTTCCAATATCCATTTATGTTATACTATCGTTAAGAACATAAGTTCTAATTCTGCTAAGTTCTTTCAAAGAAAGTGAGCCTGTCATGTTAAAGAATTACGACAATTTCTTTTTACCGGCAACCGATCTCACTAGCGCGCGTGCGTTTTATGCTGATACGCTTGGGTTGTCTGTCAAGTTTGATTTCTCGGCTCGTGGCTTGCTGGCTTTTCAGGTGGGGGATGAGGAGGCGGCGATTATACTGAGAAGTCATGAGGATGCGAAACCTGCTATTTTGTTTGAGGTGGATGATGTGAGGGCTGCTTACTCTGAACTAGGGGAGAAGGGTGTGAAGTTTCTTTCGGAGCCGTATGAGATCAATACTGGTCTGGCTGTGGAGTTTGAAGATTCGTTTGGCAATCGTTTGGGGATTACGGATTATTCGAAAAAGCCGGAGGCCAGGCAGCACACAAAATAGCAGCATGCATTTTGCTAGACTTTCCCGCATGGATCTGCTAGAATGGTGGACAAAGTGTTATTATGGATGGAGAAAAGCGAGGATGGGGAGAGTAAGCGTTCAGGGAATGCATAGGGAGAAGGGGCCACCGACTGCAAGCCCTTTTGCATGACCATTCGCCGAAGTTCACCCCAGAGCTGGCTGTTGAACTAAGACGCTTGACGAGTAGACAGCCCCGGCCCGTCACCGTTATCGGACAAACCAAGTGGAATCATGGCTTGATCTAATTGTACTGATTATATAAATGCACTTCATATAGTCGTAAAGAGTATCAAAGTCATATTCAATGCGGGTGGTACCACGGAGCTTATTATACCGACTTCGTCCCTGTGACGAGTGTCGGTTTTTTGGTTTTTGGAGGCTAGAAACTATTATGTTAGGACAACTAGAGCAGTTGCTGGGGCAACTCGATGAGCTGCGGACGCGGGCGATCGAGGAGCTGGTGCCGATCAATACGTCGGCCGATCTGGAGGCGTGGGATACGCGCTACCTGGGGCGCAATCGCGGCGAGCTGAAAAATCTTTCTTCTGTCATGCCCAAGCTGGCAAAAGATGAGCGCCCCGTCGTTGGACAGAAGATAAATGCGGTGAAGACGGAGCTAGAGCGTGAACTGGCGACAAAGCGTGAGCAGTTACGCCAGCGTGAACTGATGCTCACTTTAGAAAGCGAGCGCATCGATGTGACGCTGCCTGGACGCGCCCTACCCGCCGGAACGATGCATCCAATCTCGCGCATCATTCTAGAGGTGACGCAGATCTTTGAGCGTATGGGCTTCGGGATTGTGCAGGGTCCGGAGGTGGAGACTGATTACTATAATTTCCAGGCTCTGAACATCGCCGAGGACCATCCCGCCCGCGATATGCAGGATACCTTCTGGGTCGAGCCAGGCCAGATATTGTTGCGTACACAGACATCTCCAATGCAGATACGCACGATGAAGCAGAATCAGCCGCCCGTCCGCGTCGTGGTTCCCGGCAAGGTCTATCGGAACGAGGCGATTGATGCAACGCATGAGGCGATGTTCCACCAGATCGAGGGCCTGCTAGTCGATGAATACTGTACGATGGCCGATCTCAAAGGATGTCTGGAGCGTTTCGCCCACGAGATGTTCGGTCGCGACCGTCGCTTGCGCTTCCGCAGTAGTTACTTCCCCTTCACGGAGCCAAGTGCAGAGGTGGATATTAGCTGCGGACTCTGTGGGGGAAAGGGCTGTCGCTCCTGCAAATACAGCGGCTGGCTCGAAATCCTGGGTTCGGGTATGGTGCACCCGAAGGTGTTGCGCGAGGTCGGGTATGATCCGACAAAGTATCGTGGCTTCGCCTTCGGTATGGGTGTAGAGCGCATCGCTATGTTGAAGTACGGCGTTGGAGAGATACGTCTCTTCTCCGGCAACGATTTACGCTTCTTGCGCCAGCTTTAACTCCTTTCGGAAACCTAAGTGCGGAGCACTAGCCGCGAGCAAGCGGCGTTGGTTTCCGTATAAGATCTAAGTGTAGAAAACAAGACGAACATTATAGAAGGAGAAGACACGATGAAGGTTCCTTTGAGCTGGCTCAAAGAGTATGTGGAGATATCGATGTCGCCCGAAGAGCTGGCGGATACGTTGACGATGGCTGGCCTTGAGGTCGAAAGTATCGAGCATATTGGCAAGGATTGGGGTGATAAGATCATCTCGGCGCAGATCACACATCTGGAGAAGGTAGAGGGTTCAGACCACCTGAATTATACACGTGTAAATACAGGCACCTCCGAACTCAACGTAATCTGTGGCGCGCCCAATATTAAGCAGAGGGATAAAGTGCCGCTTGCCCTGCCCGGCGCGCAGGTCGGTGATCTGACGATTGGAGAGACGCGCAAGTTCGGCTATGTCTCGCAGGGCATGCTCTGTTCGCCGCGCGAACTGGGTATGGGCAACGACCATTCAGGTATCTATATCCTCGATCCCGATGTGGAACTGGGGCACAATCTAGAGGATCTGCTGGGCGAGGTGGTGCTGGATTTCGCGATCAAGGCTCATCGCGGCGACCTCTCTTCGGTGATCGGCATCGCACGCGAAGTAGCTGCGTTAACGGGTCAGCCACTGCGTATCCCTCAGCCTGTGTTACATGAGCAGGGTACGCCTACAACCTCGCTAATAAAGGTGACGAATGAGGCCCCCGACCTGTGCCCGCGTATCACGTTTCGGGTGGTGAGCGATGTGAAGCTGGGTCCATCACCGAGCTGGATGGGACGCCGTCTGCTCGCTGCCGGCATGCGTCCAATTAGCAATATTGTGGATATTACCAATTATGTCATGCTGGAGTTCGGCCAGCCCCTTCACGCCTATGACCACGCGCTTGTGCCTGAGCAGCATATCATTGTGCGCCGTGCTCATGGGGGCGAGACGATCACGACACTCGATGATGTGAAGCGGACGCTTACTCCCGATATGTTGTTGATCACTGATCCAACCGGGCCAACGGGCATCGCTGGTGTAATGGGTGGCGCGAAGAGCGAAGTGAATGAGAAGACGACGACGATCCTGTTAGAGGCGGCTAATTTCAATGCTGGAAATGTTCGTCGTACTTCAACAGCACTGGGGCTGCGTACGGATGCTTCGGGCCGCTTTGAGAAGGGGCTAGATCCAGAGCTGGCGCTGGCCGGGTCGAATCGGGCCTGTCAGTTAATGGTTGAGCTGGCGGGCGGCGTGGTGAATCCTGATGTGGTGGATAATTATCCGCAACCAGTGCAGCCGCGTACGCTGGAGTTCTCGACGGAAGAGGTAGAGTGGTTGACATCGATGCGGGTGACGCAGGACGAGGTGGTCAATGCTCTGCGCGCGCTGGATTTCACTGTGATACCTGATGAGCAGGTTGAGGAGGTGGTGCGTCTGATCGGGTATGATCGCATCCCCAGTACGATTCCGACTGGTCCGCTGCCGGAGCTGATTCTGGACGATTGGTTTGAGCGCGAGCAAGAGATTCGGGAGCAGTTAGTTGGAGCAGGCTTGAACGAGATTGTGACATACACGTTGACCAGTCGCGCGCGTATGGCGAATGTGCTGGCCTATCCAAATAAGGATTCGGCTCAGGCATTACTGCAAGCTGCTGGCCGCTCTGATGCTCAGGCTGAAGCAGATCTGGTTGCGACAAATGCTTCGACCGCCATCGTTCCATTTGACTCTGCAACTATTCATGCCGTAACTCTGGCCAATCCGCTGAGCTCTGATCTTGAGGTGATGCGGCTGACACTGATGAGCAATCTATTAGAGACGCTGCAATCGAATAGCCGGCGTAACACTGCGGGCCTGCGCTTTTTCGAGATAGGCCGCCGCTACCTCCCCGCGCCGGATACACTGACATTGCCCGATGAGCGCCGCTCGGTGGGTATTGCTCTCTGTGGACCCGCGAGAGTTTCGTGGACGCCGGACCTTGCCCGTCCAGCCGACTTCTATGATCTGAAAGGAACATTGGAGACGCTGCTGGACAGTTTGAAGATCAGGCGCTATCGCTTTATCCCGACACAGCATCCAACGTTTCATCCTGGCCGCTGTGCTCTGCTGGAACTGGCCTCAACCACAGAGGATGGTGAAAAGACGTATAGGTCTGCCGGCGTGCTGGGCGAGGTGCATCCGCTGGTGCAGCAGCGCTACGATCTGCCGCACCGTGCCTATCTCTGTGAGTTGGATCTAGAACAGCTCTATGTGGCTGTGCCAGAATCTATTGCATATCAACCCATCTCGCGCCATCAAGAGCTGACGCGAGACCTTGCGCTGGTGGTGGATCAGAGGATAGAGTCTCAGGCTCTTCAGAATGATATTCTCCGTCACGGTGGCGAGCTTCTGCGTTCGGTAAAGCTCTTTGATGTCTACACGGGCGATCCGATTCCGGTGGGCAAGAAAAACCTGACCTACTCGCTGGTCTATCAAGCTCAGGATCGAACGTTGACCGATGCCGAAGCTGCCACACTTCAGGAACATATTATAAAGATGCTTCATGAAGATTTCGGTGCTGTCCTGCGCTAGCACTACCGGGTAGCGACAAACCCTCGCGGTTGTCGTGGTGGACAAGTCTTACA